>Ga0079995_1059263_pt1 | contig 155904 bp, 161 predicted proteins | sample FaiFalFF_MnMetaG_2_FD_69198 | JGI IMG/M metagenome (GOLD analysis project Ga0079995, IMG submission 69198) | Freshwater microbial communities from Yellowstone National Park, Wyoming, USA - Fairy Falls C (FF_Mn_C) (SPADES assembly) (version 4) | ecosystem: Environmental > Aquatic > Freshwater >... | reverse complement strand
TGGGCACGACCGCAGACCGGGCGATGCGCAGCCGCCCCCCTGCGCGGGCCAGCTCCACGACCTTGACGCTGTGACTGCCGACGTCGAGCCCGACCAGGGTCCCTGCCATGTACGCTCCCGAGGTGCGCTCCGTATGGACCCGCTTTGCGGAAGTCCGTTCGCCCTGCCGACCGAGAACTCCTTCTGGATCTGCCCGGAAAAGTTGCGAGACCGCTTAGGAGGCCCGGCCGCCTCTTCGGAGCAATCTACGTGCCATTCCCGCGCCCCTGTCCGACAACACCCTCCGGGCCAGCGCACCAGTCCCCCGCGCCTCCGCCTGTGTCCCTCTGTCCCTCAGAACCCGATCTCCCGCCACTGCTGGATGATGATCGCGGACCCGGCAGAGTAGTTCAGAAACCCGCCCAGGATCGAGCTCACGACGTAGTCCCGGAGGTCCGGGACCTGGTACCAGTCCACGTTGTAGGCGTTGGGGGGGTTGGCCTGGAGCTTGAGGCACTTCGCGATGACGGCCCCGTAGAGCTGCAGCCTGTACCGCGTCACGAGGTCGCCCGGTTGCCCGCCGCGTACGTTCGGATCGTTGCACCGGCCGACGTCGTCTCCCACGATGAACACCCCGTCCACTTCGGCGTCGTTTCCCGGGAAGGACAGGTACGCACAGCCCTTCACGAGGAAGGCAAGCAAGTCCTGATGTGGGAATGACGACGTGGCCCCTTGCCACGCCGCCCGCCAGGCCAGGACTTGGCTTTCGACCGTCAGCGAGGCGTTCCTGTCGTCCACGCAGGATGCACTCCCTCCTGCGACGACGAAAAGACTCGCGTCACCCTGTGTGCTCGCCGCGTCCGGATCATTCGGTGCCGAGGCGCTGAAGTCGTCCACGCGGTACCGTACGTCCCGGGAGACCTTAAGCTGGCCCGGCAGGTAGACGACTTGGCCTCCTGCAACGTACAGGTTCCCCGCGCCATCGTACCATGCGGCGCAATCCTGGAGGATGCTCCGCTTCGTTCTGTTCGCCGCCGTAAGCGCAGCTTGACACTGACTCTCCCTGTCTCGTCTTGGGAGTCCGAACTCTTTCGTGCTTCCATTGATCTCCAGCGGCGACGGAACATCCCCCACCAGGTAGCTGCTGCCCGATTTCCGTACCCAGCGGGCAGCACCGCCGCTCAGGTGGTTCGTGTAGGAGTTCCAAAGGCCCGGGAACTCCTGATCGCAGTTCGTCTGGTCAACTTGCCCCAGGATGCACCTCACCGCGCGGGCCACACTGGGGAGCCGGATGTCCGGCACGGCGCTGTCGATGTGGTTCGCAAAGATCTGGGCGTTGCCTTGCGGTCGTAGGTCTCCGGCAACGTGTACGGCCTTCATCGGTTGCTGCGAGGTCCCGATGCCCGCATTCCCCTGGGGCTTGAGGTCGCCGCACACGTACGTCTGGTTCTCGTAGGGCGGAGAGGCCGCGTCGGCCGTGCTGACGGGTCGGTCGTTCAGCTGCTTCGAGTTCCCCTTAAAGGCCCAGTCCCCTCGGATGTACACCGATCCGTGTACCGTGAACGTCCCGGACCCGCTCTGCGTCGTGGAGTCCACGGTGCTCGACGAGTACGCCACAAAGTCCGCCACCGTCACCCGGCGTAAGAGGACCTCGACGCCCCGTTGCGCACGTCCCACCTTCCCAACCACGCGGACCCGCAGGCTGTTCACCGAACGACCCTCATTTACGTTGAAGTACACGGTGTAGGTGCCGATCGCTGCCGGCCCCGGCCCGGAGCCGCCACCTCCGGAACCGACTTCCACGGGGACGGAAGCGCATTCCGCCTGCTGGCCCGGCGTCGGCTGGGAAACTGGAATCGCTGCCCCGTGCGGATAAGGGACCTGACTCATACACGGATTTTCATCGTTTCCCAAGTTTCGCAGAACCTTCCAGTCTGGTCCGAACGGGCTGCCACCATCGCAGCCTGCCGTAGCCCCTTCGTTGTCCAACCAGTTAGGATCTTGCCGGAGAACCTGAATCGCGTGCGCCAGACCGGCCTCGGCCACGTTTAAGGCCCGCCCGGAGTCCTCCGCCACCTGGGCGGTGAACACCTCCGTCATGGCCGCGCTGACCAGCCCGGCCCCGACGAGCAGCAGCACCACCACGGTCAGCAGGGCCATTACCAGAGCGACCCCGGCCTCGGACCGCAACACCGACTGAACCCGTCTCATGGCCCCCTCCTTCTGCCCTCCTCTCCCGTGGTTCCCGCACGTCCGGACCTCGTCAGGGCAGCTCCTGCGCGCGGGTGAATGCCTGGCTGTACAAGGTAATGGGGTCCTCACCCGGCCGCCCGCTCACGATCCGCAGCCGCATCTGCACCCGGTAGATCGATCCCAGGTCGGCCACCGACCCGCGGGGGGGGCACCACCCTTCTGAATCCTGGGGACCGTTGAGGAGAGTGTTGAAGATGTCGTAGTAGCAGAAGTTCAGGTCTGCCACGGTGATGATCCCCACCTCCTCGGGAGCCGTGAGGGGCCGCCGGGAAAGGAGCCGTCCGTTCGAGTCGTAGACCTGCTCGACGAGCTGGCTAACGAGCTGGCTACCGACCTGGCTATCGTCCCGGAGGTACTCGTACTGCCGCAGGCCTTCCCCGAGGTCGGCCCAGAACCGGATCCGCCAGGCGTCCGCGGCCGTATAGATGGGCCCGTTCGTGACGTTCCACCCCACTCCTGCTGTCCGGATCCGGCGGGTCACCCACTCGATGGCGTTGCGGCCGTTCTGCTGGACCCCCACCCGGTGCTGTCCCACCGCCCACGTGCCCGCCATCCCACGGACGGAGGCGAACATGGCGCCCAGCATCACGCCGATCGTGACGAGAGCGATAAGGAGCTCCACAAGCGTGAGGCCCGTCTGCCCACCCAGCAGTGTCAACGTCCGCGTGCTCGGACGACCGTGCGTCCTCATGGCCGATGGAGACTCGTCGCGGAGTAGACGAAGGCGTTCCCGATCTCCGACGGAGAGCCGGGAAGGTCACTCGCCTGCCGGTAGAGGGCCACCCGGATGCGGAGTGAGGCGACCGTGCAGTCCGACGTACAGTTCGGAGGTTCCAGGGCCTCCACCTCCACCGCCACCCGCGCCCGCTCGAAGCCCGGTGGGAGGGGCATCTCCCCCGGTGCCAGGGAGGATCGGTCCGGGGTGATATCCCGGTACGCGGTGCCATCTCGGGAGCTCCACGGGGGAGTCTGGTCCGCGGGATACAGGGCGATCCGTTGGAGCTTAATGAACTGGAGCGACCGGAGGTACTCCAGCTCGGCCTGAACCCACTGGGTCGCCATCGTCTTCGCCCGCGCCGGCCGCTCTGCCTGCTCGGTCCGGGCCGAGCCGATCTGAGCGACCGCCCGGGTGACGAGCTGCACGCTCGCCAGCACCACCACCGCCACGAGGGTGAGGGCCACGACGACCTCCAGCATGGAAAGGCCAGCTCCGCTTTCCAGGACCCTCCGTAAACCTCTCACCCGCTCCCTCCTCTTCACGGACAGGAAGCCCCCGGAGGCGGTACCGTCACCAGCCCCGCCGGGTTCACGCACACGTACCGGACATACCCTCCGCCTTTCACCGTGACCCGGAAGGCCGTGCAGTTGTTCTCATTGCACGTAGGATACACGATCCCGGAGGGGATGAACGCCAGAGCATCCGGACCGGGCTCCACCAGCACCCCCGTGGGGTACTCCTGGGAACTCAAAAGGACCCCGTAGGCCCGCAGACCCGAGGCGCTGGGACGGGTGCAATCGAACGAGGCCTCCTGGGGCACCACGTACACCCCCACCCCTCTCTCCTCGAACGCCACGCCCACGCACTTCGCCTCCGCGGACTTCGCCACCGCGGCCTGCTGGGCTGCCCGGAGAAGACCGGCGATCTCGCGGGTGGTGTTCTGCACCCGCCGTTCCATCACCACCCGCTGGTAGCTGGGGAAGGCCAGGGCCAGGAGGATACCCAGGATGGCGACCACGAACAAAGCCTCCAACAGAGAGAACCCCGCCTGCACCCGCCCCCAGCCGAAAAATTGCCGGGCGGCGCTCGCGGACCTCAGTCCCCCTGTCGGAGGTAGGTTCAATGACACGCCCCTTCGGGTCACCACTCTGTCCAGCCCCTCCCTCCGATCCGTCCCCCCCGAAAAAGCGACGACCACCGGGACTCGACCCCGACCTCCCGGTGGTCCATGTCCCGGCCCTTCGGCAGCCCGGCCGACTCGCGCCCCACGAGCCCCGTCGGCTTTGCGCCCCCGCGTCGCCGCGGGTTTGCCCTTTCGAGGCCCCCACCAGTCTGACACAGCCCCGTTGCAACTGCAACGCTACGAGCGAAACCGGCCATGGCCCCAGCTCTCCTTAAGTTTCCCCACCGGTACCCATATCGACCCAGGAGCAACTCGCATGCCATTCCGGCCTAGCTCCACCGGACCTCCCGGAGACCTACCTCCCTTCGCTCTCCCCGCGCCTACTCGCACCTGAAACTGCGTCGAACCCACATGGTTTTTACCCCGCAGGCTCGACATCGGGCCAGCCACTTGGATCGCTCGAACGGACAAACCTTCGGTACCCGGCGGATTGCGATCGAGTGTTCGAATCTGTGAATTTGTACCCGGCACCCGTTTCTGGAAGCCTTTTTGGGGGGTCGGCCTTCCTCTCGCGGCCGCGCTTCGGCGCCGCCGTCCGCGGGTGAACCGGTTCCTGGAACCGGTTCCAGGTACGGAACCCAGTCAGGGCCCGCTGGAAATCCGCACCCGGCCCGTCACCGCGGCGACTACCACGTACCGGACTGCGGCACCGTCCGCCACCTCCAACGTGCCCTGGCTACCGGGAAGAGGTGACCCGCTGGCGGCGAAGGCCACGGTGAACTCCAGCGCTCCCGACCTGCGGACGGTGGTGGTAGGCGCGCCCAGCCCCACGGAGCCCAGGGGGACCGCGGGCAGCCAGTCCTGCCAGGGCACGCCCCACAGGTCCGCCCGCGGCCCCTCGCCGAACGAGAACCGTGCCTCCACCCTTCGGAACCGACCGGCCTGCGCGGCGGCCAGCTGCTGCGTCGCGCGCAGGACGCGCTGGACCTCCGCGGCGGTGTAGTTCGCCCGACGCTCCGAAAACAGGTGAGCGAAGCTCGGAACCGCCACCGCCAGCAACACTCCCAGAATGGTGAGGGTCAAGAGGAGCTCCAGGAGGGTGTACCCGCGGGCCGCCGTCGTCTTCCGAGAGGCCGCCCGGTACACGGTGCCGGCACGAAGACCTTCCAGCAGCCGACCCATCTCCTCCTCCTTCTCCTACCCGCGGCCACAGACCGCGGTCGTAAGCTCTCCCAGCACCTCGCGCCAGTACACGGTCCGCACAGGCGTCCCGGGGCCGGCGCGGGCCAGGACCACTTCCACGCGGCGGGCGGCCGAGCCGGCATTGCCCGTGGACCGCACGCAAACGCATCCCTCCGGCCCGCACTCCGGTCCCGTCCGCGGTCTCCACACGACCTGAAAACTCCCCACGGGATCCCCCGCAGGGAACAACACCGAGGTGGCCGGAGTGGGACATGTTCCGCGGGAGTCCGGGTCCAGACACACGGGCGCCCAGCCGTCCTCGGCCTGGCCGAGGAGTGCCGTCGCCCCAGCCTGGTCCGTCCAGTCGGCATCCCGGCTCAGCTCGAACACCGCGCGCTCCGCCCCGGCTTCCGCCACCTGGAACGCCCAGGAAGCGTCGCGGGTGTTGCCCGCGGCTTTGAGTTCGAAGGCCAACACCGCCAGCGCCGCCTGCGCCGCCATGGCCACGAGGAGGACGACCGCCAAGGCGAACACCAGGCCAGCCCCTCTTTGGTCACACAGGATCCCCCGCCCGTTCATCCCCCTCACTCCCCCGCGAGTCGGATCGCCACGTGCTCTTCCACCGCCAGGTCTCTCACCGCGTGCTGCAGCCCGCGGTAGCGGAAGGTGGCCCGGATCCGTACCCGTGCCACCCTCGCCGCCTGCTCGGCGTCCAGGGGCAGCGGGCCCAGTTCCCGGCCTTCCGCGTCGAAGTAGGCCAGACGGAAGGACGTCACGCGCAGTCCCTCGTCCTGCGTGCTCAACGGGAACGTGCCGCCCCCACTTCGCTCCCGTAACACGCCGTCCGAACCGAGGTAGAAGCCGTGCGCCTCCGGGCCCGCAGTGTCCCCCGACAGGTCGGCGAGGAACTCGACCCGGGACTGCTCCGCCACCGTAAGGCGCTGGCCGCCCGCGCCGTAGCCCGCCAGTCGCAGGAAGGTCACCATCCGCTCCACCACGGCCCGGGCGTGGTGCTCGGCCTCAGACCAGCGCTTCGCCGCCGCCGCCATGCGCACCGCGCTTCCCACCACCGCCGCCCCGGCGGCCGCCACCAAGCCGAACAGGGCTGCGGAGACCACCAGTTCCACCAAGGTGAGCCCGCGGCACTCCCGCATCCTGTACCTCCGTCAACGCGGGGCCCGCAGCAGCTCTCCGCGGGCCACGGGCCGCTCCGGGTCCCTCCCGTAGGCCACCACGGAAACTCGCCGCAGCCCGCAGCCTCCGGGCGCGGCACCCGCGGCTGGCTCGTCCGCGATCCGGACCTCCGCCCGCTGCACGGGCGGTGGGAGCTCAGGCTCCCCGGGTTCCGCCTCCTGGGGCAGCACCCGCACCGCAGGAAAGGGCACAGGACCGTCGGCTGCACAGCGGACGGGATCTCGGAAGCGCAGGTAGCCCAAGCTGCGCAAGTACTCCAGCTCCGCCTGCACGTACCGCACCGCCCGCACCCGCAGACTGCTGGGCGAACCCCCTCCGGCTTCAGTGGCGGAGGTGACGAGACGGTGGACGGGCCACGCCATAACCGTGACGAGGGCCACGAGCTGCACGGACACGAGCACCTCCACGAGGCTCCCGCCGGCGGCACCGCCGCGCACCTGCCTCACGGCGCACCTCCCTTTTCTCTGTCCTTCCGTGGGAGAGAACGTCGGACCCAGCCGGTTTTGCACGTGACCGGTTCCTTTCTCTAAGCGCTCCGCGGTCCTTGGGCCCGCAGCCTCCCCTCAGGCAGGACGGGTCGGGGTTAACCTCCTGGAATACTCCGAGAAACGCTCCGGAATTCTCGGGAACCCCGGTTCGCCCGCCCCAGGGACTTTTCCCCGACAAGCTGGCCGGTAGTTTGCCGCCCCGTGCTTCGCCGGTCAGCGACGCAGCAGGCTGGCCACCAAGCGCAGGTACTGCCCCACGGTCCGTACGGGAGGGAGTTTGCTCCGGCCCTTTTTGAGGTCGTAGCGGAGGACGATGGGCACTTCCCGGACCCGGAGGCCGAGGGGACGCAGTTTCAGGAGGAGCTCGGCCATGACCGCGAACCCCTGGGACTCCACCAGACGGGTGCCGTACCGGGACTGGGCAGCCTGTAAGACCCGGACCCGGTACGCGCGGAAGCCGCAGGTGTAGTCGCGCACCCCAGGGGTGGGGAACAGGGCCGTGAGGAACAGGCGGGCCCCGAAGCTCAGCAGCCGGCGGACGAAAGGGACTCCCTCCACCCGGGCGCCGGAGCGGTACCGGGAGGCGATGGCGACGTCGCATCCCTCTTGCAAGGCGGCCAAAAGCTCCGGGACCTGGCTTGGCAGGTGGCTCCCGTCCGCGTCCAAGGTCACTACCACGTCCTCGGGGTGGGCCCGCTCGAGGACGTGGCGCAGGCCGGTGGCCACCGCCCGCCCCAGCCCGAGGTTGCGAGGGTGGCGGACCAGTTCGACCTGCAGATCCCCCTCCCAACGTGCTGCCGCCTCGGAAGTGCGGTCGGTGCTGCCGTCATCCACCACCACCACTCGCAGCTCTTCCCGGCGGAGCTCCTCCAGCTGACGGAGCAGGTCGGGCAGGTTCTCCTCCTCGTTGTAGGCGGGGAGGAGGACCCACACGCGGTTCCTGGTACCGGTTCCAGGATCCGGGGCGCGGTTGCGGGTCAGGGTACCTTCCTCCACGGTCTCCCCCGCTGTGCCGGTGACCTGTTCGCGGGACGACCCCTTCCCCCCTTCTAAAACTCGCCTCGCCAGCGTTCAATCCGTTGGAAACCGGAGAAGGAGGGGGCTGTGGCTCGCAAGCGGAGGGTGGACATCCCAGGGGGCGTGTACCACGTGGTGGCAAGAGGCAACCACCAGCAGCGTCTGTTCTACACGCCGCAGGACTACCGCTTCTACCTCTCGTTGCTCCAGGAGGCGGTCGAACGGTTCGGACTGCGGATCCTCGCGTACGCGCTTCTGCCCAACCACGTCCACCTGCTCTGCCGCCGCGGCCCGGTGCCCCTGGCGAAGGTCATGCACCACGTCCAGCGGCGCTTCGCCGTCCACCTCAACCGGCGTCTGGGGCTCCGCGGACACGTATTCCAGGACCGGTACTATGCGAGGCTGTGCGAAGACGAGGAGTACCTGTGGGCCGTGGTCCGGTACATCCACGACAATCCAGTACAAGCGGGGCTCTGCGACAGCCCCCAGGCCTATCCCTGGTCCAGCGGCCCTGAGTACGCTACGGGCGGGAGCGGGCTGGTGGACCGCGAAGAAGTTGCCAGCCTCTTCGGCGCGCCTGAACGGGTGCGTGACCTGCCCGGAAAAGCGAGATCTTCACCCGATCGGCCCAAGGGTATTAATGGACACCGAAGCCGCCAAGGAGCGAACCCGACCCGCGCTGCGCCCGGAGGGGACACTCCCGGCCACCCAGGTCTGTCTCCGCCAAGGACCGGCGCGGTGCGCGGGTCCCATTACTCGCGCAGGCCAGGGCGCCGAACCGGGACCAGACCGGACTCCGGGACCACGCGGGATCCCCCTGCTACGGATGGCGGTTCTCGGTCGCCGCCCCAGCCTTAGCCGCGGGTTGCGGGGCGCGACTGCACACTTGCGGGCGTGGGATTCAGGACGAAGGCCGGGACTGCGCCTCTTTGCGGCCCCAAGGTCGCAAGGGGCGCACGAGGGTTGTACCTGGGCGGTTCCTGGAACCGGTTCCAGGCCACTTCCGCCGGGTACCGATCTCGGTACCCCCTCCTCCGGTTCCCGGTAGGAACCTCAGGAACCTCGGGGAAAGGGAAACAGCAGCCCCGAGATGGCCAAGTCTGGCCGGCTGCGAGTCCACAGCGTACCTGGAACCGGTTCCAGGTAGGCGCTCGCGGCACCTGGGGCAGAGATCCGAGGTCTGTGCCGACCCTACCCCGCAAGGGCAAAGGGCACGGAAGGGCACTGAGGGTCCCGCCCCTGGTTCCAGGTACCGGTTCCAGGAACCGGCTCGCGGCACCGGTTGGCGGAACCGGGTCGCGGTTCAGGGGCAGGGGGCCTCCCCGCGGTCCAGGACGGTACCCTCGGTGGTGACGAAGGTCCACTCGTAGCGGCCCGGGCGCAAGCGCAGACGCAGGACCCCAAATCGGTCGTCGTGCAGGGCCTCGGGCCGGGGAAAGACCCCGCCGCGGGCTCGGTAGAGGTTGCGGCCGCCCGTGCCCACCACGAACTGGCGGACACCCCGGGCCCCGGGCTGGCCTTGGGGGTCCAGAGGGGGGAACCGTTGGTAGTTGTGGTCGTGGGCTGTGAGGACCAGCGTAGCCCCGTGTTGGTAGAGCAGCTCCCACCAGGGACGCAGTTCCTCCCGTCCGGTGTAGCGGCCCGCGGAGAAGAGGGGGTGGTGCCAGTAGGCCAACAGACACGGACCCCGTCGCGCCGCCAGCCGTTCCGCGAGCCAGCGGTACTGGGCAGAACCCGGCCCGCACCCCCCCACAGCCCAGCAGTTGGAGTTCAACGCCACCAGCTCCCACGAGCCGGCCTGGAAGGCGTAGTAGCCCAGGCCCGTGGGACCCGCCCGCTCCCCGAAGTACGCGAAGTAGCCGCGGGCCCCCGGAGTCCCGTACTCGTGGTTGCCGGGCACCGGACGGGTGCGTTCCCGGTGCCGGCCCCACGTACGGCCGTAGCCCCGCTGGTAGCGTTCCAGAGCCCCGTCCGGGTACTGGCCGTCCCCCAGCATCAGCACGAGGTCGGCGCCTTCCAGGAGCTCCGCGGTCTGGGCGTCGGCGCACTCCCCAGGCCTTGGACGGTAGTCGGGGTCGCAGGCCACGTCACCCGCCGCAGCCACCTCCACCGCCAACTCCCCAGGCGCCGGAGCCGCGGCGACGGACAGGAGGGCCGTCAGCACCCACCCCACGGCCCTTACAAGCCGACCGTTCCCCCTCACCACGCCTGCCTCCGCGCCCCGGGCAGGGAGTCCCGGGCCCGCGGCAGTATCCTACTGGAGGAGACCCCAACCCGAAACAGGAGGTGAGCCATGCAGCTGCCCCAGGGCCTCAGCATCACCTACCTCGGGCACGCCAGCTTCAAGATCCGCACGCCCGGAGGCAAGGTCGTGTTCATCGACCCATGGCTGGAGGGTAACCCCCGCTGCCCGGACGCCCACAAAAAGCAGGACCGGGCGGATCTCATCCTGATCACGCACGGGCACTTCGACCACCTCTCCGCGGACGTAGCTCCCCTGGCCCGTGCCACGGGCGCCACCGTGGTAGCCATGCCGGAGGTGTGCGCCTTCCTCAGCCGGCAGGGTCTGGAGCGGTTCGAGCAGATGAACAAGGGTGGGACCATCGAGGTGATGGGACTCCGGGTGACCATGACCAACGCCTTCCACAGCTCGGGGGCGCAGGCGGAGGACGGGTCGGTGGTGTACGCGGGCGACCCCGCGGGCTTCGTCCTGCAGACGGAGGACGGGTTCCGCCTGTACCACGCGGGGGACACCTGCGTGTTCGGGGACATGAAGCTCATCGGGGAGCTGTACCGGCCGCAGGTGGCCATGCTGCCCATCGGGGACCGGTTCACCATGGGGCCGGTGGAGGCCGCGCACGCCATCCGGCTTTTGGGGGTCAAGTGCGTGATCCCCATGCACTACGCCACCTTCCCCCTCCTCACGGGCACCCCGGAGGCCTTGAAGGAAGCCACCCGGGACATTGAGGGGCTGGAGATCGTAGTGATGGAACCCGGCCAGACCTGGGCAGGGTGAGCACGGGCGGCCGGCCGCCGACCGCGGCCGGCCGCCCCCTCCTTCACCGCCGCGACCTCGCCCACAGCGCCGCCCCCACCACCCCGAGTCCCAACCCCACCACGGAAGCCCCGTAAGCGGCCAGGGCCACCACGAGGTTTGCGGGGATCTCCCGCAGGACCATGAGGAACACCACCGCCCAGCTACCCACCAGGAGGCCGACCCCGGTCACCATCCACCGCACCGGGCTCACGAGGGCTCCCCCTCCCCTCGCGCGGAGGCGGCGGCCGCCACCGGGGCTCCCTCGTACAACCAGCAAGCCGCCACCTGGCCGGGTCGGACCTCGAAGTCCGGGGGCTGCTGCCGGTCACACACACCCGGGATGGCGTGAGGACACCGGGGGTGGAACCTGCAGCCGGAAGGCGGGCGTACCAGGCTGGGGGGCTCGCCCGCGGGAACGGGCCGCAGGCGTCTGGCGTTCTCCGGGTCCGGGTCTGGGATGGCGCTCAAGAGGGCCTGGGAGTAAGGGTGCTTGGGATCCCGCAGCAGGTCCTCCACCGCGGCTTGCTCCACCAGCTTGCCCGCGTACATCACCAGTACCCGCTCGCAGAAGTGGCGCACGGTGGACAGGTCGTGGGTGATGTACACCACGGCCAGCCGGTTGCGCTGCTGCAGTCCCCGCAGCACCTGCAGGACCTCCACCCGCACGGAGGCGTCCAGCATGGACACGGGTTCGTCCGCCACCAGCAGGCGCGGCCGCAGGATGGTGGCGCGGGCCACCACCAACCGCTGCTGTTGCCCGCCGCTCAGCATGTGGGGGAACCGGGACAGGAACTCCTGGGGTGGCACGAGCTGCACCGCCTCCAGGGACTCCAGCACCCGGGCGCGGCGCTCCGCCGGCGAGGCGACCCCGTTGACCACCAGGGGCTCCTCCAGGATGCGGCGCACGGTCATGAAGGGCGGCAGGGCACCGTACGGGTCCTGCTGCACGTAGCCGACCCGCCGCCGGTACCGGCGCCAGTCCTCCCGACTGACCAGAGGCCTGCCTTCGAAGCGGACCTCTCCTCGCAGGGGGCGGGCCAGCCCCAGGAGGGTCTTGGCCAGGGTGCTCTTGCCGCACCCGCTCTCCCCCACCACCGCCACGGCTTCGCCGTCCCGCAGCTGGAGGCTCACCCCGTCCACCGCCCGCACCCACCCCTGGTGCACGAAGCCCCACCTACGGAGCTCGTACCACGTGGCGAGGTCCCGGACCTCCAAGAGGGCGTCACCGGACACGGGGAGCCTCCGGCGCGTACAGCCAGCACAGCACCCGGCTACCTCCCTCCGCGGTCACGAGAGGAGGCGGGTCCTCGCAGGGCGCGAATCGCGAGGGGCACCGGTCCGCGAACCGGCAGCCCGGAGGCGGGTTCAGCAGGCTGGGCGGCCGGCCCGGGAGGGGCTGCGGGGTGCGGTCTTCCCGCAAGCTCACCACGCTGGCCCGCAGGGCCCGCGCGTAGGGGTGGAGGGGGTCGCGGAGGAACCGGTCCGCGGGGCCGAACTCCACGATCTGGCCCGCGTACATCAGGGCCACGTCGTCCGCCAGCTCGCTGGCGGTGGCCACGTCGTGGGTGATGAGGAGGAAGCTGGTCTGGAGCTCCCACCGCAGGCTCTTGAGGAGGTTCAGCAGGTTGGCCTGGGTGAGGACGTCCAGGGCCGAGGTGGGCTCGTCCAGGATGACCAAGGAGGGCCGGAGGATCAGGGCCATGGCGATGGCCACCCGCTGCCGCATCCCCCCGCTGAGCTCGAAGGGGTAGCGGTCCGCGAACTCCGCGGGGACCCCTACGCGGCGCAGGGCCTCCTCCACGTGGGCCCGCGCCTGTGCCGCGGAGCGGACCCGGCCGTGCAGCCACAGGGGCTCCGCCACCTGGTCCCCCACCCGGAGCACCGGGTTGAGGGAGTTCATGGCCGCCTGCGGGACCAGGGATAGCCGGACCCAGCGGACCTCCTGGCGGAAGCGCTCCTCGGACAAGGCCATGAGGTCCTGCCCGTCCAAGACCACGCGTCCGCTGTAGTGCGCCACGTTCCGCGGCAGCAGCCGGAGGAGGGCCCGGGCCAAGGACGTCTTCCCGCACCCGCTCTCCCCGAGCACCGCCACCGTTCGGCCCCGGCCCACCTCCAGGTGCACGCCGTCCACGGCCCGCACCGTCCCCGCGGCGGTCCGGAAGTGCAGCTGCAGGTCTTCCACCCGCAGGAGGGCTTCCACGGCTACAGCTCCCGCAGACGGGGGTTGAAGACGCGGTCCAAGGCGAAACCCAGGAGGGTGAAGCTCAAGCCGCTCAGCATCAACAGGAAGGCGGGTTCCAGGACCCAGTAGGCGTGGCCCACGTACAGGGCGCCCGCCCGGTAGGCGTCCTCGATGACCTTGCCCCACGTGGGCAGGACGGGGTCGCCCAGGCCCAGCAAGGCCAGGGTGGCCTCTAGGAACACGAACCCTGGGATCAAGGTGACGAACTGCGGCAGCAGCACGGGGACCGCCCGGGGGATCAGGTAGAAGAACACGATCCGGAGGTTTCCGGCTCCGTAGGCCCGCGCCGCCTCCACGTACGGGGCTTCCTTCACCTGCAAGAACAGGGCCCGGTAGGTCTTGATCCCGCCGCCGAAGATGCCCAGGAGGATCACGGCGCTCAGGATCACCCACAGGCTCCGGGAGTACAGGGTCCCGATCATGATCAGGATGGGGAGGCCCGGGAGGATCAGGTTCACCTCCGTCACCCGCTGGATGAGCCCGTCCACCCAGCCCCCGTACCACGCGCCCACCGCGGCGATGCACAGGGTGCTGAGGGAAGAGCCCACCGCGGCCAGCAGCCCGAAGGCCAGGGCGATGGGGGTCCCCCACAGGAGGGGAAGGGTGAGGTCGCGCCGCAGGTGGTCCGTGCCCGCCAGCCCGTGCACCTCCCCGTACACCACCAGCTCCGCCCGGACCGCGGAGCCCGGTTCGAACAGAAAGGCCCGCACTTCCAGGGCGTAGGAGCCGGGGATGGCCTGCCCGGGCTGGTCCGGGGAGGAGAACAGGACGACCTCGGGAGCCCCTCCGAGGGCCCTCCGGAGTTCCGCGTCCGCGGAGACACGGTAGATGTCCTGGCGCCGGGGGCTCAGGACCGCAAGCGGTGTCCGCGTGCCGTCGGGCTTCCTCCACCCCAGTTCCACCTGGGGCGCCTGCTCCCGGTAGTCCGCCTGGAAGAACACCGCGAGCTCCGGAGGAAACCGCCGGTACGGGTAGGAGAAGGCGAGGTCCCACTCCACCTGCCGGACTCCGCCCCCCAGGTCGCGCTCCCGGGCCGGTGTTCCTGCCCCCACCACCAGGGTCCGGGGCAGCTGCCCTCCGGCGAGCCAGCCTAGCCACTCCGGCCGGGCAAAACGGGGGTTGCGCGGCCAGGCGGCCTCGCCTGCGCTCCACAGCCGGATGGCTTCCCCGTACGGGACGGCCACCACCGCGTACACGGACAGGCCCACCAGGACGGCCAGGATACACAGCCCCGCCACCGCGGAGGGGTAGCGCAGGAGCTCCCGCAGAGTGCCCTTCACCCTTCTCCTCCGACCCCCACCTTCACCCGGGGGTCCACCACCGCGTACACCACGTCCAGGGCGAATACCGTGATGGCCAAGAGGTAGGCGTACAGGATGGTGCTGCCCACGATCACCGGGGTGTCGTACAGCCCCACCGCCTGGTACAGGGCCCTTCCCAGCCCGGGCCAGTTGAACACCGTCTCGAGGACGATGGCGCCCGTCCACGCGCCGATGAGCCCCAGGGCGAAGGAGGTGATGATGGTGGGCAGGGCCGGGCGGAAGATGTACCGGCGCTCCACCAGCCTCCCTGGGAGCCCCTTGGCCCGGGCCAGCTCCACGTAGTCCTCGCTGCTGAAGATGAGGAAGAAGGTCCGCCACGCGTACACGGACAGGAAGATGGAGCTCGCGGCCAGGCTGGCGAGGGGCAGGACCATGTGCTTGAGCACACTGGCGGCGTAGGCCAGCTTGCCCTCCGGAGGCGGCGCGTCCACCATGCCCCCAAAGGGCAGCCAGCGCAGCCCCGCGGCGAACACCAGGATGAAAAAGATCCCGTAAAACCACGCGGGCGCCGCGGAGGTGGGAGCCAGGGCCACCACCAGCCGGTCCGGGAGGCTCCCGTAGCGCCGGGACAGGGCCAGGGCCGAGGCCACGGAGGCGAAGAATAGCAACAGCTGCGCGGTGAGAAACAGCAAAAGGGTGGCGGGCAGGCGGTCGAGGATGATCTGCCGGACCAGGCGCGACCCCGTGTCGCTGGTCATGCGCTCCGCGAATCCCAGGCGGAGGGCCAGGGCGTCCTGGAGGTACGCCACGGAACGGGACAAAAAGGGCCGGTCCAGCCCCAGACGCCGCTCCTCGTTGCGCACCATCTGCTCCACGATGCGCGCCCGGACCTCCGGGGGCAGGCGGCGCATCTGCTCGTTGAAGGAAACCGCCAGGGCCACCTGCTCCCGGATCTCCGCCCGCTTGATCTGGTCCACGTAGCCGCCCATGTTGGCCACCACGATCGTGAGGTACACGCCCACCACCACCGCGGCGAAGAGGGCCACGAGGCGGCTGAGCGCGTATAGCAGCACCCGCAGGGCGGGGTGACGCTGCACCCGGGCCGGGCTCACCGCCACCGCCTGGGCCATGTGGGCAGCTTCACCGGGAGGGCAGGGAGGTGAAGGTGGCCGAACCGAAACTCGGCACGCTCACCGCCTTGGACACCACCACCACCTCCAGCCGGTTGGACCCCGGGCGCAGGCGCCGGGTGACCTCCGGGCCCAGCACCACGCGCCAGGCGTCCCCGGACCGCCGGGCAGGCCCCTGGGCCACCAGCTCCTGGCGGGAGTCGAACAGAAGGAACTTGACCTCCTGCAGATCCTCCGGGGGGTACGGTTTGTCCTTCTCCAGCACCCGCAGCTCGAACACCGCCTCGCCCCCCACCGCCACCTGCCGCGGCCCGGAGACGCTCACCGAGGCCAGGCGGGGCTCTCCGAACCGCAGCCACTTGGTGGCGGGGTCCGGGAAGCGGCCGAACCGGCGCAGCTCCACGATCTTCTCCACGGGGGAAACCCGCTGCAGGAGGAAGGGCCCCATGCCCACCCAGTAGTGGCCGCGGCCCGCCCGCCAGGCACTCAGCAGCCGCCAGCGCTGCCGGGCCTCCTCCGCGCTGATCCAGCGGCCCAGGGCCCGCGGGAACGGGATGTAGTTCTCGGCCCGCGCCGCCTCCAGCTCCCGGTCCAGGATGGCCAGGGTGGGACCTGCCACGTAGTTCAGCCGCTCCACCTTTTTCTCCGTGGCCTTGGCCGCGGTGAAAGCAGCCCGGCCGGCCGCCTCCGCCCGGATCCCCAGGGCCACGGTGTGCCACGGGCCGGGGCCGAACCCGTACAGGGGCCAGAAGCTGCCCGCCCCCGTCATGAGTTCCGCGTCCATGGTCCACGAGGTGGTGTAGTACTCCGCCACCAGGGGATCCTCGCTGACGATCCGGAAGCCCCGGAAGGTCTCCACGAAGGACTGGAAGGAGGGCACGTAGGACCGGTCAAACAGGGGGCTGGACTCGTCCGCCCGCTCGAAGGTGAGGATCCAGCCCAGGAGGATGTCGCCAAGGGTCAGGCGGTTGCCGTCGTGCCACTGGACCTTCCGGAACAGGTCCCGGTCGAAGTAGACGACACTTTTTACCAAGGCCTCCAGCCCCTGCGGGTGCTTCTCCCGCACGGTGACGAACCGCTGGGCCCGGCTGTCCCACCCGATGATGGCGTCCTCCGGCACCCGGATGGTGGGGGCAAACCGCAGGGTCACCCAGTCCGCGGTCTTGGTCACGGGCAGCCCCTGCTTGACGGTGATCTCCACCCGCTCCACCCGCTGCCGCTCGGGGAGGCCCGTGTGGGGGTTGGCGATCAAGGGGTAGTCCTGGGTGGCCCGGTACAGGGTGGTGTCGAAGATCCAGTTGGACCCGCCGATGGGGTTCCAAGGCTCCGGCAAGATGCTGGGGACGCCCACCCGCACCACGCCGCCCGCGCGGCCCCGGAACCGGATGGTGTACGGCCACAGGAAGGAGCCCGACAGCCCGCCCGCCAGGTCGCTGACGAGCTGCAGCTCGGCCCGCCACGGCCACACCCCCTGCCGCTCCACCAGCCACACCCGCACGGAGTCCTGCAGGGCCAGCTCCAAGGCCCGGGCCATGAGCCGGGTACGCTCGGCGACGCTGCGGAACTCCCGCTTGTTCAAGCGGTCCGCGAGCCGGTCGAACTCCGGGCTGGGCCGGTAGGCCTGCCACAGAGGCCGGGCCAGGCCCCGCTTGGTGTAGAAGAAGTCGAAGTTGTCCGCCTGGTCGCGGTCGATGACGGTGCTGATCCACCCCCCGGTGTACACGTGCCAGCGCCCCTCCGCGGGGTCCTGGACGATCCACAGGGGGTTCAGGTCCGCGGCGCGTCCGTACCGGCGCTCCACGGTGAACCCGACTTGCTCCAGTAACCCCGCCACGTAGTCCCCGATCTGGCGCCGCTCGTCCTCTGTCCGGATGAGGAAGGTCACCGTCACGGGCCGGCCCCGGAACTGCCACCGGCCTCCCACCAGGACAGCGCCCAGCTTCTGCATCTCCTCGGTGATGACGGAGCGGGCCCGCTCGGGGTTGTGGCCGTAGCGGATCTCCAGCTTGCGGGCCACGTCCGCCAGCCGCGCGTAGTCGGGGAACGCGGTGTTGATGGGTAGCCACCGGGGGACTCCCATGCCGCCCATGATCTCCTGCGCGATGTGCCGGCGGTCCACCAGCCAGTTCACCGCCTCCCGGATGCGGGGCACCGCGAAGGGGTTGAGCCGGTCGGTGCCCGGGAACACCGGCCCCACGGGGTTGAAGGTGAGCTCGTGGTACAGCCCGTAGGACACCGCGGAAGTCAGGGAGCGGGACTCCCGGATCCGGTTGGCGACCTCCGGGTTCGCGGTGGAGCTGAACCACGCGTGCAGGTCGCCCGCCTCCAGCCGCCGCACCGCGGCCGCGTCGCCGGGCTCCTCCACCGCCACCACCGCGTCCACCCACGCGCCCACCCGCGGCCCCTGGGCGAAGGCACCGGCGGGGAACGCCAGGGCCAGGGCCAAAACCACCGCCGCCCACCGCCTCCCGTGCACCTGCTCCATCCGCCAGCACCTCCTTCTCCGAGGTCTCTTGAGGCCATCGCTCAGCGCACCGGGGTCCTCTCAGCTCGGCTTCGCAGGGCCGCGCTGCCACCCCGGTCTGCGGGACGGCTCTTTCCCGGACAGGCTCCCCTCGGGCAGGGCCGGGCGGTCAGGACAACGCGGACCGCGCCCGGTCCAGGTCGCTCACCGCCAGCACCAGCCGCGTCCGGGTGGCCAGGTACGCCCAGTCGATGTTGACCCCCGCGTCCGCCAGCTTGCGGGCCACGGAACCCAGGGTGCCGGGCTGGTCCACCACGTCCAGCACCACGACCTCCCGTTCTCCCGTCACCCGGATCCCGGCTCCCTCCAGGGCCTGGCGGGCGGCACCCGCGTCCTCCACCAAGACGTGGACCCTGCCCCGCCCTTGTACGGGTACGGCGCAGAGCCCCTCGATGTTCACTCCCGCCCGGCCCAGGGCCTCGCCCAGCTGCGCCAGGGTTCCCGGCCGGTCCTCCAGTTCCACCTGCAGGTCCTTGGCCATGCTCCTCCCCCCTTTTCTTTAGAGTACAAGGTACGGCCCCCGCCGCCACCGGGTGTCTAAGCGCCAAAGCCCAGCCTCGCGTGCGTACCTCAGTGCCTGCTGGTACTCCGCGCGGGTGATGCGGCGGCTGATCTCCGCGTATTTGGCCTCCGTCCGGGCCTTCCACGCGGGGTGGTACTGGTCCATGACGTTCACGTAGGTGTCACGCGACAGCTCCCCGAGCCAGCGGAGGATCTCCCGGGTGTCGTCCAAAAGACCGGGCATCACCAGGTGTCGGACCAACACCCCCCGCCGGGCCAAGCCGTCCTCGTTGACCTTCAGGACCCCCACCTGCTCGTGCATGGCCCGGATCACCTGGCGGGCCACCTCGGGGTAGTCCGGGGCCAAGAGGTACTTGCGGGCGTGTTCGCGGTGCCAGAGCTTGAAGTCCGGCATGTACACGTCCACCACGCCCTCCATGAGGCGGATGCTGTGGAGGCTGTCGTAGCTGCTGGTGTTGTACACCAGGGGAAGCCGCAGGCCTCCCTCGACGGCGTAGGCCAGGGCCTCCAGGATCTGGGGCACCACGTGCTCCGGGGTGACGAAGTTGATGTTGTGGCAGCCCAGCTCCTGCAGCCGCAGCATCATGGCAGCCAACTCCCGCGGGCTGACGTCCACCCCCTCGCCGATCTGGCTGGTCTCATAGTTTTGGCAGTTGCCCACCGCCACGAACGACGCAGCGTACGAATGATCGGGATCGTCCACCTCGAGGTTAAACACAGGGCCGTCATAGGGAACACGTTCAATCCGGTGAATTGGTACCAGAAAGTACTCTTCTGTTGCTTTCCATCTCGCGCGCGGCCGCCCTGTTTTCGGATCGGGCTTCGGGAACTTCACGTAGTACAGGGGCGACTGCTTCACCTCCCGCCCTTCGATCATCTTCGTCGGTGCGGGGTCCCAGCGGTAGAAACTCGGAAGCATGCCCAGCCGGAGTCCGAGCTGGAACAGCTCCATTGCGAGCTGCTCAGAAATCGTATTGACCACCCGATGCGTTCCGCGATCGCAGCCATCCCCCTCTAGGACACCCTCAAGGAACGCCTGGACCACGTCAACGGGGCAGCCCATCAGGATCGGCGGAACCCGCTTGTGCCGCGCTCCCTTCCCGCAGAGTTCTGCAAAGAGGGTTGCGAGAGAGGCTTTGCCGACCTCCACCGTCCGCGTCGTGTGGCGCTCGCGCACCTCCGGCTGCACGCCGAAGAGCTCCTCCAGAACCTTCCGCGTACGACTCGCCAAATCCAACTCGTGGCGACCGAACGAAAAGACGAGTCTGTAGGAATTCGGACGATCTCGTTGGGCGGTTACGTGCCCCTCGGCGCAGTAGATCCCGAGGAGCCACGCCAACCGGTGGTCCACGGCGAGCCTGGACGGGATGCCCGGCTGGCGCTCAGCCCGGAAGCGCACCCGATCCTCTTCCGAGACCACCTGGGCTACTTTGGATCCGGTATCCGCAAGCAACTGGCCGCGTCGCCACAGTCCCCGGAGTCTCCGCACGTACGCGGGATGATACCCAGTAAGGATCGCTAATTCCCGTGAGGTCAACGGCTGCGAGAAGAGGCTTCCCAGTTCGTCTGACGTATCGCGACCGGGGCGCCAGGTCCGGAGGACCGGTTCTCCTGTGGAGAGTAGGCCTTGGATATCGAGCTCGGACGCCGACGACTGCTGGATACGTCGGGGGACCAAAAGGTAACTGTCCTTCGTCAGGTACTCCGCCCGCACCCGGACAGGTTCTTTGGCCCCTTCCTTTGGGATGGCGAACACTTCGTGGTTGGGTGTCAACAGGATCGGCGGGCAGTTGAAGGGCTTGACCCGAATCAGGTGGCCCACGAAGCGATGGCGGAACACTTTAGTGATCGGGGCCCAAGTGCCGGTTCGTGTGAGAACCCGGATCTTCCCGTGGACGAACCGAACCCACTCCTCGTGCCCGGTCGGTTCGCCCCGCGCCTGCTCGAACAGGTCCGCGATCCGCACGAGGCCTTGGTCGGTGGCGATCCGCGTATCGGGATGGAGGCAAAACACACACCTGAGGTTGCACCAGGCGAAGAAAATGGTCCCCGAGCCCGCCCAGCCCCGGAGCACGTCCTCCTCCCCGAAGTGTGGGAAGAAGGACGAAACCCGGGCGTACCGGCCTACCTTGCACACCGCGTACCGGTTGGACATTCGGTCCACGTGGCAGTTGCGGGGACACAGGGTGCAGTCCCGGAGGGAGTCCAGGGCCTCCTCCACCTTCTCCCGCAGGCGGCCTTCCTCGTACGTTTTCACGTACGCGGGCACGAAGTCCCGGTCCGGGATCACGAACCGGCCGCCGCCGTGCAGCTCTGCGGGAATCTCCCGGGAGGACAACAGCACGTCCACCACCCCTACGAGAACCGCAACAGCGCCCCTACCCCGCCGTGGGCCCGCAGGGTGCCCTCCCGCAGCAGCACCAGCTCCGCGTGGTTCGACCGGGCGAGGAGGGGGAGGACCTGGGTGGCGTCCGCTTCCCGGGCCGGCCCGCCGCACGTAGGACACCGCTGCCCGGTGCGGGTGGTGGCGAACCGACACTGGGCGCAGACCCACACCCGGGCCTGCAGGTCTCGGTCCGCGGCCACGGTGAGCACCTGCCTGCGGGCCAGGGCCTGCAGGGTGGACTCCAGGTCCAGGAGGGACCCTCCGGGAGCCGCGTTGCCCAGGAGGGCCTCCACCAGCTGCCGCTCCCGCCGCGCGCGGTCCTCCTGCGCCGCTTCCAGGACCCGGTCCCGGATCCGGTGCCAGTCCTCCACGGGCGGGGCCGTCACCGTGGCCACCACGTGCCGCCGCGCGGGTTCCGGGAGCAGTTCCTGCAGGGAGCTGGTGGCTTCCTGGGGCCCCGCCAGGATGACACGCCGTATCCCCAGCTCCTCCAAGGCCCGGGCGGTGGCGGAGGCCAGGCCGGACCAGAACCGGCGCACGTGGTCCTCCACCCGGGCCTCGTACACGTCCCGTTGGGCACCCCGGCTGCTGGACATGCCCATGCCCTTGGCGAAGGAGGGCGGCTTGCCCGCGGTGAACCGCCACTGGCTGGTGTCCAGCTCGAACTCCTCGTCCTCCACCACCGCGGCCTCCCCCAGGTGCGTCACCAGCAGCCGGGCGTGGTCCCGGTGCACCAACACCACCGCGTACGGCACGTGCGCCTCCCGCACCCACAGGAGGGGCCACACGTCCACCAGGCCGTACCGGGCCCGGTTCTCCAGGGGGACGGGGAGCACCAGCTCCCGCCACACCCCGTCCGCGGCGTACACGCAGAGTCCACGTCCCCGAGGCCGCTCGTCGCGCAACCGGGCCTCCACCCGCTCCGCCAGCTCCGCCACCCGGCGCCGTTCCTCCTTGGGAAGCCCGTCCCCGAGGTCGTGGAGGGCCCGGCGCGCCCAGATCCGGTAAGCGGGCTCGGTCCGCTGGTTCTCGGGCTTGGTGGGGTCGGTGTCCAGGTGCAGGCTCAGCACGTCCTGGCGTTCCAGGGACAGCAGGGACTCCACCTCCGCGGTCCGCAGAAGGTCCAGGATGCGCGCCTTGGTCTGTTCCTGCAACGTCCTCACCTCCTCCGCGGCCACCCCTTTTCAGGGTAGCGCGGCCGGCGTCCTTCAGACGACCAGCACCGCGCTGCCCACCACGCGCCCTGCCCGCAGGTCCTCCAACGCCCGCTGGGCGTCCTCCAGGGGGTAAGGGGTGGCCCGCACCCGCACGGGCACCCGGGGGGCCAGGGCGAGGAACTCCTCCGCGTCCTTGCGGGTGAGGTTCGCCACGGACCGCACCACCCGCTCCTCCCACAGGAGCCTGTACGGGAAGGAGGGGATGTCGCTCATGTGGATGCCGCCACACACCACCACCCCCGCAGGCGCGGTGGCCCGCAGGGCCTGCACCACCAAGGCGCCCACGGGAGCCAGGACCACGGCCGCGTCCAGGGGCTCCGGGGGCAGCTCGTCCGACCCTCCCGCCCACACCGCCCCCAGCTCCCGGGCGAAGGCCTGGGCCTCCACGTCCCCCGGGCGCGTGAAGGCGAACACCCTCCTCCCTTGGTACGCGGCCACCTGTGCGATGAGGTGGGCCGCGGCCCCAAACCCGTACAGGCCTAGCCGTTCGCCCTCTCCCGCCACCCGCAGGCAGCGGTAGCCGATGAGCCCCGCGCACAACAGGGGAGCTGCGTGCAGGTCGTCGTACCCTTCCGGCAGCGGGAAGGCGTACCGGGCGTCTGCCACCGCGTACTCCGCGAAGCCTCCGTCCCGGTGGTAGCCCGTGAACTGGGCCCGCCGGCACAGGTTCTCCAGGCCCCTGCGGCAGTACCCGCACTCCCCGCAGGTCCAGCCCAGCCACGGGATCCCCACCCGGTCGCCCACCCGCAGCCCCTGGACCTCCCGGCCCGCCTCCACCACCACGCCCACCACCTGATGCCCCAGCACCAAGGGGAGTTTCGGCTCAGGGAGCTCCCCGTCCGCGATGTGCAGGTCCGTGCGGCAGACTCCGCAGGCGCGCACCCGGACCAGGACCTCCCCGGGGCCGGGAGCGGGTACGGGGCGTTCTTCCAAGACCAGGGGGAGGTGAGGCTTCCGCAGGACTGCGGCCCGCATCCTCGCGTCCAGCGGCCCTCAGGAGACCCGGTGCAGCCAGAGGACCTGTACCGCCAGGGAGGAAACCAGCAGCACCGCCGCCGCGGCGGCGGCCACGGACGACACCTCCGTGGGTCTGCGCTCCCACCCGATGCTGCGGCCCAGGTGTCGGTACACCCGTCGGAGTTCGTACGCGGAGGAGGCGCGGAAGTAGGTGCCGTCCGTGATGGCCGCCACCTCCCTCAGGGTTTCCTCGTCCAGCCGGACCCAGATGGGCCTTCCGCCGATGTTGAGGAAGGTGCCCTCCGGCGTCCCCACACCCACCGTGTACACCTTGACCTGCTGGTCCCGGGCGACGCGGGCGGCGTCCTGGGGCGAGACGCCTCGGTTGCTCTGGCCGTCGGACATCAGCACCACGATCCCCGGGGGCAGCTTGCCTGGAGGCGCGGGCGGCGGAGCGGTGGGGGAGGCGGGGCGGGTCCGCCCGGGCAGGGCCCACACCGCCTCCAGCAGTCCGTCCCCGATGGCGGTGGCGAACTCCGCCTGCAGGGAGTCGATGGCCTGGATCACCCGGTGGTGGTCCGTGGTGGGAGGGACCAGGAGGGTGGCGTAGGAGCTGAAGGACACCAACCCCACCCGAGCGTTGCCCGGCAGGGCCCGCACGAACTCCACCGCCGCGGCCTTGGTGGCCTCCAAGCGGTTGGGCTTGACGTCCTCCGCCAGCATGCTGCGGCTCACGTCCACGGACAGGACCACGTTCACGTTGGCCGCAGGCACGGGCAAAGGTGCCACGGGCCGGGCCAGGGCCAGGACCACCGCGGCCAGGGCGAGGCCGAAGAGGGCGGCGGGCAGGTGTGCCCGCCAGGGCCGCGCGGAGCGGGAGGCCTCCGCCAGCACCTCCACCTGCGGGTGCAGGACGGCCCGCCGGCTCTTGCCCCGGAGCAGCCGCGCGTACGCCCACCCCAGCAAGGGCAGCCCCGCCATCCCCCAGAGGACTTTCGGCCAGAGGAACTCGTACCCCATCCCCGCCCCTCAGGGCACGCGGCGGAACCACGCGAGGGAAAGAACCGCGCCGACCAGCATCCACAGGCCCCCCGCGGCCGCCACCAGAGACGTCACCTCCGTGCGCTGCCTCTGCCAGGTCACGGACCGGCCCAGCTCCCGCCCCAGGGCCCGGAAGTCCTCCACGGTGGGCGGGTAGAAGTAGCGGCCGCCGGTCCGCTGCGCCACTTCCTGGAGGCCCGTGGGGTCGAAGGGGATGAACACCAGCTGCCCGTCCACGGTCTGGACCTGGCCCGTGGGTGTCCCCACCCCCACGGTGTGCACCCGGACCCGGTACTGACGCGCCACCTCCACCGCCTCCATGGGGTTTACCCCGAAGTTCGACACCCCGTCACTGAACAGGACCACCGCGCCCGGTGGCAGGTCCGAGGGCACGGGGGGCGGCGGGGTGGGCGGGGCAGGCGGGAACACCCCCTGCTGTCGGCGCAGGAGCTCTTCTCCCGCCCGCTCCCGCCCGGGCAGGGCCCGCACTCCCATGAGGATGGCAGAGCCAATGGAGGTGGCCTGCTGCGGCTGCAGCCGCTCGATGGCGTCCAGCACCTCCTGCCGGTCCGTGGTGGGGGCCACCAGGATCTGGGCGTAGTCGCTGAAAGCCACCAACCCCACCCGCAGAGACCGGGGCGCCGCCCGCACCAGCTCCTGCGCCATGCGCTTGGCCGCCTCCAGCCGGCTGGGGGAGATGTCCGTGGCCACCATGCTCTTGCTGGTGTCGATCCCCACCACCAGGGCCGCCTGGTTGGTGGGGAAGGGGATGGCCGCCACGGGCCGGGCGGAGGCCACCACCAACAGCGCCACGGCGGTGAGGTAGCAGGCGAAGGGCAGCCACGGCGCCCGCAGGGGCCTCCCCCAGCGCAACAGCGGGAGGAGGTGGGGGTCCGCGAAAGCCTGGGCCGCCCGCGCCTGGTACCGGCGCACGGACGCGTACGCGGCCCCCAACAGGGGCAGGGCGAACAACCCTGCCAGCATCACCGGCCAAGTGAACTCCACCGCCGCCTCCTCCGGACGGTCACGAACCGCACCAGGGGCTCCACGATGGACGTGTGGGTGGAGAGCGGCAACACGTCCACCCGTGCCTGCCGGAAGGCCTGCTGCAACCGCGCCTCCCACGCCGCCACCCGCTCCCGGTACGCCCGCCGTACCGCGGGATCGGAGGTGTCCACCCGCACCTGCTGCCCCGTCTCCGGGTCCTGGAGGACGAGGAGGCCCACGTCCGGGAGCTCGGACTCCGCGGGGTCCGTGATGCGCACCGCCACCACGTCGTGGCGGTGGCTGAGCTGCCGCAGGGGGACCTCCCACCCTTCCTGGGACAGGAAGTCCGACACCACGAACACCAGGGACCGGCGCCGCAGCATGCGGGCCAAGTCTTGGAGGACCCGACCCAGGTCGGTCCGGCCCGCGGCGGGGGGAGTCTCCAGCCGCTGCAGGGCGTGGAGGATCCGCAGCGCCTGGCGTCGGCCGGTGCGGGGCGGGAGGAGGTACGGGTGCGGGAAGAACACCGCCCCCACCTTGTCCCCGTGGCGGGTGACGATGTAGCTGGCGGCCCCGCAGAACTCCGCGGCCAGCTGCCGTTTGAGGACCCGGCGGGTGCCGAAGGCCATGGAGGGGGAGAGGTCCACCGCCAGCCAGGCAGTCAGCTCCTTCTCCTCCCGGTACTGCCGCACGTGCAGCCGGGTGGTGCGGGCGGTGACGTTCCAGTCGATCCTCCGGACCTCGTCCCCGGGCACGTACTCCCGCACCTCCGCCAGGTCCAGGCTGGGCCCGTAGAACAGCCCCGTGTAGTCGCCGAACAGGAAGCCGTCGAGCCTCCGGACGACGCTAAACTCGAGGCGCCTCAAGATCCGCTCGGGTGTCTCCATGGGGGTCCCCGATGTGCACCTTGGGGAGGGGCACCCGTTCCAGGATCCGCTCGATGAGGGTGTCCGGCTGCACGTCCTCGGCCAAGGCCTCGTAGGAAAGCACGAACCGGTGCCGGAGCACGTCGTACGCCAGGTCCCGGACGTCCTCGGGGAGGGCGTACTCGCGCCCCCGGATCACTGCCAGGGCTTTGGCCCCCAGGATGAGGTTCAGGGGGGCCCGGGGGCTGGCTCCGAACTGGATGTACCGCCGTAGCTCAGGCAGCCCCACGCTGGCGGGGTCCCGGGTGGCCACGGCCAGCTGGACCGCGTACTCCATCACCCGGGGCGCCACGTACACGGTGTCCGCCACCTTCTGCAGCTCCAACAGCTGCTCCGCGGTCAGCACCTGCTCTGCCACAGGCCGGGTCTCCCCCGTGCCCCGCTCCACCACCTCGATCTCCTCGTGCACCGACGGGTAGGTGATCACCACCTTGAACATGAACCGGTCCACCTGGGCCTCGGGCAGGGGGTACGTCCCCTCGCTCTCGATGGGGTTCTGGGTGGCCAGCACCAGGAAGGGCTCGGGCAGCCGGAAGGTCTGCTTGCCGATGGTGACCTGCCGCTCCTGCATGGCCTCCAGGAGGGCGGACTGCACCTTGGCGGGGGCCCGGTTGATCTCGTCGGCCAGCACCAGGTTGGCGAAGATGGGGCCCAGTTCCACCTCGAAGGTGCCCCGCTGCTGGTTGTAGATGCGGGTGCCGATGAGGTCTGCGGGCACGAGGTCGGGGGTGAACTGGATCCGCTTGAACTCCCCGCCCACCACCTGCGCGGTGGTCTTCACCGCCAGGGTCTTGGCCAAGCCCGGCACGCCCTCGATGAGGATGTGGCCACGGGCCAGGAGCGCGACGAGGATGCGCTCCAGCATCAGGTCCTGGCCCACGATCACCTTCTTGATCTCGAACAACACCCGCCGCAGGGTGCTGGCGGCCTGGGTGTAGGTCTCGGTGGCGAGCGGCATGGTCCTCCCCCGGTGGTCCCTCGTCCCCTCGATGCTACCCCGCCCCCGCGGACGGGGTCAAACGGGGCCGCCGGACGCCCCCGGGTTCACCCCTTCACCGCGCCCGCGGTGAGCCCGGCGATGAAGGAGCTCTTCACCGCCGGCGCGGGCGGGCTGGAAGGCAAAGTTGACGGAGTTCCGTGGTGGCCCCAGGGGAATTCGAATCCCCGTCTCCGCCTTGAGAGGGCGGTATCCTAGGCCTCTAGACGATGGGGCCACGCTCCTGCCCGCACCTGGTTGGCTGGGGGAGGAGGATTCGAACCCCCACTAACGGGTCCAGAGCCCGTCGTCCTACCGTTAGACGATCCCCCAAGCACACACACGCGGAGCCCCGCGTTCCCGCGGGGCGCCCGTGGCTATTCTGCCCGCACCGGCGCGGGGTTGTCAAACCCTGAGCCCTCTTCCGCCATCCCCTTGGCGTGCTGCAGGCGCCGCAGGACACGCTCGCGGCCCAGGACCTCCATGAGCTCGAACAACCCGGGGCCCACCGTCTTCCCTGTGAGGGCGACCCGCACCGGGTGCACCACCGCCCGCATGGCCAGCCCCCGCTGGGCCGCGGCGGCCCGCAAGGCCGCCTCCAGGGCGTCCGCCCGGAAGGGTTCCACCGCCTCCACCGCCTGGCGGGCCAGGTCCAGCACGCCCACCGCCTCCGGGCCCCTCAGGTGCGCCTCCACCGCCTGGGGGTCGTAGCGGGGCAGGTCCAGGAAGAAGAAGTCCCCGTACCGCAGCACGTCCTGCCCCTCCTTGAGGCGCTCGCCCAGGACCTCCACCACGCGCCGCACGTACGCCCGGTCCTCCGGTCCGACGGGCGCCTGCAGCAGCCCGTGGCGGGCGAGGTAGTCCGCCACCAGGTCCACCACCCGGTCGGGGTCCTCCCGCAAGGCCCTCCGCATGTACTCCCCGTTCATCCACAGGAGCTTCTGCCGGTCGAACACGGGCGAGGCGCGGCCCACCTGGCTCAGGTCGAACCGCCGCACCAGTTCCTCGGTGCTGAACAGCTCCCGGCCGTCCTCCGGGTACCAGGCCATGAGGGCGAAGAAGTTCCGCAGGGCCTCCGGCAGGTACAGCTCCTCCCGGTACTCCCGCAGGGCGGCGTCCCCGTGCCGCTTGCTGAGCTTCCTCCGGTCCGGCCCCACCAGGACCGGCAGGTGGGCGAACTGGGGCGGCTCCCAGCCCAGGGCCCGGTACAGGAGGACTTGGCGGGGCGTGTTGCTCAGGTGCTCCACGGCCCGGAGCACGTGGGTGATGCGCATGCCGTGGTCGTCCACCACGTTGGCGAAGTTGTACAGGGCCGTCCCGTCTGACCGGACCACGATGAAGTCGTCCAGCTCGTCCAGGGCGAAGGCCACTTCGCCCCGGATGAGGTCCCGCACCACCACGTACAGCCGCGCTCCTCCCTCCCCTTCCCGCACCTGCAGCCAGCCGTCGGGGGTGGCCAGCCGGGGGTCCTGGAACCGCCGCAGGTCCAACCGGAGGGCGGGCTTCCGGCCCTGGGCTTCCAAAGCCTCCACCTCCGCGGGACTCCGGCCCCGACACCGGCGGGAGTACCGGTACGGCCGCCCTTCCGCGTGGGCGCGCTCCCGCTCCTGCTCGATCTCCTCCGGCGTGCAGTAGCAGGGGTAGGCGGCGCCCGACCGTAGGAGGGCCTGCGCCGCCTCCCGATACAGGTGTCCCCGCTGGCTCTGCCGGTACGGGCCGTAGGGTCCCCCCACGTCCGGCCCCTCGTCCCAGTCGATCCCCAGCCAGCGCAGGTCCTCGTAGATGGCCCGCTCGTACTCCGGGGAGGACCGGGCGGGGTCTGTGTCCTCGATCCGCAGCACCACCTGACCCCCGTGCCGGCGGGCGAACAGCCAGTTGAAGAAGGCCGCCCACGCGTTGCCCACGTGCAGGTAGCCCGTGGGGCTGGGCGGGATGCGGGTCCGCACCGAGCCCATGGCCCTACGTGAACAGGGCGCTCACGGACTCGTCCCCGTGGATGCGCCGGATCGCTTCCGCCAGCAAGGGGGCCGCGGACAGCACCCGCACCTTGGCAGGGGCGTCGGGGTGCCGCGGGATGGTGTTGGTCACGATGACCTCCCGGATCTCCGGGCGGCTGAGCCGCTGCAGGGCGGGGCCCGCGAAGACCGCGTGGGTGGCGCACACGTACGCCTCCGGCTGGGCTCCGTGCTGCACCAGGACCTCCACCGCGCCCGTGATGGTCCCCGCCGTGTCGATGATGTCCTCGATGAGGATGGGGACCCGCCCCTCCACCTCCCCCACCACCTCCACCGGCTGCTTGGTGTCCTTGCCCACCCGCCGCTGGAACACGATGGCCAGGGGCAGGTCCAGGCGGTCCGCCAGCTGCTTGCTACGCTTCACGGCCCCATCGTCCGCGGCCACCACCACCGCGTTGCGCAGCCCCTTGTGCCGCAGGTCGTCGCTGAACAGGGGCATGGCCCGCAAGTGGTCCACGGGGATGCTGAAGAACCCCTCGATCTGGCCCGCGTGGAGGTCCACGGTGAGCAGCCGGTCCACGCCCGCGGTGATGAGGAGGTCCGCCACCAAGCGTCCCGTGATGGGCTCGCGGGGCGCGTCCTTCTTGTCCTTCCGGGCGTAGCCGTAGTAGGGGATGACCGCGGTGATGCGGCCCGCGGACGCCCGGCGGAGGGCGTCCACCATGATCAGCAGCTCCATGAGGTTCTCGTTCACGGGGTGGCACAGGGACTGGATCACGAAGGCGTCCACGCCCCGGGCGTTCTCCTCGTACCGGACGTAGATCTCCCCGTCCGCGAACCGCTCGATCCGGACCCGGCCCAGCTCCATGCGCAGGCACCGTGCGATCTCCTCCGCCAAGGGACGGTTGGAGGTCCCGCTGAAGAGTTTGAGGGGCCCGTACTCCAAGTGCGCCTCGCCTCCGCACCCCCACTATAGCAGCCCCGGGACCGCCCCAACACGGCGGCCCCACCGTGGGGATGCGGTCTTCCTCCCGGGGGGCGTCGGCCCCCGGGGCCGGGGGCTCAGCGGGTGGCCAAGGTCCGGGCTTCCACCAGGAACCGGATGGCGGTCCGCTCCTGCCCGTCGATCTCCACCTTGGTGAAGGCGGGGATGGCCACGAGGTCGATGCCGTTGGGGGCGATGAATCCCCGGGTGATGGCGATGGCCTTCACCGCCTGGTTGACCGCGCCCGCGCCGATGGCCTGCAGTTCCGCGGAACCGTGCTCCCGCAGGAGGGCTGCCAGGGCCCCGGCCACGGCCTTGGGGTTGGAGTCCGCAGAGACCTTCAGCACCTCGGGCATCGCGACCACCCGCGGCGGGGGAGGCTTTCCCGCACACACCGCGTGGGGTAGTGTTTTCCCCCTCACCCCGCCCCTTCCCTTCCTGGCCGGGAGCGCAGGACGAGCCACGCGAACCTGGGCAGGGCCAGCTGCCGCCGCCACCTCCTGGGCTCCCGCAGCAACCGGTACAGCCACTCCAGGTGCAGGCGCCGCAGCCACAGGGGCGCCCGAGGAGTCCTCCCGGCCAGGACGTCCAGGCTTCCCCCCACCCCCATGGCCAGCTGGACCCCCAGCCGGGCCAGGTTCCTGGCCAGCCACAGTTCCTGGCGGGGGCTACCAAGCCCGCAGAACAGCACCTGCGCCCCCGACCTCGCCACCTGCTCCACCACCGGCCCGTCCTCTGAGAAGTAGCCGTGGTGGGTGCCTGCCACCCGCAGCCGCGGCCACCTGCGACTCAAGGCCAGCGCCGCCTGCTCTGCCACGCCAGGCAGGCCTCCCAGGAGGAACACCGCCCATCCCTCCGCCTCGGCCCGGGCGCACAGGGCTTCCATGAGCTCGATGCCCGGCACCCGCTCCGGGAGCGGGCAGCCCACCCGCCGCGAGGCCCACACCACCCCGATGCCGTCCGCCACCACCAGGGAAGCCGTCCGCACCGCCCGCAGCAGCTCCGGGTCGGCCCGCGCGGCCATAACGAGCTCCGGGTTGGCGGTCACCACCAGGTGGCAACCTCCCTCTCTCACCAACCGGCAGGCCCGCTCGGTTGCTTCCTGCAGCCGCAAGGGGTCCAAGGGTACTCCCAGGACCCAGACCCGTTCCTTTGCTCCGCCCCGGGCGTCCACGCGGCCTCCTACGAGCCCCCGGGGGGAGGGGCTCCGGGGTGGTCTAAAAGGTCCGCGGCCACCTGGGCAGGCCTCCGCGCGAGGGGCTGTAGGGCCGCCACCTTGTCCTGGAGGAGCTTCGCCGCCTGTCCGTCCTCCCACAGGGACACCACCATCCGGGTGAGCTCCGGGCCGCCTACCCGCTCTACCGGCACCCAGGGCTGGTCCAGGCCTCCCGCGAAGGAGGAGACCTTGGGGTCGTAGGCCAACCCCACGAAGGGGACCCCCGCGGCGGCCGCCAGGACCAGGGCGTGAAGGCGCATGCCCACCACCACGCGGGCCTCCGCGACAGCCCTCAGGGCCTCGTGAGGGGTGGAAGGGGCCAGGAGCTCGGCTCCCAGGGCCTCCGCCAGTGCCCTGCTCAGCTGGAAGTCCACGGCCCGGTGCAGGCACAGGACCCGCACGGGGGTCCCCGTGGTGCGCGCGGCTTGGCGCAGGGCGTCCCGGAGCACCTCCCACCTCACCCCCGCCCAGGGGCGGACGGAAACCGTCAGCGCCTCCCGGGTGCCGAAGGACCCGCGGGGCCTGAACGCCAGGGCGGGGTCGCACACCACCTCCGCGGGCTTGCGCACCCCCAGCTGCCGCAGCAAGGCCGCAGAGTCCGGGTCGCGCACGGTGATCCTGGCGGCTTGCTCCATGGCCCTCCGGGTCACCGCGCGGCTGGCCCGACGGCGCAGGGGCCCCACGCCCTGCGCGTACACCACCAGGGGCTTTCTGCGGGCCAGCTCGTGCAAAAGCCCGTAAAACAGCGGGCTGCGCCACGAGGTGACGTCCTGGAACAGGCTCCCCCCGCCGCTGCACACCAGGTCCGCGCTGCGGAACAGGCGGCGCACCGCGGCCAGGTCCGTCCTCCTCACCGCCCTCACTCCGTGGACCTTCTCCGTCCACCCCGGGTCCGCGGACACCACCCACGTCTCCGCGGACGGCAAGGCCTCGTGCAGGTGCTGCAACATGGCGCCCAGGACCGCCTCGTCGCCCAGGTTCCCGAACCCGTAGTAGCCGAAGATGGCTACCCGCACCGTCAGAGCCTGGACGGCGGGTGAGACCCGCCCCCTCCGGTCACCGCGGGGCTAGCCAGGCCCGCGGCCCGGGCCCGCACGAGCCCGGACTGAAAGCCCCGCAGGAGCGCGTACACCCCGACCCCCACCAAGGTGCCCAACACGAGCCCGTTGGCGGTCCTCCACACCGTGTACAGGAGAGGGGTGTGGGCGTGGGAGAAGGAGTTCACCAACCCGGCCTGGCCCACCGCACCCACCACGACCAGGGGCAGACTCCAAGCCCGCAGGCCCACCGCGCCGGAAGCCACCGCCAGCACCAAGGCGGGGTGGCCCAGGAGGTACTCCTTGGTGCGGGGCCGGGCCACCAGGGCCCTCTCCAGGGCCTCCCGCAGACGCTCCTCTCCGGGAGGAAGGGGCAGGCCGGTGTTGCCCGTCCGCAGCAGGAGCAGCAGGCCGAGCCCCGCGACCACCGCCACCGCAAGGACCGCTCCCAGGGTCACCGGCCTTTCCAACCACGCCCGGACCCTGCGCACCAAGCGGCCAGTCCCGGAGTGCCCGCCGTCGTCCCCCAGCGCGGTCCACGCCCCGGCGGCCAGCAGCGCAGGCCCCACCGTGGCCAGCTTGACCCCCAGGAAGCCGTCCGCAGCGAGCCGGAACGTCCAGTCCGACAGCAGGGCCGCCACCACGAACCCGCCCAGGGCGGAAAAGGCGCTGGCTTCCCACAGGGCTCCCACCGCCTGCCCCACTCCCCCACCCCCTACCCGGGGAGCCACCCGCAGCACCGCCATGGTGGGAAACGCCACGGCGGCCATCAGGGCCCACAGCTTGGACACCCACAGCCCAAAGCCCACAGCCTGGCCGGCCGCCGCGGCTACCAGCCCCGCCGCCCCCAGGCCCAGGCCGGCCCAGGTGTGGAGTTCCTTCCCCAAGGCCCGGCCCACGACGGCGGCCAGTAGGACCCCCGAGGCCGTGGAAGCCGCCACGGCAGCCCACCGAGCCGCGCGGGAGAGGGCCAGCTCCGGAAGCGGCCGGGCCGGGCCCAGCTGGAACCCCGCGGACCGCACCGCCTGTACCACCCGGGCGAGGTAGTCCAGGTTGAAGGCCACCGCGTCCACACCCCCCGGGGTCTGCAGGTACGGGCGGACGTACAGCACCCGCAGGTTGCGTTCCCGGACCCCGCGGGCGAAGCGCTCCACGGCGTCCTCCACAGGCAGCCGCTCCAGCTCCTCCGGGGGGATGCTCACCACCCGGACCACGTGAGGCCTCATGAAGCGGGTCATGGCGTCCTCGCCCCGTATCCGGCGCGCGGGGGTGAGGACTTCCACCCGTCCGTACACCGCTCCCGCGGCCTGTAAGGCGCGGGAAGCGTCCTCCACCAGCCGCTCATAGCCCAGGACCTCGTTCAGGTCGAACACCACGGTCCTGCCCCGGAGCAGGGAAGCCTGGGCCCCGACCCGTTCCTGGAGGCGCTCCGCGGTGAAGCTCCGGACGTTCCGCGGCCGGAGGACCACCCGGAACCCCAGGGCTTCCCACCGCCGCACGGAGGAGGGCAAGAACCCAAGACCCGTCTCCTCAAGGTCCCGCAGACGGCCCCGCACCCGCAGCACCAGGGGCTCCCGCAGCACCGCCGCCACCCGCTCGGGTCCCAGGGCGGTCCGGAATCCGAACCACACCTGGCGCGCCACCTCGGGGTCTGCGGGCAACACGTACACCGCCCCCGGCTCCGCGCTCGCGGCCACGCCGCGCAGGGCGGGGTTCAACCCCCCCGCCCGCAGGAGGTCCAGGAGTTCCGCCCCGGACCGGTACGTGAGCCGTCCCTCGTCCTGCAGCCGGCGCAGGGTCGCCTCATACACCGCCACCGAGCCCGCCCCCCGCGCCTTGAGCTCCTGCCAGAAACCGGAACCCAGGCGCCCCTCCCGCAGGGCCAACAGCCGCCAGTCCTCACCGTCCAGGACCACCTCCACGGTCCGGTACGCGGACTCCACGCGGTGGCGCTGCCAGCCTGCGAACAGGGAGCCCGCGAGGCCCACCACCAGGAGCCCGACCAGGACCGGGTGCTTCCGCAACGCTTCCTCCACGGCCCTAGCTGGCCCGCGGTCCCGCGGCCCGGGCCTCCTGCTGGGCGCGGTACCGCAGGTAGGCGTAGATGAAGGGGTCCAGCTCGCCCTCCAGCACCGCCTCCGCGTTGCCGGTCTCCTGCCCGGTGCGGTGGTCCTTCACCAGGGTGTAGGGCTGAAGCACGTAGGACCGGATCTGGTTGCCCCACGCGGCCTCCCGGTGTTCGCCGCGGAGGGCCCGCAGCTTCTCCTCCTGTTCCCGGCGCCGCAGCTCGTACAGCCGCGCGGCTAGGATCCGCAGGGCGTTCTCCCGGTTGGCGTACTGGCTGCGCTCGTTCTGGCAGTGCACCACCAGCCCCGTGGGCAGGTGGGTGATGCGCACCGCGGTCTCCACCTTGTTCACGTTCTGCCCCCCCGCCCCCCCGCTGCGGAAGGTCTCCACCTTCAACTCCTCCGGCCGGATCTCCACCGCCACGGGCTCCACCTCGGGCAGCACCTCCACCAGGGCGAAGGAGGTGTGCCTCCGGTGCGCGGCGTCGAAGGGGGAGATGCGTACCAGCCGGTGGGTCCCGTGCTCCCCCTTCAGGTACCCGTAGGCGTACGGACCCCGGACCAGGACCGTGGCGCTCTTGATGCCCGCTTCCTCCCCCGGGGACAGGTCCAGGACCTCTGTGGCGTACCCCCGGGCTTCCGCCCACCGCAGGTACATGCGGAGGAGCATCTGCGCCCAGTCCTGGGCTTCCGTGCCGCCCGCCCCCGCGTGCACCGACAGCAGGGCATTCCGGGCGTCGTGCTCCCCGCCCAGGAGGGTCTGCAGCTCCAGCCGGTCCAGGCGCTGGTGCAGCTCCCGGGCCTCCTGGTCCAGAAGCTGAAGCTCCTCGGGGTCCGCGGGGGCCAGCTGCAGCCACTCCTCCAGCTCCCGGAGGCCTCGTCGGAGCTGGCGGACGGTGTCCAGCTGCTCCCGTAGGGTCTCTAGTTCCTGGTGAACGGCGCGGGCCCGGACGGGGTCCCTCCACAGCTCTGGGTCCTGGACTGCCCGCTCCAGCTCCGCCAGACGCGCCTGGCGCTCCGGGCTCTCAAAGATACCTCCCGACGTCCTCCAGGCGCCGGAGGTCTTCTTCCACCTGTACCCGCAACCGGTCGATCACCTGTGTTCCCTCGCTTCTCGCCCGTAAATCCGAGTCTGACCTCGGGGCGGCTTTTCGGCGCGCCCCTCCTCCACTGTAGCACGTGCGGGGCTCAGGAGGCCCGGCCGCAGCACTTCTTGTACTTCTTGCCGCTCCCGCACGGGCAGGGGTCGTTCCGGCCCACCTTGACCCCCACCGTCACGGGCTGCGGTTTGGCCTCGGGGGAAGGCTCCGCCCGCTCCAGCTCCCGCAGGGCCGCAGGCCCCAGGGCGGTGGCCTCCTCCGGCCCCCGGTGGGAGATCACCCGGGCCACGGGCCGCACGTCCCGGGGCACTTCCCGCTCCACCCGGACCCGGAACAGGTCGCGGACGGTGTCGTGCTGGATGGCCTGCAGCATCCCCTGGAAGAGCTCGTAGGCCTCCTTCTGGTACTCCAGGAGGGGGCTGACCTGGCCGTACGCCCTGAGGCCGATCCCCTCCCGCAGCTCGTCCATGGCGTAGAGGTGGTCGATCCACTTGCGGTCGATGTGGGACAGGAGCAGAATGCGCTCCACCTCCCGCAGGGTCTCCGGGCCGATTTCCTCCTCCTTCGCCTCGTAGGCCCGGAGGGCGGCGCCCACCAGCTCCTCCGCCACCTCCTGCCAGCCCTTGCCCTGCAGGCTCTCCGCGGACACCGCCAGGACCTCCGGGACCGGGGCCAGCTGCGCCACCTCCGCCAGCAGCCCCTCCAGGTCCCACTCCTCCCGGGGAGACTGGGGCGGGCAGTACGCCTCCACCAGGCTCCGGACCTGCCGTTCGATCATGTCCAGGACGTTCTCCCGCAGGTCCTGTCCCTCCAGGACCTTGCGCCGTTCCCGGTACAGGGTCTGGCGCTGGACGTTCATCACGTCGTCGTACTCCAGCACGTGCTTGCGCAGGTCGAAGTGGTACTGCTCCACCCGCTTCTGGGCGCCCTCGATCTGCCGGGTCAGCAAGGCGCTCTCGATGGGCGTGTCTTCGTCGATCCGAAGCCGATCCATGAGGGAGGCGATGCGCTCGCCCGCGAACAACCGGAGCAGCTCGTCCTCCAAAGACAGGTAGAACCGGGAGGAACCAGGGTCACCCTGACGGCCCGCCCGGCCCCGGAGCTGGTTGTCGATCCGCCGCGCCTCGTGTCGCTCCGTGCCGATGACGTGGAGCCCGCCCAGCTGGCGGACCCGCTCCGCCTCCTCGGGGTCGGGAGGGTTGCCCCCCAGGAGGATGTCCACCCCACGGCCTGCCATGTTGGTGGCGATGGTCACGGCCCCCAGGCGTCCCGCCTGGGCGATGATCTGGGCTTCCCGCTCGTGGTGCTTGGCGTTCAGGACCTGGTGTGGGATGCCCTCCCGGCGGAGCATCTCCGAGAGCATCTCGCTCTTCTCGATGGACCGGGTGCCCACCAGCACCGGCTGGCCCCGCTGGTGGCACCGCTTGATCTCCTCCACCACCGCCCGCCACTTGGCCCGTTCCGTCTTGAACACCACGTCGGGGTGGTCCACCCGGATCATGGGTTTGTGGGTGGGGATCACCACCACCTCCAACCCGTAGATCTTCCGGAGCTCCTCCTCCTCCGTCTTGGCGGTGCCCGTCATGCCGGCCAGCTTCTCGTACATGCGGAAGTAGTTCTGGAAGGTGATGGAGGCCAGGGTCTGGGTCTCCCGCTCGATGCGGACCCCCTCCTTGGCCTCGATGGCCTGGTGCAGCCCGTCCGAGTACCGGCGGCCGAACATGAGCCGGCCCGTGAACTCGTCCACCAGGATGACCTGTCCGTCCTTCACCACGTAGTCCACGTCCCGGTGGTAGCAGGCGTGGGCCCGCAGGGCCTGCTGCACGTGGTGCAGGGCGTCCGCGTGCTCCGCCAGGTTGTCGATGCCCAGGAGGCGCTCCACCTTCCGCACGCCCTCGTCGGTGAGGAAGGCGTTCTTGGCTTTCTCGTCCACGGTGTAGTCCACCCCGGCTTGCAGGCGGCGGACCAGCTTGGCGAACTCGTAGTACTTCCGGGTGGACTCCTCGACCTGGCCGGAGATGATGAGGGGAGTCCGGGCTTCGTCGATGAGGATGAAGTCCACTTCGTCCACGATGGCGTAGTAGAGGTCCCGCTGCACCACGTCCTCGAGACGCAGGGCCATGTTGTCCCGGAGGTAGTCGAACCCGAACTCGTTGTTGGTGCCGTAGGTGATGTCCGCCCGGTACGCCTCCCGCCGCGGCACGGGGCGGAAGTGGTTGAGCCGGTCGTCCGCGTGGGGCTTGGGGTCTTGGTAGGTGGGGTCGTACAGGCCCGCGAACTCGTGGCAGATAACCCCCACGGACACCCCCAGGGCGTGGTAGATGGGCCCCATCCACCCCGCCCCCACCCGAGACAGGTAGTCGTTGGGGGTCACCAGGTGGCAACCCCGGCCCAACAGGGCGTTCAGGTACAGGGGAAGGGTGGCCACCAGGGTCTTCCCCTCCCCGGTCTTCATCTCCGCGATCTTGCCCTCGTGCAGGACGGCCCCGCCGATGATCTGCACGTCGAAGTGGCGCAGGCCCAAGGTCCGCTTGCTGGCTTCCCGCACCGCGGCGAAGGCCTCGGGGAGCAGGTCGTCCAGGGTCTCCCCTTGCTGGAGCCGGCGCCGGAACTCCTCCGTCTTCGCCCGCAAGGCGTCGTCGGACAGCGCCTCGAACTCCCGCTCCAGGGCGTTGACCCGCTCCACCACAGGCAGGTACCGGCGCCACGCCCGGTCTTCCCCGCGGCCCAGCAGCTTCTCCAGGACCTTCCGCATCGGACCTCCCCGGACTCCACCCATTATAACCGGCGTACGCCCTTCCCCCCTCCCGCCCGGGAGGTCGCGGGTCGGAGGCGGAGCTTCAGCGGACCGTGGCCCGGAGGTCGTCGGGCACCACGCTCACCCACACCGGCCCTGGCAGAAGGAGGCCCCGGCCTTCCGGGTCCGTGAAGGTCGTCGCCGCCTGGTCCGAGGGTTTGTACCACCGCACCGGCACCACCACCCCTCCCGTCAGGACCAACCCCGCCCCGGTGCCCACCAAGTTCACCTCGGAGACGTCCAGGCGCCCGCTCCGCCAACCCCGCCACCGCGCGTACTGCACCACCACCGTACGTACCCGCAGGGGGCGGCCCGCGTCGTCCTGGTGGAGCCGGCCCGCCACCCAGCGCTCGTACCAGCCTTCCCGGTTTCGGAAGCGCACCTCGAAGCCGTGCGGGTACGGGAGGTCCACCTCCTCCGCGGACTGTCCGTCCGGCAGCCGGTACTCCAGCCGCTCCGCGGGGGAGTTGAGCACCGGGCGCTCCCAGCCCGCCCGCCGCATGGCCTCCCGCAGCCGGGGCACGGAGGCGTACAGGTTGTGGGGCATCCGCCGGGCCCGGTCGCGCCAGTAGGGCCAGGGGGTGGAAAACTCGTTCAACGTGGGGACCCGGTGGCTGCGGATGTACCGGTAGCCCGGTTCGCTGGCCCCCGCGTGCGCCACCACGGCCCCCAGCTCCGCGGCCACCTGCAGGAAGGCCGGCCGCACGCTGCGCACGGGTCCCACCCGTTCGGGGCCGCCGTCCACAAAGACCGCCATCAACCGCGGGAAACGCGCCTCGATGGGGATCTCGTACACCAGGCACGCGTCGCCGAGCCCGCTCTGGGGACGGGCCCGGGGGTCGTGGTCCACCATCACCGCCACCAGACGCGCGTACCCTTCCTCCACCGGGCAGGCGGTCCTGAGGGCGCCGGAAAACGCGGTGCCGGGCTGCACCCGCTCCAGCAGGCCCGCGGGGGATAGCTCCAGCCGGGGCAGGCGCCGGAGGTCCGGGCCGCGGGAACAGGCCGCCAGGGCCACGGCCGCCAAGACCACGAGGCCGGTGCGGCCCACGGTCACTCCACCTCGATGACGCCGTAGTCCCCGTCCCGCCGCCGGTACAGGACGCACACCCCGCCCGTGTCCGCGTCCCGGTACACGAAGAAGCTGTGGCCCACGAGCTCCATCTGGAGGGCGGCGTCTTCCTCGGTCATGGGCTTCAGGGAAAACCGCTTGCGGCGCACCACTCGCGGACCAGGGGATTCCGGTCCCCGCCGGGAGGCAGCCTCGGCCCGGGCCCGCTCCGCGGTGCGCTGGCGGCGCTCGTCCAGCCGCCGCTTGTCGATGAGGCGGCTGCGGTGCTTGGCGATCTGCTTCTCGAGCTTGTCCACGATGCGGTCTACGGAGGCGTAGGGGTCCGCGGTGGCCTCCTCTCCCCGCAGGACCACCCCGTCGCCCCACACCGTGACCTCCACCACCTGAGCCCGGCCCACGGGGCGCCGCCGCTCTTCCCGTACCACCACCCGGGCCTCCTGCAGGTGGTCCAAGTGCTTGCTCAGGCGCTCCAGCTTCCGGGCCACGTAGGTCCGGAGGGCCTCTGCCACGTCTACGTTGGCACCGGTGACCACGATGTTCACGGTTCCCTCCTTACGGTGAGAAGGCTCCCCAACCCGGGGTGCGGGTGACCCGCTCCAGGAGCCGCACGCCTGCGGAGCCCACTAGGGTCATGCACAGGTACAGGAGGGCCACCGCGTTGTACGTCTCGAAGGAGCGGAAGGTCCGCGCCACGTTCAGGTTGCCCGAGTACGTGAGCTCCGTCACGGAGATCACGGACGCCAGGGACGAGTCCTTCAGCAAGGCCACGAAGTCGTTCCCCAGGGGAGGGAGCACCGTCCGCACCGCCTGGGGGAGGACCACGTGCCGCAGGGTTTGCGCCCGGGACATCCCCAGGGACAAAGCCGCCTCCACCTGCCCGCGGGGCACCGCCTCGATGCCCGCCCGGTACACCTCCGCCAGGTACGCGCCGTATCCCATCCCCAAGCCCAGGACCGCCCGCACCACGTTGTCCCGCCACCACGGAATCCCCGTCACGTCTGCCAGCCACGGCGTCACCACGAAGGCGATGTACAGGAGCAGGACCAACAGGGGGATCCCGCGCACCACCTCCACGTACAGCACCGCGGGCGTCCGCAGGAAGGGGGAAGGAGACAGGCGCAGGAGGGCCGCCACCAGGCCCGCCACCAAGGCCACGGCGAAGGAGGCCACGGTCAGGGAGAGGGTGGCGAGGACTCCCGAGGCCAAAAACCGCAGGGTCTCCCGGTACACCGCGGAGCCCGCCAGCCGGGCCGCCACCACCAGGCCCGCGGCTAGCAGGACCAGGACCCAACCAGGGACCCGATCCAAGGGGATGGGGAGGGCGCGGCCGTTGGCCGACCCCGGAGCCACCGCGGTCACGTCCCTACTGCGTGGGTTTCCACTCCTCGAACCACTTCTTGTACAGGCGATCCAAGGTCCCGTCCTCCTTCAGAGCGCGCAGGGCGGCGTTGAAGGCTTCCCGCAGCTCCCGGTTGCCCTCGCGCACCACGATGCCCAGCTGCTCCTGGGTCAACATCTCCCCCACCGTCTTCAGCCGCCCGGGGTTCTGCGCCATGAACCCCTGCCCCGCCACGCTGTCGATGATCACCGCGTCCACGTCCCGGTTCAGGAGGGCCGACACCGCCAGGTCGAAGGTCCGGTAGCGCTTCACCTCCCGGACCTTGCCTTCCTTCTGCATCTTGCTGGCCAGCTCGTCGTTGGTGGTGCCCAGCTGGACCGCCACCGTCTTGTCGGACAGGTCCGCCGCCCCCCGGATCCGGCCCTCCTCCGCGCGCACCAGGACCACCTGCCCCACGGTGATGTAGGGGTCGGTGAAGTCCACGGTCTTCTCCCGTTCCTCCGTGATGGTGATTCCGGAGATGGCCACGTCGTAGTCTCCCCGCTGCACCCCGGGCAGGATCCCCTCCCACGCCACACTGCGGATCTCCGGATTGCAGTTGGCAAGCCGGCAGATCTCCCGGATCAGGTCCACGTCGTAGCCCACGAGGTTCTTGTCCTTGTCCAGCATCTCGAAGGGCGGGTAGGTGGCGTCCGTGGCCACCCGCAGGGTCCTTCCCCCGAGATCCGGGACACCCGCCCGGGGCGAGGCCGTGGGGGTGGCCTGCCCTCCCGGGCGCGGGGCGCACCCCACGGCCAAGGCCACCACCGCCACCCACACCCACCGCCCGAGCGTCCGCCTGTTCATGGTCCCTCCCTCCCCACCGCGGCCGGTTACCCTGGTGTTTCGGGCCTGACCCGCCTCCCTCCTGCGGGCCCCCTGTCCGGACCCCGCCTGTCCTCTCCGCGGGCAGAGGGACCCGGGCCGTACGGCGGTGTCCGGGGCGGTCTACAATGCTGCGGGAGCATGACCCTTTCCCCGTGGGCCTTCGCGGAGCGCCTGCCGGAGGTGGTGGAGGTGAAGCACCGCCCCGACGGCAGCTCTCAGCGGTTCTCTTGCCGGCTGCTGGCCCGCACCACGGGGACCGCGGCCCTCCTGTACGTGCTGCAGGACCCCTGGCGGGTCGGGGGCCTGGAGCTGGAGGCCGGGGTGGCGACCTTCGCGTACTACTGGACCTCCCGCTGGTACAACGTGTACCACTGGGTGCCGCGGGAGGGCGGGACCCTGGCCTACTACGTGAACGTGGCCACGCCCGCCCGGCTCGAGGGCAACCGGGTGGAGTGGACGGACCTGGGGGTGGACGTGCTGGTGGTCCCGGGCCACCCTCCTCAGGTACTGGACGAGGAGGAAATGTGGAACCTGCCGTCCCGCCTCCGGGAACCCGCCCGACGGTCCCTGCTCGCCGTCCTCCGCGCGTGGCGCAGGCTCGCGGCCTCCACGGAGGCGCGTACCCGGCGGCTGCTGGTCGGCCTCACCGCGGGAGCTCCAGCACCTCCGGGTTCACCGGGTTCGGAGGACGGCGGCCCGTGAGGACCGCCACGCAGTTCTCCGCGGCCATCTCGGACATGCGGGCCCGGGTGGCGAAGCTGGCGCTGCCGATGTGGGGCGCCAGGACCACGTTCTCGAGGGACAGCAGGGGCGACTCAGGGGGCAGGGGTTCCCGCTCGAACACGTCCAGACCCGCGGCCCAGATCCAGCCTTCCCGCAGGGCCTCCGCCAGGGCAGCCTCGTCCACCACCGCCCCGCGGCAGGTGTTGACCAGGACCGCGGTGGGCTTCATGCGACGCAGCCGGGCTCGGTCGATGAGGTGCCGGGTTTCCGGGGTGAGGGGGGTGTGGAGGGTGACGAAGTCTGCCTCCGCCAGCAGCTCGTCCAGCTCCCGCCACTGGACCCCGAGTTCCCGCTCCGCGTCCTCGTGCCGCCGGCGGCTGGTGTACAGGACCCGCATCCCGAACCCCACGGCCCTCCGGGCCACCGCCCTGCCGATGCGCCCCAGGCCTACCACGCCCAGGGTGCGGCCGTACACGTCCTGCCCCAGCATCAGCTCCAGCCCCCACGAGCGCCACCGGCCCCCGCGGGTGAAGCGGTCCGCCTCCGCCACCCGGCGGGCAGCGGCCAGGAGCAAGGCCCACGCCAGGTCTGCGGTGGTCTCCGTGAGGACGTCCGGGGTGTTGGTCACCACCACGCCCCGGCGGGTGGCCGCGGGCACGTCCACGTTGTCGTAGCCCACGGCCACGTTGCTCACCACCCGCAGCCGCGGTGCCGCCTCCAGCAAGGCGGCGTCCACCCGTTCCGTGACGAGGGTCACGAGACCGTCCGCCTCCTGCACCTCCCGCTCCAGCACTTCCCGGGGAGGCGGGACCTCCGGGTCCGGCCAGACCCGCACCTCGCAGTGTTCCTCGAGCAGCGCCATGCCTCGGCCCAGCAAGGGCCTGCACACGTACACCCGCGGCCGCGCCACCGCTCCCTCCCGTGGACGTCTGGGCCCGGACCGGGCACCGGGAGGCCCGGCGGGGGCCCTTCGCGAAAGACTCCCGCGGGAGGTATACGATGCCGCGCGCCTTCGGTCCTGCCCTGTGGCTGTTGGGGGCTGCCCTCGCCTTGGGAGCGTGTCCGGGAAGAGCCCCGGGACACACGGGCCGCGGCTCCCCAGACTCCCCACCGGACTTCCCGGGTAGTCTTACCACCGCGGTGGCACAAGCCGAGCCCCGCGACCCCACGCGCGCTTCGGAGGACGTCCCCGTGGTGCCCGGGGAGCGCGTGGGGCCTTTGACCGTACGGATGCGGGCGGAGCAGATGGTCTCCCTCCTGGGGCGGCCGGACCGTGTGGACCGCTACCCCGAGCGCAACATCCTGTCGTACGACTGGAAGTCTGAGGGCTACCTGGTCTCCTTTGAGCTGTCCACGGGCCGCGTGCGGGTGGTGGGGGTGTACGGGACCCTTTCCCGCTTTGTGACCGACCGCAAGATCCGGCTCATGATGCCCCTCGACAGAGCCCTCCAGGCCTACGGGTACTCGGGGGGCTACACCCGGGTGGACTGCCGTGGGGACAAGATCACCCTCGTCCGCTACCAGGACCTGGGCCTGCAGTTCGCCGCGGTGTACGACCCCGGCCAGCCCATCCACGGGCGCATCTTCCACATGGGGGTCTTCCGGCCCGGGAGCCTGCGAGGGGAGGGAGACCCGTGCGTCACCCGCTGACCGCCGCGGTCTTGGTCTAGCTCCGCTCTCCCAGCGGGGGCTCCACCCCAGCCACCTCCGCCTGCCGGACCTTGGCCAGCTCCACCAGCCAGTCGGGGTCCTCGTACACGTAGTCCTTGCGCAGGGGGTGCCCCTTCCAGTCGTCCGTCATCAGGATCCGCCGCAGGTCGGGGTGTCCCTCGTACACCACCCCGAACAGGTCGTACGTCTCCCGCTCGTGCCACTCCGCGGTGCGCCACAGGTCGCTCACGGTGGGGATCCGGGGGTCCTCCCGGTCCACCGGGACCTTCACCACCAGCTCGTGGTTGTGCACCGTGGACCACAGGTGGTAGGTGCACTCCATGCGGTCCTTCCAGTCGATGGCGCTGGCGAAGGACAGGTAGTCCATGCGGAACTCGGGGTCGTCCCGGAGGAATTCCATCACCGACCGGAACACCTCCCGCGGCACCTCGAAGGTGGGCGTCCGGTACCGGGGCACGCTGGGCTCTTCCTTCCGAGGCGGCCGGGGCAGGGGTTTCCCCTCCGCCTTGGCCCGCTCCACTTCCTCCTGGTACCGGCGCTGCCGCTCCTCCTGCTCCCGCTCGAACGCCTCCAGGGCCTCCCGGGCGGCCTCCGCGGCGTCCCGGACCTGGGGGAACCGCGCCCGCAGCTTGGCCGCCAGCTCCGGAGGGAAGAACCCGCCCGCAGGGTTCCGGCTCGGCGTCATCGCAGGATCCCCCTCGCCACGGGCTCCTTGGGCGCGGCCCGGTGCAGGTCTTCGAGGGTGTACAGGAGGTTGGCCCGGTTGTAGGTGCTGGCCTCGTAGTGGGGGGTGAACACGATGGCCTCCGTGGGGCACACCTCCACGCACAGCCCGCAGTACTGGCACTTGTCCATCTCGATGTCGAACCGGGTGAGGACGCGCTCCTTGCCCTTCCCCGTGGCCTCGATGTGGATGCACCGGCTGGGGCAGATGCGCTCACACTGGAAACAGATGATGCACTTGTCGTTGCCCGTCTCCGTGTCCACGGGCAGGGCGAGGAGCCCGTGCCACCGAGGGGACACGTTGGACTTCTCCAAGGGGTACAGGAGGGTGACCTTGGGCCGGGTGAGGTTCTGGAAGGTGATCCCCAGGCCCGTCACCAGGCCCTGAACGGCCTCCGCGGTACGCTGCAGCAGGCTCGGCATCCTGACCTCCTCAGCGGTCCACGTCCGCCAGCACGATGTCGATGCTCCCGAGAATGGCGATGATGTCCGCCACCTTCCAGCCCCGCATCATCTCCGTGAGGGCGTGCAGGTTCACGAAGGACGGGGCCCGGATTTTCACCCGCCAGGGGAACTCGCCCCCCGTGCTCACCAGGTGGATCCCCAGGTCCCCGCGGGGGGACTCCACCCGGGTGTACACCTCCCCCGCAGGGACTTTGAGGTTCAACGGCACCCGGGGCGCCCGGACCTCGCCCTCGGGCAGCTGGTCCAGGCACTGCAGGATGATCCGGGTGGACTCCCGCATCTCGTCCATGCGGACCAGGTACCGGGCGTAGCAGTCGCCCTCCGTGTACACGGGCACCTGGAACTCCACCCGGTCGTAGGCCTCGTACGGGTGGCTCTTGCGGACGTCCCAGGCCAAGCCCGAGGCCCGGGCCACGGGCCCGCAGGCCCCGAAGGCGATGGCCTGCTCCCGGGTCAGCACCCCCACCCCCTGCGTCCGGGCCTTCCAGATGGGGTTCCCCGTGAGGAGCTTGTGGTACTCGTCCAGCCGGTTCAAAAAGTAGTGGCAGAACTCCCGGCACCGGTCCGTCCACCCCGGGGGGAGGTCCTCGTTCACCCCGCCCAGGCGGAAGTACACGTGGTGCAGCCGCCCGCCCGTGACGGACTCGAAGAGGTCCATGATGAGCTCCCGCTCCCGCATGCACCACAGGAAGGCGGTGAAGGCTCCCAGGTCGATCCCGTACGTCCCCAGCCACAGCAGGTGGCTGGCAAGGCGCTGCAGCTCCATGAAGATGGTCCGGATGTAGCGGGCCCGCTCGGGCACGGGGACGTCCGCGAGGGTCTCCGCGGCCCGGAGGACAGCCATCTCGTTCACCAGGGCCGCCAGGTAGTCCATGCCCCGGTCTGCCAGGGCGATGTTCTGCGTGTAGTTGCGGTGTTCCATCATCTTCTCCACGGAGGAGTGGAGGTACCCGATGTCCGGCTGGACCTCCACGATGTTCTCTCCGTCGAGGGTGACCACCAGGCGCAGGACCCCGTGGGTGCTGGGGTGCTGCGGACCCATATTGAGGATGAGCTCCTCCGTCCGCAGGGAACGCATCTTAGGCCCCCGCCTGCGCCGCCTCCTGGAGCCGGCGGGTGAGGCGGCGTTCTTTCTGGATCTTCTCCTGGAGCTTCAGCACGCCCTCGATGAGAGCCTCCGGCCTGGGCGGGCAGCCTGGGACGTACACGTCCACGGGGATCACGGTGTCGATCCCCTTCAGGATGGAGTAGTTGTCGTAGTAGAAGGGCCCGCCGCAGGTGGCGCACGAGCCCATGCTGATCACGTATTTGGGTTCCGGCATCTGCTCCCACAGGCGCCGGACCACGGGGGCCATCTTGATGGTGCACCGCCCCGCCACGATGATGAGGTCCGCCTGGCGGGGCGTGGCCCGGGGGATCACCCCGAAGCGGTCCAGGTCGAACCGGGTCCCCATGGCCTGCATCATCTCCATGGCGCAGCAGGCCAGTCCGAAGGTGAGGGGCCAGAGGGACCGGGCCCGGGCCCAGTTCAGGACGTTCTCGATGCTGGTCACGAGGATTTGCCCTCCGGGAAGGCGGTGCAGGACCTCCACCAGGTGTTCTGCGGGGGCCACCCGGCTCCCATCCGTGGGCACACGCACCATGCGGGTGACTTCGGGACCGCCCGACGACACAGCTCCGCTCCTTCTCCGAGACTTGGGTCGGGGCCGCACCGGCCCCCTGGGATTCTCGCACACCGCGGCGGCGCCGCTCAAGCGCCCGCCGCGGCCACCGGCGCCTCCGCCGCAGAGGTCCGCCACACCTCCGCCCCGAGGGTGCGGAGCTTGGCCTCCAGCCCCTCGTACTTCCGATCCAGGTGCTCCACCCCCGTGATCCGGGTCTCTCCCTCCGCCATCAGGCCTGCGATCACCACCGCGGCCCCGGCCCGGATGTCCAGGGCCTGGACGGTGGCCCCCGTCAGCCGGTCCACCCCCCGGATGTAGGCGGTGTTGCCGTCCACCCGGATGTCGGCTCCCATCTTCACCAGCTCGTAGGCGTAGCCCATGCGTCCGTCGTAGATGGTCTCCCGCACCACCGCCTGCCCCTCCGCGGCGGTGAGGAGGGCCGCGAAGGGCGGGTGCAGGTCCGTGGCGAACCCCGGAAACGGAGCGGTGTCGATGTCCACCGCCTGGAGGCGTCGGGGCGCCCGCACCCGCACCCGGTCCGTGTTGGCTTCCACCTGGCAGCCGGCCTCCGCCAGCTTGCTGAGCAAAGCGGTGACGTGCTCGGGGATCAGGCCGTCCACCTCCACGTCGCCCCCTGTGGCGGCTCCCGCCACCAGGTACGTGCCCGCTTCGATGCGGTCGGGGATCACCGCGTACCGGGCGCCCCGCAGGGCGCGCACGCCTTCCACCACCACCGTGGGCGTTCCCGCGCCCCGCACCCGGGCCCCCATGAGGTTGAGGAACACCGCGGTGTCCGTGACCTCCGGCTCCAGGGCGGCGTTGCGGAGGACCGTGGTCCCCTCCGCCAGGGCCGCGGCCAGCATGAGGTTGATGGTGGTGCCCACGCTGCGCCGGGGGACCAAGAACTCCACGCCCCGCAGGCGCCGGGCCCGGCCCACCATGTACCCCCTCTCCGTCACCACCTCCGCGCCCAGGGCGGAGAACCCCTTCAGGTGGAAGTCCACGGGCCTCCCGCCGATGGAGTCCCCGCCCGGAAGCCCCACCTGGAACTGGCCCACCCGCCCTAAGAGCACGCCCGCGGCGTAGTAAGACCCGCGGATTTTCCCGCACAACTCCGCGGGCGCGTGGGTGCTTCGGAGGTGTCGCGCGTCCACCGCCAGCCGGCCGTCCGCGGTGAGTTCCACCTCGCAGCCCAGGCTCCGCAGGATCTCCGCCATGACCTGCACGTCCCGGCACCGGGGCACGTTCTCGATCACGGACACGTCCGCGGCCAGGGCCGCCGCGGCCATGATGGGGAGGACGGTGTTCACGGCCCCCGCCACCTTCACCGCGCCCTCCAAGCGCTTTCCCCCGCGGACCACCAAAAGTTCCGCCACGGCCTCCTCCGCTGCAGGGTGGAAGCACCGCCGGGGGTCCGGACTGCCCCGGTCTCCCTCCCCTGGAGGGGTTTTCCGGGACACCTCCTAGCCTTCCAGGGCCGGCCGGATGCGGCTCTCCACGTAAAACCGCACCAACTCCTCCAGGATCCGGTCCCGCTCCACCTTCCGGATCAAGGACCGGGCTCCCCGGTGGCTGGTGATGTACGTGGGGTCTCCCGAGATCAGGTAGCCCACCAGCTGGTCCTTGGGGCTATACCCCCGCTCCTCCAGGGCCCGGTACACCTCCAGGAGGATCTCGAATACCCCCGGCAGCTCTTCCCCGAGGCGGTACACCCCGGTCTGCTCGTGTGCCTCGCTCACCCTGTCACCCCTCCGGTACTGGGTTCGCCTTGCCTTGCCCTGGCTCCTGGGGGAGGGAGGGTTTGGTCGCCAGGTGCACCGCCACCGCGCCGAACAGGAGGTTCCGGTACCGGACCTCCGAGAACCCCGCCTGGCGCAGCATGCCGCTGAAGGCCTCCTGGGCGGGCCACCCGCGGATGGAGGTGGTGAGGTAGCGGTACGCGTCCGGGTGCCGGGACAGCCCCCTCCCCAGCCACGGGATCAGGTGGGAGTACAACCCGTACAGGGCCCCGAACAGGCGGCTGCGCGGCTGACTGAACTCCAGGACCACCAACCGCCCGCCGGGTTTCAGAACCCGCCACAGCTCCCGCAGGGCCCGCGGCACCCGCCCCACGTTGCGGATGCCGAACCCCACCGTGGCCACGTCGAAGGCCGCCTCCGGGAGCGGCAGGGCCTCCGCGTCCCCCTGCACGAACCACAACCCCCGCCGGCCCGCGGCGCGGTGCCGGGCCAGGCGCACCATGGGTTCCGCGAAGTCCACCCCCACCACCCGGCCCGCGGGCCCCACACGACGCCGGAGGAGGAAGGCCAAGTCCCCGGTGCCGCAGCACACGTCCAGGGCCGCTCCCCCCGGAGGTGGTGCCACCAGCTGGACGGCGTAGCGCTTCCACCGTTTGTGCAGGCCGAAGCTGAGCAAGGTGTTGAGGAGATCGTAGCGCCGGGCGATGGCGCTGAACATGGCCCGTACGTACGCCCGCTTGCCCTCCGGGAAGTCCGCCGCGTCCACGGGAGCACCCACGCCACTGCGAAGCTCGTGCGGTGTCTGGGGACCCTGGTCCATCCGTCGGAAGCCGTTTCCGGGACCGGCACCGGTTGGTGGGCCCGCCTGGGCTCGAACCAGGAACCCGCCGGTTATGAGCCGGCCGCTCTGACCCTTGAGCTACGGGCCCGCGCGCCACTCAGTATACCCCACCCGGACCAGGTACAGACCGCCCGCCGCCACCACGGGCCCCGCCTGCTGGCTGTCCCGGGAAGCCAGCACCTCCCGGATCTGGGCCGGCTCCCGCTTGCCCGCGCCCACCTCCAGGAGGGTACCCACCAGCATCCGCACCATGTGGCGCAGGAAGCGGTCCGCCACCGCCTCCACCACCAGGAAGGGGCCTCGGGAGACCAGCCGGAGCCGGTGCAGGGTGCAGTCGGTCGTCCTCGGGTTGCTGCCCGCGGCGCAGAAGGACGCGAAGTCGTGTCGGCCCAGCAGGAGGCTCGCGGCCTCCTGCATCCGCCCCACGTCCAACGGGCCCTCCCAGGCCAGGGCCCGGTTTACCAAGAAGGGGTTCCTGCCCGGCCGGTTCCAGATGACGTAGCGGTACGCCCGCCACCGGGCGTCCCGCCGCGCGTGGAAGTCCCGTGGCACCTCCTCCGCGGACCGCACCGCCACGTCCGGGGGCAGGTAGTGGTTCAGGGCAGCCGCGAACCGTTCCGCGGGGACGGGGGAAGAGGTTCGAAAGTGGGCCACCTGGGCCAGGGCGTGCACCCCTGCGTCGGTGCGGCCCGCCCCCACCACCCGGGTGCGCTCCCCCGTCACCGCGGCCACCGCCCGCTCCAGCTCCTCCTGCACAGAAGGCTTGCCGGGCTGCCTCTGCCAGCCCGCGTAGCGGGTACCCACGTACGCCACCACCAGCTTGAGGGTGCGCACCCTCACGTCCGGTCTACCCACAAGACCAGTAGACTGGCTCCCACCACCACCGCCCCCGCCACCGCGTCCTGCACTCGGTACCGCAGCTGCTTCATGCGGGTGCGGCCTTCCCCCCCGCGGTACCCCCGTGCCTCCATGGCCAGGGCCAGCTCCTCCGCCCGCCGGAAGGCGCTCACGAACAAGGGCACCAGGATCGGGACCAGGGCCCGGGCCCGCCGCAGAGGCCCTCCCGTGTCCAGCTCCGCGCCCCGCGCCATCTGCGCCTTCATGATCTTCTCCGTCTCTTCCACCAGGGTGGGGATGAACCGGAGGGCGATGGTCATCATCATGGCCAGCTCATGGGCGGGCACGCCCACCCGTCGGAAGGGCGCCAGCAGCCTCTCCATGCCGTCCGCCAGCTCCACGGGGGAGGTGGTGTAGGTCAACAGGGAGGTGGAGACCACCAGGAGCACCAGCCGCGCGGTCACGAACAGGCCCTGCACCACGCCCTCCCGGGTCGCCACCAGGGGGCCGAGCTTCCACAGGACCGTACCCCCGGAGCTGCCTCCGAAGAACACCTGCAGCAAGAGGGTGAGGAGGAGCAGGAACCACACGGGCCGCAGGCCGCGGAGGACGAAGCCCGCGGGGATTTGGGACAGGGCCACCGCCACAGCCACGAAGGCCCCGAACACGCCCAGGCCGCGGAAGTCCCTTGCCAGGAACACCACCGCCAGGAGCACGGTGGTGGCCAGGATCTTCGTCCGGGGATCCAGCCGGTGGACCGGCGAGGCCCGGGGCACGTACTGGCCGATGGTCAGGCTCCGGAGGAGCTCCACCCCTGACCTCCCTGCAAGACCCGCACGATCTCCTCGCAGGCCTCCTCCGCGGTGAGGCGGTCGCACCGCACGGGAAGGCCTGCGGCCCGCAGTCGGAGCAACACGTCCGTGGCCCGGGGCACGTCCAGGCCGATCCCGCGCAGTCGGTCGGCCTGGGCGAAGGCCTCGCGGACGGGTGCGTCCAAGAACACCCGTCCTTGGTGCAGGACCACCACCCGCTGGCACAGGCGGGCCACGTCGTCCATGCTGTGGGAGATGAGCACCACCGTGAGCCGGGCCTTGCGGTGCAGCTCCCGGATCCGTGCCAGGATCTCGCGCCTGCCCGCGGGGTCCAGACCCGCGGTGGGCTCGTCCAGGATCAGGACCTGGGGCCGCATGGCCAGCACCCCCGCGATGGCCACCCGGCGCATCTCCCCCCCGGAGAGGGAAAAGGGCGAGCGGGAGCCGAAGCGGTCCGGGTCCAGGCCAACCCACTGGAGGGACTCCCGCACCCGCTCCGCCACCTCCTCCGGGTCCAGACCCAAGTTGCGGGGACCGAAGGCCACGTCGTCGAACACCGTGGCCTCGAACAGCTGGTGCTCCGGGTACTGGAACAGCAGCCCCACCTTGCGCCGCACGTCCCGCACCGCGGGGCTTCCGGGACGCACCTCGACCCCGTCCACCACCACGCGGCCCTCCGTGGGCCGCAAGAGGCCGTTGAAGTGCTGCACCAGGGTGGACTTGCCCGAGCCCGTGGGACCCACCAGCCCCAGGCACTCGCCCCTCCGGACCACCAAGTCCACGCCCCGGAGGGCAACCGCCTCGAAGGGTGTCCCCCGGAGGTACACGTGCACGAGGCCCTCGCAGACCACCACCGGCTCCGTCACGCCACAACCCCCCGCACCCGCAACAGTTGGGAGGCCAGCTCCGCCGGGTCCAGGGGGGTGCCTTGCAGGGGCACCCCCCGCCGCCGCAGACACCAGCTCAGCTCCGCCACCTCCGGAAGGTCCAGCTGCAGGGAACGAAGCCGTGGCAGGTCCCGGAACACCTCGTGGGGGGTTCCCTCCAGGGCCACGCGGCCCTGGTGCAACACCACCACCCGGTCCGCCTGCGCCGCCTCCTCCATGTTGTGGGTGATGTGCACCACCGCGATGCCCTCCTGCTCCCGCAGGCGGTGCGCGGTCTGGAGCACCTCCCGCCGGCCTTCCGGGTCCAGCATGGTGGTGGCCTCGTCCAGCACCAGGCACTGGGGCCGCATGGCCAGCACCCCCGCGATGGCCACCCGCTGCTTCTGCCCCCCGGACAGCAGGTGGGGCTCCCTCCGACGGTAGTCCAGCATCCCCACGGCCCGAAGGGCCTCCTCCACCCGGAGGCGGATCTCCTCCGGGGGAAGCCCGAGGTTTTCGGGACCGAAGGCCACGTCCTCCTCCACCACCGTGGCCACGATCTGGTTGTCCGGGTTCTGGAACACCATCCCCACCTTGCGCCGGATCTCCCACAGGGCCTGGGGGTCCCGGGTGTCCAGTCCGTCCACCAGCACCCGGCCCTCCGTGGGCAGCAAGAGGGCGTTGAGGTGCTTGGCCAGGGTGGACTTGCCGGAGCCGTTCCCCCCGACCAGGGCGAGGAACTCGGCCCGGCGGACGGTCAGGCACACGTCGGAGACGGCCCGGACTTCCTGCGGGGTCCCCGCGTGGTACACGTGGGTCAGGTGGTGGACCTCGATGAGGGCGCCGGGCTCCGACACACCTTCCCCGGGGGCTGCCTCCTGCTACTCCTTCACCAGCTCCAGGTAGGCCATGGGGGCTGCGTCCCCTCGGCGCGGGGCGTCCTTCACCACCCGGGTGTAGCCGCCCCGGCCGCGGGGGTAGCGGGGGGCGATGATCTGGAAGAGCTTGCGCAAGGCCTCCTTGTCCTGCACCAGCCGCGCCGCCTGCCTGCGGGCGTGCAGGGTGTTCTCCTGGGCCAGGGCGATGAGTTTGTCCGCCACCTTCTTGGCCTCCTTCGCCTTGGCCTCCGTGGTGTGGATGCGCTCGTGTCGGATCAGGGCCGTCACCAGGTCCCGGAACAGGGCCCGGCGTTCCCCCGTGTCCCGGCCGAGCTTGCGGGTCTTCGCCCCGGTTCCCATGCCTTCACCTCCTCACGAACCCGCCTTCCGGAGGGAAAGGCCCAAGGCCCGCAGCTTCTCCGTGACCTCTTCCAGCGACTTGCGCCCGAAGTTCTTGACGTTGGCGATCTCCTCCTCGGTGCGCTGGACCAAGTCGCCGATGGTGTGGATGCCCGCCCGCTTGAGGCAGTTGTACGGCCGTACGGAGAGCTCCAGCTCCTCGATGGGGGTCTGCAGCAGCCGTGCCATCTCCGGGTCCGTGGGCCCCGGCGCGGCCCCCTCCCCCTCCGGGATCCCCCCCACCAGGCGGAAGTGGTCGATGAGGAGCCGGCTGGCTTCCCCGATGGCCTCGTCGGGCCGCACCGCGCCGTTGGTCCACACCTCCAGCACCAGCCGTTCCAGCTCCGCCCCCGCCCCCACGTGGGTGTCCTCCACGGTGTAGTTGACCTTCTGCACCGGGGAGAAGATGGAGTCCACGGGGATCACCCCGATGACGTGTTCGCTGCGGCGGTGCTTCTCCGCGGGCACGTACCCCTTCCCCCGTTCCACCACGATCTCCATGGCCAGGCGCGCGTCCTTGCGGTCCAGGGTGGCGATGAGGAGGTCGGGGTTCAGGATTTCCACCTCCGGGTCCGGCTGGATGTCCGCCGCGGTGACCTCCCGCTTACCCTTGGCCTCCAGGCGCAGGAGCTTGGGCTTGTCCGTGTGCAGCCGCAGGGTGAGCTCCTTGAGGTTGAGGACGATCTGGGTGACGTCCTCCACCACCCCGGGGATGGTGCTGAACTCGTGCAGCACCCCCTCGATCTTCACGGAGGTCACCGCGGCGCCGGAGATGGAGGACAACAACACCCGCCGCAGGGCGTTGCCCACGGTCACCCCGAAGCCGCGTTCCAGGGGCTCCACCACCAGCTTGGCGTACGTGTCGGACAGCTCCGCGTACTCCACCTTCGGCTTCGTCAGCTCCCACAGACTGAAGATGCTCACGTTCTCCACCTCCCCGGCACCTGCACCGGCGTTCACCGCGAGTAGAACTCCACCACCAGCTGTTCCTGCACGGGCACGTCGATGGCCTCCCGTCCCGGCAGGCTCAGCACCCGCCCCTCGCACCGCTGCGGGTCGAACTCCAACCAGGAGGGGGGCTGCCGCCCTCCCGACTCCAACAGGAGGCGGATGCGGGGGTTGCGCTGCCCCCGCGGGGTCAGCCCCACCACCTGCCCGGGCCGCACGAGGTACGAGGGGATGGTGACCTTCCGGCCGTCCACCGCCACGTGCCCGTGGACGACCAGCTGACGGGCCTCCTTCCGGGACGCGGCGAGGCCCAGCCGGTAGACCACGTTGTCCAGGCGGGACTCCAGCAGCTGCAGCAGCCGGGTGCCCGTGACCCCCTTGAACCGCGCCGCCTCCTGAAAGTACCGGCGGAACTGCGCCTCGTGGACCCCGTAGATCCGCCGCAGCTTCTGCTTCTCCCGCAGCCGGATGGCGTACTCGGAGGCCTTCCGCCGCGTGGGGGGGTGCATCCCCGGGGGCTTGGCCCGCTTCACCACGGGGCACTTGTCCGTGTAGCACTTGTCGCCCTTCAGGTACAGCTTCAACCCCTCGCGGCGGCACAGCCGGCACACCGCGTCGTGGTAGCGTCCCATGGACCTGTTTCCCTCCGTCCCGGCACCGCCCGGGTCAACCCGGGACCCCGCCTCTCAGCCGGACTGCGGGGTTTCGCTGTCGCTCGCTCCTACACCCTCCGCCGCTTGGGCGGCCGGCACCCGTTGTGGGGGACCGGGGTCACGTCCTTGATCAAGCTGATGTCCAGGCCTGCGGCCTGCAGGGACCGGATGGCCGCCTCCCGCCCGGGGCCGGGTCCCTTCACGTACACCTCCACCTGGCGGACCCCGTGCTCCATGGCCTTCTTGGCCGCCGCCTCCGCGGCCAACCCGGCCGCGAAGGGGGTGCCCTTGCGGGACCCCTTGAACCCCTGGGTGCCCGCGCTGGCCCACGCCAGCACGTTGCCGTGCGGGTCGGTGATGGTGACGATGGTGTTGTTGAAGGTGGACTGGATGTGGGCGTGCCCCAGGGGCACGTTCTTGCGCTCCCGCCGCCGCGTGCGACCCTTCTTCGCCATGGACACCCTCCCTACTTCTTGGCCACCGCCCGCTTCTTGATCCCCACGGTCTTCCGCGGCCCCTTGCGGGTCCGGGCGTTGGTGCGGGTGCGCTGGCCCCGCACCGGCAGACCCCGCTTGTGCCGGATGCCGCGGTAGCAGTTGATCTCCACCAGGCGGCGGATGTTCATGGCCACCTCCCGCCGCAGGTCGCCCTCCACCTTGTAGTGGCGCTCCACCACGTCCCGCAGGCGCGCCACCTCGTCCTCCGTGAGGTTCCGCACCCGGGTCTCGGGCTTCACCCCTGCCCGCAGGAGGATCTCGTAGGACCGCGACCAGCCGATCCCGTAGATGTACGTCAGGGCCACGTCCACCCGCTTGTCCCGGGGGAGGTCCACACCCGCGATCCGCGCCATCCCCGCCCTCCTAGCCTTGCTTCTGCTTGTGCTTGGGGTTCTCGCAGATCACCCGCACCCGGCCGTGCCGGCGGACGACCTTGCACTTCTCGCACATCCTTCGCACCGAAGCCCGGACCTTCATCGTCCCTCCCTCCTACCGGTACCGATAGGTGATGCGGCCCCGGGTGGGGTCGTAGGGCGACAGCTCTACCTTGACCCGGTCCCCGGGGGAGATGCGGATGAAGTGGATCCGCATCTTCCCGGAGATGTGGGCCAGGACCCGGTGCCCGCTGGGGAGCTCCACCCGGAACATCCCGTTGGGCAGCACCTCCACCACGGTGCCCTCGACCTCGATGGCTTCTTCCTTCTTCGCCGTCATCGCCTCCCGACCACGGGTCGCACGAAGTTTTATGTTACCAGGGATTCTCCCCGTCGTCCAACAGGGTGAGGATCTCGCAGCCCTCCTCCGTCACCGCCACCGTGTGTTCGAAGTGGGCCGACAGCCTGCCGTCCGCGGTCCGGACCGTCCAGCCGTCCCCGTCCACCACGGCCCTCCAGGTTCCCTCGTTGACCATGGGCTCCACCGCCAGCACCATGCCCGGGCGCAGGACCAGCCCCTTGCCCGGCTTGCCGAAGTTGGGCACCTGGGGGTCCTCGTGCAGGGACCGGCCCACCCCGTGTCCCGCGAACTGACGCACCACGGAGTACCCGGAGGACTCCACGAAGGACTGCACCGCCCACCCCACGTCCCCCAGCCGCGCCCCGGGCCGGACCGCCTCGATCCCCCGGAACAGGGCCTCCTCCGTGACTTCCAGGAGCCGGCGTACCCGCGGGGAGACAGGACCCACGGGGAACGTCGCTGCCACGTCCCCGTGGTAGCCGTCCACCAGGGCTCCCAGGTCCACCTTGACCAGGTCCCCCTCCCGCACGACCCGGCGTCCCGGGATCCCGTGGACGATCTCGTCGTTCACGGAGATGCAGGCGCTGGCGGGAAAGCCCCGGTACCCGAGGAAGGACGGGACCCCGCCCAGGGCCTCGATGGCCTTGCGGGCCACCCGGTCCAGGGCCGCGGTGGTCACCCCAGGCCGCACCGCCCGGCCCACCTCCCGGAGGGCTAGGGCGGCCACGCGCCCGGCCCGGCGCATGCGCTCCAGCTCCTTGGGGGTCTTCACGAACACGCCTGCCACGGCCATGGCTACAGCACACCCACCTGCCGCAAGACCGCCTCCACCTGGCGCTGCACCTCCTCCGGCTCCGCGGAGGCGTCCACGGGGTGCAACAGCCCCCGGGCTCGGTAGTATTCCACGAGGGGAGCGGTCTGCCGCTCGTACACCTCCAGACGGCGCTGCACCGTCTCGGGCCGGTCGTCCTCCCGCTGGTACAGCTCGCTTCCGTCGTGGTCGCACCGGCCGGGCTCCTTGGGAGGGCTGTACACCTCGTGGAACACGTGGCCCTGGGCCCGGCACACCCAGCGGCCGGACAGGCGACGCACCAGGGCCTCCCGGGGGACCTGGAAGAGCAGGACCGCGTCCAGCCTCCGGCCCAACCCCGCCAGGATCCGCTCCAACCCCTCCGCCTGCGGGACCGTCCGCGGAAACCCGTCCAGGACGAATCCACGCGCGGCGTCGGGCTGCCGCAGGCGACCCGCCACCACCTCCAGCATGACCTCGTCGGGGACCAGCTCCCCCCGGTCGTAGTAGGACTTGGCCTTCCGGCCGAGCTCCGAGTCGGAGGCCATGGCCTCCCGCAGGATGTCCCCGGTAGCCACTTGGGGGATGCCGTACCGGTCCGCGAGGCGGCGGGCCTGGGTCCCCTTGCCCGCCCCTGGGGGGCCCAGGAACACCAAGTTCACCGCATGAACCCCTCGTAGTGGCGCATGAGGACGTACGCCTCGATCTGCTTCATGGTCTCCAGGGCCACCCCCACCACGATGAGGAGGGAGGTGCCCGCCAGGTACAGGGTCAGGCCCGCGGTCTGCCGGAAGAGCAGGGGGAAGACCGCGATCACGGAGAGGAACAGGGCGCCCACGAAGGTCAGCCGCTCCGTGACCTTCATGAGGAACTCCCCCGTGGGGCGTCCCGGCCGGATCCCGGGGATGAACCCCCCGTACTTCTTGATGTTCTCGCTGATCTCCTGGGGGTCGAACTGCACCGCGGTGTAGAAGTACGTGAACACCACGATGAGCACCGCGTACAGCACGGTCCCCAGGGCGTGCTGGCCCGGCTGCAACCGGTTGCTCCACTCCACCAAGGGCTCCCAGCGGACGAAGGACGCCACCGTGGCGGGGAACTGCAGCACCGAGATGGCGAAGATGATGGGGATGACCCCCGCCTGCACGATCCGCAGGGGGATGTGGGTGGTCTGCCCCCCCAACACCCGGCGGCCCACCACCCGCTTCGCGTACTGCACGGGGATCCGGCGGGTGGCCTGGGTCACCAGGATCACCGCCACGATGCTAGCCAGCACCAACAGGATGTCCAGGAGCAGCCAGCCCACGGACGCGGAACCCACCCGCACCTGGGCCACGGTGGCCGCCAGCTGGCGCGGGATCCGGGCCACGATCCCCGCGAAGATTAACAAGGACACCCCGTTGCCCACCCCGTGCTCCGTCATCACCTCCCCCATCCACGTGAGCACCATGGACCCGCCCACCAGGGTGGACAGGATGAGGGCCCAGTTCAGGGGGCTGAAGTCCGTGATGGCGCGGCCCTGGCTGAACGCCTGGATGAGCCCGGTCTGGCCCCACCCCTGCAGGGCGGCGAGGGGGATGGTGAGGTACAAAGTGTACCAGCCGATCCGCTTCCGGCCGGCCTCCCCCTCCTCCCGCGCCATCTTCTTGAGGTTGGGGAAGGCCACCTGCAGCAGGCTCATGATGATGGACGCGGTGATGTACGGGATCACGCCCAGGGCGAAGATGGAGAAGTTCTCCAGCGCTCCGCCCACCAGCAGGTTCAAGAACCCGAAGGCGGTCCCTGCCGCGGCCTGCTCGAACTGGGTCCGCACCGCCTCCACGTTCACCCCCGGGACGGGCAAGTGCGCGCCCAGCCGGAACAGGGCCAGCATCCCCGCGGTGAACAGCAGGCGCCTGCGGAGCTCCGGAATCCGGAAGGGATTCGCGATCCCGCCGATCACGGGATCACCTCCGCCCGGCCGCCCGCCGCCTCGATGGCTGCCCGGGCGGAGGCGCTGAAGGCGTGGGCCTTCACCGTCAGGGGGTGCGGGAGGCGGCCCGGCCCCAAGACCTTTACCCGGCCCGGGCGGCTCACCACCCCGGCCTCCCGCAGGACGTCAGGGGTGACCTCCGTGCCCGCCTCGAACCGGGCCAGGTGGGACAGCCTGACCTCCACGAACCGCGGCCGCGGCCGGCCTCCCGTGTGGGAGCTCCCGTAGGCCCGCACGCCCCGCTGGAAGGGGAGGCGCTTGCTGAGAGGAGTCTGGCCCCCCTCGAACCCGGGGCGTGGCCCCTTGCCGCTGCGGGCCTTCTGCCCCTTGATCCCGCGGCCCGCGTAGGTCCCCTTGCCGGACCCCAGCCCTCGCCCGACGCGCTTGCGCCGCCTGCGGGCTCCCACAGGCGGCTTCAGCTCTCCCAACCGAAGCGGCATGTCAACTCCTCCTCGACCCCGCGGCCTCCCGCGGGTCCTGCGTTTCCGCAGGTTCGACCTCCACCAGGTGTCGGATGCGGCGCAACAACCCCTCCAGCTCGGGGCTCCACGCCCGCACCACGGACTGCCCGACCTTCTTCAGGCCGAGGGTGGCCGCGCAGGCCCTGTGCACGGGCTTGGTCCCGATCAAGGACCGTACCAAGGTGATCCGCACCATGCGACCTCCCGATCAGCCTGTCCTCCGGGCCCCGGCCAGCTCCGGGACACTCTTGCCGCGCGCCCGGGCCACCTCTTCCGGCGTCTGCAACTCCAGCAGCCCCTGCAGGGTGGCCCGGGTCACGTTGATGGGGTTGCTGCTGCCCAGGGACTTGGTCAGGATGTCCCGGATCCCCGCGGCCTCCACCACGGCCCGCACCGCCCCTCCCGCGATGACCCCCGTCCCCTCGCTGGCCGGTTTCAGGAGGACCCGCGCGGCGCCGTAGTGGCCGATGACCTCGTGCGGGATGGTACTCCCCCGGCGCGGCACCCGCCAGAGGTTCTTCTTCGCGTCCTCGACCGCCTTGCGGATGGCGTCCGGCACCTCCGCGGCCTTCCCCAGGCCGACCCCCACCGTCCCTTGTTCGTCCCCCACCACCACCAGGGCGCTGAAGTTGAACCGCTTGGCTCCCTTGGTGACCTTGGCCACCCGGTTGATGGATACGGTCTTCTCGAAGGTCAGGTTGACCTCCGTGGGGTTCACGCGTTCTGCCATGCTCCGCTCCTCCGGACTGCCCCGAACATCACCTGCGTCACAGCTCCGCCGCGCCCGTAGCACCCTGTCCCGGCACGCGGCCGCGATTGCCGGGTCTAGAACTCCAACCCACCCTCGCGGGCACCCTCCGCCAGGGCCTTCACCCGTCCGTGGTACGCGTACCCTCCGCGGTCGAACACCACCCGCACGATCCCCTTCTCCCGAGCCCGTTGGGCCAGCACCAGGCCCACCACCCGGCTCTGCTCCACCCGCTTCAGACCTGACACCCGGGAGGCCACCTCCGGTTCCCGGGTGCTGGCCGCCACCAGGGTGTGGCCCCGGGTGTCGTCGATGACCTGGGCGTAGATGTGCTTGAGGCTGCGGAACACGCTGAGCCGCGGGCGGTCGGGGGTTCCCACCACCCGCTGCCGGATCCTGCGGTGGCGGATCTTCCGCCGCTCCTCCCGACTCTCCCGGATCCACATTCCGTCCTCCCGCAGGCTACTTCTTGCCCGCGGCGCGGCCCGCCTTCCCCGGCCGCAGCCGCAGCACCTCGTGCGCGTAGCGGATGCCCTTGCCCTTGTAGGGGTCCGGAGGCCGCACCGCCCGCACCTTGGCGGCCACCTGTCCCACCAGCTCCTTGTCCGCGCCTCGGACCACCACCCGGGTGGGCTGCGGGACCTCGAAGGTGATCCCGGGGGGCGGTTCCAACTCCACGGGGTGGGTGTAGCCCACCTGCAGGACCAGCTTGTCGCCCTGCTTGGTGGCCCGGTAGCCGGTCCCGTGGATCTCCAGCTCCACCGCGTACCCCTCGCTCACCCCCCGGACCATGTTGTACAGCAGCGCCCGGGTGAGCCCGTGCAGGGCCCGGTGCTGCCGCAAGTCCGTGGGGCGGTGGACCACCACCTTCCCGTCCTGCATCTCGATGCGCAGGTCCGGGTGGAAGGTGCGCTCCAGCTCTCCCTTGGGTCCCCGCACCCGCACCCGGGTCCCCTCCACCTGGACCTCGACTCCAGGCGGGAGTGGCACGGGCATGCGACCGATCCGGCTCATGGTCTCGCCCCCTCCGCCTCCGTCACCACACGTAACACAGGACTTCCCCTCCCACCCCCAGCCGCCGAGCTTGCCGGTCCGTGAGGATCCCCCGGGAGGTGGACAGGATGGCGATCCCCAGGCCTCCCCGCACCCGCGGGATCTCGGGCCGCCGCACGTACACACGCAGGCCGGGCTTGCTCACCCGCCGGATGCCCCGCAGCACCCGCTCCCGCTTGGGTCCGTACTTGAGGGTGATCCGCAGGGTGCCTTGGGGTCCGTCGTGGACCCACGTCCAGTCCTGGATGAACCCCTCCTCCTTCAGGATGCGGGCGATCTCCGCCTTCAGCTTGGACGCCGGGACGCTGACCTGGTCGTGCCCCGCGGCGTTGGCGTTCCGGATGCGGGTCAGCATGTCCGCGATGGGGTCGGTGACGATTCCCATCTGGACCTCCTACCAACTGGCCTTGGTCATCCCGGGGATCTCCCCCCGGTACGCCAACTCCCGCAGGCAAATCCGACACAACCGGAACCGTCGGAACACCGCCCGGGGCCGCCCACACCGCTCGCAGCGGGTGTAGGCGCGCACCCGGAACTTGGGTGGCCGCTTCCACTTTTCCAACAGCGCTTTCTTCGCCATTCCTCCTCCTCGGGCTAGGCCGCGGCGGACTCCCGCTCCCGGAACGGCATCCCCAGGAGGCGCAGGAGCTCCCGCGCCTCCTCGTCCGTCCGGGCCGTGGTCACGATGGCGATGTCCATGCCGCGGACCTTGTCCACCTTGTCGTACTCGATCTCGGGGAACACCAGCTGCTCCCGCAGGCCGATGTTCAGGTTGCCCCGTCCGTCCAGCTGGCGTTCGGAAACCCCTCGGAAGTCCTTGATGCGGGGCAGGGCGACGTGGATCAGCTTGTCCAGGAACTCGTACATGCGCCGGCCCCGCAGGGTCACGTACACCCCGATGGGCGCCCCCTTCCGCAGCTTGAAGGCGGCGATGGACTTCCGGGCCCGGGCCACCACGGGGCGCTGGCCGGTGATGGCCTGCAGCTCCTCCACCGCCCGGTCCACCTGCCGGGGGTCCTGGGCGCCCGCCCCCACCCGCATGTTCACCACCACCTTGACCAACCGGGGTACCTCCATGGGGTTGCGGTACCCGAACCGCTCCCGGAGGGCCGGGACCACCTCCCGCCGGTACTTCTCCTTCAGCCGTGGCTCCATGGGCTCCCTCACTTGTCCAGCAGCTCTCCCGACCGCTTCGCGTACCGCACCCGGCGGCCGTCGGGCAACACCCGGATCCCCACCCGGGTCCGGTCCTTGCTCTCCGGGTCCACCAGCATCACCTTGGACGCCGGGATGGGAGCTTCCCGCTGCACGATGCCCCCCTGCGGGTTCTTGGGGGAGGGCTTGGTGTGCCGCTTCACCACGTTCACGCCCTCCACCACCACGCGGCCGGTCTTGGGGAGGACCCGCAGGACCTTCCCCCGCTTGCCCCGGTACTTACCGGAGATCACCACCACCAGGTCGCCCTTTTTCACGTGCATGTGCACCCGCTGCGCACCCACCACCGGCACCGCCCTCACCTCCTCACAGGACTTCGGGAGCCAGGGACACGATCTTCATGAACTGGCGCTCCCGGAGTTCCCGGGCCACGGGCCCGAAGATGCGGGTGCCGCGAGGGTTCATCTGCTCGTTGATGAGGACCGCGGCGTTGTCGTCGAAGCGGATGTAGGAGCCGTCCGGCCGTCGGATCTCCTTCCGGGTCCGCACCACCACCGCCTTTACCACCTCGCCCTTCTTCACGGGGCTGTTGGGGATGGCCTGCTTCACCGTGGCCACCACCACGTCCCCCACGCGGGCGTACCGACGCTTGCTGCCGCCCAAGACCCGGATCACCAGGATCTCCCGGGCTCCCGTGTTGTCCGCCACCTTCAGCCGCGACTCCTGCTGCAGCATGGCCGCTACTCCTCCGCCGGCCCCGAGGTTCCCCGCTCCAGGATCTCCACCACCCGCCACCGCTTCTCCTTGGACAGGGGGCGGGTCTCCATGATCCGCACCCGGTCCCCCACCCGGCAGCGGTTCTCCTCGTCGTGGGCCTTGTACTTTTTGTGGCGCCGCACCGCCTTCTTGTACAGGGGGTGGCGGAACACCGACTCCACCCGTACCACCACCGTCTTGTCCATGCGGTCGCTCACCACCACCCCCACCAGCTCCTTGCGCTTCGGCGCGCGGTCTGCCATGGAGACCTCCCTCACACCCGGACCCCGTGCTCCGCCAGGACCGTCTTGACCCGGGCAATGGCCCGGCGGACCTCCCGCAGCCGGCTGGGGTTCTGGGCCTTGCCCGCGGCGATCTGCATGCGCAGCTGGAAGGCCTCCTGCTGGAGCTCGTCCAGCCGGCGCCGCAGCTCCTCAGGGGTCAGCTCCCGCAACGCCCGTGCCTTCTCCACGCCTCGCCTCCTATCCCACGGAGCCCGGCAGCTCTTCCCGCTTCACGAACTGGGTACGCACGGGGAGCTTGTGGCTGGCCAGGGTCATGGCCTCGCGGGCCACCTCCTCGCTCACGCCCGCCAGCTCGAAGAGCACCCGGCCGGGCCGCACCACCGCCACCCAGTACTCGGGGTTCCCCTTCCCGCTGCCCATCCGGGTCTCCGCGGGTTTCTTGGTCACCGGCTTGTCCGGGAACACCCGGATCCACAGCTTCCCCCCGCGCTTGATGTACCGGGTGATGGTCCGCCGGGCTGCTTCGATCTGCGCCGCGGTGACCCAGGCGGGGGTCAGGGCCCGCAGGCCGTACTCCCCGAAGGCCACGGTGGACCCGGCGTAGCTGAGCCCCTTGCGGCGGCCCCGCTGCTGCTTGCGGTACTTGACGCGCTTGGGCATCAACATGGTCGCCTCCTACGCCCGGGCCCGCACCGGAGGCCGTGTCTCCCGCTTCTCGGGGAACACGTCGCCCCGGTAGATCCACACCTTGACCCCGATTCGGCCGTAGGTGGTCAAGGCCTCCGCCACCCCGAAGTCGATGTCCGCCCGCAGGGTGTGGAGGGGAACACGCCCCTCCCGGTACCACTCGTAACGGGCGATCTCCGCACCCGCCAGCCGCCCCGAGCAGGAGATGCGGATCCCCTTGGCCCCTGCCCGCAGGGTCCGCTGGACCGCCTGCTTCATGGCGCGCCGGTGGGCCACCCGGCGCTCCAGCTGCTGGGCCACGTTCTCCGCCACCAGTTGGGCCTCCAGGTCGGGGCGGCGGATCTCCTGCACGTTCAGCTGCACCTCCTTGCCCGTGAGCTCCGCCAGCTCCTTCTTCAGGGCGTCGATCCCCGTCCCACCCCGGCCGATGATGATCCCCGGGCGGGCGGCGTGGACGGTGATCTTCACCACCTTGGACTGCCGCTCGATCTCGATCCGGGGGATCCCGGCCCGGTACAGCTTCTCCTTGATGTACTTGCGGATCCGCAGGTCCTCGTGGAGATAGTCCGCGAAGTGCTTGTCGCTGTACCAGCGGGACTCCCAGTCCCGGATGATCCCGATCCGGAGCCCCACGGGGTGGACCTTCTGTCCCACTCCCACACCTCCTACTGGCCCCCGAAAGCCGCGTCCGCGACTTTCCGGGGCTTGCTCTGTGCCTGCGCCGCTTTCCTGCCCACGTCCTCGACCACCCCACACATCGCTGGTCCTAGGACTCCCGCTCCGCCACCACCACCGTCACGTGGCAGTTGCGGCGCGTCATCACGTCCGCCCGTCCCCGCGCCCGGGGCACCAGGCGCTTCCACATGGCCCCCCCCGGGCCCCGGTCCACGGCGATGCGGGCCACCACCAGGCTGGCTCGGTCCAGCTCCAGGTTGTGCTCCGCGTTGGCCACCGCGGACTGTACCACCTTCTCCAGGACCCGGGCCGCCCGATGCGGCATGGCCCGGAGCAGGGCCAGGGCCTCGTCCACCCCGCGCCCCCGGACCACGTCCGCCACCCTCCGGACCTTCCACGGCGACATCCGCACGTACCGGGCCACCGCCCGCGCCTCCATACCCGATCCCTCCTACACCACCGGCCTGCTCTGGCGGAAACCCCTCACGTCCCTATCCCTTCACCGTGGTGGTCCGCTCGGAGGACCCTCCGTGCCCCCGGAACGTCCGGGTCGGCACGAACTCCCCCAGCTTGTGGCCCACCATGGACTCGGTGATGTACACGGGCACGTGCTTGCGCCCGTCGTACACCGCGATGGTGTGGCCCACGAACTCGGGCAGGATGGTGGACCGGCGGGACCAGGTGCGGATGACCCGTTTCTCCCGCCGCTGGTTCAGCTCCCGGATCTTCCGCAGGAGCGGCTCGTCCACGAAGGGGCCTTTCTTCTTAGACCGTCCCATCCTCCCCCCTCACTTCCGCCGCTTGATGATGTCCTTGTCGGACCGCTTGCGGGGCTTGCGGGTCTTCTTGCCCAGGGTGGGCTTGCCCCACGGGGACACGGGGCTCGGCATGCCGATGGGGGACCGCCCTTCCCCTCCGCCGTGGGGGTGGCTCCGGGGGTCCTGGGCCACACCCCGCACCGTGGGACGGATCCCCAGCCACCGCTTGCGGCCGGCCTTGCCCAGCTTGACGGCCTCGTGTTCCACGTTCCCCACCTGGCCCACCGTGGCCTTGCACCGAAGGTGGATCCGGCGCACCTCCCCGGAGGGGAGCCGCAGCTGGGCGTACTCGCCCTCCTTGGCCATGATCTGGGCGGCAGTACCCGCGGCCCGCACCAGCTGGCCGCCGTGGCCGGGCTGGAGCTCCACGTTGTGCACCAGCGTCCCCACGGGGATCTTCTCCAGGGGCAGGGCGTTGCCGGGCTTGATCTCCGCGTCCGGCCCGGAGGTCACCACGTCCCCCACCTGCAGCCCCACGGGGGCCAGGATGTAGCGCTTCTCCCCGTCCGCGTAGTGCAAAAGGGCGATGCGGGCGGACCGGTTCGGGTCGTACTCGATGGCCGCCACCCGGGCGGGGACTCCGTCCTTGTCCCGCTTGAAGTCCACCAGCCGGTACAACCGCTTGTGCCCGCCGCCCCGGTGGCGGGTGGTGATGCGGCCCTGGTTGTTCCTCCCCGCGTGCCGGGGGAGGGACACCACCAGGGACTTCTCCGGTTCGTCTCGGGTGATCTCCTCGAAGGTGTACCCGGTGGCGAACCGTCTCCCGGGGGTGGTGGGCTTGAACCGCTTGATCCCCATGACCCGCTCCTACAGCAGCTTCTCCAAGTCGATCTTCTGGCCTTCTGCCAGGGTGACCACCGCCTTCTTCCGGTCCGGGGTCCGGTAGGTGTGGCGTCCCCGCCGCTTGGTCTTGCCCGGGATGTTCAGGGTGTTCACCTTGACCACCCGCACGCCGAACAGGCGCTCCACCGCCTCCCGGATCTCCGGCTTGGTGGCGTCCCGGGCCACCTCAAAGGTGTACTTGCCCGCCTCCGCACCCCGCATGGACTTCTCCGTGATCACCGCCCTCCGCAACACCTCCCGGTGGTCCCTCACGCCAGCACCTCCTCCACCGCGGGCAGGGCGTCCCGGCTCACCACGATACGGTCCGCCCACAGCAGGTCCGCTACGTTCAGGGTGTTGGGGGTCAGGACCGTCACCCGGGGGAGGTTGCGGGCGGCCCGGCCCACCAGGGGACCCTGCTCTCCCACCAGGAGGACCACCCGCTGGTCCGCCATCCCCAGCTTCCGGAGGAAGGCCTGCACCTCCCGGGTCCGGCCCTCCTGAACTCCGAACCCCTCCACCACCACCAGGCGGCCCCCCTGGGCCGCGTCGGAGAGCACCGAGCGCACCGCCAGCCGGCGCATGGCCTTGGGCAGTCGGTGGCTGTAGTCCCGGGGCTTGGGGCCGAAGACGACCCCTCCGCCCACGAAGATGGGTGCCCGGATGTCCCCGTGGCGGGCCCGGCCCGTACCCTTCTGTCGCCAGATCTTGCGGGTGCTCCCCGCCACCTCGCCCCGGGTCTTGGTGGACGCGGTCCCCTTGCGGGCGTTGGCCTGTTGAGCCACCAGGGCCTGGTGCACCGCCGCGGGGTGAGGACGCACCCCGAACACACCCTCGGGGAGGTCCACCTCTCCCGCGGGCTCTCCCGTGGCGCTGAACGCCGCGACCTTCGGCATGCTCGCTCCTCCTCAGCGCCTTCAGTCCATCTTCCGGACCATCACCAGCCCGCCCCGGGGTCCGGGGATGGCCCCTCGGATGAGCAGCAGGTGACGCTCGGGGTCTACCCGCACCACCCGGAGCCCCCGGATGGTCACACGGTCTCCCCCCATGCGGCCCGGCATGCGCTTGCCCTTCCACACCCGGCCCACCCCGGAGGTCCCCAGGGAGCCCACGGCCCGGTGCATGAGGGAGACCCCGTGGGAGTCCGCCTGCCCGCCGAACCCGTGGCGCTTCATGGCACCCGCAAACCCCTTGCCCTTGCTGGTGCCCGTGACGCTTACCCGGTCACCTTCCCGGAACACCGCCACGGAGATCTCTTGACCCACCTGGTAGTGCTCGTCCTCCCGCAGCCGGACCTCCCGGATCACCCGGCGCGGCGACACCCCGGCCCGCCGGAACACGCCCCGCAGGGGCCGGTTCACCCGCCGCTCCGGCACCTCCTCAAACCCCAGCTGGATCGCCCGGTAGCCATCCCGCTCCGGGGTCCGCACGCCCACCACCACGTTGGGCTGCGCCTCCACCAGGGTCACCGGGACCAGGTTGCCCTGCCCGTCGAACACCTGCGTCATCCCCACCTTCCGTCCCAAGATCGCGGCCATGGCGCTCCCTCCCTCGGAGGGTCCCCTACAACTTGATCTCGATGTCCACACCGGCCGGGAGGTCCAAGGTCATCAAGGAGTCCACGGTCTTCTGGGTCGGTTCCAGGATGTCGATGAGCCGCTTGTGGGTGAGGATCTGGAAGTGTTCCATGGACTCCTTGTCGATGTGTGGACCCCGGATGACACAGTACACGCTCCGGTCCGTGGGCAGCGGGATGGGCCCCCGGATCCGGGCCCCGCTGCGGCGCGCGGTCTCCACCAGAGTGGCCGCGGACTGGTCCAGCAGCCGGTGGTCGTACGCCTTCAGTTTGATGCGGATCCGCTGCGCCACGGCTTCCTCCCGCCTACTCCAGGATCTTCGTCACCACCCCGGCCCCCACCGTCCGTCCCCCCTCCCGGATCGCAAACCGCAGCCCCTCCTCCAGCGCAATCGGACTGATCAGCTCTACCTCTAAATTGATGTTGTCCCCAGGCATCACCATCTCCACCCCCTCCGGTAACTTCACCGTCCCCGTCACGTCCGTCGTCCGAAAGTAAAACTGCGGCCGATACCCACTGAAAAACGGCGTGTGCCGCCCCCCCTCCTCCTTCGTCAACACATACACCTCCGCCAAAAACTTCGTGTGCGGCTTGATCGTCCCAGGCTTCGCTAACACCATCCCCCGCTCCACATCGTCCCGCTCTACCCCACGCAACAACACCCCCACATTGTCCCCCGCCACCGCCTCGTCTAACACCTTCCGAAACATCTCCAGCCCCGTCACCACCGTCCGCCGCGGCTCCGGCCGCAGCCCCACAATCTCCACCTCCTCCCCCACCTTGATCCGCCCCCGCTCCACCCGCCCCGTCGCCACCGTCCCACGCCCCGTAATCGTGAAAATGTCCTCCACACTCAGCAAAAACGGCTTGTCCACATCCCGCACCGGCGTCGGAATGTAACTGTCTACCGCATCCATCAACTCATAAATCGCATCCACCCACTTGTCCTCCCCACGCTTCAACTGCGGATTCGCCTGCAACGCCTCCAACGCCCGTAACGCACTCCCCCGAACCACCGGAACCTCCTCCCCCGGAAATTGATACCGACTCAATAACTCCCGAACCTCCACCTCCACTAAATCCAACAACTCCGGATCATCCACCATGTCCACCTTGTTCAAAAACACCACAATCGCCGGAACATTCACCTGCCGCGCTAACAAAATGTGCTCCCGCGTCTGCGGCATCGGCCCATCCGCCGCACTCACCACCAAAATCGCCCCATCCATCTGCGCCGCACCCGTAATCATGTTCTTGATATAGTCCGCATGCCCCGGACAGTCCACATGCGCATAGTGCCGCTTCTCCGTCTCATACTCCACATGACTAATGTTGATCGTTAAACCCCGCTGCCGCTCCTCCGGCGCATTGTCAATGTCATAATACCCCTTCGCCTCCGCTAACCCCACATGCGCTAACGCATGCGTAATCGCCGCCGTCAACGTCGTCTTCCCATGATCCACATGCCCAATCGTCCCAATGTTCACGTGCGGCTTCCGCCGCTCAAACTTCGGCTTGGCCATCCTCCTCGCCCCCTTCGCGCATGGGTTGTCCTACGCCCTCGCCACCGCCAGACGGCCTTGGAGGACCTGTTCCGCCACGGTGGCGGGGACTTCTTCGTAGTGGGAGAACTCCATGGTGTACACCGCCCGCCCCTGGGTCCGGGACCGGAGGTCCGTGGCGTACCCGAACATCTCCGCGAGGGGGACCAGGGCGGTGATCACCCGCAGGCCCTGGCGCTGTTCCATGGCCTGGATGCGCCCCCGGCGGGCGTTCAGGTCCGCCAGGACGTCCCCCATGTACGCCTCCGGGGTGGTCACCTCGACCTTCATCACGGGCTCCAGCAGCACCGGCTTGGCCTTCTGCGCCGCGTCCTTGAAGGCCAAGGACCCCGCGATCTTGAAGGCCAGCTCCGAGGAGTCCACCTCGTGGTACGAGCCGTCCACCAGGGTGACCCGCACGTCCACCACCGGGTAACCCGCCAGGACCCCCGTCTCCATCGCCTCCCGCACGCCCTCCTCCACGGGCTTGATGAACTCCTTCGGGATCACCCCGCCCGTGATGCGGTCCACGAACTCGAAGCCGCCGCCCCGCGGCAGGGGCTCGATCTCCACCACCGCGTGCCCGTACTGGCCCCGGCCGCCCGTCTGTCGGATGAACCGACCCTCCCCCCGGGCGGGCTGACGGATGGTCTCCCGGTACGCCACCTGCGGCCGGCCCACGTGGGCCTCCACCTTGAACTCCCGGACCAGCCGGTCGGTGATGATCTCCAGGTGCAGCTCCCCCATGCCGGCGATGAGGGTCTGCCCCGTCTCGGGGTCGAACCGGACCCGGAAGGAGGGATCCTCCTCCGCCAGCTTGGCCAAGGCCGCGCTCAGCTTGTCGGAGTCCGCCTTGGTCTTGGGCTCCACCGCCACGGAGATCACCGGCTCGGGGAACTGGATGGGCTCCAACACGATGGGAGCCGACTCCTCGCACAGGGTGTCGCCGGTGGTGGTCTCCCGCAGCCCCACCGCCGCCACCACGTTCCCCGCGGTGGCCTCCGGGATGTCCTCCCGGTGGTTGGCGTGCATGAGCAGGATCCGGCTGACCCGCTCCCGGACCCCCCGGGTCGCGTTGAACACGTACGACCCCGCCCGGAGGGTCCCGGAGTACACGCGGAAGTACGTGAGCTTGCCCACGTAGGGGTCGGTCATGATCTTGAAGGCCAGGGCGCAGAAAGGCGCCTGCTCGTCCACGGGCCGCTCCTCCGGCTCCCCCGTGCGCGGGTTGGTCCCCCGCACCGCCCCGACGTCCAAGGGCGAGGGGAGGTAGTCCACCACCGCGTCCAGGAGGGGCTGTACGCCCTTGTTGCGGAAGGAGGACCCCGCCAGGACGGGCACCAGCTTGCCCGCCAGGGTGCCCTTGCGGAGGGCCCGCTTCAGGTCTGCTTCAGAGAGGGGCTGTCCGTCCAGGTACTTGGCCATCACCGCGTCGTCGCACTCCGCGGCAGCCTCCAGGAGCTTCTCGCGGTAGGCCTCCACCAGGTCCCGCATCTCCGGGGGGATGGCGGTCTCGCTGGACCGGGTCCCCAGGTCGTCCAGGTACAGGATGGACTTCATGCGGACCAGGTCCACCACCCCCTGGAAGGCCTCTTCGGAGCCCACCGGGAGCTGGACGGGGACCGCGGGCGCCCCCAGGCGCTCCCGCACCATCTCCACCACCCGCAGGAAGTCCGCCCCCACGCGGTCCATCTTGTTCACGTACAGGATCCGGGGCACGTGGTAGCGGTCCGCCTGCCGCCACACCGTTTCCGACTGCGGTTGGACTCCCTCCACCCCGCTGAGGATCACCACCGCCCCGTCCAGGACCCGGAGGGAGCGCTCCACCTCGATGGTGAAGTCCACGTGCCCCGGGGTGTCGATGATGTTGATGCGGTGGTCCCGCCAGAAGCAGGTGGTGGCCGCGGAGGTGATGGTGATCCCCCGCTCCCGCTCCTGCACCATCCAGTCCATGGTGGCGGAGCCCTCGTCCACCTCGCCCAGGCGGTGGACCCGCCCCGTGTAAAAGAGGATGCGCTCCGTGGTGGTCGTCTTGCCCGCGTCGATGTGGGCGACGATCCCGATGTTCCGGATGCGCTCCAGCGGTACCTTCACAGCCAACCCTCGACCTCCCCAGGGGCTACCACCGGTAGTGGGCGAAGGCCTTGTTGGCCTCCGCCATCCGGTGCACCTCTTCCCTCCGCTTCACCGCGCCGCCCTGTCCCTGGCTGGCGTCCAGGATCTCCCGGGCCAGCTTCTCCACCATGCCCCGCTCGGGGCGCTGGCGGGCGTACTCCACCAGCCACCGGATCCCCAAGGACACCCGGCGCTCCGGCCGGACCTCCACGGGCACCTGGTAGTTGGCCCCGCCCACCCGCCGGGGCTTGACCTCCAGGACGGGCATGACGTTCTGCAGGGCCTTCTCCAGGACCCGCACCGGGTCCTGACCCGAGCGCTGCTCCACCAGCCGCAGAGCGCCGTACACGATCCGCTCCGCCAGGGTCTTCTTGCCCCGGGTCATCACCTTGTTGATGAGCCGCTGCACCATCACGTTCCCGTACACCACGTCGGGCGGGATGACCCGCGGCGGCACCGGTCCCTTGCGCGGCATACTCCCCCTCCCCTCACTGCTTGGGCCGCTTGGCCCCGTACTTGCTGCGCCCCTGGCGCCGGTTGGCCACCCCCGCGGCGTCCAGGGCTCCCCGCACGATGTGGTACCGGATCCCGGGCAGGTCCTTCACCCGGCCGCCCCGGACCAGGACCACGGAGTGCTCCTGCAGGTTGTGGCCGATCCCCGGGATGTACGCGGTCACCTCGATCCCGTTGGTGAGGCGCACCCGGGCGATCTTCCGCAGCGCGGAGTTGGGCTTCTTCGGTGTCATGGTCTTCACCTGGATACACACCCCGCGCTTGAAGGGGTTCCCCTGCAGGGCGGGAGACTTGCTTTTGTGCGTCAGGGGCTCCCGTCCCCGCCGCACCAACTGGTTGATGGTCGGCACCTTCCTTACCTCCCTCCCGGTCAGACCAAGACCGCGTCCCAGACCGTCGCCACGGGCAGCGCGGCCCGCCTTCCCGACTTCTGTCTCCGCCGGAACCCCCCGCGCCCTCCGGCCCCAGGCCTCGTACGTCAGCGGAGCCCCGGTGGGCACCGGGGCTCATGACCGGCCCGGTCCTACGGCGCGGTGATGGCCCTCCGGACGCTCCGGAGGGCGGGGCTCTGTGCCCCCGCGGGTACGGCTACGAACCACTCTTGAGGATCGCCGCGGCGCTGGCACCCACGGCGATCCCGCACGCCCGACCCAGCTCCTTGCCGGTGGGGACCTCCACCACCGGCACCCCCATCTCCCGCGCGGCCTGCAGGACCGGCTCCACCACCCGCCGGTCCGCGTCCCGCGCCACAAACACCACCTCGGCCCTCCCCTTTCGGATGGCCTTGGCGGTCTGGTTCGCCCCCACCGCACGGGACTCCGCGCGGTGGAGAGCCTCCAGCTCGGTCACCGGTCTCCCTCCGGGCCCCTGCCCTTCATCGTGGCTCCCGGGCAACCTTCCAGAGGATAGACAATCCCCCGACCGGTGTCAAATGGCCGCACCGGCTTGGCCCCGGCCTGGCCCCGGCCTATACTGGGACGGGGGTTGAAGCGAGCGACGGGAGGGGAGGGCGGCGCGCCCTCCTTCGTCCTTTTTGCAGGAGGGTTTTCCTGGAACCCCATCGAACCGTAGGGCGAAGAGGAGCGGACGGATGCAGACGACCCCAGAACTTCCCAGCCCCTTGGAGGAGACCCAGCGCTCCGGCCTCGGCTTAGGCCTGGCCGTCTGGCTGTTCTCCCTGGCCGGAGTCGCGGGGGCCTTGTACGCGCGGTGGGCGTGGACCCCTCACGCGGCGACCCGGGAGGGAGCCGGGATCCAGCACCTGTTCGACGTGATCCTGGGGATCATCCTGGTGGCCTTCGTCCTGGTCCACCTCCTGCTCGGGTACTTCGTGATCCGCTACCGCACGCGAGGTGCGGAGCGGGCGCTGTACTTCCCCCACCACACGGCCCTGGAGGTGACCTACACCGCCGTCCCCGCGGCGGTGCTGGTGGCGCTGAGCGTGGCCGGAATGCTCCTGTGGTCCCGGATCCACGCCCCACCGCCCGCGGACGCCTTCGTGGTGGAGGTCCGGGGCGAGCAGTTCGGGTGGTCCGCCCGCTACCCAGGCCCGGACGGCAGACTGGGCCGCACCGACAACCGGATTCCCAGGCCCTTCAACGTGGACCCAGAGGACCCCGCCTCCCGGGACGACGTGACGAGCCCCCAGATCTACCTGGTGGTGAACCGGCCCAACCGGGTGCTGCTCCGCACCCGGGACGTGCAGCACAGCTTCTGGGTGCCGGCGTTCCGTCTCAAGAAAGACCTCCTGCCGGGAGCCACCACGGAACTGGTCTTCACCCCGACCCAGACCGGGGAGTTCGACCTCGCGTGCGCGGAGCTGTGCGGGGTCGGGCACTACACCATGGCGGGGAAGGTGAAGGTGGTCACCCAGGAGGAGTTTGACCGCTGGATCCGCCAGCAGGCGCGGCGGTAGCGAGGAGGGGTCATGGCCGCGGCGGAAGCGCACCTGGAAGTCCACGCACCCACACACCGGGAGACCTTCTGGACCCGGTACGTGTTCAGCCAGGACCACAAGGTCATCGGCCTGCAGTACCTCCTCACCTCGCTGTTCATGGCCCTGGTGGGAGGGGCCCTGGCCATGGTGTTCCGGACCCAGCTGGCCTGGCCCCAGGCGGGGGTCCTCAAGGCGGACCAGTACCTGGCCGCGGTCAGCGTCCACGGGACCATCATGGTCTTCTTCGTCCTCACCCCTGCCCTGCTGGGGGGCTTCGCCAACTTCCTGGTCCCCCTGAAGATCGGGGCCCGGGACATGGCCTTCCCCTTCGTCAACATGCTCTCGTACTGGGTCTTCGCCCTTTCCATCGTGCCGCTGGTGGCCAGCTTCTTCGTCCCCGGAGGCCCCTTGAACGCGGGGTGGACCGCCTACCCACCCCTCAGCGCCCTCCCGCAGGCGGCCCCCGGCAGCGGCCTCGGGCAGACCCTGTGGCTGGTGTCCATCGCCATCTTCTGCGTGTCGAGCCTGCTGGGGTCCTTGAACTACATCACCACCATCCTGGTGATGCGCACCCGGGGGATGTCCCTGATGCGCATGCCCCTCACCGTGTGGGGCATCTTCGTGGCCGCGGTGCTGGCCCTGCTGACCTTCCCGGTGCTCATGGCGGCAGGGATCCTCCTCCTGTTCGACCGTCTGGCGGGCACCAGCTTCTTCGTCCCCGCGGGGCTCGTGGTGGGGGGACAGGTGATCCAGCACACGGGCGGGAACCCGCTCTTGTGGCAGCACCTGTTCTGGTTCTTCGGCCACCCGGAGGTGTACATCGTGATCCTCCCGCCCATGGGGATCGTCTCCGACGTGATCGCCAACTTCGCCCGCAAGCCGGTGTTCGGCTACCCCGCCATGGTGGCCTCCATGCTCGCCATCGGGATCCTGAGCTTTCTGGTGTGGGGTCACCACATGTTCGTGAGCGGGATGCACCCCCTGTTGGGCACAGGGTTCGCCCTCACCACCCTGCTCATCGGGGTCCCCTCCGCGGTGAAGACCTTCAACTGGCTCGCGACCCTGTGGCGGGGCAAGTTGTACTACTCCACCGCCATGCTGTTCGCCGTGGGGTTCGTGTCCCTCTTCGTGGCGGGCGGCCTCACGGGGATCCACCTGGGGAACGCCCCCGTGGACATCCCGCTCCACGACACCTACTACGTGGTCGGGCACTTCCACCTGGTCATGGGCACCGCGGCGGTGTTCGGGATCTTCGCGGGGATCTACTTCTGGTTCCCCAAGATGTTCGGCCGGCTGCTGGACGAGCGCCTGGGGAGGGTGCACTTCTGGCTGACCCTCCTGGGGGTGTACGGCACCTTCTTCCCCATGTACTACCTCGGGATGGCGGGCATGCACCGCCGCATTTACGACTACCGGGCCTTCCCGTACTTGAGCCACCTTCAGCCGATGCAGGTGTTCATCACCCTGAGTGCTTTCCTCATCTTCCTCGGAGGCCTGGTGCTGGCGTACAACATGCTCCGGAGCCTGGCCGCGGGCCGTCCCGCGGGTGCCAACCCCTGGCGGGGTACCACCCTGGAGTGGTCCACGGAAAGTCCCCCGCCCCACCACAACTGGCACGGCGACATCCCCGAGGTGCACCGGGGGCCGTACGAGTACAGCGTGCCGGGAGCGCCCCAGGACTACCTGCCCCAGTGGGAGCCTGAGCCCGCGGGCGTGCGGGCCGGCCACTGACCATGGCCGTCACCCTGGAGCGCCCCGCACCGCCGAAGCCGCCGTCTCCGGCAGGAGGAGACCGCGGCGGGGAAGGACGTCCGGAGCTCGGTCCGCCCCTGCGGCTGTTCGTGTGGTTGGTGGTGGCGGCGGTGGCCATGTTCTTCCTCGGGCTTTCTAGCGCGCTGCTGGCCCGCGCGGGGTCCGCGGGGTGGGTCCCAGCACCCCGTCCCGGGGTGCTGTGGCCAGGAACGTTCGCCCTCCTGGTCAGCAGCGCCCTCCTGGAGTCCGGCCGCAGGGCCCTGGCCAGGGGCGAGGGGGAAACGGGGGCGAACCGGCTCCGGTGGGGCGCGCTTCTGGGGGTGGGGTTTCTGGCGGGCCAACTCTCCGCGTGGCGCTGGCTTGCGGGCTCCGGGGTCGGGCTCGCCAGCGGTCCGGGCGCAGCCTACTTCTACGTGCTCTCGGGAGCCCACCTGCTGCACGTGGCGGGAGGACTCACCTGGTGGCTGGCGCTCCTGAGGCGCCTGCGGAGGCCCTTCGGGGAGGTGGGGGTTCAGCTGTCCGGGCTGGCGGTGTACTGGCACTTCCTGGCCGGCGTGTGGGTGTGGCTGTTCGTGCTCCTGTTCACCCGGTAGGAGGAGGCGGGATGGCGGAAGCGGTCCTGGAACGGAAGGTCAGCGTGTGGGGCGGAGGGGTCTCCCCCTTCGGGATGAGCTGGGGGAAGTTCATGATGTGGATCTTCCTCCTGTCCGACGCCTTCACCTTCGGCGGCCTGCTGAGCGCCTACGGGGCTGTCCGCATGACCGCGGGGGCGTGGCCCAACGCCATGGAGGTCTTCAACATCTGGCTCGTGAGCGCCATGACCTTCATCCTGATCTGCAGCAGCGCCACCATGGCGGTGGCGGTGAACGCCGCCAAGCGGGGAGACCACCCCCTCGTGGAGCGGTTCCTCCTGCTCACCATCGCGGGCGGCCTGACCTTCCTGGGGATGCAGGCCTACGAGTGGACCCACTTCATCCAGGAGGGAGCCCGCTTGCACACCAACCCGTGGGGCGTCCCGGCCTTCAGCGCCAGCTTCTTCATCATCACGGGCTTCCACGGGGGACACGTCTCCAGCGGGGTCCTCTACCTCATGTACGTGTTCTTCAAGGCCCGGGCTGAGCGCCAGGCTCTGGAGGACTGGCAGCGGCCCCTGAGGGACCGGCACGGCCGGGCCCTGCACCCCGGGACCCGGGTGCGACTGCTGGCCCTGCCGGGCCAGCCGGAGACGACCGTGGAGAAAGCCCACCCCCGGATCGGGCGGGTGGTGGTGCTGCTCCCCGGGAAGGCCACCAACAACGCGGCCATGCTGCCCGCGGACGCGGTGGAGGTGGTGGAAGAGACCCCCTCCCCCCCGGCCCCGGTGGACGCCCGCACCCGCGCGGAGCGGGTGGAGAACGCGGGCCTGTACTGGCACTTCGTGGACCTGGTGTGGGTGTTCATCTTCACCCTCATGTACCTGATCCCGCCCGCCGTTCCGGTGGCGGTCACGCACTAGGAGGCAGAGGATGTCCGACCGCGAACACGCCCAGCACGGTTACGGCGTCTACGGGGTCACCTGGTTCTGGCTGCTGGTGGTCACGGTGGCGGAGATCGGAGTCACCCTGGTGCACGTCCCGCGGGGGCTGCTGATTTTCAGCCTGGTGGCCCTGGCCCTGGTGAAGGCCGCCCTCATCATGGCGTACTTCATGCACCTGCGCTGGGAGCGGCCCGTGGTGGCCACCCTGTTCAGCGTCCCCATCGCCATCCTGCTGCTGGCCCTGTTCGTGGCCCTGGCCCTGGACTCCCGGATCTTCTGACCGCCCCTGTACGGCTCCTACGGACGTGCCCGGGCCTCCCCGCCCAGCCAGGACCAGGCCACCCACACCGCGGTGGCCGCGTAGGCAAGGTTCATGGACACCCACATGAGCACTCCCGCCCACCGCTGGTCGTCCAGGGCAGACCACCCCCACAGCCGCGGGACCTCCAGGGACGGGGCGTACAGAACCCGGTCTGCCACGGACAGGGCGAAGGCGGGGAGGAACTGAGCGACCGCACTCGCTCCCACCATGACGAGCCTCTGGATAGCTGGGGGATTCCGGGGCGCGGGGCTCAGGAGGACGCTCCAGAACACCACCGCGGAAATGAGGAAGCTCGCGTGCTGGAGGGCGTGGGCGGCCTCGGACCGCAACGCCCAGCTGTACAGGGCGGGTAGGTGCCACCCCAGGACCGTGAGGTTGTACAGCGCGGTGGCCACCCAGGGGTTCCACAGGACCCACAGCACCGGGCCCAGGCCTGGACGGCGGGTGAGCCAGCCTAGGAAGGGGGGTGGGAGGGCCCCTGCCAGGAAGGGCGCGGCCACCAGCACCAACAGCAGGTGCTGCACCATGTGGAGCCACAGCAGAAGGCGGGCTCCTGCCTCCAGGGGTGAGAACAGGGCCACGGAAAGGGTGACGACACCCACCCAGAACCGGACCCGGTGGACGGGCCTGGGGCGGACCCGGGGGTGCAGGTGGTACAGGACGACCGCGGCCAGCAAGGCGGCCAGGGCCAGGGTTCCACTCCCAGTCACGCCAGGTTAGGACGGCGGCATCCGAGGCCGCTCAGAACTCTGCCGCCACCTTGACCTGCCGGTACCTGGGCATCCCCGTGCCCGCGGGGATGAGCTTCCCGATGATCACGTTCTCCTTCAGCCCGATGAGGGGGTCCACCTTCCCCTTGGTGGCCGCGTCCGTGAGGACCCGGGCGGTCTCCTGGAACGAAGCCGCGGAAAGCCACGAGTCCGTCGCCAGGCTGGCCTTGGTGATCCCCATGAGCACCGGGTCTGCCTGGGCCGGCCGCCCTCCCCGGGCCTCCACCTTCCGGTTCTCCTCCCGGAAGGTGAACACATCCACCACCTCCCCGGGGAGCAGGTCCGTGTCGCCCTCGTCCCGCACCTTCACCCGCCGGAGCATCTGCCGGACGATGATCTCGATGTGCTTGTCGTTGATCTCCACCCCCTGGGATCGGTACACGCTCTGGATCTCCTGCACCAGGTAGCGCTGGACCGCCTCCACCCCCTGGATCCGCAGGATGTCGTGGGGGTTCAGGTTGCCCTCCGTGAGGCGCTGGCCGGCCTCCACCCGCTCCCCGTCCTGGACCAGGATGCGCTGCCCGTGGGGGACCACGTACTCCACCGTCTGGTCCTTGCCCTCCAGCACGATCCGGCGGGCCCGCCGGTCTTCCACGATCCGGACCTTTCCGCCGATCTCCGCCATGAGAGCCTGCCCCTTCGGCTTGCGGGCCTCAAACAGCTCCTCCACCCGGGGCAGCCCCTGGGTGATGTCGAAGCCCGCCACCCCGCCCGTGTGGAAGGTCCGCATGGTGAGCTGCGTGCCCGGCTCCCCGATGGACTGGGCGGCGATGATTCCCACCGCTTCCCCGATCTCCACCATCTTGCCCGTGGCCAGGTTGCGGCCGTAGCACTTGCTGCACACCCCGTACCGGGTCTCGCAGGTCAGGACCGACCGCACCGGCACCCGGTCGATCCCCGCGGCCTCGATGGCCTCTGCCAGCTCCTCCGTGATCTCCTGCCCCGCCTCCACCAGGGGCCGCCGCTGGCGCGGGGGCGTGATGTCCTGGGCCGCCACCCGGCCGACGATGCGGTCCCGGAGGGGAACCACCACCTCGTGGCCTTCCCGCACCGGCTCCAGGACGATGAACCGGGAGGTGCCGCAGTCCTCCTCCCGCACGATGACGTCCTGGGCCACGTCCACCAGGCGGCGGGTCAGGTAGCCGGACTCGGAGGTCCGGATGGCGGTGTCCGCCAGACCCTTGCGCTGACCGTGCATGCCGATGAAGTACTCCAGGACCGTGAGGCCCTCCCGGAAGTTGCTCTTGATGGGGATCTCGATGATCCTCCCGGAGGGATCCGTGAACAACCCCCGCATCCCTGCCAGCTGGCGGATTTGCTGGATGTTCCCCCGGGCTCCCGACTGGGCCATCATGTACAGGGGGTTGAAGGGGTCGAAGTGCTTGAGCATGGCGTTGGTGACCTGCTCCGTGGCCTCGATCCACACGTCGATGGTCTTCTGGTAGCGCTCCCCCTCCGTGATGAGCCCCCGGCGGTACTGCTGCTCGATGGCGTCCACCCGCTTCTGGGCCTCCTCCAGGATCTGGCTTTTCTCCGGCGGCTGGACGATGTCCCGCATGGCCAGGCTCAGGCCCGACTGGGTGGCGAACCGGAAGCCGAGGTCCTTCAGGGCGTCCAGGAGCTGGGCGGTCTTGGTGGGTCCCAACCGGTAGTACGCGTCCGACACGATCTGGCTCAGGACTTTCCGGTCGCAGACCTGGTCCACGAAGCGCAGCTCCTCCGGGATGGCCTCGTTGAAGATCACCCGGCCCACCGTGGTCTCGATGGGCTCCGTGCCGGGAGCCAGCCGCACCTTCACCCGGGCGTGGAGCTCCACCACCCCGTGCTCGTAGGCCAGGATGGCCTCCGTGGGGGTGCTGAAGACCTTCCCCTCCCCTCGGGCTCCCGGCTTCTCCATGGTGAGGTAGTAGCAGCCCAGGATGATGTCCCGCTGGGGGCTGGCCACGGCCTTGCCGGACGCGGGCAGGAGGATGTTGTAGGCGCTCAGCATCAGCAACCGGGCTTCCGCCTGGGCCGCGGCGCTCAGGGGCACGTGGACCGCCATCTGGTCCCCGTCGAAGTCCGCGTTGTACGCGGTGCAGACCAGGGGGTGGATCTGGATGGCCTTGCCCTCGATGAGCACGGGCTCGAAGGCCTGGATCCCGAGCCGGTGGAGGGTGGGGGCCCGGTTCAGGAGCACGGGGTGCTCCTTCACCACGTCTTCCAACACGTCCCACACCTCAGGCCGCTGTCGTTCCACCATGCGCTTGGCGTTCTTGATGTTCTGCGCCAGGTTCCGCTCCACCAGCTTCTTCATCACGAAGGGCTTGAACAGCTCCAGGGCCATCTCCTTGGGCAGCCCGCACTGGTGCAGCTTCAGCTTCGGCCCCACCACGATCACGGACCGGCCGGAGTAGTCCACCCGCTTGCCCAGCAGGTTCTGGCGGAACCGCCCCTGCTTGCCCTTCAGGAGGTCGCTCAGGGACTTCAAGGGCCGGTTATTCGGGCCGGTCACGGGCCGACCTCGCCGGCCGTTGTCGATGAGGGCGTCCACCGCCTCCTGCAGCATCCGCTTCTCGTTGCGCACGATGATCTCCGGCGCCCCGAGGTCCAGCAGCCGCTTCAGCCGGTTGTTCCGGTTGATCACCCGCCGGTACAGGTCGTTGAGGTCGCTCGTGGCGAACCGCCCGCCGTCCAGCTGCACCATGGGACGCAGGTCCGGAGGGATCACGGGGATCACGTCCAGGACCATCCACTCCGGCCGGTTGCCGCTCTTCCGGAACGCCTCCACCACCTCCAGGCGCTTGAGGATCTTGATGCGCTTCTGGCCGGTGCTGCTCTTGAGCTCCGCCCGCAGCCGCTTGGACTCCTGCTCCAGGTCCAGCTCCATGAGCAGCTCCTTGATGGCCTCCGCTCCCATGGCCGCCCGGAACCGGCTCCCGTACTTCTCCCGCAGCTCCCGGTACTCGTTCTCCGTCAGGATCTGCTTCTTCTGCAGCTCCTTGACGTCTCCGGGGTCGATGACGATGTAAGCGGCGAAGTACACCACCCGCTCCAGGGCCCGGGGGGAGATGTCCAGGAGCAGCCCGATCCGGCTGGGGACTCCCTTCAGGTACCAGATGTGCACCACGGGGGCTGCCAGCTCGATGTGGCCCATCCGTTCCCGGCGGACCTTGGCCCGGGTCACCTCCACCCCGCACCGGTCACAGATGATGCCCTTGTACCGGATCCGCTTGTACTTCCCGCAGTGGCACTCCCAGTCCTTCACCGGCCCGAAGATCCGCTCGCAGAACAACCCGTCCCGCTCCGGCTTGAGGGTCCGGTAGTTGATGGTCTCCGGCTTCTTCACCTCGCCCCGGGACCACATGCGGATCTGCTCGGGCGAGGCCAGGCTGATCTTGACCGCCTCGAAGTGGTTCACGTCCTGCATGGCTCCTCCACCCTAGCCCAGACTGTCCCGCGATGTTCGAGAGCCCCGCTCCCCCTTCCCGAGACAGGTTCCTAGATGGGCTCCTCCAAGAGGGCCTCCTCGCCCTCCAGGTTGATCCCCAGGGATCGCTGGGTCTCCACCACGTCCTCTTCCATCTCCCGCAGTTCGATCTCCCGGTGGTCCGCGCTGAGCACCTTCACGTCCAGGCACAGGGCCTGCAGCTCCTTCACCAGGACCTTGAAGGACTCGGGGACCCCCGGCTCCTGGATGTTCTCCCCCTTGACGATGGCCTCGTAGGTCTTCACCCGGCCCACCACGTCGTCGCTCTTCACCGTAAGCAGTTCCTGCAGGGTGCTGGCCGCCCCGTACGCCTCCAGGGCCCACACCTCCATCTCCCCGAAGCGCTGGCCGCCGAACTGGGCCTTGCCGCCCAGGGGCTGCTGGGTGATGAGGCTGTAGGGGCCCGTGGACCTGGCGTGGATCTTGTCCTCCACCAGGTGGAGGAGCTTCATCATGTAGATCTGCCCGACCACCACGGGCTGGTCAAAGGGCAGGCCCGTGCGGCCGTCGTACAGGGTGATCTTCCCGTCCCGGGGCAACGCCGCCTGCTCCAGGAGGGACTCGATCTCCGACTCCCGGGCTCCGTCGAACACGGGGACCTCCGCGCAGAACCCCAGCTGCGCGCACGCCCAGCCCAAGGTGGTCTCCAGGACCTGGCCCACGTTCATCCGGCTGGGCACCCCCAGGGGGTTGAGGACGATGTCCACGGGCGTGCCGTCCGGCAGGTAGGGCATGTCCTCGATGGGCACGATCTTGCTGATGACCCCCTTGTTGCCGTGGCGGCCCGCCATCTTGTCTCCCACGGTGATCTTCCGCTTCTGCGCCACGTACACCCGGACCATCTGGTTCACGCCCGGGGGGAGTTCGTCTCCGTTCTCCCGGCTGAACACCTTCACCCCCACCACGGTCCCCTTCTCCCCGTGGGGGACCTTGAGGGAGGTGTCCCGGACCTCCCGGGCCTTCTCCCCGAAGATGGCGCGCAGCAACCGCTCCTCCGCGGTGAGCTCCGTCTCCCCCTTCGGGGTGACCTTCCCCACCAGGATGTCCCCGGCCCGGACCTCCGCGCCGATGCGCACAATGCCCCGCTCGTCCAGGTCCCGCAGCGCGTCCTCCGAGACGTTGGGGATGTCCCGGGTGATCTCCTCCGGGCCCAGCTTGGTGTCCCGGGCCTCCACCTCGTACTCCTCGATGTGGATGCTGGTGAACAGGTCCTCCCGGACCAGCCGCTCGCTGATGAGGATGGCGTCCTCGTAGTTGTAGCCCTCCCACGGCATGAAGGCCACCAGGACGTTGTGGCCGAGGGCCAGCTCTCCGCCGTCCGTGGAGGGGCCGTCCGCCAGCACCTGGCCCTTCTTCACCTCCTGGCCGCTGCGGACCACGGGCCGCTGGTTGATACACGTCCCCTGGTTGCTCCGGCGGAACTTCGTCAGCCGGTAGGAGATCCGCCGCTGCCCGCGGACCACGATCTCGTCCGCGGACACCGACTCCACCACCCCGTCCTCCTCCGCCAGGACTACCGCCCCGGAGTCCACCGCCACCCGGTGCTCCACCCCGGTGCCCACCAAGGGCGCCTCGGGCCGGATCAGGGGCACGGCCTGGGTCTGCATGTTGGACCCCATCAGGGCGCGGGTGCCGTCGTCGTGCTCCAGGAACGGGATGAGAGCGGTGGTTACGGACACGATCTGCTTGGGGGAGACGTCCATGAAGTCCACCTGCTCCCGGGGGACCACCACGGGGTGGCCGCCCGCCTGCCGTGCCACCACCCGTTCAGGCAACATCCCCTGCTCGTCCGTCTGCACGTTGGCCTGGGCGATGGTGTACTTTTCCTCGTCGTCCGCGGTGAGGTACACGATCTCCCGGGTGACCCGGCCGTTCCGGACCCGCCGGTAGGGCGTCTCGATGAACCCGAGGTCGTTGACCCGGGCGTAGGTGGCCAGGGAGGAGATGAGCCCGATGTTGGGCCCCTCCGGGGTCTCGATGGGACACATCCGCCCGTAGTGGGACGGGTGGACGTCCCGCACCTCGAACCCTGCCCGCTCCCGGCTCAGGCCCCCGGGCCCGAGGGCGGACAGCCGCCGCTTGTGCCGGAGCTCCGACAGGGGGTTGGTCTGGTCCATGAACTGGGACAGCTGGCTGCTGCCGAAGAACTCCTTGATGGCCGCAGTGACCGGCCGGATGTTGATGAGCACCTGCGGGGTGGCCTGCTCCGTCTCCTGGATGGTCATCCGCTCTCGGATCACCCGCTCCATGCGGAGCATGCCGATCCGGAACTGGTTCTGGAGCAGCTCTCCCACCGCCCGGACCCGGCGGTTCCCCAGGTGGTCGATGTCGTCCTCCTGGCCCTCCCCGTTGTTCAGGGCGATGAGGTAGCGGACGATCTGGGCGATGTCCTCCGGGGTCAGGATCCGCTGGTCCAGGCGGACGTCCAGGTTGAGCTTCTTGTTCAGCTTGTACCGGCCCACCTTCCCCAGGTCGTACCGCCGGGGGTCGAAGAACAGGGTGTGCAGCAGGGCGGTGGCGGACTCCACGTTGGGCGGGTCGCCCGGCCGCAGCCGCCGGTAGATCTCCATGAGGGCGGTGTTCCGGTCCCGGCTGGGGTCCTTCTCCAAGGTGGCCTCGATGGCCTTGTCGCCCCCGTACAGCTTGCGGAGGACTTCGTCGCTCTCATACCCCACCGCCCGCAACAACACCGTGGCAGGCAGTTTCCGGGTGCGGTCGATGCGCACGTAGACCCCGCCCGTGGCGTCGATCTCGAACTCCAGCCACGCACCACGGGTGGGGATGACGGTGGCGGCGGGGAACCGGCGTCCGCTGCTGTCCGTGATGTAGCTGTAGTACACCCCCGCGGACCGCACCAGCTGGCTCACCACCACCCGCTCCGCCCCGTTGATGATGAACGTCCCGTTGCGGGTCATGAGGGGCAGGTCCCCCATGAACACGTCCTGTTCCTTGATCTCCCCCGTGTCCTTGAGGACCAGCCGCACGCGGACCTTGAGGGCCGCGCTGTAGTTGGCGTCCCGCTCCCGGCACTCCTCGGGGCTGTACTTGGGCGCCTCCAGGTAGTACCCGCCGAAGTCCAGGACCCCCTCGTGGAAGTGGAAGATGTCCACCCCCTCCGGGGTGCGGCGCCGCTTGCGCTCCTCGGGGACCCCGAAGTACAGCTCCAGGTTGCCCGTGAAGTCCTGGATGGGGGAGATCTCCTCCAGGACCTCCCGGATGCCCTCTTCCACAAACCACCGGAAGGAGCGGCGCTGGACCTCCACCAGGTCCGGCAGGTCCAGGACGTCCGGCAGCTTCCCGAAGCTGACCCGTTCCCGGCGGCCGCGCTTGACCACACGGCCCACCCCGAGGCGCGGGGCCCGGTCGAAGGAGAACGGGCCCAGGGCGTACTGCTTTCGGAGCTCGGTGGATGCTTTCGTGGCGGTCACCCCCATCTCCTCAGCCGTCTACCGGCGGAGCCTCTCGCACTGTCCCCGGGCTGGCAGTCCACGGGAGAACCCAGCTAGGCCGCGCAACCCCGACCCCCGACCACGGGGAGGCCACCCCTCAGGGGAAATTCCCTCCGGACCGGGGCAGGGCCGGGAGAGCAAAAGGGAAAAGCCCGGGCCCTCCTCGCTGACCCGGACGCCTTCCGCAGACGACTTCCCGACCTCCGCGACGACCCAAACGGATCACGCACACCCATGGAGGGGAAAGGGGCTCGACCGGGTGCTCTTCCCTGTAGCCGCAAATCGCAGAACAAAATACCACGGCCCGGCGGCCCTCGTCAACTGGCCGCCCGGCCCCGGCGGACCCCGGGGGGCCCCGGGGTCCCTACTTCACCTCCACCTCCGCCCCAGCCTCCTTGAGCTTCGCCTTGATGGCCTCGGCTTCCTGCTTGGAGACCTTCTCCTTCACGGGCTTGGGTGCCCCGTCCACCAGGTCCTTGGCCTCCTTCAGCCCCAGGCCCGTGAGCTCCCGCACCACCTTGATGACCTGGATCTTGTTGGGGCCCGCGGCCTTCAGGATGACGTCGAACTCCGTCTGCTCCTCCTCCGCGGCCGCGGCGGGGGCTGCCGCCGCGGGAGCCGCCGCCACCGCCACAGGCGCCGCCGCGGTGACCCCGAACTTCTCCTCCAGGGCCTTCACCAGCTCCGCCAGCTCCAGCACCGTAAGGTTGCCGATGGCCTCCACGATCTCCGCCGTCCCGAGCTTTGCCATCTCCCATCCCTCCTCTGTCTTCCCTTAGCCTCCCGAAGCTTCCCGCCTCTGCCGGATCTGGTCCAAGGCGTACACCAGGCTGCGCTGCAGCCCCACCAACACCCCCACCAGCCCGTACAGGGGCCCCTGCAGCCCCCCCACCACCCTGGCCAGCAGCTCCGGGCGGCCCGGCAGTTCCGCCAGGGCCCGCACCCCCGCGGGGTCCAGGACTCTGCCCTCCGCGATCCCCCCCTTGACCTCCAGCTTGCGGTACTGCCGGATGAACTCGTGCACCACCCGGGCAGGGGTCGTGGGGTCGTCGTAGCCCACCGCCATGCCCGTGGGGCCCTCCAGGAACCGCTCTAGCCCCTGCAGCCCCAGTTCCGCGGCCGCGATCCCCAGCAGGGTGTTCTTCACCACGCGGTACTCCGCGCCTTCCTTCCGCAGGCTCCCCCGCAGCGCTTCCATCTCAGGGACGCTGAGCCCGCGGAAGTCCGTGAGGACGATGCCCCGGGCCCGACGCAGCTGCTCCTTGAGCCGTTGGACCGCCTCCACCTTCTCCGGCCTCGCCATCTCCGGCACCCCTGCGCGTCAAAACAAACGGCGCCCCGCAGCCGGAGCGCCCCGTTGCCCGCCTCCCGCGGGCCGGACGTCCTCGGCAGGCGGCTACCCTCAGCCTTTACCCCGCGCGGCGCGGGACCTGCGGTCTGCGGACCGCCCGGGGCAACCGCCCCGGGCTCGGTTGTCGCGCCTATGGTAACAGCTCGCGGGTTTCCGGTCAACGCGGGCTCCCGCGAACCCGCGCCCGTCTCAGGGAGGCCTACGCCGCGCGGCCCGCGGCCAGGGCCACAGCGCGAGCCGGGTCCACCCGCACCGAGGGCCCCATGGTGGGGCTGAGGGCGATGGTCCGGATGTACTGCCCCTTGGCCGCCGCGGGCCGGGCCCGGACCACCGCGTCCACCAGGGCCGCGAAGTTCTCCAGGAGGGCCTGCTCGGGGAAGGAGGCCTTCCCGATGGGCGCGTGCACGATCCCCGCCTTGTCCACCCGGAACTCGATCTTCCCGGCCTTGATCTCCCGCACCGCACGCCCCACGTCGAAGGTGACGGTTCCCGCCTTGGGATTGGGCATGAGGCCCCGGGGTCCCAGGATCCGCCCCAACCGCCCCACCTGCCCCATGAGGTCAGGGGTGGCCACGGCCACGTCGAAGTCCGTCCAGCCCTCCTGCTGGATCTTCTGGACCAGGTCCTCCGCGCCCACGTAGTCCGCCCCCGCGGCTTCGGCCTCCTTGGCCTTGTCCCCCTTCGCGAAGACCAGCACCCGCACGCGCCGCCCCGTACCGTGGGGCAGGACCACCGTCCCCCGCACGACTTGGTCCGCGTGCTTGGGGTCCACGGACAGCCGCAGGGCGGCCTCCACGGTCTCGTCGAACTTGGCGCGGGAGAGGGCCTTCACCAGCCGCACCGCCTCCTCGGGGTCGTACAGCCGGGTACGGTCCACCATTTTCGCCGCGTCCTCGTAGCGCTTCCCTCGCCGGGCCATGCCTTCCTCCTCCGCTGCCGGCTCCCTTCCCCGACTACCCCACCACCTCGATGCCCATGCTGCGGGCGGTGCCCTCGATCATCCGCACCGCGGCCTCCAGGGAGGTGGTGTTCAGGTCCGGCATCTTCAGCCGGGCGATCTCCTCCACCTGCTTGCGGGTGACGCGCCCCACCTTTTTCTTGTTCGGCTCCGGGGACCCCACCTCCAGCCCCGCCGCCTTCTTCAACAGGACGGAGGCGGGAGGGGTCTTGGTGACGAAGGTGAAGCTCCGGTCGGAGTAGATGGTGATCTCCACCGGGACGATCATCCCCACCTGGGAGGCGGTCCGCTCGTTGTACGCCTTGCAGAACTCCATGATGTTGATCCCGTGGGGCCCCAAGGCAGTCCCCACGGGCGGTGCGGGCGTCGCCTTGCCCGCGGGGATCTGCAGTTTCACCTGCGCCACCACTTTCTTCATGCGCCGCTCCTCTCGAAGCCGTTAGGCACGCTCGACCTGTGTGAAGTCCAGCTCCACGGGCGTCTCCCGGCCGAAGATGGACACCAGAACCCGGACCTTCTCCTTCTCCGGCAGGATCTCGTCCACCACGCCCGTGAACTCCTGGAACGGGCCCGAGGTGATCCGGACGGTGTCCCCCTTGTGGTAGTGGATGCGCAGCTTCGGGGTCTCGTCCTTCACCTGTCCCAGGATGGCCCGCACCTCCTCCTCCTCCAGGGGCACGGGCCGGTTCCCGGAGCCCACGAAGCCCGTCACCCCGGGGGTGTTCCGGACCACGTACCAGGAGTCGTCGTCCAGGATCATCTCCACCAGCACGTACCCGGGGTAGATCTTCCGCTTGGCGATCCGGCGTTTGCCTTCCTTGATCTCGATCTCGTCCTCTGTGGGGATGAGGACTTGGAAGATCTTCTCCTGCATCCCCATGGACTGGACCCGCTTTTCCAGGTTGGTCTTCACCTTGTTCTCGTACCCCGAGTAGGTGTGGACCACATACCAACGCCGGCGCGGGTCCCGGGGCGCGGTCCCCACCGCGCCCTCCCCCGCCTCCGGAGAGACGGGGACCTTCTGCTCCTCCTCCACCGTCACCGCAACACCCTCTGGAACAGCCACGTGAACAGCGCGTCCCACGCCCCGAGGTACGCGGCCATCACCGTGACCACCACCAGCACCACCACCGTGCTGGCGATGAGTTCCTGCCGGCTGGGCCACGTGACCCGGTTCAGCTCCGCCCGCACCTCCCGCAGGTAGCGGGTGGCCCGCTCCACCGGGGACGGACCGCGCCGGGCCACCGGGCGCGCCGCGGGGCGCACCACCTTCTCGGACTTCCGGATCAGGTTCGTGACTCGGGCCATCCGGCCTCTCCCGCTTCTGGACTCCGTCCAAACACAGAAGCGCCCCGGGCGGGCGCCTGGCTGATTATAGACAGCCCCCCGGGCGGTGTAAAGGGCCGCCGCGAACCCTGCGGACGGGTCCCGCCGGCTCTGGGGAGTCTACAGGCGGCTCAGGGCCGCGGCCGCGCGCCGCAGGACTTCCTCCGCGGCCTCCCGCAACCCCAGGGTCCCCCCTCCCGCGGGTCGGAAGGCGTGGAAGGTGGCCTCGTAGCGGGGGCGCGCGCCTCCTCCCTCCCACACCCACACCTCCAACACCGCTACTACCCCCCCGCCCCTGCGGGGCAGGTCCGCTCCCGAGTCGCCGTGGACCAGGCTGTCCAAGTGCGTCCACCGCCCCACCACCAGCCAGTCCGCGCCCACCGCCTGCGCGAGCTGTCGGGCTCGGGCCGGGTGGAACAGCTGGGAGGGCCAGAGTCCCAGGGACCGCATGGCCGCGGCTGTGCGCTCAGGGGGCACCACCTGCAGACGGCCCGCCCTGGCCAGCAGGTCTGTGAGGTTCCGGTTCATCCCCTGGGCGTCCACCTGAGCCCCGTCCGCGCTCAGGTCCCAAAACGGGGCCACGGCCACCGTCCGGACCGCCTGGGCCGCCGCGGGAGCCACCAGGCCCAGGACCAACCAGGCGGCTACCGCGACCGTGGGACTGCGCGGCCACCTCCTCAGGAGCTCCCCCTTCCGCACGGGATGGTTTCCGGACGTCTCGGGCACACCCCCCGGAGACCCGTGGCAGGGGCGCCGGGATTCGAACCCGGAACCTCCGGTTTTGGAGACCGGCGCTCTAGCCGTTCGAGCTACGCCCCTCCGCCGCTATCTTACGCGGCCCGGAGGAAGGCAGCAACCAGCTACAAGCGGCCGCCATCACGGCTAGGCTTGCCCATCCCCACGCGAACCGGACGGGCTCGCCCCCAGACCACTGGCCCAGGAGGTTTCCGAGCAGGCCGGCCGCGAAGGTGCTGGCGAAACCCACGGCACTGCTGGCAAACCCCGCCACCCGGCCGAGGGGTTCCAGGGCCAGGCTCGTGGCGTTGGGGAAGGTGAGGGTGATGCCGAAGAAGGCCAGACTCACGTGCAGCCAGAAGGCGGCTACGGACCGCAGGGCCACGGCGTGGAGGGGGAGCAGCAGGGCTACCCCTGCGAGGTAGCCTCCCCCGACCCGGAGGAGCCGCCGGACACCCAGGCGGGGAACCAAGACCCGGGTGGCTAGCATGGCGAGGAGCTGAAAGAGGGCGGTCCCCGCGAAGGCTGCGGCGAACGCCTCGTTGGACAGACCCAGGTAAGTCTTGTACAGCTGGGGAGCGGTGACCAGGTAGCCGTACAGCATTCCGTAGGTGACCGCCAACAGTCCGGCTCCCACCAAGCTCTCCCGGGTCTGGGCCACCAGACGGCAAGCCTCCCACAAGGGCCGCCAAGCCAAGGGTCGCCGCGCGGCGGGAGGCAGGGTTTCCTGCAGCCGCGCCAGGGCCCACCCCCAGAGGACACAGCCCACCGCCCCGAGGAAGGCGAACACCGCAGGCCACCCCCGGCGCGCCAGGTACGCGCCCACCCAGGGAGCCAGCACCGGGGCGACCACGAAGACGCTCTGCACCAAGGCCATCACCCGGGCCATGGCCTCTCCCCGGTACCGGTCCCGCACCCAGGCGGTTCCCACGGTCCGCAGGCTCGACGCGAACAACCCCTGCACCCCGCGGGCGGCCACGAGCCACCCGAAGTCCCGGATCCAGAGCACCGCCGCGCTGGAGGTCCAGAACACCAACAGGCCAGCCAGGAGCACCCGCCGTCTTCCCCACGCGTCGCTCAGGGGCCCGAACAACAGCTGCCCCCAGGAGAACCCCAGGAGGTAGGCTCCGACCACGAGCTGTGCCTGGGTCTCGCCCACTCGGAAGGTGGACGCCAGGGAAGTCAGGGCGGGCAGCATGGCGTCCACCCCGAAGGCCCCCAGACTGATGAGCAGCCCCAGGAGGACCTGCGGCTCCCAGGACGAGGGCGGGGAGGCCGCGGGCTCCCGGCCGCGGGGGTGCGGAGCCCTCACGGCCGGCGCGGCCCGGTGGTCCGCGGGGGGACGTCCGTCACGCGAGGTACTTCTGGAACTCCTCGTACCTCCAGGGGGCGATGCGGATGGCCTTCTGGACCAGCCGTTCCTTCTCCTCGCGGCTCTTCGCCGCCTGAATGCGGCTCAGCAGCTTGCGGATCTTCTCCCGCCGGTGGCGGCGCCGGCGCAGCTCCCGGTCACGCTCCCGCATCTCGCCCTCACCTCGTCTCGCGGTGCGGGGTGTGCTTGCGGCACCACTTGCAGTACTTGGACAGCTCCAGGCGGTCCGGGGTGTTCTTCTTGTTCTTCGTGGTGACGTAGTTGCGCCGCTTGCACACCGTGCACGCCAGGGTGATGATCTCCCGGGCCATGGTCTCCTCCCGCCTACTCCAGGATCTTCGTCACCACCCCGGCCCCCACCGTCCGTCCCCCCTCCCGGATCGCAAACCGCAGCCCCTCCTCCAGCGCAATCGGACTGATCAGCTCTACCTCTAAATTGATGTTGTCCCCAGGCATCACCATCTCCACCCCCTCCGGTAACTTCACCGTCCCCGTCACGTCCGTCGTCCGAAAGTAAAACTGCGGCCGATACCCACTGAAAAACGGCGTGTGCCGCCCCCCCTCCTCCTTCGTCAACACATACACCTCCGCCAAAAACTTCGTGTGCGGCTTGATCGTCCCAGGCTTCGCTAACACCATCCCCCGCTCCACATCGTCCCGCTCTACCCCACGCAACAACACCCCCACATTGTCCCCCGCCACCGCCTCGTCTAACACCTTCCGAAACATCTCCAGCCCCGTCACCACCGTCCGCCGCGGCTCCGGCCGCAGCCCCACAATCTCCACCTCCTCCCCCACCTTGATCCGCCCCCGCTCCACCCGCCCCGTCGCCACCGTCCCACGCCCCGTAATCGTGAAAATGTCCTCCACACTCAGCAAAAACGGCTTGTCCACATCCCGCACCGGCGTCGGAATGTAACTGTCTACCGCATCCATCAACTCATAAATCGCATCCACCCACTTGTCCTCCCCACGCTTCAACTGCGGATTCGCCTGCAACGCCTCCAACGCCCGTAACGCACTCCCCCGAACCACCGGAACCTCCTCCCCCGGAAATTGATACCGACTCAATAACTCCCGAACCTCCACCTCCACTAAATCCAACAACTCCGGATCATCCACCATGTCCACCTTGTTCAAAAACACCACAATCGCCGGAACATTCACCTGCCGCGCTAACAAAATGTGCTCCCGCGTCTGCGGCATCGGCCCATCCGCCGCACTCACCACCAAAATCGCCCCATCCATCTGCGCCGCACCCGTAATCATGTTCTTGATATAGTCCGCATGCCCCGGACAGTCCACATGCGCATAGTGCCGCTTCTCCGTCTCATACTCCACATGACTAATGTTGATCGTTAAACCCCGCTGCCGCTCCTCCGGCGCATTGTCAATGTCATAATACCCCTTCGCCTCCGCTAACCCCACATGCGCTAACGCATGCGTAATCGCCGCCGTCAACGTCGTCTTCCCATGATCCACATGCCCAATCGTCCCAATGTTCACGTGCGGCTTCCGCCGCTCAAACTTCGGCTTGGCCATGACGTCCTCCCGTCCCCTGGATTCCCGCTCGGCCGCCCCGGCTCCCGGGCCCGGCCGACCGAGGGCGCAGGCCTCCCCGCCACGGGGACCCCTGGCCCCGAGGCATCTTACCAGAAGGGCCCCGAGGGGTCGAGGCCCTGGCCCAGGGCCGCCTCCACCTCTTCTCGGGACGGCACGGCCTGGGCTCGTGGCCGCCGTCCTCCGGCGGGAGGGGTTGCCCCAGGGGGGAGTCGGGTGGAGCCCACGACCGGACTCGAACCGGTGACCTCGTCCTTACCAAGGACGCGCTCTGCCTCCTGAGCTACGTGGGCGCCGGAAGGCCGGGTTGATTATAGCACCGGCCCCGTCCGCTTGAGAAACCTAGCGGGACAGGCTCGCAGAGTGCACAATGGTGGGGAGCCTACACCGCGGAGGCGGAGATGGGGGACGTGCTCCTGTGGCTGCTCATCGCCCTGCTGGTCTACCTGGTGTTCTTCGCCAGCGGGTGAGGTGGTGGGCGGGGTGGGGATCGAACCCACAAGGGCCTTCCGGCCCAGCGGATTTTAAGTCCGCCGCGTTTGCCGGTTTCGCCACCCGCCCCCGGGGACACGGTACCGTTGCGGTCGGACCTTCCGCAAGCCTATAATCGGGGGCGGCGGGCGGGTGTAGCTCAGCGGTAGAGCGTCGGCTTGCCATGCCGAAGGTCGCGGGTTCAAATCCCGTCGCCCGCTCCACTGAACCCCCGGGCAAAACGCGGCACGCTTCTTGCACCTCCCCTCCCAGGGTGGCAGGCGAGATGCGAACCTGCGTCCGGTGCGGGTCTGCCGAGTTGACCCAGGTGTGGGAGTGGCGGCACCAGCCCCTGGGTCGGCACCGCTTGGCGGGCCGGGTGGCGGTGGTCCGGTGTTCCCGCTGCGGCGCCCGGTGGCCCTGGGCGCAGCCTGCTCGCAAGCCTGAGAACCCTTGGGTGCTGGAGCGGCTCTCCCCCGCCCTTCTCTACTTACAGTCGGAAGGCGACCTGATCGTGGTCCGCCAGCCAGACGGGCGGTACGAGGTGGTGGCGTAGACTCCCCTGCGGTCTTTTTTGGCGACCCGGACCCTCCCCGAGGTCTCCCGCTCGCCGGCGTCGCCTGGTACAATGCCTCCCGCACCTGCGTCTTGGGGGTGACCCTTGGGCGAGCTACGGGTAGGAGACAGAGTCCCGGACGTGGTGCTGGTGGGCGCGGACCGCCAGCCCGTCTCCCTGAGAACCTTGGTGGGCCGGCCCCTGGTGCTGGCGTTTTTCCCCGCGGCCTTCACGCCCACGTGCACCCGGGAGATGTGTACCTTCCGGGACAGCCTGGAGGCCTTCGACCAGCTGGGAGCCCAGGTGGTGGGGATCAGTGTGGACCTCCCCTTCAGCCTGAAGGCCTTCGCGGACCACCTGGGACTGCAGTTTCCCTTGCTGAGCGACTACGGCCGGCAAGCGGTGCGGGCGTTCGGCGTGGAGGATCCCAAACCCTTCGCGGGCGTGTTCCCGGGGCTCGCGCGGCGGGCGGTGTTCGTGCTGGACCCGGAAGGCCGCGTGGTGTACCGGTGGGTGTCCGAGGACCCGAAGGTGGAACCTCCCTACGAGGAGGTCCACGCCGCGGTGGCGGGCTTGCGGCAGCCCGGCGCGGCCCGTTGAACGGGCGGTCTCCGGCGCGGGGCCGCTTGCGGGGGTCCAATCCACGGTGGAGTGCTGGCGGAGGGTGCGCCGCTGCGGCCGGACAAGCCCCCCGCGTTGAGGGGGACGGCGCGAGCCTGGTAGAATGCTGGTGACCGCGGGGGCGACGTAGCCAAGAGGCAAGGCAGGGGTCTGCAAAACCCCGATCCCCGGTTCGAATCCGGGCGTCGCCTCCAGCTCAGGCTTCCCTGCGCCACAACAGCCACAGGAAGAACGGGACGCCCAGGAACGCGGTGATGGCCCCCACGGGTACCTCCAGGGGAGAGGCTGCGGTGCGGGCTACCACGTCCGCCCACACCAGGAGGCCCGCGCCCAGCAAGGCGGAGGCCGGGAGGAGGACCTGGTGGACGGGACCCACCACCCGGCGGGCCGCGTGCGGCACCAAAAGTCCCACGAAGCCCACGAGGCCCGCGGAGGCCACGGCGGCCGCGGTCATCAGGGTCGCCGCGGTCACCACGGCCGCCCGCACCCGGGGGACGTCCACGCCCACGGCCGTGGACTCCTCCTCTCCCAGGAGGAGGGCGTCCAGCTCCCGGGCGTGGAGCCGCGCCAACAGGTAGCCTACCGCCACAGGCACGATAGCCAGCCGCACGTGTTCCCAGCTCCGGCCTCCGAAGCTCCCCAGCAGCCACGCCAGGGCCTGCTGCAGGGAACCGTGGGACAGCACCAACACCACGGACAGGACCGCGGCGAAGAAGGTGCCTGCGGCCAGACCCGCCAGGAGCAGGTCCTCTGGCGCCCGCCTGCGGGCGCCGGCCAGACGGTACACCAGGAAGACCGCCAGCAGGGCGGTCCCGAAGGCCGACGCCGACACCGTCACTCCCCCGGCGCCCGCAGCGATGGCGACCACCGCACCCAGGGCCGCCCCGGGGGCGACCCCGATGACGTATGGGTCCGCCAGGGGATTGCGGAACAGGCTCTGGTACACCGCCCCGGAGGCGGCCAGGGCTGCTCCCACCAGGGCGGCCAGGGTGGCCCTGGGGAGGCGGAGTTCCACCACGATGGCGTACGCGGGGCCCGCAGCCTCCGCGGGCAGCCCGGAGGCCCGCAGCAGGGTCGCCAGGACCTGCCCCAGCGGTACAGGGACCGAGCCCAGGGCCGCCGCGCTGGCCAGGCTCAGGCCCACCCAGGCCCAGCCCGTGAGGAGGAACCAGCCACGGCCCGGGTGCCGCACCGAGGAGGGTAGGTCAGCGGGGCCGGATGAGGGACAGGAACTCGGAACGGGTGCGGGCGTCGTCCCGGAACAAGCCCCGCATGGCGGAGGTGACCATGACGCTGCCGGGCTTCTTCACTCCCCGCATGGTCATGCACAGGTGCTCCGCCTCGATGACCACCGCCGCCCCCTTGGCCTGCAGCTCCTCCAGCAGCAGGTCCGCGATCTGGGAGGTCAGCCGCTCCTGGACCTGCGGCCGCCTGGCCAAGGTCTCCACCACCCGGGCCACCTTGCTGATGCCCACGATGCGCCCGTTGGGCACGTATCCCACGTGGGCCACCCCGTGGAAGGGGAGGAGGTGGTGCTCGCAGAGGGAGTAGAAGGGGATGTCCTTGAGCACCACCATCTCGTGGTGGTGCTCATCTTCGAACCCCACGCGCAGGTACTCCCCCGGGTCGCGGTGCAGGCCGCTGAACAGCTCCGCGTACATGGCCGCGATGCGGCGCGGCGTCCCCCGCAGTCCTTCCCGCTCCGGGTCCTCCCCGATGGCCCTGAGGATCTCCACCACCGCGGCCTCGATGCGCTCGCGGTCCACCGTCCCCCGCCGGGGGTGCGGCACCAGCTGCGCCGTAGGTTCCCGCCCGTCCATGTTTTCCTCCCCCCTACCCGGTCTGCCGCACGAAGGACTCCGTGGTGTCGGGCACCGGCACCAGCCCCAGCAACCCCTCCAGGGTGCGGGCCAGCCTCACCGTGAACCGCACGTCGTGGGTACGAACGACCCGGGCCCCCCGCTCGATTCCCAGCACCACCGCCGCCGCGGTGGCCTCCAGGAGTTCTTCCGGCGGCAGCCGCAGGATGTCCCGGAGGTAGTTCTTGCGGGACGTGGCCAGGTACACCGGATACCCCAGACGCAGGAGCTCGTCCAGGCGCCGCAAAAGCTCCACGTCGTGCGCGGGCGCCTTCCCGAAGCTGAACCCGGGGTCCACGAGGATGCGGTCCGCCTGGACCCCTGCCCGGCGGGCCACCGCGGTCCGCTCCGCCAGGAACCCGTACACCTCCGCGAAGACGTCGTCGTACCGCGGGTCCACCTGCCGGACCTTGTGCGGGCCCCGTCGGTGCATCACCACCAGCCCCGCGCCGTAGGACGCCGCGACCTCCGCCATCTCCGGCGTGGGCAGCCCGCTCACGTCGTTCACCGCCACCGCGCCGGCTTCCAGGGCCTCCCGGGCCACCTGCGGCTTCACCGTTTCCACCACCACGGGCAGGCCCACCTGGGAACGGATCCCCTCGATCACGGGCACCACCCGGCGGATCTCCTCCTCCGCGGGCACCTCCGGCCCCGGCCGGGCAGACTCGCCCCCCACCTCCACGAGGTCCGCGCCCTCTTCCGCCATCTCGTGGGCCCGCGCCAGGGCTCGGGCCGCATCCGGGTAGCGGGCAGCGGCGTAGAAGGAGTCCGTGGTGACGTTCAAAATCCCCACCACGTACACCCGCCTGGTCAGGTCCAGAACCACGTCCCGGAGGCGCAACACACCCACAGGCTCCACGTCACCCCATTGTACGGCGGGTTCCTCGTTTACGGACGGCCGCGCAGCGCCCCCAGGGCCGCAAAGGCCCGGTCCACCTCTTCCGGGTCCGTGTAGAAGTGGGCGGAAAGGCGGATCCCCGCGTGCGGCCGGTAGTCCACCAGGATCCCCTGCTCCCTCAGCTGCTGCACCGCCCTGTCCGCTCCCGGAAAGTCCACCACCACCAGGCCCCCTCGCTCCTCGGGGGCCCAGGGAGTGCGCGACGCCAGGCCGTACTCCGCGGCCAGTTCCAGCATCCGCTGCGTCAGCCGCAAGGACTTCTCCCGGATCGCCTGCACGCCGACTTGGTGCACGATCTCCAGGCCCGCGCGGGCCGCGAACAGCCCGGCGACGCCGGGCGTGCCCGTGGCGAAGCGCGCCGCGCCGGGCGCGGGGTCGAACTCCAAGGAAAAGGCGAAGGGGTCTCGGTGGCCGAACCAGCCCGCGCCCAGGGGCTGGAACTCCGCCGCCCGGTCCGGCCGGACGTACATCCACGCCGCCCCCGGCCCCCCGCACAGCCACTTGTGGGAACCGCCCAGGACCGCGTCCGCTTGCCAGTGGTCCACGTCCACGGGCACGCAGCCCACGGTCTGGTAGGCGTCCACCACGGACCAGGCTCCCACGCGGTGGGCCAGACGCGTGATGGCCGCCACGTCCTGCAACGCCCCGGACCGGAAGATCCCGTGGTCCACCACCACCGCCAGGGTCCGGTCGTCCACCGCCTCCTCCCACGCCTCCAGGGGTACCGAGATGCCATCCGGGCTGGCCAGCAGCTGCAGCTCGACCCCCAGCGGCGCGTGCGCCCGGGCCGCGTACAGGAGGGAAGGGAAGTTCAGCTCCGTAGCCACCACCTTCCGCCGGGCGTTTCGGGGGACCAAGCTGCCCAGCAGGAGCCCGAAGAGGGTGGAGACGTTCTGGTGCAGCACCACCGAGCCCGGGGGTGCGTGGAGGAGGGCTGCCACGCGGTCCGCGTGCTCCCGTAGGTACGGCTCCCACTCCTCCCACGCCTCCACGCCCTTTTCGCCCCACGCCTGGGCGTACCGGTCCAGCCAGGTGCGGGCAGACCGGGGCATGGCTCCCATGGAGTGGGACACCAGGTACGTCACCCGCTCCAGGATGGGGAACTCCGGCCGCCACCGGAGCAGGGGGTCGGTCACGGCTGCCGCTCCACGAAGGTCCTGGCCTCCCACAGCAGCGGGAAGAACTTCTTGGTGAGGGTCTCCCTCAAGTAGCTCACCCCCGTGAAGTACTGCGGATCCTGGGCCCGGTCTTGGAGGACCTTCCGCACATCCGCCTCCCCGGTCCCCGGCCGGGCACCGATCATGCGCTCCACCATGAGGAGGTGGCGGTGGCGCCAGTGCGCCACGGCCTCGTCGTACGCCACCAGGGCCTCGCACAGCTCGTCCAAGTCCCGCAGGGCCGGCTCCCGGAGGACACGGATGAGGGTGTGCCGCAGGTCTTCTTCGGAGTCCACGGGAAGCCCCCGCCGCCGCAGGAGGCCCACGAAGGCGTCCCACACCGTGGGCTCCTGCAGGCGGCGCTGCAGGACCCGCAGATCCTCCGGTTCCCCCTCGAAGCTGGCCAGGTACCGCGGGTCCTTGGCCCCCGAGAGGAACTCCAGCTCCCGGAACTGCCGGCTCTGGAACCCGCTGGCGGGCTTCAGCTCCGAGCGGAACTCCAAGAAGTCCCAGGGCCGCATGGTCTCCAGCACGTCCAGCCCACCCAGGGCCGCACGGGCCACCTCCGCGGCGCGGCGCAGCCACCGCACCGCGTCCGGAATCCGCCCGTCTCCCAAAGCCTCCCGGACGGACTCCAGCTCGAACAGGAGGAGCTTGAACCACAGCTCGAACACCTGGTGGACCACGATGAACTGCAGCTCGTCGTGGGCGGGACTCAGCCTGTGCTGCAGCTGGAGGAGTTCCGCCACGCGCAGGTAGCTGCCGTATGTGAGGGGACGCCTCGCGACTTCCATCCTGCCCACCCTCCCCGCACGCTCTCACCGCCGGGGAGTTCGACCCGCCGCCGCCTCCCTCCTGCGGAGGAGACCGGGGAGGCTGCGGTGAACTTGGCCGCAGACCGCGTGTCCAGGAGGCGGAGATGGACAGTGCACCACGAGGGGAGCAGGCCCGAGAGTCGCCCGGCGGCTTTCAGGGCGGTCTGGACCCCAGGGCGCGGCCCGCGGTACAGCACATCCCCCGGTACGTGGCGGGGGACTCCCCGGAACGGGTCCGCCGGTCCCTGGGCCTGCTCTCCCCCGTGAAGCTGGCGTCCAACGAGAACCCCCTGGGTCCCTCTCCCCTGGCGGTGGAAGCCCTCAGGGCGGCCAGCACGGAGGTCGCCCGGTACCCGGAGGACGACGCCTGGACCCTGCGGCAGGCTCTGGCGGCGCGCCTGGACGTCCCCCCAGAGTGGGTGGCGGTGGGGGCGGGCAGCAGCGCGCTGCTGAAACTCCTGGCGGAGGCATACCTGGCGCCGGGGGACGGGGTGGTGTACGCGTGGCCCAGCTTCATCCTCTACCCCGTGGTGGCCCGGCTGCAGGAAGCGCGGGAGGTGGCCGTCCCCCTGGACCCCGAGGGCCGGCACGACCTGGACCGGATGGCCCAGGCCGCGCAGCAAGCGCGTCTGGTGGTGGTCTGCAACCCCAACAACCCCACGGGCACGTACGTGACGCGGCGGGACCTGGAGCGCTTTTTGGACCAGGTGCCTCCCGAGGCTCTGGTGGTCCTGGACGAGGCGTACGCGGAGTTCGCCCGGGACGCGGCAGGGGAAGACTACCCGGACGGGGTGGCCTGGGTGCGGGAGGGCCGGCGGGTGGCGGTGCTGCGCAGCTTCTCCAAGGTGTACGGGCTGGCGGGCCTGCGGGTCGGCTACCTGGTGGCGGCCCCTGAGGTGGTGGAGGCGGTGAGCCGCGTGCGGGAGCCCTTCCAGGTTTCGTCCCCCGCACAGGCCGCGGCCCTGGCCGCCCTGCAAGACCAGGCCCACGTGGAGCGCACCCTGGGCGTGGTGGCGCAGGGGCGACGTACGCTTTCGCAGCTGGCCGCGCGGTGGGGGCTGCGGGCCTACCCGAGCGTGGCCAACTTCGTGTGGATGGACGTGGGCCGGCCGGCGGAGGCGGTGGCGCAGGCCCTCCTCCGGCTCGGGGTCATCGTCCGGCCGGGGCCCCCCGGGGCCACGTGGATCCGGGTGTCCGTGGGCACGCCGGAGGAGGTGGCCAAGTTCGCGGAGGCCCTGGAGGCGGTGCTCAAAGACGCGGGTTGAGCCGGGCAGGGGTCGTCTTCTCCCCGGCGAATTCTCCCCTACTGCCAACTACGCCATCCGAAGGGGGAAAGCGCGATGACGGATCGCAAGTGGCGGGTCCTGGTGGCGGCGGTGGTGGCTGTCTCTGCGGTAGCCGGGGCAGGGGCGGCCCCCGCGGTGCGGTTCGACCGCAACATCAAGGTCGGGGTGGTGGACACGTACAGCGGCCCGCCCGCGGTGTTCGGGAACGACGCCCTGAACGGGTTCAAGCTGGCGCTGCAGGAGATCAACCGCGACGGCGTGCACGGGGCCCGGATCGAGTTCGTGACCCGGGACGAGAAGTTCAGCCCGGAGATCGGGCTCAGCATGGCGCGGGAGCTGGTCCTGCAGGAGCGGGTGGACGTCCTGGTGGGGACCATCAACAGCGCCACGGCCTTGGCCATCTCCGCCTTCGCCCGCGAGCAGCGGGTCCCCTTCATCGTGTGGATCTCCAAGAGCGAGGACATCACGGGCGCCAAAGGGCACCGGTACGTGTTCAGCACCGGGGAGAACACCGCCATGGCGGGGAAGGCCCTGGCGGAAGCCATGGCCCGGCGCGGGTTCACCCGGTTCTGGCTGGGAGCGGAGGACTACGAGTACGGCCACCGGATCACCAACTCCTTCTGGAAGTTCATGAAGCGGGCCAAGCCCGAGGCCACCCTCCTGGGGCAGACGTGGTGGCGGACGGGGGAGCCTGACCTGGTGCCGTACCTGACCCAGATCCAGCAGGCCCGGCCCCAGGCGGTGTTCTTCGGGACCGGCGGCGCGGGCATGGCCAACGTCCTCCGGACCATGAAGGTCATCGGGTTCAACGTCCCCACCGCCATCCACACCGCCATCGACGTGACGGTCCTGCGGCCCCTGGGGGCGGCGGCGCCCGAGGGGGTCTTCGGCACCACCGACTACCTGTTCTACTACCCCGACACCCCGGCCAACCGGAAGTTCGTCCAGGACTTCCAGGCCGCCTACGGCGGACCGCCGGGGTTCCCGGCCTTCCACGGGTACATCACGGGCTACTTCATCGCGGAGGCCTTCCGGAAGGCCCGTTCCCTGGACCGGGACCGGTTCGTGGAGGCCCTGGAGGGGCTGCGCATCCCCACCCCCGTGGGGGAGGTGGAGATGCGGGGGTGCGACCACCAGGCGGTGCTGCCCATGATCTTCGGGGTCACCCGCCGGGACCCCCGGTTCCCGTTCCTGGTGGGAGGGGACTTGGTCACCATCCCGGGCAGGGACGTGATGCCCACCTGCGAGGACATCCGGCGCGCCCGGGAGCGGGCCCAGTAAGGACATGGACGCGGGGGCCCTTTTGGGCCAGCTGGTGGTGGGCCTCAGCCGGGCCATGATCCTGTTCATCGTGTCCGCGGGGCTCACCCTCGTCCTGGGCGTCCTGCGGGTGCCCAACGTGTTCCACGGGTCCCTGTACATGGTGGGCGCCTTCGTGGCGTGGTCCGTGGCGGAAGCCCTGGGCGGCCACCCCGCGGGCCTGTGGCTGGCTCTCGCCGCGGCTCCCTTGGTCACTGCGGGGGTGGGCCTGGCGGTGGAGCGGTTGCTGCTGTGCCGGCTGTACCACCGGGAGCACCTGATGCTCATCCTGTTCACCTTCGGGGTGATGCTGGTGCTGAACGACCTGGTCAAGCTCCTGTGGGGCCCTACGTACCGGTCCCTGGTGCCGCCTCCGTCCCTCCAGGGCGCGGTGACGGTGTTCGGGGTGGCGCTGCCGCGCTTCAACCTGGTGCTGCTGGTGGCGGGACCCCTGGTGGCGGTGGGGCTGTGGCTGTTCGCGCACCGCACCCGGGCGGGGAAGGTGTCCCGGGCGGCGGCCACAGACCGGGACATGGTGGCGGCCCTGGGGGTGGACGTGAGCCGGGTGTTCGCCCTGGCCTTCGCCGTGGGCTGCTTCCTCGCGGGCCTGGGTGGGGCCCTGGTGGCTCCCACCACCAGCATCACCCTGGGCATGGACCACAGCCTCCTCATCGACAGCTTCCTCATCGTGATCGTGGGCGGCCTGGGGAACCTGTGGGGCGCCCTGGTGGGCTCCCTCCTGTTCGGGGTGACCCAGTCCGTGGGCCTCCTGGTTTGGCCCCAGTTCGCCATCGCGTTCCCGTACGCGGTCACCGCGGCCGTGCTGCTGGTGCGGCCCACGGGGCTGTTGCGCTCCGCATGGTGAACGGCCGGATCGTGGCCGGGCTCCTGCTGGCGGCCGGGCTCGCCGCCGCCCCCGCGGTCCTGCCGCCCTTTTTCGTGTACCTGCTGGCCTTGGTCTTGGTCACGGGGCTGCTGGCCACCAGCCTCAACCTGGTCTTGGGCTACGGCGGGCTGTACCAGTTCCACCACGGGGTCTTCTACGGCATCGGCGCGTACACCGCGGCGGTGGGCATCACCCGGCTGGGCTGGCCTGCGTGGCTGGCCTTCGTAGCCGGCCCCGTGGCGGCCGCGGCGGCGGGCCTCGTGATCGGGTTCTTCTGCGTCCGCCTGTCGCGCCTGTACTTCGGCATGCTGCAGCTGTCCTTGGGCTCCCTGGTGTGGATCGTGGCCCTCCGGTGGTACCCGGTCACGGGCGGGGACAACGGGATCCACGGGATCCCCCTCCCCGCGGCGCTGCAGACCCTGCCCGGGGCCTACGCCTTGGTGGCCTGTACGGTGGCGGCGTCCTTGGGCGTGCTGTGGGCGGTGGTGCGGTCTCCCTTCGGCCTGACCCTGCAGGCCATCCGGGACAACCCGCAGCGGGCGCAGGTCATGGGCGTGGACGTCCGGGCCCACCAGCTCGCAGCCATGGTGCTGGCGGCCTTCTTCGCGGGGGTGGCGGGGGTCCTGTACGTGGCCCTGGAACGGTCCGTGTTCCCCAACATGCTCTTCTGGGTGCTGTCCCTGGAGATCCTCGTCATGTGCCTGCTGGGAGGCTGGTTCACCTTCTCGGGCCCCGTGGTGGGAGCCGCGGTGCTGGTGGGCCTGCGCACCCTGGTGGGGCGGTACACGGAATACTGGACCCTGGTGCTGGGTGTGCTGCTGATCCTCCTGATCTTCTTCCTGCCGGAGGGGATCATGGGGCACCTGCAGAGGCGCTGGACCTGGACGCGGGCGCCCTCCCCCCACCCGGCGGCCGCGGGAGGCACGCGTGGCTGAGCTCCTGCGGGTGGAGGAGGTGTACCGGTCCTTCAGCGGGTTCCCCGCGGTGCGGGGGGCCTCCCTGTCCGTGCAGCCGGGGCAGGTGGTGGCGGTCATCGGGCCCAACGGGGCCGGAAAGACCACCCTGTTCAACCTGGTCACGGGCGTCCTCCTGCCGGACCGCGGGCGCGTGTTCCTGGGCGGCGTGGACGTCACCCGCTGGCCGGCCCACCGCCGGTGCCGCGCAGGACTGGGCAGGACCTTCCAGATCGCCAACGTGTTTCCGCGGCTGTCGGTGTTCGACAACGTCCACGCCGCGTGCCTGGCGCAGGCCCGCAGGGGCTTTCACCTGATCCGGCCCGCCCGCCGCTTCGCGGTCCGGGAAGCGTGGGAGATCCTGGAGCTCACGGGGCTGCACCCCCAGGCGGACCGGTTGGCCGGCACCCTGTCCCACGGGGACCAGCGCATCCTGGAGATCGCCCTCGCCCTGGCAGCCCGGCCGCGGCTGCTGGTCCTGGACGAGCCCACCGCGGGGATGTCGCCGGAGGAGACGGCCGCCACCCTGCAGCTCATCACCCGCCTCAACCGCGAGGCAGGACTGTCCGTGCTGTTCTGCGAGCACGACATGGAGGTGGTGTTCTCCACCGCCCACGTGGTGGTGGTGATGCACCAGGGCCGTACCATCGCCCAGGGGACCCCCGAGGAGGTGCGGAGGAACCCGGAGGTCCAGCGGGCCTACCTGGGCGGCGAGGAGCCCGGGCCCGAGGTGGCGGCAGCCGCCTCCCCCCGTCCCCCCGCGCCGCCCCTGCTGCAGGTGCAAGGCCTCAACACCTACTACGGCCTGAGCCACGTGCTCTTCGACGTGTCCTTGGAGGTCCGGGAAGGGGAGGCGGTGTTCCTGCTGGGCCGGAACGGTGCCGGCAAGAGCACCACCCTCAAGAGCGTGGTGGGGTTGGTGCCGCCGCGGCGAGGGACCGTACGGTACCGGGGACGCGACCTGCGGGGCCTCCCTCCTCACCTGGTGGCCCGCCTCGGGGTCGGCTACGTACCCGACGACCGGCGGATCTTCCCCGACCTCACGGTGGAGGAGAACCTGGAGGTGGCCACCCGGGGGTCCGGGCCCTGGACCCTGGACAGCGTCTTCAGCTTGTTCCCCGTCCTGCGGGAGAAGCGCCGCCACCGGGGCAGCCACCTGAGCGGGGGAGAGCAGAAGATGCTGGCCATCGCCCGGGCCCTGGTGGGGAACCCGGAGCTGCTCTTGCTGGACGAGCCCATGGAGGGCCTGGCACCCCTTTTGGTCCGGGTCCTGGAGGAGCGCATCCGGGAGCTGAAGAGCAGGGGGCTCACCGTGTTGCTGGCGGAGCAGAACGTCCCCGCGGCCCTGCGCCTGGCAGACCGGGGCTACGTCATCGACGACGGTCGCATCCGCTTCGAGGGGTCGGTGCAGGACCTGCAGGCCAACCCAGAGGTCCGGCAGCGCTACCTGCTGGTGTGAGGGAGTTCGCGGAGTTGTCCTGGCCCCAGGTGGCTTCCCTCCGGGAAGGCCCGCGGGTACCCGTGCTGCTCCTGCCCCTGGGCGCGGTGGAGCCCCACGGGCCCCACGCGCCCGTGTGCACGGACCTGTTGATCTCCTTGGGCGTCTGTCGCAGGGTGGCGGAGCGGTTCGCGGACGACCCGCAGGTGCAGGTCCTGGTGCTCCCGCCCCTCCCGTACGGTGTGACCCGGTGTGCCGCGGCGTTCCCGGGCGCGGTGGGCCTGTCCGCGCAGACCCTGCAGGCGGTCCTGGTGGAGGTGTGCACAGACCTCCTCCGGCAGGGCTTCCCCCACGTGCTGGTGGTGAACAACCACTTCGAACCCGAGCAGGTGTCCGCCATCCACGCGGCCCTGGACGTGTTGGAGGACAGGACGGGAGCGGTGGTGGGGTTCGTGGACCTCACCCGCCGCCACCGGGCCCGGAGGCTGTCCGAGGAGTTCCAACGGGGCAGCTGCCACGCGGGGAGGTACGAGACCTCCTTGGTGCTGGCGGAACGCCCGGACCTGGTAGACGCCCACGTCCTCCCCAGCCTGCCGCCGGTGTTCGTGGACCTGCCGAGGGCCCTGGCGGAGGGGCAGCGGGACTTCCGGGCCATGGGTCTGTCCCAGGCGTACTGCGGCACGCCCGCGGAGGCCACCGCGGAGGAAGGAGAGCAGACCTTCCGGGTGCTCGCCGACCTGGTGGAGGAGGCGGTGCGGGAACTGGTGCGGGGTACGGGAGGCCGGGACCGCCCCTCACGCAGGGCGGGCTGACTCCCGCAGCTGTTTGCGGTCCACCTTGCCGGAAGGGGTACGGGGGAGGCGCTCCACGAAGACCACCTCCCTCGGGTACTTGTGTGGGCTCAGGTGCGTCCGCACGTGGTCCTGCAGCTCCCGCGCCAGGGCCGCGCCTGCCCGACCCGGGTCCCGCACCACCACGTAGGCCCGGGGCACCACGAGACCTTCTTGGTCGTGCGGCACCACCGCGCACTCCGCCACCAGGGGGTGCTGCAGAAGACAGCTTTCCACCTCCGCGGGGGCCACCCAGATCCCACCCACCTTCATGAGGTCGTCGGCCCGGCCCTGGTACCAGAAGCGTCCCTCTTCGTCTTCCCGGAACAGGTCTCCCGTCCGCACCCAGTTCCCGTGGAAGGTCCGGACGGACTTTCCGCGGTCCTTCCAGTACAGCAGGCCCGCGGTCTCCCCCCACACCCACAGCTCCCCCACCTCGCCCCGGGGAAGGGTCCGGCCTTCGGGGTCCCGGACCTCTGCGCGGTACCCGGGACAGGGCCGGCCCACGCTGCCGGGCCGTACGTCCCCCGGCCGGTTGGAGATGTAAATGTGGTACAGCTCTGAGGAGCCGATGCCGTCCACCACCTCCACCCCGAACTTCTGCTTCCACCGGTGGTACAGCTCCGCGGGCAGGGCTTCGCCCGCGGAGGTGGCCAGGCGGACGCAGGACAGGTCGTGCCGGTCCGCCTCCGGATGGTCCACCATGGCCTGGATCATGGTGGGGACCTGGATCAGGAGGGTGGGCCGGTAGGTGTCCACCAGCTGGAAGATGCGCTCGGGCGTGGACCGTTCCGGGAACACCACCCCCGCGGCGCCCACCCCGAAGGGGAACAGGGCCGCGCAGTCCCGGGCGTAGCCGAAGAACAGCTTGGGCACGGGCAGCACCACGTCCTCGGGGGTGTAGCGGAGGACCTCCTGGGCGTAGTTCCAGAAGCTCAGGTACGGGGCGTAGTGGCAGTGCACCACCGCCTTGGGGCGGCCCGTGGTCCCCGTGGTGAACTTCCACAGGGCGAAGTCGTCCTTGGTGGTGTCCGCGGGACGCAGGTCCTCGGGCGCCTGCGCCACCGCGGCGTGGAAGTCCACCTCCCCTCGGGACAGCTCGCCTACCCCCACCGCCAGGACCTTGCCTTGAAACCCGACCTCCGCGGCCGCCTGGCGGACCTTCGGGTGCGTGGTGGCGTCCGTGACCACCACCCGGGGCTGGGCGTAGCCAAGGTAGTAGGCGTAGTCGTGGGGGTGCAGGAACGTGTACACCTCCGCGGACACCGCCCCCACCTTCAGCACCGCGTACCACGTGGCCACGAACTCCACCCCGTCCGCCAGCGCCAGGAGCACTCGGTCCTCCGGCTCCACCCCCAACTCCCGCAGGACGTGGCCCACTCGGTTGCTCAGCGAGACGAGTTCCCGGTAGGTCACCGCCCGGTCTCCGCAGTACAAGGCCACCCGGTCACCCCGGCCCTCCTCCAGGTTCCGGTCCAGGAAGTACGTTGCCGCGTTGAACCGTTCCGGCACGTCCTCGTAGCGGACCATCCCCGCCCTCCTACGACAGCACCCGGCCGCCGTCCAGGACGATGCCCTGCCCGTTGATCCCCCGGGCGGCCTCGGTGCACAGGTACGCCACCAGGGAGGCCACCTCTTCCACGGTGAACAGCCGCTTCTGAGGGCTTGCGCCCTCCAGCAGACGCCGCACGTCCTCCTGGGGTCTCGCCCAGCGGGCGCTCAGCTCCGCGAGGTTTTGCCGAGTCATCTCCGTGTCCAGGTAGCCGGGGCACACCGCGTTGGCGGTGATCCCCCGTCCCGCGTACTCCACCGCCACGGACCGTACCAGGCCCAGCAGGGCGTGTTTGGAGGTGGTGTAGGCCGCGGTGGTGCGGAAGGCGGTCTTGGAGACCACGCTGGCCACGGCCACGATCCGCCCCCACCCCGCCGACAGCATGTCCGGCAGCACCGCCTGCATGGCGGTGAAGGCGCCCGTGACGTTGGTCCGCAGGTGCAGTTCCCAGTCGGCCTCCGTGGTCTCCAGGAAGGGGATGCCCCGGGCGACCCCCGCGGCCACCACCAGCACCGTCACGGGGCCGAGGGCTTCCCGCGCGGCCTGCACCGCCGCGCGGACCTGTGCGGCGTCGGTCACGTCGCACGGACACGCCACCGCCCTCCCGCCCGCGCGGACGATCTCCTCCGCCACCTGGGACACCTGGGACACACTGCGCGCCGCCACCGCCACCGCAGCACCCCGGCGCGCCAGCTCCAAGGCGCAGGCCCGCCCCACACCTCGCCCCGCCCCCGTGACGAAGGCCACACGTCCCGCCAGGCTACCTTCCACGGCCCCCTCCCTGAGGCGCCGCCCCCTCGTCTCCCACCCGCACGCTCAGGTACCTCTCCCACAGGCCGGGGTCCTCCCGCAGGGCCCGGGAGGGGCCGGACCACACCACCCGTCCCCGCTCGAGGATGTAGTGGTAGTGGGCCAGGCGGGAGACCTGCTCCACGTACTTGTCGATGAGGAGCACCGTGAGCCCTTGCTGGTTCAGCCGCTGGAGGGACCGCCAGATCTCCTCCCGGACCAGCGGGGCCAGGCCCTCCGTGGCCTCGTCCAGGATCAGGAGGTGGGGGTTGGTGACCAGGGCGCGGCCGATGGCCAGCATCTGCTGCTCTCCTCCGGACAGCTGCGAGCCCAGCTGGTTCCACCGCGCCTTCAGCCTGGGGAACAACTCCGCCACCCGGTCCGGGTCCCAGGGGTCCGGGGAGCGGTTGCGGTGCGCCCGGAACGCCACCAGGTTCTCCCGCACCGTGAGGTTGGGGAAGATCTGCCGTCCCTCCGGCACCAGGGCCACGCCCCGGGCTGCCACCTGCTCGGGCGGCTTGCCCTGGATCTCCTCCCCGCGGAACACCACCCGTCCCGCCTTGGGAGGCACCAGCCCCATCACCGCGTTCACCGTGGTGGTCTTCCCCATGCCGTTGCGGCCCAACAGGGTCACCAGCTGCCCTTCCCGCACCTCCAGGTCCACCCCGAAGAGGACCTGGCTGGTCCCGTACGCCGCCTGCAGCCCCTCCACCCGCAGCAGCACTTCTCCGCCATTCTCACCGGGAGCGTGCGCGGGGACCCCCCCGCCGCTCCCGCTCTCGCCCAGATAGGCCCGGTGGACTTCAGGGTTGGACCGTACCTCCTCCGGGAGGCCGCTGGCGAGGACCCTGCCGTCCACCAGCACCGTGACGCGGTCCGCCACCCGGAACACCACGTCCATGTCGTGCTCCACCAACAGGATGCCCACCTCGCCCCGGAGGCTGCGGAGGAGGTCCACCATCCGGCGGGACTCCTCCGCGCTCATCCCCGCGGTGGGCTCGTCCAGGAGGAGCAGCCGCGGTTCGGAGGCCAGGGCCATCCCCACCTCCAGCTGGCGCCGCTCCCCGTGGGAAAGGCTGGCCACGGGAACGTCCAGGCGCCCTTCTAGGCCCACCCGGGCCGCGTACCGCTCCGCTTCCTCCCGCAGCTCCCACTCCGCTTCCACGGGCCTCCAGAACCCGAAGGCGCCGCCCTTCCTGGCCTGCACCACGAGCTGCAGGTTCCCCCGGACGGTGTCGTGGGGGAAGAGGTTGGTCACCTGGAAGGTCCGGGCCATCCCCAAGAGGGCCCTCCGGTGCGCGGGGAGCGTGGTGACGTCCTGCCCGCAGAACACGATCCTCCCCTCGTCGGGCGGAAACACCCCGGCCACCAGGTTGGTCAGGGTGGTCTTGCCGGCCCCGTTGGGCCCGATGAGGGCGTGGATCTCCCCCGGCCGGACCTCCAGGGAGCACCGCCACACGGCCACCAGCCCGCCGAAGCGCTTGGTCAGCCCTTCCACCTTCAGGAGGCTCACCGGAGCTTCCCCTCCAGGAGACCTGCCAGTCCCCGCGGTGCCGCCAGCACCACCCCGAGCAGGACCAGCCCCACGAACAGCTGCCAGTGCACCGTGGCCGCGTGGAAGAGCTCTTCCAAGGCCACCAGGGCCGCCACCCCCAGCACCGGGCCCCAGAAGGTCCCCACCCCGCCCAGGATGACCATGAACATCAGGTGGCCGGACTGCTGCCAGCTGAGCATGGAGGGGGAGACGTACTGCGTGTGGTGGGCCATCAGCACCCCGGCCAGGCCCGTGATGGCCCCGGAGAGCACGAAAGCCAACAGCTGCACCGGGTAGGCGGGGAAGCCCACCGCCACCGCCCGCGCCTCGTTGTCCCGAAGGGCCCGCAGGGCGCGGCCGAAGCGGGCGTGCACCAGCCGCCACAACGCCCACAGGCAGACCGCCAGGACCACGAGACTCAGGTAGTACAGCTCCCGCTCGCCCAGCGGGAACCCGAAGTCGGTGCGGGGCGCCCGGAGGCCGTCCTGGCCCCCGTACTGCTTGAAGGACACCACGCCGTAGTACACCATCTGCGCGAAGGCCAGGGTGATCATGATGAAGTACAGGCCCCGGGTGCGCAGGCACACGGCCCCCACCAAGAAGGCCACCGCCGCGGCCACCAGGACGGCCGCGGGCCAGACCAGCCACGCCTGCCGCACCCCCTCGCGGCCCAAGACCGCCACGGTGTACGCGCCCAGCCCGTAGTAGGTGGCGTGGCCGAAGCTCACCAGCCCCCCGTAGCCCAAGACCAGGTTGAGGCCCGCGGCCGCCAGGGCCAGGATGAAGGCCCGCGTGACCAGGCTCTGGTAGTACCCAAGATCCAGAACCTCGGAGACGTACGGGAAGAGCAACAGCACCGCCGCGCCCACGCCCAGGGTTGCCCCGCGGGCCCACAGGACACGTGGGGAGGCCCACCCAGGACGCCGCACGGAGGGAACGGACAGGTTCCGCACCCGCACCCCCTCAGACTATCCCGGTCCTCTGCTCACGGACATCTTCCATGGGACATGCCCCTAGCCGTGGACTGGGAACAGCCCCCGGGGCCGGAAGAACAGCACCACCGCCATGAGCAGGTAGATCAGCACGGAGGCCAGGGTGGGCCCCAGGTTGGACGCCACCTCCGGGGCCATGAGCTCCGCGAACAAGGGCGGCAGGAAGGCCCGGCCCGCGGTGTCCACCACCCCCACCAGGAGCGAGCCCACCAGGGAGCCCTTCACGGAACCGATGCCCCCGAGGACGATGACCACGAAGGCCAGGATGAGGATGTCCTCCCCCATCCCCACCTGCACGGCCAGGATCGGGCCCAGCAGCGCCCCCGCCACCGCGCTCAAGGCGGCGCTCACCGCGAACACCAGGGTGAACACCCGCCCGATGGGGACCCCCATGGCCTGCGCCATGCGGCGGTTGCTGGCACCCGCCCGCACCCACATCCCCAGGCGGGTGCGGTGGATGAGGAAAAACAGTAGCGCCGCCAGAGCCGCGCCCACGCCCAAAAGCACCAGGCGGTAGGCGGAGTACGGGAGGCCCGGCAGGACCTGCACGGGCCTCGCCAGCTCCCGCGGGACCGAGATGTGGAGGGCCTGAGGCCCCCACACCATCCGCACGGCCTCGTTGAACACCAAAATCAGGGCGAAGGTGGCCAGCACCTGGCTCAGGTGGTCCCGGGTGTACACCCGGCGCAGCACGGACACCTCCAGCAGCACGCCCACGGCCGCGGTCAGCAGCACCCCTGCCGCCACCCCTGCCCAGAAGGAGCCCGTGGCCGAGGCCACGGTGGCCGCGAAGTACGCGCCCAGCATGTACAGGGAGCCGTGGGCCAGGTTCACCACGTCCATGATCCCCAGGACCAGGGTCAGGCCCGCGGACAGCAGGAACAGCATGAGCCCGAACTGGACCCCGTTGAGGAGCTGCTCCACCACCAGGACCGCGGGCACCTGAGGCCTCCCTCACCCCGGCAGCCGGCAGCGGGAGACGTAGGCGTCCCCGTGGTTGCGGAAGATGGTCCCCCGGAGCCGGTTGACGATCTCCCCGTTGGGCAGCTCCACCACCTGCCGCAGGTAGTAGTCCTGGACGGGGTAGCCGTTGCGGTTGAACCGCACCTTGCCGCGGGTACTGTCAAACCCGGACAGGATGGCCTTCCGGAACTCCGCCTTCCGGGAGATGTCCCCGCCGGTGGCCCGCAAGCCGTGGTCGATGGCCAGGGCGGTGTCGTAGCCCTGGGAGGCGTACATAGTAGGGATCCGGCCGTAGGTCCGGCGGAAGTCCTCCACGAACCTCCGGTTGATGGGGTTGAACAGCTCCAGGGCCCAGTGGGAGCTATTGTACACCCCCACCATGGGTTTGCCCACGGCCCGGATCACGTCCTGGTCGGCGGAAAAGCCCGGCACCAAAAGGACCACCTCCTGCATCAACCCGGCTTCCGCGTACTGCTTGATGAAGCTCACCCCCATGGCCCCCGGGTAGAAGGCGTACACCGCCTTGGGCCGGGCCGCTCGGATCTGCGCGATCTCCGCGGAGTAGTCCAGCTGGCCCAGGCGGGTGTACACCTCGTTCACCACCCGGCCCTTGTAGAACCGCTTGAACCCCGTGAGGGCGTCGCGGCCCGCGGGGTAGTTGGGAGCCAGGATGAAGGCGGTCTCGTACGCCTTCAGGGTGGCGTAGTGCCCCATGGCCTCGTGCATGTTGTCGTTCTGCCAGGCCACGTTCAGGTACAGGGCGTTGCACTGCTCCCCCGCGTACTCCGCGGGGCCCGCGTTCGGGCTGATGTAGAACACCCCGCTCTGGAACACCAGGTCCCCCACCGCCAGGAGCACGTTGGAGAAGATGATCCCCGTCACCAGGTCCACCCGGTCCCGCCGCAGCATCCGCTCCACCGCGGTGCGGGCCACGTCGGGGTTCAGCTGGTCGTCCGCCACCACCACTTCCACGGGAAGGCCACCCAGGCGGCCGCCCAGGTGCCGCACGGCCAGGTTGAAGGCGTCCAGCACGTCCGTCCCCAGGGCGGCTCCTCCCCCGGAGAGGGTGCTCACGAAGCCCACCTTCAGCTGCCGCGGCTGGGACTCCGCCCTCCAGGGAAGAGCGGCCACCGCCGCAGCAGCCACCACCGCGAATGCGACCCGCCAGTTCATCCTGCGTTCCCCCCTTCCTGTCTGGTGTCCTGCGGGACGGCAAGCCTTCCGAAACTCGGCTCCGGGTCCGGGACGACCGCGGTGGCCTCGATCTCCACCTTGGCCCCGGGCTCGATGAGCCCCTTCACCTCCACCACGGACATGGCCGGGTAATGCCGGCCGATGACCTCGCGGTACGCGCGGCCCAGGTCCTCCAAACAGCCCAAGTACTCCTCCTTGTCCGTCACGTACCACGTGAGGCGGACCAAGTGCTCCGGACGCGCCCCGGCCTCCTGCAGCACCTCCACGATGTTCCGCAGGGCCCGCCGGGCCTGGCCCACGAAGTCCGTGTCCTCGAACTCCCCCTCCTCGTTCCACCCCACCATGCCCGCCACGAACACCCAGGTGCCCCGGGCCGCCACGCCGTGGGCGTATCCCTTGGGCCGGACCCAGCTGGGCGGGTGCAGGATCCTCACGGAGCACCTCCCGTCCGTGCCGCCATCTCCCGCAGCCGGTAGCGCTGCAACTTCCCGGTCTCCGTCCGCGGAAGGCTCGAACAGAACTCCACCTGCCGGGGGTACTTGTACGGCGCGATGGTCCGCTTCACGTGCTCCTGCAGCTCCCGCGCCAGCGCCTCCCCGGGGGAAAACCCCTCCCGCAGCACCACGTACGCCTTCACCACCTGCCCTCGGTCCGGGTCCGGGACGCCCACCACCCCGCACTCCGCCACCGCGGGGTGGGTGAGGAGGGCGTCCTCCACCTCCGCGGGGGCGATGTTGTACCCCGCGGACACGATGAGGTCGTCGGTACGGGCCTGGTACACGAAGTACCCCTCCTCGTCCACCAGGTACGCGTCCCCCGTCACGTTCCACCCGCCCTGCACGTAGTCCCGCTGCCGCGGGTCGTCGAGGTACCGGCAGCCCGTGGGCCCCTTCACCGCCAGGCGCCCCACGGTGCCGGGGGGCAAGGGCTGCCCCGCGGGGTCCAGGACGCAGGCCCGGTAGCCCGGGACGGGCTTGCCCGTGGCTCCCGGTTTGGCCTCCTCCTCCCGGTGAGAGATGAAGATGTGCAGCATCTCCGTGGACCCGATCCCGTCGATGATCTCAAGCCCCGTGGCCTCCTTCCACAGCTGCCGGGTGGCCGCGGGCAACGCCTCCCCCGCGGACACGCACTTCCGCAGGGAAGCTACGGCTCGCCCGTGGACCAGGGGCGCCATGGCCCGGTACGCGGTGGGCGCGGTGAAGCACACCGTGGCCCGGAACTTCTCAATGCCCTCTAACAGCTGCTCCGGGCCGGCCCGTTCCAGGAGCACGCTGGAGGCGCCCAGGCGCAGGGGGAACAGCACGAGGCCCCCCAGCCCGTAGGTGAAGGCCAGGGGCGGGCTGCCCACGAACACGTCCTCGGGCGACGCCCGCAGGATGTGGCGGCCGAAGGTGTCGCACACCGCCAGCACGTCCCTGTGGAAGTGCACGCACCCCTTGGGCTGCCCCGTGGTCCCGGAGGTGAAGGCCACCAGCACGGGGTCCGTGGCCGCGGTGGGGACGTTCTCGAAGTACGGGGCTTTGGTGGCCATGCGCGCCTCCAGGCCCTGGGGGACACCTTCCCCGAAGTACAGCACCTCCCGGAGGGACGGACACCCCGCCGCGGCGGCGTCCAGCTCGTCCCGCAGCCGCACGTCGCACAGGGCGTGGCTGACCTGTGCTTTGTGGATGACCTGGGTGAGCTCCTTGGCCCGCAGCAAGGGCATGGTGGTCACCACCACGGCGCCGGCCTTCACGGCCCCGAACCAACACGCCACCAGCAGGGGCCCGTTGAACCCCCGCAGGAGTACCCGGTTTCCGGGCCGCAGCCCCAGGTCCTCCACCAGCACCCGGGCCACCTGGTTGGCGCGGGCGTGCAACTCCGCGTAGGTCCACCGCACCCCCGGAGCCTGCACCGCGGTCCGCTGCCCCTGCCCGGCCTGCACCCACCGGTCCAGGAGGACCTCCGCGCAGTTCAGCTGCCGCGGATACTGCAGCTCCGGTAGCTCGAACAGGAACTCCGGCTGCAGCTCGGGAGGCGGCAGCCGGTCCAACACAAAGGTGTCCTCATGGGCCGTGGGCCGCATCCTCCCTCCCCCCTTGGGAATCCTGGTACGCCCGCAACAGCTCCCGGGCCACCACCAGCTGCTGGACCTCGCTGGCCCCTTCGTAGATGCGCAGAGCGCGGACTTCCCGGTACAGGGCTTCCACCACCGTGCCCTGGGTCACCCCCAGCCCACCCCACAGCTGGACTGCGGAGTCCACCACCTGCTGGGCGCTCTCCGTGGCGAAGAGCTTGGCCATGGCCGACGGCCCCGTAACCCGGTCCCCCTGGTCGTGCAGCCACGCGGCCCGGTAGGTGAGCAGGGCGCTGGCGTCCAGCAGGGACCCCATGGTGGCCAGCCTGGCCTGCGTGAGCTGCAGGTCCGCGAGCTGCTTTCCGAACATCCGGCGCCGCACCGCCCGCCCCAGGGCTTCGTCCAGGGCCCGGCGGGCGAAGCCCACCGCGGCCGCAGCCACCGTGGTGCGGAACACGTCCAGGGTAGCCATGGCCACCCGGAACCCTTCGCCCGGAGCGCCCACCCGCGCCTCTTCGGCCACCCAACAGTCCCGGAAGCGGAGGGTCGCCAGGGGGTGCGGGGCCATCACCCGGATCCGGTCCACCACCTCCAGCCCTGGGGTGTCTTTGTCCACCACGAAGGCGCTGATTCCCCGGGCTCCTTCTCCCTCCCCGGTGCGGGCGAAGACCACGTAGAAGTCCGCCACCCCGCCATTGGACACGAAGGTCTTGGTGCCGTCCAGGGTGTAGCCGTCCCTGGCTGGGGTGGCCCGGCACTGCAGGTGGGCCGCGTCGGAGCCGGCCTCCGGCTCCGTCAGGGCGAAGGCGGCCACCAGACGGCCGGAGGCCACCCCGGGGAGGTACCGGCGCCGCTGCGCGTCCGTCCCGAACAGAGAGATGGGCCCACTGCCCAGCCCCTGCAGGGCGAAGGCCGCGTCCGCCAAGCCGTGGTGGTACGCCAAGGTCTCCCGGACCAGGCAGAGAGCCCGCACCTCCAGACGGTCTGAAACCCCTCCCCAGTCGCGGCCCGCCACCGCGTACCGCAACCACCCCGCTTCCCCCATCCGCGCCACCAGCTCGCGGGTCTCCGCTTCGGGGGCGTCCGACACTCCAGCCGGGGCCAGGTGGGTCCGGGCCCAGGCCTCCACCTCCTCCCGCAGCCTGCGGTGCCACGGGTCGAAAAAGGGCCAGCGCGGGTCCGTACCCCAGGTCACCTCAGTCCCCCTGGAACTCCGGCGGCCTCTTCTCCACAAAGGCCTGGTAGCCGCGCTGGAAGTCGCGGGTGGCCATGCACAGGGCCTGAGCCTGTGCTTCCGCGTCCAGGGCCTCGTCCAGTCCCATGTTCCACTCCTGGTGCAGCATGGCCTTGGTCATGGCCAGGGCGAAGGTAGGCCCGGAGGCCAGCTGCTGGGCCAGTTCCCGGGCGGTGGAGGCGAGCTGGTCTGGCGGGACCACCCGGTTGAAGAACCCCCACCGCGCACCTTCCTCCGCGTCCATCATGCGGCCCGTGAACAGCAGCTCCGCGGCCCGGTTCCACCCCACCACCCGGGGGAGAAGGGCGCAGGCTCCCATGTCACACCCCGCCAGCCCCACCCGGGTGAACAGAAACCCCACGCGACAGCGCGGCGTCCCCACCCGGAGGTCACAGGCCAGGGCCAGGGCGGCCCCCGCCCCTGCGCACACTCCGTCCACCGCGGCCACCAGGGGCTGGGGACAGCGCCGCATCCGCCGCACCACCTCCACCGTCATGCGGGTGAACCGCAACAGTCCCGGCATGTCCGTCTCCACCAGCCGTCCGATGATCTCCCGCACGTCGCCTCCGGAGGAAAACTCCCCCTCCGCGCCCGTGAGGACCACCGCCCGGACGTCCGCGGCGTACCGCAGCCGGCCGAACAGCTCCTGTAGCTCCCCGTACACCTCGAAGGTCAGGGCGTTCTTCCGGTGCGGCCGCCGCAGGGTCACCGTCCCCACCCCGTCCTCCACGGACCAGTCCACGTGCTGGGGACGGTACCCCTCGAGGGCTCCCTCCCCCGGCAGCGCCAGGGAGTTCATGGACCTCGTCCAGGCGGTCATGGCGAGCCTCCTCGTTCCCTCAGGCCCGCGGCCACGCTGTGCTTGAGGCGGGCCAGGAGTTGGTACAGCCGGTCTCGCTCTTCCCGGGACAGACCCGCGAACAACTCCACGATCCAGCCCTCGTGCACCTGGGCTATGGAGCGGAAGCGCCGCAAGCCCTCGGGGGTGGGCCGCACCACCACCGTCCGCCGGTCCCGGGCCTGGGACTCCCGCCGGACCCACCCGTCCGCCTCCAGCTGGTCCACCAGGCGCGTGACGTTGCCCGCGGTGACCATCATCCGGCGGGACAGCTGGTTCATGGTCAGGCCCTGGGGCTCGCGGTCCAGCTGCGCCATGAGGTCGAACCGGGGCAGGGTGGTGCGGAAGGTCTCCCGCAGCCGCCGCGCCACCTCCGCCTTCACCAGGTTGGCCGCGGAGAGCAGGCGGAGCCAAAGGCGGATGGACAAGTGGTCCTCCTCCGTGGCCCGGGCCTCCAGCCCCAGCAGCTCCACCGCCTCCTCCTCTAGGGCCGTCCCGGAGGCCCGCCTCGCCTGCCTCAGACGGCTCACGGCCCCACCCCTGCCCGGACCCGATCCTGCGCTGCCTGGGCCATGATCCGCTCCAGCTCCTCGATGGCGGCCCGCTCCCCCTGCTGGGCGGCCCGGGCCCGCGCCATGATGCGCTCCAGCTGCTCCTTGCCGTCCAGGTACTGTTTGGGCCACCACACCTCCGTGAAACCCAGCCGGGCGGCTTCCACCAGGGTCCAGTGGGGGTTGGCCAGGTGCGGGCGGGCCAAGGCGCACAGGTCCGCGCGTCCCGCGGCGATGATGGAGTTCACGTGGTCGGCCTCGTAGATGGACCCCACGGCCATGGTGGCGATGCCCACCTCGTGGCGGATGCGGTCCGCGAAGGGGGTCTGGTACAGCCTGCCGTAGGCGGGCTGGGCCAGGCGGGTCGTCTGGCCGCTGGACACGTCCACGAGGTCCACCCCCACCTCCTTGAACATCCGGGCGATCTCCACCGCGTCGTCCGGGGTGATCCCTCCGGGAGCCCAGTCGTGGGCGGAGATGCGCACGGACAAGGGCAGGTGGTCGGGCCACGCCGCCCGCACCGCCCGCACCACCTCCAGGGGAAACCGCATGCGGTTTTCCAGGCTGCCCCCGTACTCGTCCCTCCGCAGGTTGGTCAGGGGGCTGATGAAGGCGGACAGGAGGTACCCGTGGGCGCAGTGCACCTCCAGCCAGTCAAACCCGCACTCCACCGCCCACCGGGTGGCCCGCACGAACTCCTCCCGCACCCGTTCCATGTCCTCCCGGGTCATGGGCCGCGGCACCTGGTTGCGCGGGCCCCAGGGGACGGGAGAAGGCCCCAGCACCGGCCAGTTGCCCTCGGGGAGGGGCTCGTGGTAGCCCTCCCACCCGACACGGGTCGAGCCCTTGGGGCCGGAGTGACCCAGCTGCAGGGCGATCTTGGCGTCCGTGTGCTCGTGGACGAACCGCACGATGCGGCGCCACGCCTCCACGTGCTCGGGCTTGTACAGTCCCGCGCACCCAGGGCTGATCCTCCCTTCCCGGGACACGCAGGTCATCTCCGTGAACACCAGGGCGGCCCCGCCCAGGGCCCGGGCTCCCAGGTGCACCAGGTGGAAGTCCCCCACGGTTCCGTCTTCCGCGGAGTACATGGCCATGGGCGACACCACCACCCGGTTCTTCAGGCGCACGCTGCGGAGCTGGAAGGGGGTGAACATGGGCGGGACCGCACGGTCCAGCCCGCAGCGCCGCGCGAACCACGCCTCGAACCTCGCCACGTAGGCGGGGTCCCGCTGCCGGAGCTCTTCGTGGAACAGCCGCTGGGAACGCGTGAGGAGGGTGTACGCGAACTGCTCGGGCTCGAGGTGGGCGTAGCGCCGGACGTTCTCGAACCAGTCCGCGGAGTTCCGCCCCGCGTGCCGCAGGCGCTGCAGCTCCACCTGTCGGTCCCGCTCGTACGCCTCGAGAGCTCGGGAAAGGTCCTCCCCCCGGTGTCCGTGGGTGGCCAGGGCCTTCACCAAGCCGATCGCGTCCTCCATGGCCAGCCGGGTTCCGGAGCCCACGGAGAAGTGGACGGTGTGGGCCGCGTCTCCCACCAGGACCACGGGCACCCACCGGTCTCCGACCCGGATCCGGTGCACCCACCGCTGGCACCGGAGCCACGGGAAGCGCAGCCACTGCGCGGAGCCCCGCAGGTGGGCGGCGTTGGACAAGAGCCGGTGGCCGTCGAGGTAGCGGGCGAACAGGCGCTCGCAGAAGGCGATGGACTCTTCCTTGTCCATCTCGTGCAGCCCCGCGGCCCGCCACACGTCTTCGGGGGTCTCCACGATGAAGGTGCTGGTGCCCCCGTCAAAGGGGTAGGCGTGGGCCGTAAACCACCCCCAGGGGGTTTCCTCGAAGGCGAAGGTGAAGGCCTGGAAGTGCTTCCGGGTCCCCAGCCACACGTACCGGCACCGGCCCAGCTCCACGTGCGGCTGGAAGGCTTCCGCGTACCGGGCCCGGGTCCGGCTGTTCACCCCGTCCGCGGCCACCACGAGGTCCGCGTCCAGCTCCGCCGCCAGCGCCTCGGGGTCCTCCACCTCGTGCTGGAACACCAACTGCGCGCCTAGCCCTCGGGCGCGGTCCTGGAGGATGCGCAAGAGGGTGGTGCGGGCGATCCCCGCGAAGCCGTGGCCCCCGGACCGAATGGTGGTGCCCCGGAAGTGGATCTCGATGTCGTCCCAGTGGTAGAAGTTCCGCTGGATCTCCGCGTAACTCTCCGGGTCCGCAGCCGCCAGGCTCCCCAGGGTGCTGTCGGACAACACCACCCCCCACCCGAAGGTGTCGTCCGGGCGGTTGCGCTCGTACACCACCACCTCGTGGGAGGGCGCCACCTTCTTCCACAGCACCGCGAAGTACAGGCCCGCGGGCCCGCCTCCCACGCAGACCACCCGCATGCCTCACCTCCTGCCCCGTGCGGGGACCTGAAGAAATGGTGAACCGTCAAAATTTGAAATGTCAATAGCTTTTCCCCCGCCCCACGACCCGGCCGTGCTACAACCGGTAACGGTCTTCGCACCCTCTTGACGTCATGACGTTCTGACGTCACAGTGGCCTGGGGGTGAGGATATGGCCAAGAAGGTCACCGTTTACGTGGAGGAGGAGCTACACCGGCGCCTCAAAGCGGCAGCTAGCCTGAGGGGGCAGACCCTCTCCGACTTCATGCTCCAGGCGGCCCGCCTCTTCCTGGAAATGCCCGACCGCCGCCAAGCCGCCCAGCAGATGGATCATGTCCGCACAGGGGTTACCACGAAGGCCACCTTGGAGGAGCTGCGGACCTGGCGTGAAGAGGGGCGCTCATGAGCGAGGCCGCCGTGGTGGACGCTTCGGTGGCCCTGGCATGGGTACTGCCCGCCGAGGGGACAGAGCAGGCCCTACGGCTGCGGGAGGAGGCGGTGGCGAGGCCGGCCTTTGCGCTCCTGGCGCCGTCGCTATTCTGGTACGAGGTGGGTAACGTCCTGTGGCGGGCCGCTAGGCAGGGGAGGATGGCGGAGGACGCCGCCATGAGCGCCTTGGACGCGTTAGAGCGCTTTGCCATCGAGACCAGGCACGTGAGGGCGGCGGCCTGTCTCGAGCTGGCGTTGGCAGAAGGGGTCTCGGTCTACGGTGCCTCCTACATCGCTCTGGCCCTGGACGCAGGGTGTTCCCTCTGGACGTTGGATCGGGGCCTGGCCACCGTGGCGCGGGCCAGGGGGCTCATGGTAGCGCCCTGACAGGGCCGCCTTCGTGGGAGCTGCTGATTCCCTGCCCTTCGGCCGACCGGGGAACAGACCAGGCTCGCAGTGCCGCGGTCTGTGAGGCAGCTGGGCCGGGCGCTCCTTCAGCGCAGCGCCTCCGCACGGTAGTCCGGTAGCTCGTGGGTGCGGAGGTAGTCGAGGATCTTCCGCGCCGCGGCCCGGCCCACCACCGCGGCCACCTCCTCCTCGGAGGCGTCCCGGAGGCGGCGGACGGACCCGAAGTGGCGGAGCAGCTCCCGCTTCCGTTTCTCCCCGATCCCCGGGACTTCGTCCAAAACGGAGTACACCACCCGCCGGCTGCGGAGCTGCTGGTGGTACGCGTGGGCGAAGCGGTGGGCCTCGTCCCGCACCCGCTGCAGGAGCTGCAGGGCCGCGGAGTCCCGCGGGAGCCGCAGGGGCTCGTCCCGGTGGGGCTGGAAGACCAGCTCTTCCCGCTTCGCCAGGGCCACCACGGGGACCTGGAGGTTGTACTCGAAGAGCACCTCCAGGGCCGCGGACAGCTGCCCCTTGCCCCCGTCGATGAGGATCAAGTCGGGAAGCACCGACCACTTGGGCTTCACGGGTTCGTCCCGGTCCAGCTTCTCCTGCTCCTCCCGGGCGTTCTGGAACCGACGGCGGAGGGCCTCCTGCAGCATGGCGTAGTCGTTGGGCCCCTCCGTGAACTTGATGCGGAACCGCCGGTAGGCGTCCTTCTTGGGGCGCCCGCCCTCAAAGGTCACCAGGGACGCCACCGCCTCCCCGTGCTGGAGGTTGCTCACGTCGTAGGCCTCCACGCGGAAGGGAGGATCCTCCAGCCCCAGGGCCTGCTGCAAGGCTCGCACCGCGGCCCCCTCCCGCCCCGCCAGCCGCACCCGCTCCTGCTCCAGGTGCAGGCGGGCGTTGTCCCGGGCCATCTCCACCAGCCTCCGGCGGTCCCCCCGCCGGGCCACCACCAGCCGCACCGGGCCCCCGCGCCGCTCGGAAAGCCACCGGGCGATGACCCCCTGGCCTTCCACGGGTTGCGGGATCACCACCTCCGGGGGAACGGTGGGGGCAAACTCGTAGTACTGCTCCAGGAAGGTCCGCAACACCTCCGCCGCGGGGTGCCCCTGGGCGCCCGTGAGGAAGAAGTGCTCCTGGCCGGAAAGCCTCCCCCCGCGGACGAAGAACACCTGGGCGCAGGCGTCGTCCCCGTCCACGTGCACCGCGACCACGTCTCGGTCGTCCAGGCTCGCGGCGGCGGTCCGCTGCCGCTCCGCGATGGCCTCCAGCGCCTGGATCTGGTCCCGTAAGGCCGCGGCCCGTTCGAAGGCCAGATCCTCCGCGGCCTGTTCCATCTCCCGCCGCAGCTGCTCCAGGAGAGCTTCCTGCTTGCCCTGCAGGAAGAGGAGGGCCTGGCGGACTTGCTCCGCGTACTGCTCCCGGCTGGCGCCCCACGCCACGCAGGGGGCGGTGCACTGGCCGATGGCGTAGTCCAGGCACGGCCGCGGTAACTTGCGCTCCACGTCCACGTCGCAGCTCCGCAGCTTGAACAGCTTGCGGATGGTCCGGATGGTCCGCCCGACCAGCTTGGGCTCGTGGTACGGATAGGGGCCGAAATAGTGGCCCCCGTCCCGTACCACCCGCCGGGTCATGACGATCCTCGGGTACGGCTCGTGGGTGATCTTCACGTAGGGGTACGCTTTGTCGTCCGCCATGCGCACGTTGTACTTGGGGCGGTGCTGCTGGATGAGGTTGGTCTCCAGCAGGAGGGCTTCCACCTCGTTGGCACAGGCCACCACGTCGAAGTCGAACACCTTCGTCATCAGGTGGCGCACCCGCGGGGAGTCCACGGAGGCAGGGTCCTGGAAGTAGCTCCGTACCCGCTGGCGCAGGGAGGAGGCCTTGCCCACGTACAGGACCTTCCCCGCCCGGTCCCGCAACAAGTACACGCCGGGCCGCGCGGGCAGGGCCCGCAGTTTCTCCTCCAGGTTGGCCACCCTTTCCATCGTCCCCATTCTACCGCCCCGGGGTGGGCGGACCGTGGGAGTCCGGTTTCCGGATGCCGGAAGGCGCTTCCACGCTTGCCCCGTGCCGGTAGACTAAGAGGAAAGCAACCCGTCGCCGGGAGGTCTTTTGGCATGTCCTGGACGTCGCGCCGCGCCCGCGCCATCCCGCAGTCCGTGTTCCTCCTCATGGACCGCGCCAAGCAGGAGGCCCGCAGCGCAGGCCTCGGGGTGATCGACCTGTCTTTGGGGTCCAGCGACCTGTCGCCGCCGGCCGCGGCCTTGCAGACCCTGGCGGAGTCTCTGGAGGACCGCACCACGTACCAGTACACCCTGCGGTCCGCCACCCGGCCCTTCCTCGAGGCCGCCTCGGGCTGGTACGAGCACCGGTACGGGGTCACCTTCGACCCGGACACGGAGATGCTGAGCCTGGTGGGCAGCCAGGAGGGGATCGGCCACCTGCTCATGGCCCTCACGGACCCGGGTGACCTGGTGCTGATCCCGGAGGTGGCGTACCCGCCGTACTGGGGGATGGCGGCCCTGGCGGGCCTGGAGGTGTTCCCCGTCCCGCTGCGGGAGGACCACCTGCCGGACCTGGAAGCCGTCCCGGAGGAGGTGGCCCGCCGGGCCCGGGTCCTGGTCCTCAACTACCCCAACAACCCCACCGCGGCGGTGGCGGACCTCGGCTTCTTCGCCCGGGCCCTGGACTTCTGCCGCCGGCACGACGTGTTCCTGGTCCACGACAACCCGTACGTGGACATGGTCTTCGACGGACCCGCGCCGTCTCCCCTTTCCCTCCCCGGCGCCCGGGAACGGTGCGTGGAGTTCTTCACCCTGTCCAAGTCCTACCACATGGGCGGGTTCCGCCTGGCCTTCGCGGTCGGCAACGCCGAGGCCATCGCGGCCCTGGAGGCGGTGAAGTCCGCCCTGGACTTCAACCAGTACCAGGGGGTGCTGCGCATGGGCATCACCGCCTTGCAGCAGCCCGAGGCGTGGGTGCGGGAACAGGTGGCGGTGTTCCGGGAGCGCCGGGACGTGCTGGTGCGGGCCCTGCGGGAAGTGGGCTGGGACGTGCCCTTGCCCCGCGCCACCATGTACCTGTGGGCAAAGGTCCCCGGAGACGTGGACGACGTGACCTTCGCGGTGGAGCTGTGCCGGAGCACGGGCGTGGCCCTCTCCCCCGGCCAGGGCTTCGGCCCCGGAGGAAGGGGGTACGTGCGCATGGCCCTCGTCCAACCTCCCGAGCGGCTGGAGGAGGCTGCGGCCCGGATCGGCGTGTTCCTGCGGACCTCAGGCCGCTGACCGCGGCTTCTTCCAGGATACCCTCCTAGGCACGCTGGGCCGCGAGCTTGCGCAGCAAGGCCCCCATGGGCCCCACCTCCACCACCGCGCCGTTCCGGTACGCGACCCCGAAGCCCGCGGGAGGCACCCGGGGGCCGGGGACCAGGATCCCGGAGACGTTGAGGGGGTCTGCGCCGTGCACCACCACCACCTCCGCGTCCGGAGGGCCCCGCCGCACCGCCCGCAGGCTCTCCACCGCCTCCGGCAGGGCGTACTGTTCCCCCGCGAAGCCGGACACGAACCGACCTCCTCGAATGCGGCCCTGGGCCTCCCAACGCCGGTACAGGGGGACCAGGACCCGCCACGGAGGCGCCGCCCGCTCCCGCACCAAGACTTCCCGGAAGACCACGCCGTAGCGGCGCAGCAGCTGCTCCCCAAGCCGCTGCAGCCGGTCGTCCGGGGACAGCTCCGCGGCTTCTCCCCACGGGGCCCACCGGCCCGTGGGCAGGCCGGACCGCACGGACACGAGCCGCACCCGCCCACGGCGGCGGTGCGCGCGAGACCGCGCCAGCAAGGCCCGCAGCCCCGCCAACCCGTCCCCCGTCACACGGCCCGCGGCCACCAGCTCCCACAGCGCTTCCTCCACTTCCGCGGGGGTCCTGCGCAACGCCCGGGCCAGCTCCGGGAGGAAGGACGCTCCCCGGGCACGCAGGTACGCGTCCACCTCCTCCGCCAGGGGCGACAACCTGGCCAGCGGAGCACGAGAGGACAGGTACACGGGGAGGTCTTCCCGCAGCAGGAAGGCGATGGGCGTGTTGCGGCCGAGGCGGGGCGCACGCCGCAAAACTCCCCCGTCTTCTTGACCCCGGTCCCTCTCCGCGGGAGGGGTTTTTCTGGGACACGCTTCGTGGCTGGGCGCGATCCGGCCCCAGGCCACCACACCCGCCAAACACAGGTGGTCCAGGTCCGCGGGGTTGTAGCCCGCCACCCGCGCGGGCAGGACCCACTCCTCCCACGCGAAGGCCGGCAGCTCAAAAGCCTGCAGCTGCCGGACTACCTCCAGCACCCCGCCGCGGCCGTGCAGCTGCGTCCGGGGGAACACGTGCTGCCACCGCAACAAGAACCGCAGGAACTCCGCGGGGCTTGAGGGCTCGATTTCGCTCCGCAGCCGGGCCACGGTGAGGCGGTGGATGCGGGCCAGAAGCCGGCGGTCGCACCACTCCTCCTCCTCGACCCCCGGCGAGAACCGTCCCCGCAGGACCACCCCGCTCCCCTCCAGAGCCGCCAGGGCGACACGGAGTTCGCCCGGCGGCAGGCACAGACGGCGGGACAGCTCGCGTACGGTCACGGGTCCCGCGTACAGCATCCACCCCTGCACCAGCTTCCGGACTGCGTCCTCCCTGCTCACGGCCTCTTCCGCAGGGGGCTGCACGGACACCTCCGGCCACAGGGCCGCCACCGCAGCCAGCCGCTCCCGGGCCGCGTACCCCGTGAGGTGGCGTCCCACCACCCGCACCGCCCTGCCCGCCCGCACCAGCTCCGCGGCGAACTCTGCCCACTGCCGGCCCTCTGAGTCCGGCAGGAAGACGAGGGTCTGCAAGAGGTCGTGCAGTTCCTCCGGGTCCCGGACGTCCGGCCTGGCCTGGGTCCGGACCTCCTCGATGGCTTCCGGGTCCAGGGCGCCCGGGCCTGCCGCCAGCTCCGGGTCCACGCGCCGCAGGCTCACGGCCCGGGCCCGCCTTTCCTCCAGAGGGGCGTCGTCCAGGAAGGCGTACGGGTTGGCGTTCAGGATTTCGTGGGACATGGGGGAAGGCTGAGGGGTGTCCACGGCCACGGTCCGGATCTCGCCCCGTTCGATGGCTTCCACCACCCGCTGCAGACCTTCCACGTCCATGGCGTCCTCCAGGCAGTCCCGGAGGGTCTGGGTCACCAACGGGTGGTCGGGGGGCGTCAGAGGGCCGGAGCGGTTGTCCTGGCAGCCCACCTGCTCGGGGAAGACCGCGGCCAACAGGTCCTCCGCCCGCATCCGCTGGACCTGCGGTGGCACCCGCCGACCACCCCAGCGCCGGGGCACCGCCAGGGCGCAGTTGGCGTTCTGCCGCCACCGCGTGGGGAACAAGGCCGACTGCAGGGTCGCTTGCACCAGGTCCTGCCGGACGGTGTGCGGCCTCACGAACCCGAACAGGGCCTCCAGAGGGAAACTGTGCTGCTCCCCCAGGGACAGCACCACCCCGTCGTCTGTGGCCGCGGCCTGCAGCTCGAAGTCGAAGGTCAGGCAGAACCGCTTGCGCAGGGCCAGCCCCCACGCCCGGTTGACACGCGCCCCGAAGGGCGCGTGCAGCACCACCTGCATCCCGCCCGCCTCGTCGAAGAACCGCTCCGCCACCACGCAGTCCTGGGTGGGCACGCAGCCGAGCACCGCCACGGTCTGGCGTACGTAGTCCACCAGCTGTTCTGCAGCCGCGCGGTCCAGCCCTGCGTGTGTCCCCAGCCACGCCACGGCTTCCTCCGGCCTCTCCGCCCGGGCTGCCACCTGGCGGCGCAGGTCGCTCACCGCCGCGGACAACTCCGGCGTGCGGGCCGGCGCCTCGCCCAGCCAGAAGGGCACAGTAGGCGCGGCCCCGTGGGCGTCCTCCACCCTCACCCGGCCCCTGGACTCCACCCGCCGCACCCGCCAGCTGGTGTTGCCCAACAGGAAGACGTCCCCGGCCTGGGACTCCACCGCGAAGTCCTCGTTCACCCGGCCCACCAGGGTCTCCTCGGGTTCCACCACCACGTCGTACTCGAAGGTCTCCGGGATGGCGCCTCCCGAGGTCAGGGCCAGGGTCCGGGTCCCGCGCCTGCCCCGGACCACCCCCGTGGTGCGGTCCCAGTGCAGGAGGGCGGTGGCGCGGCCGCGGGAAGGAGCGACTCCCTCCGCCAGCATGCCCAGGACCTCGCAGAACTCCTCCCAGCTCAGGTCCCGGTACGGGTACGCGGCCCGGGCCATGCGCCACAGGTCTGCGGCCCCGCAGGGCTCCGCCGCGGCCTCCGCGGCCAGCTGCTGGGCCAGGACGTCCAGAGGGTTGCGGGGGACCCGGACGCGGTCCAGCTGCCCCGCCCGCACCGCCCGGACCGCGGCCGCGCACTGCACGAGCTCGTCCCGCGTCAGGGGGAACAACACGCCCTTGGGCACCCGGTCGAGGCCGTGGCCGGAACGGCCCACCCGCTGCAGCAGACTCCCCAGGGACCGGGGCGCTCCCACGTGGCAGACCAGGTCCACGGTACCGATGTCGACGCCCAGTTCCAGGGATGCCGTGGCCACCACGGCCCGCAGCTTTCCCGCTTTCAGCCGCTGCTCCGTGTCGTGCCGCAGGGCCCGGGCCAGGCTGCCGTGGTGGGTCGCCACACAGCCTTCCCCCAGCCGCAGGGTGAGCCGGTGTGCCACCCGCTCCGCCAGCCGCCGGGTGCTCACGAACACCAGGGTGGTCCGGTGTTCCTGGACCAGCTGCGCGATGCGGTCGTACACCTCCGCCCAGATCTCGTGGGTGGCCACAGGCCCCAGGACTTGCTGGGGCACCCACACGGAGAGCTCCCACTCCCGCTGCCAGCCCACGTCCACCACGGCGCAGCCCCCGCGGCCTGCGCCCTGCAGCAGGCCGGCCAGCTCCTCCACCGGCCGGGCGGTGGCGCTGAGCCCCACCCGCTGGGGCCGGGAGGAAACCACCCGCTCCAACCGCTCCAGGCTCAGGGCCAGGTGGGCTCCCCGCTTGTCCTGCGCCACCGCGTGCAGCTCGTCCACGATCACGGTGCGGACGGTCCGCAGCAGGCTCCGGCTGCCCGGGGCGGTCAGCAGGAGGTACAGGGACTCGGGGGTGGTGATGAGGATGTGGGGGGGCCTGCGCTTCATGCGCTCCCGCTCCCGGGGGAGGGTGTCCCCGGTGCGGACCGCCACCCGCACCTCCGGCAGACGCATCCCTCGGGCCGCGGCCCGTTCCCGGATCTGCCGCAGGGGCTCCTGCAGGTTCCGGTGCACGTCGTAGCTGAGGGCCCGCAGGGGCGAGACGTACAGCACCCGGGTCTCCTCGGGGAGGGGGTGGCAGGAGAGCAGTTCGCTCGCCGCCCACAGGAAGGCGGCCAGGGTCTTCCCGGAACCCGTGGGCGCCAGGAGCAGCACGTCGCGGCCCGAGGCCACCTCGGGCCAGCCCCGCTCCTGCACCGGGGTGGGCCCGGAGAAGCGTTGCTGGAACCAGTCCAGCACCGCGGGGTGGAAGCGAGGAAGGCTCACGTCCGACACCCCCTTCCGCGCACGCGTCCTGAGGGCCTGCCCCGGAAACCGCCGGCCGGGGTCCTGAACATCGCGCCGCGATGTTCAGGGTGGTCTACCGCCCTGCGGCGCCCACCGCAGCCCGGCGCCCTAGGCGTCGCCGGGCTTCCTCCACCTTCGCGGGGTCCAAGACCTTGCGGAGGAACTGGCCGGTGTAGGAGTGGTCCTGGGCCGCCACCTCCTCGGGGGTGCCCTCCGCGATGACCCGGCCGCCCAGCTCCCCGCCCTCGGGCCCCAGGTCGATGACCCAGTCCGCGGTCTTGATCACGTCCAGGTTGTGCTCGATGACCACCACGGTGTTGCCCGCGTCCACCAGGCGATGCAGGACCTGCAGCAGGCGCTCCACGTCCGCGAAGTGCAACCCCACGGTGGGCTCGTCCAGGATGTACAGGGTCCGGCCCGTGTCCCGCCGGGACAGCTCCGCGGCCAGCTTGACCCGCTGCGCCTCGCCCCCGGAGAGGGTGGTGGCCGGCTGCCCCAGCTGGATGTACCCCAGCCCCACGTCCTGAAGGGTCTGCAGCTTGCGGCGCAGGCGGGGGATGGCGGAGAAGAACTCCAGGGCCTCGTCCACGGTCATCTCCAGGACGTCCGCGATGCTCTTGCCCCGGTACAGGACCTGCAAGGTCTCCCGGTTGTACCGCTTGCCCTTGCACACCTCGCAGGGCACGTACACGTCGGGTAAGAAGTGCATCTCGATGCGCACGATCCCGTCGCCCTCGCACGCCTCGCACCGGCCGCCCCGGACGTTGAAGGAGAACCGGCCCGGACCGTAGCCCCGCATGCGCGCCTCCGGGGTGGAGGCGAACAGCTCCCGGATCAGGTCGAAGGTCTTGGTGTACGTGGCAGGGTTGCTCCGAGGCGTGCGGCCGATGGGGGACTGGTCGATGTCGATGACCTTGTCCACGTGGTGCCAGCCCTCCAGGCCGTCGTGGGCGCCCGGCCGCACCCGGGTCCCCATCACCTTCTGGGCCAGGGCGCGGTACAGGATGTCGTCCACCAGGGTGGACTTGCCCGACCCCGACACCCCGGTGACGCACACGAACAGGCCCAGGGGGAAGGCCACGTCGATGCCCTTCAGGTTGTGTTCCCGGGCGCCGCGCACCACCAGCCACTTGTCCTGGGGCGGCCTGCGCCGCGCGGGGACCGGGATCCGCCGCTCCCCGGCCAGGTACCGGCCCGTGATGGACCGCTTCTCCCGCAGCACGTCCTCCAGGGTGCCGGACACCACCACCTCGCCCCCGTGCTTGCCGGCCCCGGGCCCGATGTCCACGATCCAGTCCGCGGACCGGATGGTGTCCTCGTCGTGCTCCACCACGATGATGGTGTTCCCCAGGTCCCGCAGCCGCTTCAGGGTCTCCACCAGCCGGTGGTTGTCCCGCTGGTGCAGCCCCACGCTGGGCTCGTCCAGCACGTACAGGACCCCCATGAGCCCGGACCCGATCTGGGTGGCCAACCGGATGCGCTGCGCCTCGCCCCCGGAGAGGGTGTTGGCCATGCGGTCCAGGGTCAGGTAGTCCAGGCCCACGTTCACCAAAAAACCCAGGCGGCTGCGGATCTCCTTCAGGACTTGGTGGGCGATGAGCTCCTCCCGCTCCGACAGCCGGAGCTGGTCGAAGAACTCCAGGCACTGCCGGACCGTGAGGGCGGTCACCTCTGCGATGTTGCGCCCGCCCACCCGGACGCTCAGGCTCTCCCGCTTGAGCCGGGCGCCGCGACACTCCGGGCACGGCACCAGGCTCATGTACCGTTCGATCTCCTCTTTGACAGCCTCCGAGTCCGTCTCCCGGTACCGCCGCTCGAGGTAGTGCACCACTCCCTCGAACTCCGTCTCGTAGGATCGGAGGATCCCGTAGCGGTTGTGGTACCGGAGCCGGATGGGCCGGTCCGAGCCGTACAGCAGCACCTTCACGAAGGACCGGGGCAGCTGCCGCAGGGGGGCCTTCCAGTCCACCCCGTAGGCCTGGGCCAGGGACCGCAGCAGCTGGTCGTAGTACTCCGCGGTGCTCGCGGCCCAGGGGACCACCGCGCCGTCCGCCAGGGACTTGTCCAAGTCCAGGACCAGGTCGGGGTCCACCTCCTGGCGGTAACCCAGGCCGGAGCACTTGGGGCACGCTCCGTAGGGGCTGTTGAACGAGAAGATGCGGGGCTCGATCTCCGGCAGGGTGGTGCCGTGCTCCGGGCACGCGAAGGCCGTGGAGAAGGTCAAAAGCTGGCCGTCCCCCACCTCCGTCTCGCGCCACACGTACACCAGCCCTTGCCCGAGCTTCAGCGCGGTCTCCAGGGAGTCGTGCAGCCGCGAGCGCACCTCCGGCTTGGTCACCAGCCGATCCACCACCACCTCGATGTCGTGCTTCCGGTTCTTGTCCAGCTGGATGGGCTCCGTGAGCTCGTAGAGGATCCCGTCCACCCGCACCCGGGCGAACCCCTGACGGCGCAGGTCCTCGAACAGCTGCCGGTACTCCCCCTTCCGGCCCCGCACCACGGGGCCCAGGACGTAGATGCGGCTGCCCTCCGGCAGGGACAGGACCCGGTCCACGATCTGCTCCGGGGTCTGCCGGGCGATGGGGCGGTCGCACACCGGGCAGTGGGGCTGGCCGATGCGGGCGAAGAGCAGGCGGAGGTAGTCGTAGATCTCGGTGACGGTGCCCACCGTGGACCGGGGGTTGCGGGGCGCGCCCTTCTGGTCGATGGACACCGCAGGGGACAGCCCGTCGATGGAGTCCACGTCCGGCTTCTCCATGAGCCCCAGGAACTGCCGGGCGTACGCGGACAGGCTCTCCACGTACTTCCGCTGGCCCTCCGCGTAGATGGTGTCGAACGCGAGGCTGGACTTCCCGGACCCGGAGATCCCCGTGAACACCACCAGCTTGTCCCTGGGGATCTCCACGGTCACGTTCTTCAGGTTGTGCTCTCGCGCGCCGCGGACGACGATGCGGTCCAGGGGCATACTCCCTCCCGACTCCTCCACCACCTTGACCCGGAGGCGCCTTCAGGGGGCGGTGACCAGCGCCACAGGTTCCTCCCGGAAGGCCTCCTCCAGCTCCCACTCCTGCAGGACCCGGTCCTCCTCCGCCATGAGCTCCACCTGGTTCCCGAAGGGGTCCCAGCAGAAAAACCGGCGGACGCCCGGCCGGGGCGGGGCCTCCTGCACCCGGACCCCGTGTGCCTCCAGCAGGCTCCGGGCGGCTTCCAGGTCGTCCACCTCGAAACAAACGTGCCGGCGAGACGGCGCCCTTCCTGCGTCCTGCTCCACCCCCACGTGGACCTCGCAGTTCGGGGTCCAGAACCACACCCCGCCGCGCTCCGCCAGGCCGGGGGGTTTGGGGATCTCCCGCAGCCCCAGCAGGTCCCCGTAGAACCACCGCGCCCGCGTCTCGCAGCCCGGCGGCGCGGTGACCAACACGTGGTTCACCCGTACCACCCTCATGCCCTCCTCCTTTCCGCCTCCACCCCGACGCCTTCCGTCCGGGGAGAGCACCCCAAAAATCGCCGCGCGATTTTTCGCGAGCCCGGTCCCCCTCCCGTGCCCGGGACACGCTCCTAGCGGCGCGGCCGCGTCCGGCCCCCGCGTCCGCCGCGCCGGCCCGCGGGGGCGAAGTACGGCTCCCCCAGGCCCTTCTTCAACTCCGCGATCTGGTCCCGCAGTTTGGCGGCCTTCTCGAACTCCAGGTTGGCCGCGGCCCGCCGCATCTCCCGCTCCAGCCGGTCCACGGTGGCTTGCAGCTCCTCGGGGCTCAGCAGGAGCAGCCGCGCCACGTCCCACGGCACCGTGGCCCCCTGCTCCTCCACCAGCCGCACCATCTCCTCCGCGGTGAGGAGCTCCCCGGACCGGGGGGTGTACCGGGGGGAGCCCTCCGCCACCTGCTCCAGCTCGATGAGGTCCCGGATGGGCTTCTGGATCGTCTGGGGTGTGATCCCGTGTTCCTCGTTGTAGCGCAGCTGGATCTGCCGGCGGCGGTTGGTCTCCTCGATGGCCCGCCGCATGGACTCCGTGACCTCGTCCGCGTACAGGATCACCCGCCCCGACACGTTCCGCGCCGCCCGGCCCATGGTCTGGATGAGGGCCGTCTCCGACCGCAGGTAGCCTTCCCGGTCCGCGTCCAGCACCGCCACCAGGGAGACCTCCGGCAGGTCCAGACCTTCCCGCAGGAGGTTGATGCCCACCAGGACGTCGTAGGTCCCCAGCCGCAGGTCCTTGAGGATCTGCACCCGCTCCAGGGTGTCGATCTCGGAGTGGAGGTAGTGGACCTTCAGACCCATCTCCTGCAGGTACGCGGTGAGGTCCTCCGCCATGCGCTTGGTCAGGGTGGTGACCAAGGTCCGCTCCCCCCGCTCCACCTGCGCCCGGATCTCCGCCAGGAGGTCGTCCACCTGGCCCCGGGCAGGCCGCACCTCCACCTGCGGGTCCACCAGGCCTGTGGGCCGGACGATCTGCTCCACCACCCGGCTGCTGACCTCCAGCTCGAAGGGGCCCGGGGTGGCGGACACGAACACGCACTGGTGGATGAGCCGTTCGAACTCGTCCCACCGCAGGGGCCGGTTGTCGTAGGCGGAGGGTAGCCGCCAGCCGTAGTCCACGAGGTTCTTCTTCCGCGCCCGGTCCCCCTCGTACATGCCCTTGATCTGCGGCACGGTGACGTGGGACTCGTCGATGAACATCAGGTAGTCCCGGGGGAAGTAGTCCAGCAGACACCCGGGCCGCTCCCCGGGGGCCCGCCCGTCCAGGTGGCGGGAGTAGTTCTCGATCCCCGGGCAGTACCCCGTCTCCCGCAACATCTCCATGTCGTAGCGCGTCCGGAACTCCAGCCGCTGGGCCTCCAGGAGCTTGCCCTGGGACCGGAACCACGCCACCCGTTCCGCCAGCTCCTCCTCGATGCTCCGCAGGGCCCGCTCCAGGCGCTCCTCCGTGGTGACCCAGTGCTTGGCCGGCCAGATGGCCACCGCGTTCTTCTCCTCCAGCACCTCCCCCGTGAGGGGGTCCAGCTCCAGGATCCGGTCCACCTCGTCCCCGAACAGCTCCACCCGCACCGCCCGCTCCTCGTAGCTGGGGAAGATCTCGATCACGTCGCCCCGGACCCGGAAGCGACCCCGGGCGAAGTCCACGTCGTTGCGCTCGTACTGGACGTCCACCAGACGCCGCAGGATCTCCTCCCGGGTCCGCCGCTCCCCTTTCCGGAGGACCAAGACCACCTCCCGGTAGTCCTCCGGCCGGCCCAAGCCGTAGATGCAGGAGACGGAGGCGACCACGATCACGTCCCGGCGCTCCATGAGGGCCTTGGTGGTGGCGTGCCGCAGGCGGTCGATCTCGTCGTTGATGCTGGCGTCCTTGGCGATGTACAGGTCCGTCTGCGGGACGTACGCCTCGGGCTGGTAGTAGTCGTAGTACGACACGAAGTACCGGACCGCGTTGTGGGGGAAGAACTGGCGGAACTCGCTGTACAGCTGCGCCGCCAGGGTCTTGTTGTGGGCGATGACCAGGGTGGGCTTTTGGATCCGCTCGATCACCCGGGCCATCGAGTACGTCTTCCCGGAGCCCGTCACCCCGAGCAGGGTGGTGTACTTGTTCCCCGCCCGGAGGCTTTCCACCAGCTCCTCGATGGCCTTGGGCTGGTCCCCCCGGGGCGGGAGGTCTGTCACCATGCGGAACTCGGCCACTTGGGATCCCCTCGGCGTAACAGTTGATTATAGTCTTCCCCCGCGCCCGGTGCCAGACCACCCGCCCACCGGTCAGGGGTCCTGGGCCAGCTCCCTCCACACCCGCTCCACCTGGGCCTCCGTGTGGCTCAGGTCCCCGTCGTTGTCCACCACCCACCGGGCCCGGGCCAGCTTCTCCCGCAGGGGCCGCTGGGCCGCGAGCCTGCGCTGCGCTTCTTCCTGGCTCAGCCCTTCCCGCTGGCACAGCCTCCGGAGCTGCGTCTGGGGGGAGGCGTACACCACCACCGCGGGGAGGGCTTCCAGCTCCGGGAGGGGTACGTCGAACAGCAAGGGCACGTCGAGGACCACCACCGCCTCCGGCCGGCGCTTCCGGATCTCCTCCACCGCCTGACGCATCCGTTCCCGCACCCGGGGGTGCACGATGGCGTTCAGCCGCGCGCGCCGGGCGGGGTCCGAAAACACCTGCTCGGCCAGCTTCTTCCGGTCCAGCTCCCCCGTGGGCAGCAACACCTCCGGGCCGAAGGCCTCCGCGATCTCCCGGAGGGCAGGTTCACCGGGACGTACCACCTCCCGGGCCAGCAGGTCCGCGTCCACCACCTCCGCGCCCCGCTCCCGCAACATGCGGGCCACGGTGCTCTTCCCGCTGGCGATACCGCCCGTGAGGGCCACCAGCTTCATCGGCTGGCCGGGGCAAGCGTCTCCACCAGGTCCCCGCTCCGCACCCGCCCGGGCCGGAGGACCCGGGCGTACACCCGGGCCTCCCCGGGGAAATGGTCGGGGTGGACGCGCAGGATGTCCCCCCGGAGGAAGCTCCCGCGGATGGTGGCGCAGGGGGTGGTGTAGCGGGTGACTTCCAGCTCGGCCGTCCCGGCCCGGACCCGCAGCCCGGGCCGCACCCGGCCCCACTCCAGCCCCGCTACCGTCAGGTTCTCTCCCAGGCTGCCGGGCCGCACCGGGTGGCCCTCCGCCCGCAGCTTGGCCAGGACCTCCAGGGAGAACAGGCACACCGCCCGCTCGGGCCCCCCGTGGTGCCGGGTGTCGTGGTGCAGGTCCCCCTCCAGGCCCTCAGGGCCGACCTGCGCCTCCGGGACAGGCCGCTTGGGCACACCTCCCGGGGAGGTGTTGAGCCGGTACACCACCCCCACGGAGCCGCCGAGCTCCACCACGCGGCCTTCCTGGAGCTCCCGCGCGTGTTCGTCGAAGCGGAACTCGCCCCAGATCCGCCGGCCTGCCAGGACCTGGGGCAGCCAGGCCCGGTCGTCCTCCCACATGTGCTCCAGGGGGAGGTCCGACACGGGGTACCACCGCAGGACCCCCTCCCGGCTCGCCCGCAGCGGTCCTGAGAAGTCTTCGCAGGTGAACACGTACACCACCCACCCGGGCGCCACTTCTTCCCCGAAGCGGAAGCGCAGGACCCCGCGGAAGTCCAGGGCACCTGCCCGCAGCCCTGTCTCCTCCTGCAGCTCCCGGGCCGCACCTTCCTCCGGGTCCTCCCCTGGGAGGAGCTTGCCCCCGGGTCCGTTCCACTTCCCCCCACCCCACAGCTCCTCCGCCTTCCGCAGCAGGAGCACCTGGCCGTCCTGGACGGGGAAGCACAGGGTGGCGTACGTGGTCACGGGGAAGCACCTCCCGCGCTTCGGACTGCGGAGGTCACCGTGCCCAGGTGTTCCAGGTCCCGCCAGTTCTGTCCCACCCGCAGCTCCACCTGGATGGGCACGGACAGTTCCAGGGCGTGGGCCATGACCTCCCCCGCCTCCTTGGCCAGGGCCTGGACCTGGTCCGGGTCCGCCTCGAAGACCAGCTCGTCGTGCACCTGCAGGATCATGAGGGCCCCCGGGAAGCGCGGCAGGACGTCCCGGTGGATGCGGATCATGGCCAGCTTGATGAGGTCCGCCTGGCTGCCCTGGATGGGGGTGTTGATGGCCACCCGTTCCGCGGCCTCCCGCACCACCCGGTTGCGGCTGTGCAGGTCCGTGAGGTACCGGCGGCGCCCCAGGAGGGTGGAGACGTAGCCTGTGCGCCGGGCTTCCTCGATGGTCCTCCGGACGTACGCCCGGACCCCGGGGTAGCGGGCGAAGTACCGCTCGATGTACGCGTCCGCCTCCGCGGGGGTGCTGCCGATCTGCTGGCTCAGGCCGAAGCCGCTGATGCCGTAGGCGATCCCGAAGTTGATGGCCTTGGCCCGCCTCCGCTGCTCAGGAGTGAGCTGGTCCCGCGGCAGGCCGAACACCTCCGCGGCCACCTCCGCGTGGATGTCCCGGCCTGTGCGGAAGACCTCCTGCAGCGCCGCGTCCCCGCTGATGTGGGCCAGCAGGCGCAGCTCGATCTGGTTGTAGTCCGCGCTGAGGAGGACGCGGCCCGGGGGAGCCACGAACGCCCTGCGGATCCTCCGCCCCTCCTCCGTGCGGATGGGGATGTTCTGCAGGTTGGGGTCCTGGGAGCTGAGCCGGCCCGTGGCCGTCACGGTCTGGTTGAAGGTGGTGTGGACGCGGCCCGTCTCCGGGTGCACCAGGCGTGGGAGGACCTCCACGTAGGTGGACAGGAGCTTGGCCAGCTCCCGGTGCTGGAGGATCTTGGCCACCACGGGGTGGTGGGGCGCGAGCGTCTCCAGCACGTCCGCGTCCGTGGAGTACCCCGTCTTGGTCTTCTTCAGGGGCGGGAGGCCCAGCTTCTCGAACAGCACGAAGGCCAGCTGCTTGGGAGAGCCCAGGTTGAACTCCAACCCCGCGAGCCCGTAGATCTCCTCCGCCAGGGCTTCCAGCCGGGCCCGCAGCTCCTCCGCCAGGCTCCGCAGGTACGGGGTGTCCACGGCCACCCCGGCCATCTCCATGTCCGCCAGCACGGGCACGAGCGGCATTTCGATCTCCCGGTACACCCGCTCCACCTGGCGTTCCCGCAAGGCCTTGCGCAGCAACGGCGCCACCCGCTGCAGGGCGTCGGCCTCCTCGCACCGCCGCTCCCACTCCTGGCGGCCGTCCAGGAGGTCGCCTTTGGACTCGCCGAGCCGCCAGCCGATCTGCTCCCACGCCACGGTCTCCAGGTCGTGGCTGCGACGCCCGGGGTTCAACACGTAGGAGGCCACCCCGACGTCGAAGGTGAACCCCCGGGGCCGCAGGCCAGCCCGCCGCAGCCGCACCAGGTCTGATTTCGCGTCCTGGCTGATCTTGCGGACGTCCTCCGACTCCAGGAGGGCCGCCAGGGGCTGAGGGATCCCGCCTTCCACGGACACGTACACCGCCCGGCCCGGGGCGTCCGCCAGGGCCACTCCCCTGAGGCGGCCCTCCATGGGCTTGCCGTCCGCGTCCAGGCTCACCGCCACCTCCCGGGAGGCCCGCAACCCCTCCAGGGATGTGGGGTCCGCCTGCCGGTACTCGCCCCGCTCGTGGACAGCCCCCACGCCCAACCGCTCCAGGAGGCTCTTGAACTCCAGGTCCCGGAACAGCTCCACCACCCGGTCCCGGTCGTACGGCCGCACCCGGAGGGCTTCCCAGTCCACCGGGACCGGGGCGTCCCGGACCACGGTGGCCAGGCGCTTGTTCTGCAGGACCAGGTCCGCCTGCTCCCGCAGCCGGGCCTGGAGCTTAGCGGGCGCCTCCTGGAGGCGCTCCAGCAGGGACTCCACGGACCCGAACTTCTGCACCAACTCCGCCGCGGTCTTGTCCCCCACCCCGGGTACCCCGGGGAGGTTGTCCGTGGGGTCTCCCCGCAGGGCCTTGAAGTCGGCAAGCTGCTCGGGCTCCAGGCCGAACCGGCGCCGCACCCCCTCCCGGTCGTACGCGGTGGTCTCGCTGATCCCGCGGCTCGTCACCACCACCGTGGTCCGGTCGCTGGCCACCTGCAGGAGGTCCAGGTCCCCGGTCACCACCACCACCCGGAACCCCTCCTCCTCCGCCCGGCGCGCCACGGTCGCGATGAGGTCGTCCGCCTCGTAGCCTTCCACCTCGAAGGTGGGGATGCCGAAGGCCTCCACCACCTCCTTCACCAGCTGCATCTGCGGCCGCAGGTCGTCGGGCATCCGAGGCCGCTGCGCCTTGTACTCCGCGTAGTCCTCGTGCCGGAAGGTGGGGGCGGCCCGGTCGAAGGCCACCGCCAGGTGGGTGGGCTTCTCCTCCTCCAGGACCTTCAGCAGCATGTTGGTGAAGCCGTAGACGGCGTTGGTGGGCCGGCCGTCGCTGGTGGTGAAGTACGGGAGGGCGTAGAAGGCCCGGTAGACGAGGCCGTTCCCGTCCAGGAGGACCAGCTTGCGCTCCTCCGCCCCTCCCACGCCTCCGATTGTACCCGCGCCCTCCCTCCCGGGTCCTACCGACTTTCGGGGGCCCCGGCTGGTTCGCTAGACCACCCCAAAAATCGCTACGCGATTTTTGGGGACCCCGGTCTCCCTCCATGAAACAGGTTTTTCCGGGACACGCTCCTAGATGTCGTCGCTGAGCACCCACTGGTACGCGGGCAAGCAGGCCACCGCGGTCTCCAGGGCAAGCAGTTTTCAACTTTGCAAGAGGAGAGATTTCGCCTCCTCAGAAGGAGAGACCACGTCGCTGCGAGACCCACGGGCCACCGGGGCTGCTCCCAGTCTGGAGGCGGGCGCCCTCCAGGGCCCCCTGCACCAGATCCGCCACCCGCAGCTCGAGCAAGCCCCCTCCGCTCAAGACTGCCGTCCCACCAGGTCCGCAGCCCCCGCCCCCCGCGGGTCCTCCACCCCAAGCACCGCATCAGCCCGGGTGGGCCCGGGCTACCTCGGCGAAGAACGCCTCCCCCAGCAGGACCACGCCCTCGGCTGCCACGCTCCGGGCCAGGGGGTTCTGCCGCTCCCATGCCCTGCGGAACTCTTCGGGGGTGAACCCCACCGGCTGGACCCCCGAGGGTGCGTCCGCTGCCAGGACCGCCGCGCGGTCTGGGGCACGGGCGGGCAGGCCCTCGGCTACCACCACCACGTCCACGTCGCTCCACACGTTGAAGTCTCCCCGGGCCACGGACCCCACCACCGCCGCCGCGACAACCGGAACACGAGCCGCCAGCTGCTGCAAGTAGGCCCGTGCAAGGCCGAGGAGCTGCTCACGTTGGCGCTCCCGCTGCGCCAGGACTTCAGCCACCGAGCGACCTCCAGGTCCGGTCCACGTAGGCCAGCACGCGCTCCGCGTCCGCAATGGCCTCCTGGGCGTCCTCGGGCCCGTAGTGGGCGCCCGGCGGGCCCGCGGCGTGGGCGTCGGGGTAACGGGAGGGGATATAGTGGCGCCCGAGGCGGCGCAGGCTCGCAGCCACCTCGTCGGGGACCTCCAGGCCCGCGGCCTGTACCATCTCGCCCAGGCGCACCAGGTCGTGGCCCCACGGGCCGCGGCCGAGGCCGTGCAGGAGAGCCTTGAGGGCCAGCTGGCCAGCCTGCTCGGCCGCGAAACAGGCCCAGTTGTGCAGTCCGGCTCCGGTCTGGAGGCGGGCGCCCTCTAGGGCCCGATCCGCCTCCCGCCGCCACCGGCCGAACTCCTCCCGGTCTAGGTACGCCTGACTCACGCCCAGGTAGTATCTGTGGCGCACGCTGAGCCTGCAAGAGAGACAGGGCCAGTCACCTCGCCACCCTTCCTCCGGGTCTCTCCCCGCCTCAGGTCCTCTCTCCCCACTTCCAGCCGGACCAGCCACGCCTCCGTCCACCTGCGCCTCGTACACCACCTTACCCTCCCGCAGCGCCGACGTGAGGACGCTTTCCGGTACGTCCCCGCGCCTTTCCATCTCGACCGCTTAAAGGGGGCCCTTCGCAAAAAACGCCACAGGCGGCGTGTGCGTGTAAACCGCCCTGCCGGCCCTCGTAGGACTGATCCATGACCTAAACCTGGCCCGCGGCCAGGGGATCGTGGACTCGAAGGCCTGGAAACCGCCGGAAGTCGCGGTCCGTGGTGCACAACACCGCGCCGTGTTCCAGGGCCAGCGCCGCCAAGTGGGCGTCCATCACCGCAGGGCCCCGGGCGCGGCTGTCCGCCACAAGACGGGACAGGAGAACCCAGTGGCGCTCGGTGGGCTGCACCACAGCCACCACCGGGCGCTCCAGCCAGCTTGCAACGCACGCCAGGGCCTCGTCAGGGGACAGGGGAGACTCGAAGGCACGCGGGTGCGTGGCGATCCGGAGGAACGCTAGCACCGTGGCCCAGGGCAAGCCCACAGGCTGTGTTCCCGACAGCACCTCCTCAAGCCATTGCCGCGCCCGTTCGTGCTGAGGGAAGGACGCGTTGTACGCGTACAGCAAGAGGTTCGCGTCCAGGAGGATCACCTGTGGAGGGGGCCCTCCAGCTCGTCGACCAGCTGGGCGATGCGGTCATAGTCGAGTCCCGGCCGCAGCCCCCACGGCCGCGCCTGGACGCGGAACGGAGGCGCCGCCTGAGCTTGCTGCCGGGCCAGCAGGCCTCGCCGGAGGGTCTCGTTCACGACCTCCTTCCACGGCCGCCCCGTCCGGCGAACCTCCGCCCTGAGCTTCTCGGCCACGTCTTCGTCGAGCGTCAAAGTCGTTCGCACACCATGATGCTAAAGGGTCGTCGTCGTGGTGTCAACTCCAGGCTCGGGCTGCAATCGTGGATCGTGTACCGGATCGAGCCGCGGGAAGAAGCGGAGGAGTTGTGCGCCCGGGGGCTCGCCTTCGGGTTTCGCCGGACCGGGTCGCTGTCCGCGTACCGCACGGAGGAGGGTTTCCGGGCGGGGCTGGAGGAGGTGCGGCTCCTCACGGAGCACGGCGTGGTCGGGCGTTCGGCGGTGGAGCGGGAGCCGCTGCTGCGCGAGGGGCTTACGGGGCCGTGTACTTCCCGGGTGGTCGCCGGAGCGGGCGCGGACGGGTTGGAGGTCGACGGGCGGGGAGGTTTGCTGCGGCCTGCGGCCGTGCACGCCGGACGGGCTGCCGCTCGCGGGCCGCGTCCGGGAGCTGGCCAACCTTGTGGTGCCTACCGGGCACGGTACTCTGGGGGGGGTCCCTGGCGCCGGCCACCGGGGAGCTCGTGGCAGCCGCAGCCCTGGACGGAGGTAGCGAGGCGTGGGAGGCGCTGCGGCCGAACCGGTTCCGCAAGGACTAGCCCTCGGCGCGCAGGCGCGTGGCCAGCGCCGCCACCTCCAGTTCCACCTCCCGTGGCATGGGGTGCAGGCCCGGAGGGTAGGCAGGCCCTGAGTCCAGCAAGTGGGCGAGGCCAGCCAGCAGGATGGCGGACGTCAGGTCGAAGGCGTCGTAGGGATCTCCCGGGCCCGCCGCCAGGTTGAACATCGCGCCGCCCGCGAGCAGGTAGACCCGCGCGTCCGGCAACTTCACCTGCGCAAGTTGGGAGGGGAGACCGAACCTGCTCTGCTCCCCCTCTCGCGGAGAAGGTCTGAGGGCGCCAAATTATGAGCCGACCGGAGGTGGATCCGCAAAGTACACCACGCCCCCGGACGGGATCTCCTCGTGCATTGCCGTGGAGACTTGATCTCTTTCAGTCGGCTCACTAAACTAAGTGTATGCGAAACCCTGTTTCGCATCGTGAAACGACTAGGGTGAAGGCAGTAGAGCGAGCACTCGACCTGCTGTTGGTGTTTGCGGAGGACGCACCGGAAATGGGGGTGACCGAGCTCAGCCGGCGGCTGCGCCTCCCCAAGGGGACTGTCCACAGGCTGTTAGGCGGACTGGTCTCTCGCGGGCTGGTGACCCGTGACCCTGACGGCAGACGCTACCGCCTTGGACCTACGGCTTTCCGGCTTGGCAGTGCGTTTCTCCGTTCACTGGATGTGCGCCAAGCGGCCCTCCCGGTGATGCAGGAACTCGCCCGAAAGACCGGGGAGACGGTCAACCTAAATGTGGTGCAGGGAATCCACCGGGTGTGCATTGAGAAGGTTGACAGCGTGCAGGACGTGCGCCACTTCGTCGAACTCGGCCGACCACTCCCCATGTTCGCGGGGGCGTCCGGCAAGGTCTTGCTAGCCCACTTGAATCGCGAGGCCGCAGAAGCCGTCCTCAAAAGCGTGCGTGCCCTGACACCTTATACGGTGACGGACGTAAGACGGCTCCGGGCGGAGCTCGAGCGGATTCGCCGGCAGGGATTTGCGGTGAGCCACAACGAGCGTGTGGACGGAGCTTCGGCGGTGAGTGCACCGGTGCGAGATGCCCAAGGTGGGGTGGTGGCTGGCCTTACGGTCTCGGGCCCCAGCTACCGCCTTACGCCAGCACGAGTTCGCGAGTTGATCCCGCAGGTGGTGGAGGCGGCGGCGGAGATTTCTGCACGCCTGGGCTACCCAGCGGCTTGGTCGGTACGGTCGCCTGCATCTGAGGCGAGTGCCGGGGGGTTGCCGGGCAAGCGCCCTGCGAGACCAAGGAAGCGGGCCTTGGGGACATGACGCTGACGGAGCGGATCCTGGCTCGGGCCGCGGGCAGGTCCTCGGTGAGACCGGGGGAGGAGGTATGGGCTTCGGTAGATCTGGCGGTGATGCACGACTCCTCCGGGCCCCGGCGAATCGGTCCTTTGCTTGACCGACTGGGCGGGCGCCTCTGGGATCCAGAAAAGGTGGTTCTCGCCATCGACCACTTCTGGCCGCCCGCTACGCTGACCCAGGCGGAAATCGTGACCCTGACCAGGGCGTGGGCCCGGGATCACGAGCTTCCGCACTTCTTCGACGGACACGGTGTCCTCCACAACCTCTTGTTAGAAGCGGGGCTGGTGCGCGGCGGAATGCTCGTGGTAGGGGCCGACTCCCACACGTGCACTGCAGGGGCCATCGGGGCAGTGGCCGTGGGCGTTGGAGCTACAGAGCTGGCTACCGTGCTGGCCACTGGAGAGATCTGGCTACGGGTGCCCTCGACCGTCTTAATCCGCTTCGAAGGCAGTCTTCCCTCGTACCTGGCCGCCCGCGACCTAGCCATGACGGTTTTGGGCTACCTGGGAGCGGACTTCGCGATCTACCGGGCGGTTGAGTACGGCGGGGATGCCGTCGCCACACTGCCGCTGGATGAGCGCGCGGTGCTGACGAACCAGGCCGTGGAGATGGGCGCGAAGAATGGAATCATTGCGCCACCTCCGGACGCGGCTCGGATCCAGGGCGATAGTCTGGATCTCGCACCCACGGCCCCGGGAGATTGTGAGGCCGTACATACGTTCCGTGTCAGCGACCTGGAGCCTCTGGTGGCCCTGCCGCCTCGCGTAGATCACGTGCGTCCAGTCCGGGAGCTTGAGGGGCTGCGGGTAGACCGCGCATACATCGGCTCCTGCGCGGGGGGCAAAACGACGGACCTGAGGCTAGCCGCGCGGGTTCTCCGCGGGCGGCGGGTCCGTGTCCCCCTCGTGGTCACGCCGGCTACCCAAGGGGTGGTGCGAGAGTGCTTGGCAGACGGCACGCTTGGAACGTTAGCGGAGGCCGGGGTAGTCCTCCAGGCTCCCGGATGCGGAGCCTGCGCAGGGCTCCACTCCGGTCTCCTCGGTCCAGGGGAGCGTTGCGTGGCGACGGTCACCCGCAACAACCCCGGGCGCATGGGACATAGAAGCGCGGAGATCTACCTCGCCTCGCCCCTAACAGTGGCGGCGTCCGCGCTCACGGGCCGGCTGACGGATCCGCGGGAGGTGTTGTGATGGACGTGCTGGAGGGTACGGCGTGGGTGTTTGGGGATCATGTCACGACGGACGACATCTATCCGGGCCGCTACCTTGAGCGGCCGCTCGAAGAGGCGGGCCGCTACGCTATGGCAGGTGTGGACGAAGCCTTTGCATCCCGAGTTCAGCGTGGTGACTTTGTGGTGGGCGGAGTGAACTTTGGAGCAGGAAGTAGCCGAGAGGCGGCGGTGGTGGCGCTCAAACGGGTTGGGGTGGCAGCGGTGGTGGCCCGGTCCTTCGGTCGAATCTTCTTCCGGAACGCCATCAACAACGGGCTGCCCGCGGTGATGGTCCCTGACACGTCCCAAATCCGCACCGGAGACCGGCTGCGGCTGGATCTGACTTTCCGTCAGGTCACGATCCTCCACACGGGAGTCACTCTGCCCATCCTGAATTTGACCGGGATCTCCTTGGAGATCCTCCGTGCAGGGGGGCTTCTTCCGTTCACGGAGGCTCGGTTGGCTCGGAGGCGGCCATGACGCCGGCGCCTGAACTCCGGCACTCTCTTGCGCAGGGCCCATTGCAGGTCACCTTTGGTGGGCGGACCCGCTGTAAGCGCGCCTTGTGGAGCGGGCGGGCTTCAAGGCTGTCTACTTTGCGGGAACGGGGCTCTCGTACACGCATTCGCGCCCGCAGACGTGAGCTAAGTCACGCGGCCCGGGAGTTCCGGGCGAGTCGGGCGTGTAGCTACAAGCGACCGGTCTGCCCGTGCTCGGAGAGCTCTGCGACGCGTACAGCGGACCCTTCGACGGGATGCGCGTGGTACGCGTGCTGGAGGCGGTGGGTGCTGCAGCTGTGGAACTTGAGGATGACGTGACACCGACGCTTGCGGTTACTTGCGGGGAGGGAGGTTTCGCGGTGGACCTGGTCACCACCGATACTCGTCGTCACCCGGAATTGGTTGTCGGCGCAGGTACCTGCCTCCGAGCGCTGGGAAGGCTGGACGCGGTGGCGCCATGGGGTGGGTGGAGGGAGGCGTTACCCCCTTTTCTCGCGATCCGAGAGTTGGAGTCCACGGGTTGTGGTCTCGTGATCTTTCCAGACTGGGCTGTCCGCGTGGTGGCCAGGAGAGTGGCGAAGCCTATTGAAGTGCTGCGCAGAAGTCGTAGCCTGCGGATCCGTGAACAGATGTTGTTTTACAAACTACGCTCGGGGTCGACGTGCAAATCCGGGGGGCAAGCTACCTGAGCCACTCCGGCGCGGGCCGACCGGACGCCGCGAAAGGTAGGGAGGCGAGCGGGATGGATAAATTTGACCTAGCGGTGCTCGGGGGCAGGGTGGTGGTCCCGTACACAGGGGTACTGCACTGCGACGTCGGGATCCGGGGCGGCCGCATCGCTGCACTCGCGGACCGGATCCGCCCCAACCACGCCGTAGAGGTGGTGGACGCCCGCGGAAAGTGGGTGTTTCCAGGGGCCGTGGACTCCCACTTCCACCTGGGGATTTACCGGAGTCTTGGGGAAGACGCCGAGAGTGAAACCCGGTCTGCGCTGGTGGGCGGGGTCACCTCCATCCTCTCCTACTTCCGGACAGGCCGTCATTACCTGAACCGCAGCGGCCCATATCGGGAGATCTTTCCGGAAGTCCTCGCTGCGGTGGAGGGGAAGGCGTACACGGACTACGGTTTTCACATAGCGATCATGACGGAACCTCAGCTGGAGGAGGTGGACTGGCTAGTAGAGTTTGGAGTGACGTCTTTCAAGTACTACATGTTTTACAAGGGTCTGAATCTGACCGCGGATTCTACTCGGGCAAGCGAGTACACCATGACAGATACGTACGACCTTGGGCACTTGTTCCTCCTTATGCAGCGGGTAAGCGAGCAGGCGCGGCGTGCGGCCGAGCGAGGCCGGATCTCCCTCAGCCTTCACTGCGAGCATGCAGAGCTCTTGCGGGTGTTTATCGAGGAGGTCCGCCGCGCGGGTTTGTCCGGGCTCGAGGCGTACCATCGGGCGCGTCCACCCTTGTCCGAACGTCTGTCGCTGGCCGAGGCGGTGGTACTGGCGGACGCGACGCGGTGCCCGATCAACCTGTTACACCTGAGTAGTCGGGAAGTCATGCGCGCAGCCGTAGAGGCGAAGCGAGACTATCCGCACCTGGACATCCGGCTGGAGACGACCGTACACCACCTTGCGTTGACCTTTGCCGCCGCGTGCGGGATCCGGGGCAAGGTGAACCCTCCCATCCGGAGCGAGGATGACCGAGCCGCTTTGTGGGAAGCGGTTGTCTCTGGTGACGTGGACACCGTGGTGAGCGACCACGCGTGTTGCTTTGAGGAGGAGAAAGGCGAGGATCTATGGAGAGCTTTACCTGGGTTCGGTGGGACGGCTCTCCTGTACCCCTATCTCGTTTCGGAGGGAATGCTACAACGAGGTCTTTCAGCAACGCGGGTGGCGGAACTGGCTAGTGCGAACTCCGCCCGAGCCTTCGCGCTGTACCCGCGCAAAGGGACGGTCGTTCCCGGAGCGGACGCCGACTTGGCGGTCGTCGACCTGGAGCGAGAGCAGGAAGTGCATCCCGAGGTGCTGCTTTCCGCGCAGAACTTCACCCCTTTCCAGGGCATGCGCTTGCGGGGATGGCCGGTCTGCACCATCCGCGGAGGGCAGGTGGTGTTCAAGGAGGGCGAAATTGTTGGGAAGCCAACGGGCCGCTACCTCAGGCGTCCGCTGCGTCTTGACGAACGGCCAGAGTAATCCAGTAGGGAGGAGGGATGAGGAATGCGCTGGACGGGGCTGGTGCGGAGCACAGGGTGGGCGCTGCTGGCGACTCTCCTCGCGTTGGGGGGAGTCCGGCTTCCGGCAGCGAGTGGACCTGCGGCCGAAACCGTGTCGGTGGGCTTTGCGTTACCGCTGACAGGAGCCGCAGCTCGGGAGGGGCAGGAGAGTCTCGAAGGCGCACAGGTCGCCGTACGGCTTTTGAACGAGGCGGGCGGCTTCCGGGTGGGCAACCGGACGGTGCGTTTCGAGATTGTCAGCGAAGACGACCGGTGCACGCCGGCGGGAGGCACTGAGGCCGCTAACCGGCTGGTAGCTCGAAGGGTCACCTTCGTAGGTGGGAGCTTCTGCAGCAGCGCCGCCCTAGCGGAACAGCCAATCTTCGCCCAGGCCCGAATTCCGCAGATATTCTACGCCTACGCCGCGGATCTTACGGGGGTGGCGCGGCAACGCGCGGGCGCCAACTTATCGGCCCGACTCGGTCCGCAGGCGGCGATCGAGATGGCTCCCCTGGCCAAATACGCGGTCACGGTGAACAACCACCGCCTTTTCTTCGCGATGGCCCAGAACACTGACTTCGGCCGCTCGATGGTGGCAGAGTTTCGAAAGGTGCTGGAGCGCTTCGGCGGCCGGCTCGTAGCGGAGCCCGAGTTCTACACGTTTCCGGGGACCACGGACTTCCGCACGATCCTCGCGAAGGCGCGAGGTTCGGGAGCAGAGGCGCTCCTGGCCATTGGCCTGGTAGGCGAGATGATCGGGGTCTCCCTGCAGTTCCGGGAACTGGGTTTGGCGCTTGGCTTTTACGGCAGCGACCTCCTCGAAGACCCGGCCTACCAGGATGCGGTGGGGGAGCGGGCCAACGGCTTCTTCTTCCCGTGGGTATACGACGATGGAGTGGATCCGCGTCGGTTCACCCGGACCGAGCCGGAGCGGATGGCCCGGGAGATGAGCCTCGCGTTCCTCAACAGGCTGAAGAAGCGCGCCACGCGCAACCATGGTTGGGGCTGGGGGACGATCCACCTTCTGAAACAAGCGATGGAACGGGAGGGCTCCACAGACCCGGAGCGTGTCATGCGCCGGGTGCTCTCCGGCGAGAAGTTTGAACTCCCCTTCGGCAACTACGGATTCTTGCCCTGCGGCCAAGCGGACATGCGGGTCGGGGTGGGCAGTTACGTAGGGGGGCGCAGGACCTTGATGGTAGACCGCGATTTTGCAGGGCGGGCGCCCGCGGTGCTGACTGCCGCGGATTTGTGCCCGAGGTAGGGAAGCCGGATGGACGTGACCACCGTTCTGCAGTTCGGGCTAAACGGTGTGTTCGTGGCCACCGGGTACGCACTGGTAGCCCTGGGGCTGACCCTGATCTTCGGCGTCCTCCACATCGCGGACTTCGCCCAGGGTGCCTTGTACGTCGTCGGGGCGTACGTGAGCTTTTATGCCACCCAAGCTCCCGAGCTCGGATACTTCACTTCCCTGCCTATCGCAATGGTGATCGGGGCCGGCCTAGCGACTCTGAACGGCGCTGCGATCTACCTCCCCCTGCAACGGCATAGCGGAGCTCTCACCTTCATCGGGGCACTGGGAGTCCTTTTGGTGCTTCAAAATGTTGCGCTGTGGCTGTTCGGTGGCGAGTACCGCTTAGTTCCTTCGCCGTTCGGAGACGGGAAGTTCAATGTGGGGGGTGTGATTTTGACCCACCACCAAGCCTTCGTCCTGGCGGTGACCGCATGCCTCCTGGTCGGCCTGTGGGCGGCCCTTCGCTACACCAAGCCTGGCAAGGCATTGCGAGCGGCGGCGCAGGACACGGAGGCTGCGCTCCTAGTGGGCATTGACGGCAAACGGCTCGGGTTGCTCGCCTTCGCGCTGGCAGGGGCGTTGGCTGCCGGGGCCGGGGCACTCATGGCTCCAATACGCGCGTTCGACCCCCACATCGGGGCGATTGTAATTTTGAAGTCGTTCGCGATTGTCATTTTTGGCGGGATGGGTAGCATTCCGGGCGCCCTCGTCGGTGCCGTGACGGTGGCCTTGGCGGAAACGTTCACCGCCGCCTATCTAGGCGCCCAGTTTGCGGATCTAGCAGCATTCGGTCTCATGGTCCTCGCGCTTTTTGTGCGCCCCCAGGGCCTTTTAGGTCGCAGGCCTGCGTAGAGCATCGCGGTGTGGAGTGCAGGCAGGCCGACTGCAAGTTGGATGGCGCTCGTGGCCGCCGTCGCGGCACCCCTGGTGCTGCAAAACCCGTCCCATCAGAACTTGCTGGTCTTGACGGGAATCAACGTGATTCTGGTGGCGAGCCTGGACATGCTGGTCGGACTCAGCGGGTTAATTTCGTTGGGACACGCGGCGTTCTGGGGAATTGGCGCGTATACGTCAGCGCTCTTGGTGATGCGGGCCGGTGTCCCGTTCCCGGCGGCTTTTCTAGCGGCGGGGCTGGCAGCGGGAAGCGCGGGGGTGTTCATTGGATATCCATCCTTGCGGCTACGGGGCCACTACTTTGCACTGGCCACGTTCATATTCGGGATCATCGTCAATCTCCTTTTAACAAGTCTGGTGGAGCTGACGCGGGGGCCTATGGGATTGCCGGGGATCCCATTCGCAACGGTCTGGGTCCCGGGAGTGGGCTCGTTAGTGCTGAACACCTTCCGGGATAAGGCGGCGTACTACTATATCGTGCTGGCTATCGTTGTTGCGACCCTGTGGCTCCGGTCGCGGATAATGGGGTCGCGGATGGGGCGGGCTCTCGTTGCGGTCCGAGAGGACGAGGACCTGGGCCAAGCTTTGGGGATCGATACTCACCGCTACAAGGTGGGGGTGTTCGCGCTGAGCACGGCATGGGCTGGACTCGCGGGTTCTCTCTACGCGCACTACACCACGTTCCTTGCCCCCGAAATCTTTGACTTCGTGAGCTCCTTCGAGCTCTTCGTGATGAATGTGGTAGGTGGAGCCGGAACGGCAGCGGGACCCGTGGTAGGACCCCTGCTACTGACTGTGGTGCGGGACGCGTTGCGTGCAGTGCACCCGGTGCTTGCAGGAGTCCTTTTCGGCGTGTTCCTTATCTTCACTATCGCGTTCCTCCCCCAAGGGCTGGTGGGGAGCTGGCATCGCGTCTCGGCGCGGAGGCGAAGGTGACACCTCTGTTGCGAGTAGAGGGACTCACGTGCTTGTTTGGAGGCTTCCGCGCGGTGTGGAACCTTACTTTCCATGTGTATTGTGGAGAGATTCTGGGGATTGTAGGCCCGAACGGGGCAGGGAAGACGACTACCTTCAACCTGATTACCGGCTTTCTGCGACCTACGTCGGGTCGCATCTGGTTCCGAGGACAGGAAATCACGGGGCTCGCTCCCCATGCCTTAGCTCGAATGGGGTTGGTGCGGACGTTCCAGCAGACGCGAGTGTTCAGCCGGCTGCAAGTGGAGGAGAACGTGCGAATCGCCCTGCACCGGCAGGAGCCAGGTGGGCTCCGTCGTGCCCTGTTCGGGATGCTGGAGGAAGAGGAGAGGAGTTGCAGTCGTCGGGTGAGAGACATTCTGGAATTCGCGGGACTCTGGGAACAGCGGGAGCGACGGGCGGAGGAGCTCCCGTACGGGGACCAGCGTGTTCTCGGGATTGCGATGGCTCTCGCGGTGGAGCCGATTCTCCTGCTGTTAGACGAGCCGCTCGCAGGGATGAATCCGATGGAAGCGGAGAGGACCATCGGACTTGTGCGAGACCTCCGGGATCGGGGGATAACGGTCGTGATCATTGACCACCACATGGAGACGTTGATGAGACACTGTGACCGGTTGGTAGTCTTGCACCACGGCGAGAAGCTTGCCGAAGGCCCACCGGAGGAAATTCGAAAGGACCCCGCCGTCCTACGCAGCTACCTGGGGGAGGCAATGGCTTTTGAGGCGCGGGGGGAGGAGCCGTGAATGGAGAGGGAGCGCTGCTTGAGCTTAAGGAAGTGACGGTGTTCTACGGGCAAGTGCGGGCGCTGCAGGGGCTCAGCCTGCGGGTGTACGCGGGTGAAGTTGTTGCCCTGCTGGGTAGCAACGGGGCAGGGAAGTCGACCACGCTGCGAGCCATCTCGGGGCTGGTCCGCGTGGCAACTGGACAAATCAGTTTCCGCGGCCGCGATCTGGTCAACATGGACCCCACGAGCATCGTCCGCTTGGGCATTGCCCATTGCCCAGAGGGGCGCAAAGTTTTCCCGGAAATGACGGTCCTGGAAAACTTAGAGTTGGGCGGCTACACGCGGTCGGGAAGCCTACGAGACGACCTCGATCGGGTGTTTGACCTGTTTCCTGTCTTGCGGCAGCGGAGGTCACAGGCGGCGGGAAGTCTGTCCGGCGGAGAGCAGCAGATGTTGGCCATCGGCCGAGCCCTCATGTCGCGACCTACCCTCTTGTTACTGGACGAACCCACGATGGGGCTGGCACCTGCGGTCGCACGCGAGGTCGCGCGCGGCATCCAGAGCCTGAAGGCTAGAGGCACCACGGTGTTACTGGTGGAACAGAACGTGCACGCGGCGCTGCGCATAGCTGACCGAGGATACGTCCTCGAAAACGGCCGGCTGGTCGTGTCGGGGAGGTCGGAAGATCTTGCCCGGGACGAGCGGGTCCGACGGGCGTACCTCGGAGCTTGACTACTAGACCATATCCCGGAGGAGCCTCCCTGCTGCCGTGCACGAGGGGATCGCTGCGCTGTCCGGGCTGCAATCGTGGACCGTATACCGAGTGGGGCAGGGAGAGGACGGGATTGAGGTGTTCGTAGGGCGGCCACGTTGACCGCCGCCTGCCCTCAGGTGCAGTTGTTGAACATCACGAAGAGTCTCCCCACCCTGCAGGCGAGGCTGTGGGCGGACTTACCCCGCTTTCGTGGACAGGGTAACGCTGGCAGATTCAGTGGCATCGGGGGATGGTGGGCTGGGCCATGCGCCCCGATTCCCGAATCCGCTGTCCAAGCACTGCATCCTCCCGCCGTCTGCGGCTCAGCCCGCGCTTGCGCCACGCGTAGTACCCACTGGGGGAGACGCCCAGCACCCGGCACATCCGGGTCACCCTGTGATGCGCCCTCTCGCGCTCCACGGAGCCCGTCGCTCCGGAGCCCCGCGTCCAGCTCCGCCTGCTTCACCCAGGCACTCAGGGTCCCGTGGGCGATCCCAAGCTCCCGAGCGATCTGCGCGAGGGGCCGGCCCCAGCTCTCAACCAGCTCGTGTTGGCTCCTCCCGGAACTCCCGGGGATAAGGGGGTTTGCTCCTCGCCATCGTGGACTCCTTCCCGAGGCTGTTGCCTCCAAAGCCCCTCTCGCGCTCCCACCGAGAAAGACTTTGCTGAAAATCCGAAATCTGCATCCCCGCGCCCGAACACAGCCCCGGTGCCGGCTGCCCGGGCATGCCGGCGTTCAGGTCCACAGCCGCCGGTCCTGCGCCGCGGTCCCCGCCGGGCCGGTGGTAGGCCCCACCAGCCCCGCCTCCCGCATCAGCCGGTGAATGCCCACCTCAAACCCGCAGCCGACGCCGCCACCGCATGCCGGCGGGCTGTCCGGGGCGAGGCTGAAAAACCCTTGACTCCCTCCCCAGGGCTAAAGCCCGGGGATTCCCTCAAGCGGCCGGAGCCGCCTGAAGGCTGCCCGGATCTTGCGCTGACCTCCGGGCAGATTCGGTGGGGACCCACCGGTGTCCGTTCCACCGGTAGGTGCACCACCTGGGCCGGCCTTCGGCCCGTGCCCGTACCTCGGGCTCGCGGTACAGCAAGTTCAGGGCACCGTTCACATCGGCATGGATCTCATGACCGGCCGGACACCGCACACGAGATCTCAGGGGCCGAACCACGTTCTCCCCGCACACGGCACAGTGGCTGGAGGTGCCTTGTTCGGGCACGGGGTGCACCCGGATGCCGGCCCGCTCACAGGCGTCCAGAAGGGCGCTGGCTAGCTCCCGGAAGCTCCAGAAGTTATGCACCAGCTCGTTGAGCTTGCCGAAGTCCATGTCCTCGCGGATGCCGGTCAGGTCCCCCACGAGGAGGTCGGTCACTTTTGTCTTCTGCAGGATCCTCACCACGGTCCGGGCGAGGGCCCGGTAGGCAGCCAGCACACGCTCCCGCCTCCTGCCAAACAGCCTTCGGAGCTTCCGGGAGGTGTGCTGTCCCCTGGTTGCGAGCAGGGCCTGGAGCCGGTAGATGCGACCAGCCAGATTCCGGTAGTCTTTCCACAGCTCCCTGCTTCGGAAGACCCAGGCTTCCTGCGAGCCTTCCACGGCCAGGGCCACCGGGACTCTGGCTCCGCGGTCGACGGCGGCGAACTTCCTCGGCCGCTCCGTGTGGGCCGTGCACTGCACCTCCACGCTCTGAGAGGCGTACCAGGTGTGCCTCGCGGAATCCCACACCAGCTCCAGTCTGCCCTCCTTGCCGTGCCACCGCTTGGCTCCCCGGATGCGCAGGCGCAGCCGAGTCCCCTCCGGGCCGCGCAGGTCAGGGGGAAGGGGGATCTCGAGGATTCCGTCGGCGACCCGGTAGCTACGGGGATGCTTGATGGGGATGCAGCGGACGAGGCGGTGTCCTGTCTTGCGGTCCTTCCAGTAGCCGGGAAGGCCGGGCGGGTTGTGTACCCGGCCCTCGCGGTAGGCCCTGAGGGCTTCGAAGTAGGCCTCCCAGGACTCATGGACCTTCTTGAGGGTTTCCTGGGCGACATCCGAGGGCAGGGCCTTGTAGGACTCGTGGGCCTGAAAGGTGGCGCACAGCTCCGCGTAGGATGGAACGGGTTCCCCGGCGAGGTAACGCTGTCTGGACAGGAACTGAGCTGCATTCCACAGGCGGCTTACACGGTCCGCCAAGATCCTGAGGGCCCGAAATCCCTGGGCCTCACGGAGGACGCGGTACCGGTTTACCCTGCCCATGGCCTAAGGGTATTCGAACGGAGGTTTGCCTGTCAAGCGTGGCGGCCCTGGCGCCTTCCTCCCCACGGCTGAAGCCGGGGGCATCCGGCGCCGCATGCTCCGGTGAATCATCCCGCCGTAGCGCAGCGACATGGCCGTCACCCCGGCGTCCCACAGCCGCCGGGCATAGGCTTCCCCTTCGTCCCGCAGCACGTCGTATTCGGCTGTGATCACCAGCGCCGGCGCCACCCCAGAAACGTCCGGCGCCCGCAGAACCGAGGCATAGGGATGGGCCCCGTCGGCCTCCTCCCGCAAATAAAGCTCCCAGTACCAGGCCATCTTCTGCCGGGTCAGAAAGTACCCCTCGCCGTACGCCCGGTAAGATTCGGTGTCCAGGTTGTAGTCCGTCACCGGGTAAATCAAAAGCTGATAGGCAACCTCAGGAGTACCCCGCTCCCGGGCCATCAGGGCCACCACCGCGGCCAGGTTCCCACCAGCGCTGTCGCCCCCAACCGCCACCCGGCTTCCCCGACCCAGAAGCCCGGCCCGGTTCTCGAAGGCCCAGACCGTTGCCGCGTACGCGTCTTCCACCGCAGCCGGGAACTTGTGCTCCGGGGCCAGCCGGTAATCCACCGACACCACCACGCACGGCGTCGCGTTGGCCAGGGCCCGGCAGCCGGCGTCGTGGGTGTCGAGGTTGCCCACCACCCAGCCCCCGCCGTGAAAGTAGACCAGGATGCCTAAAGGCCTGGCTTCCGGTCGGTAGATCCGAACCTTGAGCTCACCCCCGGGGCCGGGAATCCCCACCTCTTCCACCGAGGCCACCGGCTCTGCCTCAAGCCCCTGGGCCATCCGGATTCGGACTGCCCGTGCCTCCGCCACCGTCTCCACAGGACCCCCGAGCCGACGAAGCTCCTCAAGGGCCGCCTTGGCCTCCGGATGAAGACTCATCTTGGCCTCCCCCGACAGGGTCCCACTGGTCCGCCACGACGTATTCTAACTGCCGCGCGCACCGTTCGTAGGCCGCCGGGCCCTGCCCAACCGGGTCCTCCACCTCTTTGCCCGTCCCGGCAAATTCCTCCACCGTTGCCACGCACCGCCTCGTCCGTCGGGGGCGCGCCGCTCGAGGCGCTGGTCCCGGCCGACCGGACCTCCACCCGTCCCCCGAGACCCGACACCTGTTCAACGCGGCGCCTGAGCAAGGCCTCCGCCATCGGGCTCCGGCAGGTGTTCCCGGTGCACACGAAGAGAATCTTCCTCATCGTCCCGCACCACGGAAAACTGCTCACAGGTCGCGGTACGCCTCTTCGTCCGCAGGGCTCGCCCACTCCGAAAGCGTTCCCTCCACGGCGCGGAGGTAGTCGCAGTCCGGCCCCTGCGCCGCCTTGAGGGATTTCTCCGCGGCCTGCTGTGCAAACCAGCAGACGTGCCGGGGGACGGAGTCGGGCGAGGCCAGGAGCCGCTCTGCCTCCCGGAGATCCTCCTGGGCAAAACGGAGCCACCGTCTGGCTTCGCTCTGCAGTTCAGGTCCGTTCATAGACCACCTTACCCTCGCGCAAAGCAGACCGGAGGACGTCGCCCACCACGTGGCCCCGCCGCGAAATCTCGTCCGGCGTGGTCACCACCACGTCTTTACACACCGGGAGGTCGTTCAAAACCCGCAGGATTTCCACCATGGCCTGGCGCTTGTTAGCGACTTCTTCCAGGACCACCAGAAGGTCCACGTCGCTCCAGGGGCCCGCCTCCCCGCGGGCCCGCGACCCGAACAGGATGACGCGCACGGGGCGGAAGCGTTCCACGATGCGCTGGACCATGGTCTGTACCAGATCCTCAGACACGTCTACTCCCTGCCTCCGAAAAGCAAGCCCGTACCCGAGCCGGGTTCCCGGGCCAGCCTTGCAAGCTCGGGCCAGCCCAGGACCAGGGCGTTGTAGGCCTGCGCGTCCTGAGAGCGGCCCTTCTTCTCCGCGATGGCGAAGAGCCGGTAGGCGAGGTCGCGGGCCAGTTCTCCTCGTGAACCGAGCTTCCGCAGGAGCCCGGCCGTGGCCTTGTCCCCGAGCTTCTCGTGGTAGTAGACCCGCAGCAGGTGGTGAGTCGCCTCCCAGACGCTGACCCGGCGGTCCCTGTCAGGGTTCCAGTTCTGCGGGAGTTCCTCGGGACGCAGGAGCCGCACCTTCCCGCCTCTGGAGTGCACAATCCCCGCCTCCGCCAGCCCGCTCACCGACGTCACCTTGGCCTTGGACAGCAGCTCGGCGTCCCCGAAATCCCCCTCCTCGAACCCATGCTGCTCGTACCAGGCGATGGCCCAGCGGGTTTCGTTGTCGAACTCGTCCTCCTGCTCGGACAGCACCTCGGTCAGGGTCTGGTTGATGAGGGCCAAGGCCGTGCGCACGCTCATGGGCCGGCCGCTCGCCTCCAGGATCCGGCTGTATTTGGAGTAGATCGCCATGCCGGGGCCGATGGCCGCCTGTGTGAAGTCCACCGGGGCGATGTTCCCCTGCTGGAGGCGCCGTAGGGCCACCGGCAGCTCGCGCTTGAGTTCTGCCACGAAGGAGCGCCGGTCGGTCTGGGGGGCGTCGGCGCGCCGGGGCCGGCAAGCGAGGACGATGTACGAGGCGAGGGCGTTCGAGCCCATGGCGCGCATCCGCCATTGGTACGATGCCCGCACCGGCCAGGTGGCGGTGACCTGGAAGCCGGTCTCGACGAGGGCGGTGAGCATCGTCTCCCAGCCGGTGGTGCGGTCCACCCGCTCAGCGTTCCCGTTGCCGTCCGCTTCCTGGTCGGCGCCGCTCTCCTCGTCGTCCTGCTTGAAGGCGTAGTAGACGGTGAGGGGAAAGCGCGGATCCATCTTCTCTCGTAAGATGGCGAAAGCCCGGCGGAAGCCCTGCTCGAAGTGCTCCTTGGCCTTGCGCCTGTCGCCGCCGAAGCGCTCGGGCGCCGCCACCAGCTCCGGCTCCTTGGGCACCAGGATCGTGCCGAAGAGGTCGGGGTAGAGGTCGCCGATGGTGCGACGTAGCCACACGTAGAAGAAGTCCGAGAGGGCGGCGTAGCCGATGTTGTCGTAGTAGGGCGGGTCGGT
>Ga0079995_1064703_pt1 | contig 156286 bp, 146 predicted proteins | sample FaiFalFF_MnMetaG_2_FD_69198 | JGI IMG/M metagenome (GOLD analysis project Ga0079995, IMG submission 69198) | Freshwater microbial communities from Yellowstone National Park, Wyoming, USA - Fairy Falls C (FF_Mn_C) (SPADES assembly) (version 4) | ecosystem: Environmental > Aquatic > Freshwater >... | reverse complement strand
TCCACCGGATCTGGATCTGTTGGCGGGTGGTGATGTCGGCGATCCCCCGCCCCCGCTCCGCGCTGATCGTCGCGATCTCCCGGACCTGGGCGGCGGTGGCGATCCCGTTGGGGATGCGGATCCGGATCATGAAGTACCCGGGCTCCCCCTCGCTCTGCCGGCGGAGGAAAACGCCGTACCACTTCAGCCGCTCCACGTCGTCCTTGGGGATCCGTTCCCATCCGAGCACGGCGAACCGGGGGATGTCTGGCCCGACCTCCAGTCCGTCCTTTTCCGCCTTCAGACGCTCGATGGCGTTCGTGGGCCGCGTGCGTACCTCCATGGGGCCTCCCTCCTGGGCAAAAAGTAAAGGCCCCAAGCGGAAGTTCCGCTTGGGGCCTCAGGGCCGGCTTTCCAGGCTACAGGGCCTGCGCCCGCAACCGGGCGGGCAAGCCTTCACCTGCCCTTATACAGCAACGCCACGGGGCTGTCAATCCCTCTGCGCGTCTCCTCACACCACCGTCCATCCTCCGTCCACCACGAGGACCGCTCCGTTCACGTAGCTGGCCTCGTCGCTTGCCAGGAACAGGGCAGCCCGGGCGACCTCCTCCGGCTGGCCCGGGCGCGGCAGGTAGGACATCAACCCCATGACCCGTTGCATGGCCTCCGCGTGCGGCTCGCCGCCCAAGGGGATCCCCGTCTGGATGGCCCCGGGGCAGATGACGTTGCATCGGATGTTCCGGGCCCCGTAGTGCTGGGCGATGTGCCGGCTAAGACCGATCAGGGCGTGCTTGGAAACCGTGTAGGCCACGCCTGCCCGGCCTCCCAGGAGCCCTGCCACGGAGGAGATGTTCACGATCACCCCGCCTCCCTGGTCCAACATGGGTCCGAGAGCCCGCCGGCAGAGGAAGAAGGGCCCTTCGAGGTTCACCCCCATCACGCGCCTCCACAGGTCCGTGGGCGTCTCCGCCGCCGGCAGGAACCGGTCCATGATCCCCGCGTTGTTGACCAGGATGTCCAGACGGCCGAATTCCCGGATGGCGCTTTCCACCATCCGATCCGCATCCGCCTCCGAAGAGACGTCCCCCACCACCCCCGCTGCCTTCCACCCCCGTTCCCGGAGGGCTGCGACCGTGGCCTCCACCCGTTCGGCCACGAGGTCCGAGACCACCACCGCAGCTCCTTCCTCGGCGAACAGGGCGGCCATGGCCCTTCCGATTCCTGCTCCCGCCCCCGTGATGAGCGCGACTTTCCCCGCCAGCTTCATGGGACATCCTCCGCGCGCCGGTTTCGGTACCACCCAGTGTACCGAAACCGGTGCGCGGAGAGCAGCCTCTTGCTCTGCGCTTCCGTTCCGTTCCACGATCAAGGGGCGGAGGTGCGTTGGAAACCAGAACTCATCCAGAGGGCGGGGCGATGTCCGACTTCGACTACCAGACCGATGTGCTGATCGTGGGCAGCGGAGCGGCTGGGCTCGTCGGAGCCCTCGTGGTCAAAGAGCACGGCTTCGAGCCGCTCATCGTGGAGAAAACTGCGTTCGTCGGGGGGACTACCGCGTGGTCTGGAGGCGGACTGTGGATCCCCAACAACCCCGTAAGCCGTGCCGCGGGGGTACAGGACTCCCTGGAAGCCGCCCGGATCTACCTGGACCACGTGGTGGGTGAAGCGGGCCCGGCCTCCTCGCCGGAACGCCGCAGGGCCTTTCTCGAGTACGGGCCGCAGATGGTGGAATTCCTGCAGCGGCTTGGGTTCCGGTGGCGCGCGGCGCGGGGATACCCCGACTATTACCCGGACCGGCCCGGCGCGTCCATCGCGGGTCGGGCCATTGAGGGAGCCCTCTTCGACGGCCGGTCGCTGGGGCCCTGGCTGCCTCGCCTCCACCGCCATCCCAGCCTCCCTGCCCTTCCCCTGCACACCAATGAGGCCGCGGCCTTCGCCCTGATGCGACGGACGCCCCGCGGGATGCTCACAGCTCTACGAGTCCTGGGACGGTGGGCCGCGCACCGCCTCCGCGGCCGCATCCCCCTCACCATGGGGCTTTCCCTCATTGGGCAGCTCCTCTGGCTCGTGCTGCAGCGCGGCATCCCCCTCTGGGTGGAGAGTCCTCTTTTGGAGCTCGTGTTGGAGGACGGGCGCGTGGTGGGGGCTGAAGTGCGACACCACCACCGGTCCGTGCGGATCCGGGTCCGTGGGGGTGTGCTGCTCGCGGCCGGCGGGTTCGCGCACAACCCGCAGATGCGGGAACAATACCACCCGCACCCCACCTCCACCGCCTGGACCTCCGCGGCTCCCGCGGACACGGGCGATGCCATCCGGGCAGCCCAGGCCATTGGAGCCGCGGTGGCCCTCATGGACGATGCGTGGTGGGGACCCACCGCCCTCACCCCCCAGGGTCGGCCTGTCTTTTTGCTGTGGGAGCGCTCGCTTCCCTATTCCCTCATCGTGGACGCAAGCGGACAGCGGTTCATGAACGAGTCCGCTTCCTATGTGGACTGCGGCCACCGGCAGTACGAGCGTCACCGGGAGATCCCCGCCATCCCCGCCTGGCTCATCATAGATGCGAAGCACCGCCGGTTCTATCCGTTCGGCCTGCTCCCGCCTGGCTTCACCCCCGCCTCCGCCACGGGCCCCGGATTCCTCGTGCGGGCCTCCAGTCTCCATGATCTGGCACGCCGATGTGGCATTGATCCCGAGGGCCTTGTGCGCACCGTGGAACGGTTCAACCGCATGGCGCGGACGGGGCGGGACGAGGACTTCCATCGCGGGGAGAGCGCCTACGACAACTACTACGGGGATCCTCGGGTCCGCCCCAATCCCAACCTGGGCCCTCTGGACCGGCCTCCCTTCTACGCCACCGCGGTGTATCCCGGGGATCTCGGGACCAAGGGAGGGCTGCTGACGGACGCTTGGGGTCGCGTGCTGCGGGAGGATGGAACCCCCATCCCGGGACTCTATGCGGCGGGGAACACCAGCGCCTCTGTGATGGGGCGCACCTATCCAGGGCCCGGAGCCACCCTGGGCCCGGCCTGTGTCTTCGCCTACATCGCCATGCTCCACGCCATCCAGGACTTACAATCGCGCAAAAGCCCGCCAGGTGCCGCGCAATCCGAGAAGGTCCCCAGGACGGGAACCGGATCCTGAGCGGGCCTGGTGGGCGGAGCAGGACTCGAACCTGCGACCCCGTCCTTGTAAGGGACGTGCTCTTCCGCTGAGCTATCCGCCCTGGTGCCGGGGGCGGGAGTCGAACCCGCACGGCCGTTGGGGGCCAGCGGAGTTTGAGTCCGCCGCGTCTGCCTGTTCCGCCACCCCGGCCCCACCCTCCAGTATACCGGAGGGCAGGCTCGGTCCGAAGGTGGAGAGGTATTCTTTCATGAACCTGTGGTGGAGGGGAGGCCAAGAGAAGGCCCGCACTGCGAGCTCCACGGCCCGAGCAGGAAGGTGCAGGACGGCCCAGGTCGCCAGCGCCAGAAATCCCACCCGTCTCCGCTGCGCGGCCACATAGGCCCGATACCGTTCGCGAGCCCACTCCACGGTACACCGTCCCTCCAGGATTCGCTGGAAGAGCTGCCCGACGAGCCACCCCGCGTGCACCGCGGACCGAATCCCCTCGCCCGTAAGGGGGAGGCACTGCCCGACCGCGTCCCCCACGCCGAACACGGATCCCACCACGGGATCGTGCACCCCGAACCCGAGGTAGCCGCCATGATAGCCCTGGGGCTCGACCCCGAACCGGTGGGCGAACCCGTCCAGGGTCTCCCGCAGCCGGGTCCGCCCACGATAGGAGAGCACCCCCAGCCGGACCCGCTTGCCGCACGGAAACGCCCAGCCGTACCCGTCCGGGATGATTCCCGGCAAGAAGAAGTGTAGGCCTTCCGGGAGCGTTCCCGGGACTTCGGTCTCCAGCCCGAACCCCAGCCAGCGCCCTCGTCGGAAGTCGCCGCCCACGGCTCGAAGAAGGGCGGCCCGCCACCCCGTGCAGTCCGCCAGCAGCCGTGCCCGGAAGGGGCCAGCCGAGGTGTGCACGGTCGTCCCCTCCACGCCCTGGACGGAAGCCTGCACGAACTCCACGCCACGCGCCCGGCGCAGGGCCAGCTGGCAGAAGAGGCGGTAATCGAAGGTGCAGAAGGGCTCCCCTTCGAGCGGCCAGACGGAAGTGTTCCGGGGAGTGTGCACCACGATCCGTCGGTGGACCTGGAGGATGGCTTCCTCCGCCCCCAGGGCCCGGAGGAGGGAAGTTGGGGCGCCGCACGCGGAGGTTTGATGCGCTCCCAGGGGGGATCGGTCCACCAACAGCACGCGACCCCGCACCCGCTGAGCCACTGCGAGCCCCGCGAAGGAAGCGCCCGCCACGAGCACGTCGTAGGTCACTTCCCGGGCCTCGCGTACCGGAACTCGAAGGCGCCTCCGTATGGAGGGAGCTCCAGGCGGTCTCGCCGTTCGACCCGGATCTCCAGGCCCAGCCCCCGGAGCCCTTCCACGAGCCCTCCTCGGATGGTCAGGGCGCCCTCTAGGGTTGCGGGATCTCCGATGGCCGCGATCTCATAGGGCGGCGCGAGACGCTGCAGGTTCACGAGAATGGTCCCCCCCACCTGCGAGAACCCGCTGGTGGCGGTGATCCGCTGGCCGTTCACCGCCATGGCCTCCGCCCCTGCGGCCCATAGCTCATTGACGATCGCCACCAGGTCCTGGTACTGGACGAAGACGGGACCCTGCGGGGGGAGGTTCTTCGGTGCGGAGATCCGCACCACCACGCCGGGTCCCGTCACCCGCACGAGCCCCAAGGCGAGACGGAGCTGTTCCACCTGCGCCCGCAAGGAGGCGGCGATGCTCTGGCCCTCCGCCTGGGCCCGCTCGTACTGCCCCAATTGGGCCCGGAGCTGTGCCACTTCCGCCTCCAGCCGTCCCCGAACCTCCCGCTCCCGCCGCAGCATGATGGCCAGAGCGTAGAGGTTTCGGGTGCGGACTTCCGAGGCTTCCAAGACCTTCCGGCCCGCCCGCAGCTGCGCCACCACGAGGAACCCCATAAAGAGCAGGCTCAGGAAAGCCAGGCCCTGCGCGACCCGCGCACGCCCCCGGTCTCCCGATTCTGCCCGCACGCTGGCCCCTCCGGCAGGGATCGGTCTCGCTTTCCGGACGTCTGCCTCGTGTGCTCTTAGTGTACCGGGAACCGGGCGCGGAACGGAAAAGGGCTACAGCTCGTCCTCCGTGGACGCGGTGACCGTCGTGCGCCTCCCGGACTCGTACTCCTGCACGCCCTGCAGCAGGGCCATCCAGGCGAGGGTGGCGCACTTCACCCGCACGGGGAACCTCCGAACCCCCTGCAACGCCACGAGATCCCCCAGGCGGCCTTCCTCCGCAGGCCTGCCCTGCATCATCCCCTTGAACTCCTCGATGAGGGCCTTCACCTCCTGCAGGGACTTGCCCCGGACCTGCTCCGTCATCATGGAGGCGGATGCCTGGCTGATGGAACACCCCCGGCCCTCAAACCGGATGTCCTGGATCACCCCGTCCTCCACCCGGGCGTAGACGCTGATCTCATCCCCGCAGGAGGGATTGGCCCCCTCGACGACGATGTCTGCGGGATCCAGCCGCCCCCGATTCCGCGGGCGGGTGTAGTGCTCGAGGATGATCTCCCGGTACAGTTCCTCCAGCATGGGCTACGCCCGAGGCAGGCCGAAAAAGGTCTTGACTTTCTCCAGCCCCCGCACGAGGGCGTCCACGTCCTCCGGCGTGTTGTACAGGTAGACGCTGGCCCGGGTGGTGCTCTGAACGCCCAGCCTCCGGTGCAGGGGCTGGGCGCAGTGATGCCCTGCCCGCACACAGATGGCCTCGCTGTCGAGCACCTGGGCCACGTCGTGCGGATGCACCCCCTCCAGGGTGAACGCCACCGCCCCGCCTCGGACCTCCGGATCCCGAGGTCCGTAGACGCGCACGCCCTCTACCTCCCCGAGCTGGGCGAGGGCGTACCGGACCAGCTGCTTCTCGTGGGCCCGGATGGCCTCCATGCCGATCCCCCGGAGGTAGTCCACGGCCACCCCCAGCGCGATGGCGTCCGCGATGTTCGGAGTCCCCGCCTCAAAACGGTGCGGCGGGGACTTATAGGTGGATCGCTCCAGCTCCACCCGCTCGATCATCTCCCCGCCGCCGTGGAAGGGGGGCATGGCCTCCAAGAGCTCCAGGCGGCCCCACAGCACGCCAATCCCCGTGGGACCGCACATCTTGTGCCCACTGAAGGCCAGGAAATCGCAGCCGAGTTCCCGCACGTTCACGGGCATGTGCGGTACGCTCTGAGCCCCGTCCACCACCACCACGGCGCCCGCCGCGTGGGCGCGATCTACGATGGTGCGGATGGGATTGATGGTACCGAGCACGTTGGACTGGTGGGTAACGGCCACGATTCGGGTGCGCTCCGTGAGCAAGCGGTCCAGCTGCTCCAGATCCAGGGTCCCATCCTCCCGGAGGGGAAGGATCCTCAGACGTGCGCCCCGTTCCTGGGCCAGGATCTGCCAGGGAACGAGGTTGCTGTGGTGCTCCATCTCCGTCGTCAGGATCTCGTCCCCTTCCCGGACGTGGGCTCGACCGTAGGCATACGCCACCAGGTTGATCCCCTCCGTAGTCCCCCGCACGAAGATGACCTCTTCCGGACGCGCGCCCACGAAGGCCGCCACCTTGGCGCGGGCTTCCTCGTACGCCAGGGTGGCCTGCTCCGCGATGCGGTAGAGGCCCCGGTGGACGTTGGCGTTGTAGGTGCGGTAGTACTCCGCCAGAGCCTCCAGGACCACCCACGGCTTCTGGGAAGTGGCAGCGCTATCCAGGTACACCAGACGCTTGCCGTCCAGCTCCCGCTGGAGCAGGGGGAAATCCTTCCGGACGTCTGCGGGCAGGGGCATGCCCCCTCCTATTCGTGGATCCGACCGGCGCGCACGCGCGGGATCGGGTTCACGTACACCTCCTCCCCCTCCACCCGGACCTCATAGGTGGCCACATTGCGGACCGCGGGCAGGGACTTCACTTGCCCCGTGGGGATGTGGAAGCGGGAGCCGTGGCGCGGACACACCGCCATCTCCCCCATTACGGGACCCTCCGAGAGCCAGGCTTCTTCGTGCGTGCACCGGTCGTCAATGGCGTAGAACCGGCCCCCGAGATTATAGACCGCAATTCGCCTCCCCGCCACCTCGAAGGCTCGACCCCGGCCCGGGGGGATCTCGCTCGTCCTCGCCACCCGCACGAAGGTCTCCAGCTCCCGGCTCATCCTCGGACCGCCTCCTCCAGCAACGCCCGTAGGGCCGTCACCCGGCCAAGGGGTGCTTCCGCTCCCATCTTCCGGGCCACCAGCTGCTCCAGGTGCAGCCGGAGATCCTCCAGGGGCAGGCGGTCCAGGACCTCGCTGAAGAACCCTTCCACCATCATGTGCACCGCCTGCTGCCGGGTGAGGCCCCGGGTCTGCAGATAGAACACGTGCTGCTCATCCAGACGACTCACCGCGGAGCCGTGCGTGCACCGGAGGTCGTTGGCCATGATCTCCAGCTCCGGCTTGCTGTCCGCCCGGGCCTCCGGGGACAGCAGGAGGTTGCGGTTCGACTGGAAGGCGTTGGTGCGCTGAGCGCCTGGGTGCACCCGGATGAGGCCTGCGAAGATGCACCGGGCTGCGTCCAACACCGCGTTCTTGTACAGGAGGTCACTCGTGGTGTGCGGGGCGAAGTGCTCCTGGAGGGTGTGGAAGTCGTAGTGCTGACGATCCGCGGCGAAGAAGGCACCCAACATCTCGCTGGACCCGCCCGGACCTCGGAGGTGCACCTGCACGAAGTCCTTCACCACGTTCCCCCCGAAGGCGCTCACAAGACTGGCCAGGCTCGCGTCCCGGCCCACCTCCGTCCGAAACACCCCGAACTCCCGAACCTCAGGGCCCCAGTCCTGGATGCTGGCGTGCCGCAGCCGGCTCGCGTTGCCCAGCACCACCTCCGCGGCGAGGTTGACGATCCCCTCAGTGCCGGGACGGGATCTCCAGAACTGTACGAGGGTGGCCTGCGCACCCTCTTCCAGAATCACCAGCACGTGGGGGAACAGGGCGATTCCCGCTCCTTCTAACCCCTCCACGCACACAAAGGGCTTGGACACTTCCACGTTCCGCGGCACGTACAGCACCACCCCCCCACTCAGGTAGGCCGCGTGCTGGGCGGTGAACTTGTTCTCCTCAGGGGGGATCACGGAGCCCAGGAACCGCTCGATCAGTTCTGGATGCTCCCGGACCGCGGTGCGCAATTCCGTGAAGATCACTCCCCTCCTCTGGAGGGCGGGGTCCAACTCCACGAGGAGAGGGGCGCCGTTCCGGTTGACCACGGCCCCGGACCGATCCACCACCACCGCTAGGGCATCGGCGGCCTCCGGCGGAAGGGATGCCCGAGTGGCCTCCTCCACCGCAGGCAGGAGATCCTCCTGGAACAGCCAATCCGGGGGCGTGCGTCGCCATGCCTCCTCCGTGGGGGCAGGGAGGGACAAGGCCTCAAATGCGCGCAGAGCCCGGGCGCGACGGCCCCGCAGCCACCCGGGCTCCGCCCAGACCTCGGAGAGCGTATGGACCACCGTCTCGCTCATCCCACGGAGCCCTCCATCTCCAGGGCGATGAGCCGGTTGAGCTCCACCGCGTACTCTAAGGGGAGTTCCTTCGCGATGGGCTCGATGAACCCGCGGACGATCATGTTCATGGCCTCGTCCTCCCGGATCCCCCGGCTCATGAGGTAGAACAGCTGCTCGTCGCTCACCTTGGACACCGTGGCCTCGTGGGTGATCTGCACGTCTTCCTCGTCGATCTCCATGGTGGGGTAGGTGTCCGACCGGGACCGGTCGTCGAGGATCAAGGCGTCACACCGCACCGCGCACTTGCTCCCCTTCGCCCCCTTGTATACCTTCACCAGGCCCCGGTAGCCCGCCCGGCCCCCGTCCTTGCTGATGGACTTGCTGACGATGGAGGACTGAGTGTAGGGAGCCGCGTGGATCACCTTTCCGCCCGGGTCCTGGTGCTGCCCAGCCCCCGCGAAGGCCACGGACAGGATCTCCGCCTTCGCCCCCGGCTCCACCAGGTACACGGAGGGGTACTTCATGGTGATCTTGCTGTTGTGGACCACGAACCCATTTGCCACGAAGTTGTGCGTTCCCTCAATCTCGATGTCCCAGGTGTCCTCAACCCCCTCCGGCTCGATGGCCGCCACGCGCGAGAAGTGCACCGGGTGCGTGTACGGCTGCTCGCCGAAGTACAGGAAATAGTGTGTGTACTCCTTGGTTTCCTCCCCCAGGGGCTTTCTCTCCACCCGGCTCCACCGGGAGATCTTCCGGGCATCCCAACCGCAGGAGATGGCGAGGGCCTTAATGTCCTCCAGCAGCAGCCGGTTCGCACTCGTCACGGACAGGTTCTTGTGTCCACCTCGGCGGCGTCCGTCCCCCGCGATGTAGCCCTCCAGAAACGCCACCCGCTGCCCCTTGGGCAGTCGGTAGATCCACCGGGGCACCCGCTTCTCCCGTGCCCCTCCCGCGAAGCCCTGCGCCCGCAGCCACTCCGCCAGATCCACCGAGTTGACCCGCACCGCGTTCCCCCTCACCTGCCCCTGGAGCCCGAAGAGCCTCTCCAGCAGCTCCAGCAGGCGGCGGTGCGCCCGGTCTCCTTCCGGCACTGCGAAGCACACCCGCGTTCCGTCCAGGTAGCCGTCCGCCACGTACAGGCCCAGCAGCCACAGCAGCTCCTCCGTGCTCTCCTCAGGAAGCCGCACGGCTTTCCTCCCCCGCCGTCCCACCGCCGCGAACACCGCCGGCCGCCCGCTGTCCGGCACGTCCCCCACGATGGCCACCAGGTCACCAGGCCGTAGCTGGTCCAGCCGTTCCCAGGTCAGGAACACGTGCCTGCCTTGCTTGCGCAGCACCAGGAAGGGGTGGTTCGCGGTCGCCCGGATCTCCCGGTGATTGGCCACCCGCAGCCGGAACACCTGCTGCCGCCCACTGTAGCGCTTGGCCACCACTCTCCGCCGCACGAGGTTCAGCTCCGCGTTCACCGTGTAGACGGTATCCCCCGGCTCTACCTCTGCAATCGGCTTGAGGTCGTTGTTCAACAACACCAGAGCGTCCGAAGTCAAACACCCCAAATTCCCGTCCACCCACTCCATGGTGGCGTCCCGGTACGCCACCGCCCGCTTGGTCACCAAGTTGTACACGTTCTTCGACCAGTTCTGAATGGTCGTGTACCGACAGCGAGCTCCCTCCTTCACGATGATCTCCACGACGGCGCTATGCAGGGAGTCCGTGGTGTAGATGGGAGCCGTACACCCCTCCACGTAGTGGACGTAGGCCCCCCGCTCCACGATGATCAACGTCCGCTCGAACTGTCCCACGTTCTCCGCGTTGATCCGGAAGTACGCCTGCAGGGGGATGTCCACCTTCACCCCCTCCGGCACGTAGATGAAGGAGCCCCCGGACCACACCGCGGAGTTCAGGGCCGCGAACTTGTTGTCCTCGGGCGGGACCACCGTGCCGAAGTACTCACGAACGAGATCCGGGTACTTCTTCACCGCGGTGTCCGTGTCCACGAAGATGACCCCGAGCTTCTCCCACTCCTCCTTGAGGCGGTGGTACACCACCTCCGACTCGTACTGCGCTCCCACTCCGGCCAGGAACTTCCGCTCCGCCTCAGGGATCCCCAGGCGCTCGTAGGTGTCCTTGATCTCCGGTGGGAGGTCGTCCCAGCTGCGGGCCTGGCGGTCCGTGGGCTTGATGTAGTAGTAGATGTTGTCAAAGTCGATGCCCGAGAGGTCCGGCCCCCAGGTGGGCAGGGGCTTCTTCCAGAACACCTCCAGGCTGTACAGCCGGAACGCCCGCATCCAGTCGGGCTCTCCCTTGAGGTAGGAGATCTCCTCCACCACTTCCCGGCTCAAGCCCTTGCGGGACTTGAACACGTAGTTCTCGGGCATCCGGAAGCCCCACTTGTACTGGTCCAGATCGATGCCGAGAGGGTTCGTGGTCGCCATCCTCCACCTCCCTTAGTGGGCCACCCAGAACACCTTGCCCGCTCGTCGTACCGGGCGGTCTTCCGGGGTCTCCGCCACCACCTGGGCGAACTGCGCCTGCAGCCCCTCGTAACCCGTCTGCTCCAGCTCGTCCGCGAGTTCCGGGCCGCCGGAGATCACGATGCGGCCATCGAGCATCACGTGAACGTGATGCGGGCGGACGTACTGGAGGATCCGGGAGTAGTGGGTGATGAGGACGATCCCCATGTTGCCCCGGGCCTGCTCGAACAGCCGGTTGATGTTCTCCGCCACCACGCGGACCGCGTCGATGTCGAGCCCGGAGTCCGTCTCGTCCAGGATGGCCATCTCCGGCTCCAGCACCGCCATCTGGAGGATCTCCGCCCGCTTCTTCTCTCCCCCGCTGAACCCCTCGTTCACGTAGCGGGTGACGATGCTGGGGTCCAGCTTCAACAGCTCCAGCTTCTCCCGGAGGATCTTCTGGAACTCCGCCACGGGGATGAGCTCGTTCTCGTAGCCCCGGCGGGCGGAGAGGGCGGTGCGCAAAAACGAGGCGAAGTTCACGCCCGGGATGGCCACGGGGTACTGGAAGGCGATAAATAAGCCCTCCCGGGCCCTCTCGTCCGGGGTCATCTCCAGGAGGTCGCGGCCCTTATACAGGACCTCCCCTCCCGTGATCACGTAGAAGGGATTCCCCATAAGGACGTTGGCCAGGGTGGACTTCCCCGACCCGTTGGGCCCCATGATGGCGTGGATCTCGCCCTTCCGGACCTCCAGGTTGACCCCCCGAAGGATCTCCCGGTCCAGCTCCTCCACCTTGGCCCTCAGGTTGCGAATCACAAGATCCGGCGCCCGATCCGACATCCGTCTCTCTCCGGGACTCCAAGAGATTCTTGAGTGAAACGCTCAACAACCTCCCGATCCATTCTAGAGGTGTCGGCGGGATGGGTCAAGGAAAACCCCCTAGGGCAACAACCGGGCGTCCAGGGTGAGTGCCTGGAGTCCAGGCTTGAGCAGGGCGGACACGGGGCAGCCCTCTTTCGCCTCCTCCGCAGCCTGCCGGAAGGTGGCCTCGTCCGCGCCGGGAACCCGTGCCTCGGTTTCCAGGTGGATCTTGGTGATCCTGGGGCCTCCTTCCCCGGTCTGGAGGGTGACGGCAGCTCTCGTACGGATCTCCTGGGGAGGGAGGCCCCGCTGGGCGAGCCGGCCAGAGAGGGCCATGCTGAAGCAAGCGGCATGCGCGGCCGCGATGAGCTCCTCTGGGTTGCTGCCTTCCCCCTGCTCGAACCGGGAGGGGAAGGTAATGGAGACCTCCCGCAGGGCCCCGCTCTGGGTGCTGGCCTTGCCGAGGCCGCCGCGCAGGTCCCCCGTCCAGGTGACCGTAGCCGTCCGAACGATCTCCGGCATGTCCGCACCTCCTTTTGTACTCATGTCCAACGATAGCACACCCGTCCCCTACCCACCTCCGTCCGCCTCCCGGAAGGCGTTCTCCTGGGCCCACGCCCGGAGGGCGGTCCGGTTCACCTTTTCTGGGCCGGTACGCGGCAGCTCGGGCAGGAACCCAATGCGCTTAGGGACCTTGTACGGAGCGAGGAGCCGGGCGCAGTGAGCCCGGAGCTCCTCCTCCGTGGCGGTGGTCCCGGGCATCAGTTCCACCACCGCCACCACCCGCTGCCCCCACTCCGGGTCGGGAATCCCCACCACCCCGGCGTCCCGCACGGCGGGATGGGTGCGCAGAACCTCTTCCACCTCACCGCTCGACACGTTCTCCCCGCCCGTCACGATGAGGTCCTCCCGCCGGTCCAAGACGTACAGGTAACCCTCCTCATCCAAACGGCCCAGGTCCCCGGTACGGAGCCAGCCATCCCGCAGGCCCGTCGCGGTCTCCTCAGGGCGTTGCCAGTACCCCGCCATCACCGTGGGTCCTCGCACCAGGATCTCTCCCTCCCCTCCTTCCACCCGCACCTCCACTACCGGCAGAGCCCGGCCGCACGAGCCAGGTTTCCTCCGGACCTCCGAAGGGTGCATGGTGGTCACCTGGCTTGCGGCCTCCGTCAGGCCGTAAGTGGGGGCCACCTGGATTCCCGCCTCCATGCATTCCGCCACCAAGTCCTGGGGAATACGGCCACCGCCCAGGAGTACGGCCCGGACCCCGGGGAAGGGCCGGTGCCCCCACTCCCGCAGCACGCGGCGCAACATAGTCGGGACCAGGGAGATCAGGGTCACCCGCGCCCGTTCCAGCTCCGCGCATACCGCACCCGCGTCGAATGCCTCGTGGATCACCACCGTGGCCCCGAAGAGGGCGGCCCGCCAGAGAATGGCAAGCCCCCCGATGTGGCAGAGAGGCATGACCACCAGCCACGTGTCGTGCTCAGCCAAGCCCAGCCGCTGCGCCCAGCCTACCGCGTTCCAGTAGTGGTTGCCGTAGGTGAGCAGGACCCCCTTAGGCCGGGCTGAGGTCCCGGAGGTGTACAGGATGCCCTGAACGGCTCCCAGCAGGACCCGGTGGGAGAGCCGGGGCGCGTCCGGGGGGATCCCCGGAAAGAGGTCCGGATGGTCGGGATCCAGGAAGACCACGGGCTCCCAGCCCACCTCCCCGACCAGACCCGCGAGGGCGGGGTGGACGAGCAGGAGGCGGGGCCGGACGTCCTGAAGGCGCTCCAGCAGTTCCCGCGCGGTGAGCCGGGGATGGAGGGGAACCAGCACAGCTCTGAGGCGGGCCAGGGCGAAAGCGAGCACGGCGAAGGGAATCCCGTTGGGGCTGAGGAGGGCCACCCGATCCTGCCCTGTCACCCCGAGCCTCGAGAGCCGTCGGGCCACCCGGTTCACCCGCTCGTCGAGCTCCCCGAAGGAGAGGGCTTCCGGGCCGCAGACGAGCGCCATCCGGGCGGGATGAACCCGGGCCTGTTCCGCAAGCCAGTCCGCGGTGGTCATATCAGGAGCGCGGCCCCCAACAGCGCCGCGTGCGCGAGGTGCAGCCGGGCGGTACTGCGCAGGGCATGGTTCAACGCCGCCCCCTCCTGGGTCCACACGAAGTGGACGAGGGACGCGGCCCACGGTACGGCGAGCCACGGAAGCCAGTAGAACTCCCCCAGCCAGCCGAAGGCGTGCATCCATGCGGGGGCCACAAAGGTCCCCAGCAGACACAGGAGGTACTCCAGACGGGTGCCCGTGCGGCCGAGGCGCACGGCCAGGGTGCGCTTTCCGCTTGCCCGGTCCGTCTGTAGATCCCGAAGGTTGTTGACCACGAGGATGGCGGTACACAGGAATCCTACGGGCACCGCTGCGGCCACGGGCTGGGCCCGCAGCATTCCCGTCTGCACGTAGTCCGTGCCCACCACAGCCACGAGCCCGAAGAAGACGAAGACCAGCAGGTCCCCCAGTCCCCGGTATCCGAGAGGGGCGGGGCCCGCGGTGTACAGCACTCCCGCGAGGACACAGGCAAGACCCACCGGGACCAGGACCCACCCCCGCAGGGCCACGAGGTACAGGCCGCCCAGCGCGGCCAGCGTGAACGCCGCGTATGCGCCCAGAAGCACTTGGCGCGGGCTCAGGAGCCCTGCGGCGGTGACCCGAGGAGGGCCCAGGCGATGAGGCGGATCGGAGCCATGGAGGAAGTCGTAGACGTCGTTGGCGAGGTTGGTGCCGATCTGGATCCACAGGGCCACCCAGAGGGAGGCCAGAGCCGCGGGAAGGTGAAAGGCGCCCAGGCGCGCCGCGGTGGCGCTCCCCACGAGGACCGGGGCGATGGCCGCGGGCAAGGTGGCGGGCCGGGCCGCCAGCATCCAGGGGCGGAAGCCGTTCCGGATCTCGAAGGCTCCCAACATGGCCTCAGGGGAACCGAGGGAATCTGGAGAAGTCGGGCTTGCGCTTCTGCAGAAAGGCGTCCCGACCCTCCTTGGCCTCATCCGTGAGGTAGTACAGGAGGGTGGCGTCCCCGCCGAGCTGCTGCAACCCCGCAAGCCCGTCTGTGTCCGCGTTGAAGGCGGCTTTGAGCAGCCGGATCGCCAGCGGGCTCTTTTCCAGGATCTCCCGGGCCCACCGGACTCCTTCCTCCTCGAGCAGTTCCACGGGCACCACCGCGTTCACGAGGCCCATCTCCAGAGCCTGCCAAGCGGTGTACTGGCGGCACAGGTACCAGATCTCCCGCGCCTTCTTGTGCCCCACGATCCGCGCCAGGTACGTGGAGCCGTAGCCCGCATCGAAGCTCCCCACTCTGGGCCCCGTCTGACCGAGGATGGCGTTGTCCGCGGCGATGGTGATGTCGCACACGGTGGCGAGCACGTTGCCGCCGCCGATGGCGTACCCCGCCACCAGGGCGATCACGGGCTTCGGGATGATGCGGATGAGCCGTTGGAGGTCCAGCACGTTGAGGCGGGGGATGCGGTCCGCGCCTACGTAGCCCCCGTGTCCCCGCACGCGTTGGTCCCCGCCGCTGCAGAAGGCCTCATCCCCGGCCCCCCGCAACAGGATCACACCGATGGAGCCGTCGTCGCGGGCACGGGTGAAGGCATCCATCAGCTCCATCACCGTCTCCGGGCGGAAGGCGTTCCGGACCTCCGGACGGTTGATGGTGATCTTCGCGATCCCCGCCGCATCCTCCAACCCGTGTTCGTAGAGGACGTCCGTGTACTCCCGGACCATCTTCCATGCGATGCGCATCCCCTCACCTCACGTGGCGAGAAGTTGGGCGAAACGCGAGACGAGCGTGGAACGCACCTCTGCCCACACTTGCCGGTGAAGCTCCACATTCCGCTCCCGGTCCGTGCGGACCTCCACCACCCAAAGCCCTCCCTGCCGGATGCCCTCCCGGATCGCGCGACGGAAGGATTCCCATCCGTCTGGACGCACGTACCTGCCCCCGAACATCTCCACCACGGGCCGGAAGTCCAGGCCGTGCGGGGTCCCGAAGAGGAGCTCGAACTCGGATCGCTCGAGCATGGCCTGTGGGAGGAAGGAGAAGATCCCTCCCCCATCGTTGTGCAGCAGCACCACGAGGGCGTCGAGCCCGTACCGGTACGCGGCGAACAGGCCGTTCAGGTCGTGGTAGAAGGAGAGATCTCCGAGCACGAGCACCACCGGACCCGGATGGACCGCCGCGGCCCCGAGGGCGCTGCTCAGGACTCCGTCAATGCCGCTCGCGCCCCGATTTCCGAGGAACCGGATCCGGCGGCGCAGGGCAGGGAAGAAAGCGTCGAGATCCCGCACGGGCATGCTGTTCCCCGTGTACAGGAGCGTGCCCTCCGGAAGCAGGTCGGCCAGCTCCCGGAACACCCGGGCCTCACAGAGCTCCTGCAGGGATCCCAAGGCCCGGTCCACGGTTTCCCGGCTCAAGCGGTTGATCTCCTGCCAGCACCGGAGCCAGCGGTCCCCCCGCCCCTGGGGTGGGAGCGCCTGCCGGAGGGCTTCGCAGAAGGCTGTGGGGTCTGCCCGCACGAAGTCCGACACCACCCGATCCGGATCCAGGGGGCCTTCCGGACCCACGGAGATCTGCCGGGCCTCCGCTTGGTGGGCGAGAAAGAGCAGGAGCGGCTTGGAGGTGGGGGCCGCACCGAACCGGAGGACCACTTCCGGCCGCAAAGCGTCCCACAGTTCCTCCACCCGGAGGAACGCATCATAGGTGTCCACCACGAGCCCGGGCCCGTGGTCCCCACACCGCACCTGGGAGAGGGGATCCGCGAGGAGGGGAAACTGGAGCGCGCCCGCGAGCTCCGTCACCGCCTGGGAAAAGCGGGGCTGGTCGAGGGGGCCGCAGACCAATAGGCCTCGCTCCCGCCCTTCGACCGCGTGGGCCACCTCCGCGAGGGCATCCGGCTCGGGGAGAAGGCGGGAGGGCAACGTACGGGTGTACGGCCCCTGGGCGGGTCGTCCGGGAGGCGCTCCCCCGCCCCCCCCTTCCGTCGGAGCGGACACGAGGGGTTCCCGCAGGGGGACGTTCACGTGTACGGGGCCGGGAGGCGGTGCGGTGCCCTGTTCCACGCAGCGGGCCGCCACGGATCGCGCGTACCGGAGGGCGGCAGGCGTCGCCTCCGGAATCGGCAATTCCACAAACCATTTCGCGTGGCGCCCGTACAGGTGCACCTGATCAATGCTCTGGTTGGCCCCGCAGTCCCGCAGCTCGTGGGGTCGGTCCGCGGTGAGCACCACGAGGGGCACGTGCCCGTACCGGGCCTCCACCACCGCGGGGAGGAAGTTGGCCGCCGCGGTCCCAGAGGTGGACAGCAGCGCCACGGGTGCCCGCAGGGTTTTCGCCATTCCCAGGGCGAAGAAGCCACAGCTGCGCTCGTCCAGGTGAATCCACACCCGCAGCCGGGGATGGCGCGCCGCTTGGAGGGCAAGGGGGGTGGAGCGGGAGCCGGGGCACAGGCACAGGTGCCGGACTCCTCCCTGCACCAACTCGTCGAGGAACGCCTGGATGAAGGCGTAGGTCCCGTTTTCCGAGGCCATCATCCCTGCACTCCCTCGGGGATCGCGCTCGGGGAAACCACCGCCAGGACTTCCCGCATCGGTTCCATCTTCAGCTCGGATTCCGCGTACTCCGTCTCGGGATCCGAATCCCCCAGGATCCCGCAGCCCGCGTATACCCACGCTTCGGACCCAGCCACGAGGGCCGATCGGATGCCCACCACCACCTCTCCCTCCCCCCGCGCATCCATCCACCCCAGGAGGCCCGCATACCACCCGCGGTCCACCCCCTCCCGCTCGATCCACCACAGGGCGCGCTCCAGGGGGAGTCCGGCCACTGCCGGAGTCGGGTGGAGGGCGCCCGCGAGCTGCATCGCCGGCAGGGGCTCTCGGAGGCCTCCGCGGATGCGGGTGCAGAGGTGCTGGACGGCACCGGTACGCATCAGGGCCGGGCCCATCATCTGGAGGGTTTCGCAAAAGGGCTGGAGCCGATCCCGGATGTACTCCGCCACGATCCGGTGCTCTTCCCGATCCTTCCGGCTCTTCACGAGCTCTCTCCCCAGGAACCGGTCCTCTTCCTCCGAGCGGCCCCTGGGGGCGGACCCCGCCAGGGCCATGGCTTCCACTACCCCTCCCCGTACCCGGAGGAGCCGCTCTGGGGTGGCTCCCAGAAACCACCGGCCCGCCCTCCGCACACCGAACACCGTGCATTCCGGATAGCGGGCGCAAAGGGTGGACAGGGCCCGCGGGACTTGAACCCTCCCTGCCCGGAGGCAGAGGGCCCGTGCCAGCACCACCTTCTGCAGCTCCCCCCCGCGAACCGCCTCCGTCGCACTCCGGACCAGGGCCTTCCACTGGCCGGGCTCCGGAACCGGATGGGCCTCCACCGCAGGAGAGGGGTCTTCCGGGCAGGGAGGTCCGGCAAGCCACCGCTCCACATCGCGGAGCACCTCGCCCGCATCCTCGGAGCCGTCGAGGGTCAAGAGGAGGGTAGCTCCTGCCCCTGAGCCCATCAGGAGAAGGCGCGGCACGAGGAGGACCCCGGCGGGGTAAGGGCGCCACGCTTCGGAACGCGGCCCGTCGGGATGGAAAGAGAACCCGTACAGGACCAGGGGAGAAGAGGAGCGCCCCTCGCGCCAGGCGCAGGTGAGGTCTTCGAATCGGCCCGGCCCCCCGCGGAGGATCTCTCCCACGCGTCCCAAGGCCGCGAACACGGGCCCATCCGGTGACCTCCAGAACCAGGCCTCACAGGCCCCCGAGGCGCGCGCCAGAAATTCCAGGGGATCCGCGTCAGGTGCCGGGACGCGGATCGTGAGGTTCCCGCGCGCCCGGGCCCCGCGCAGTTGTCCTAAGACCGCCTCCAACGCCCGATCCAGAGCGGAGACGCGCTCCCTCATGCGCCCTCTTCCATCCGGAAACCCACGGAGCGCAGCAGGAGTTCCGAGAGGGCCGGGACGAGGTCTACCATCCTCTCGGGGTGGTGGGTGTGGAGCCACCGGACCACGAGGGCGCGGATCGCGCCCAGCCAGGCGAACGCGACGAGGGACGTGTCCTGCGGGGGAATCCTCCCCTCCGCCACCGCCTCATCGAGATGGATCTGGATCAGGCGGGCGAGGGCCATCTCCAAGGCGAACCGTTTCTGCTCGAACGTCGGGCTCAACCCGACCCACTCCACCAGCACAAGCCGGGTCAGGTCCTCGTTCTCCGCGAAGGCCTCTACGGCCGCGGCCAGGGCCGCGCGCACCTTTGCCTCTCCCCCCCGGGCGCCGGCGATGGCGGCGGTCACGCGCTCCGCGAGGTGCGCGCCCGCCTCCTCCACGAGACTCAGGAAGAGCTCCTCCTTGCTGGGGAAGTGGAAGTACAGGGCTCCTTTGGAGAGCCCGGCCTCCCGGGCCACGTCCTCCATGAGGGTCCCGTGATAGCCCTTCCGGGCGAACACCCTCCGGGCGGCCTCGAGGATCCGGGCCCGGGTCCGATCCTTCTGGAGCGCCAACTCAACGCGCCGCAAGGTCGGGCTTAGACTGACCAGTCGGTCGCTTGATCCTCCATAGGATACCAGCTCCGAGATCGCCGGGAAAGCAGGTCCGTCCTAGCGAGCCGCGGCCCCGACGGCTTCGAGGGCTGTCCTCCGGTCGAAGGCCGCCTCCGCGGCGAACCGCATGAGACGGCGCAGATCCTCCAGGGTGAACCCCAGCTCCCGGCTCACCTTCCGCAGCTCCAGGTTGAGGGAGGTGCCCAGGAGCATGGGATCGTCGGTGTTGATGGTCACCGGTACCCCCGCGTCGTACAGCCTCCGGAGAGGATGCTCCCGGAGGCTTTGCACCACGCCCAGCCGGAGGTTGCTGGTGGGGCACACCTCCAGGGTGACCCGGTGATCCCGGAGGTATGCGACGAGATGGGGGTCCTCCACGGCCCGAAAGCCGTGGCCGATGCGGGTAGCCCCGAGCTGGTAGATGGCGGTCCAGATGGAGGCCGGCCCCGAGAACTCCCCCGCGTGCACCGTGATGCCGAGCCCCGCCTCGCGGGCGATCTCGCAGGTCCGCTTGAAGAGAATGGGGGGGAAGTTTTCCTCGTCGCCCGCGATGTCAATCCCAACCACCCCGCAGCTCCGGGCACACTCCGCCGCCACCTCTGCTACCTCCGCAGCCGCCTCAGGACCCCGCTCCCGCACGATGGTCACCACGGTGCGGGCGTGGATGCCGAACTCCCGGTGAGCCCGCCGTTGCCCTTCCGCCACCGCCTCGCACATCCCCCGCACGCCCAGCAGCACGAACCCACGGCGGCCCCCCACCCGGATCTCCACGTATCGCACGTTCTGCCGGGCAGATTCCTGCAGGAGCTCGTAGGTGATGGAGGCGATGTTCTCCCGGGTGTACAGGTAGTCAGGCACCTTCCCCGTCCGGCTCACGTAGCGCAGCCGACGGAGCCGATCGTACCCGTGGTGCCGGTTGGGGTCGCTCACCAGATAAGGCTCGGAGATCGGATCTAGGCGGGCGCGCTCCGCGAGGGCTCTCAGACGCAGGGAGGTCTCTAGGTGCACGTGGAGCTCGATCTTCGGGAGATCCGCGATGGCCCGCTCCGGAACGCCCTCCGCCATAGGGCTGCCTCCCACCGATGCTGGCTGCATTATACTCATGGGGACCCAGACAATCCAGCCAAACCGCACCCAGGAACGTGCTGAGGAATCCCGCCACCCGTCCGTGGGTCCTCCGGGCCACCGTCAGCGTCGCGGTCGCCGCCTTTCTCCCCCTCCTGGATGACGAGGCGTACTCCTGGGTGTGGTCCAAGCACCTCGCGTGGGGAGATCTAGACCACCCGCCCGGCATCGCCGTCGCCATCGCCGCATCCACCGTGCGATTCGGGGATCTTCCGTGGGCCATCCGCCTCCCCGCTCTCCTGTGCGGGCTGGGCACCGCGGACCTCACCTGGCAGGTGATCCTGGAATCCACCCGGGATCCCCACCGCGCATGCCTCGCCGTAGTGCTCCTCCAGACCGTTCCCCTCTTCTCCCTGGGAGCGGCCCTTGCGGTTCCGGACGGGCTGCTGGCCTTTTTCTGGATGCTCTCCACCTGGGCCCTCTGGCGGGCCGAACACGGAGCGCCCGGGTACTGGCTGCCGGTGGAACTCATGGAACGCGGAGCGGGTTCACGAGCTTTGGTGTCAAAAAACGGAGGCCCTTCTCGCCCCGATCCTCCAGGGACCGGGCGGAATCCAGGAGTTCACCCTCGTGCGGTGCCTGAGGTTCCACTCCCCCGAACCGCGATCCTTTAGGACGGCGGAGCCGCAACATCCGACCCGGAAGGGCTCCCGGTGACGGTGCCCACCTGCTTCGGCACCACCGCGGCCCGGCTGCGCTGGTGCCGGAAAGGCCGTACCGGGCAAGCCACCCAGTGTCCCGGAGCCACCTCCTCCAGGCGCGGTTCTTCCACCGAGCAGCGCTCCACCGCATACATGCACCGGGTGTGGAAACGACACCCGCTCGGCGGGTTCACGGGGCTCGGCACGTCTCCCGGGAGGAGGATGCGCTCCCGCCGGATCTCTGGATCCGGGATGGGAACCGCCGACAGCAGAGCCTCCGTGTACGGATGTTGGGGGTTCTCAAACAATTCGTCCGCGGGGGCCAGCTCCACGATCTTCCCCAGGTACATCACCGCGATGCGGTCCGAGATGTGCTTGACCACGGAGAGATCGTGGGCGATGAAGAGGTAGGTCAGCCGGAACTCCCGCTGCAGCTCCTGCAGGAGGTTGATGATCTGGGCCTGGATGGAGACGTCCAGGGCAGAGACAGGCTCGTCACAGATGATGAACTTGGGGTTCACCGCGAGCGCCCGGGCGATCCCGATGCGCTGCCGCTGCCCGCCGCTGAACTCGTGGGGATATCGGTTGATGTGGTAGGGCGACAGCCCCACGATCTCCAGAAGTTCCTGCACCCGGCGGATCTTCTCCCGACCCCGGGCGAGCCGGTGGATCTCCAGCGGTTCCCCGACGATGTCCCCGACCGTCATCCGGGGGTTGAGGGAGGAGTACGGGTCCTGGAAGATGATCTGCATGTCCCGCCGCAGCCGCCGCAGCTCCTCCCGGCTCAGCTGAAAGATGTTGCGGCCCTGGAACACGACCTCTCCGCCCGTGGGCTCCAGAAGCCGCAGGATCACCCGGCCCAGGGTGGTCTTTCCGCACCCGCTCTCCCCCACGAGCCCCAGGGTTTCTCCCTCCCGGACGGTGAAGGAAACCCCGTCCACCGCCCGCACCACCCCCGTCTGCCGCTGGAAGAGGAACCCTTTGGTGACGGGGAAATGCTTCACGAGGTTCCGGACTTCCAGAAGGATGTTTCCGTCCATGGTCCTCCTCCTAAACGCCCCGGGTGCTCGCCAACAGACCTGCCTGAGCCGCGGCCCGGCGATCTTCCTCCGTGGCGTGCTCGCTGTAGAGGTAGCACTTCGCCGTGTGCTCCGCGGCCACCGCGTAATCCGGAGGGTCCGCCTGCGTGCAGGCCTCCATGACGAAGGGGCAGCGCGGGGCAAAGGCACATCCCGGAGGCAGGTCAATGAGGCTCGGGGGCTGCCCCTCGATGGGGACCAGGCGTTCCGTCCGTTCCGAGAGCTTCGGAATGGATTGCAACAGCCCCCACGTGTAGGGGTGCTTGGGTTCCTTGAAGGTCCGGTATACGTCCGTGTGCTCCACCGCCTTGCCCGCGTACATCACCACTACGTCGTCGCACATCTCTGCGACCACCCCCAAGTTGTGGGTGATGAGGATGATGGCCATCCCGAACTCCTTCTGCAGCTCCCGCATGAGGTCCAGGATCTGCGCTTGGATGGTCACGTCCAGGGCGGTGGTGGGTTCGTCCGCGATGAGGATGTCCGGGTTGCACGAGAGGGCCATGGCGATCATCACCCGCTGGCGCATCCCCCCGCTGAACTGGTGGGGATAGTCCCGGACCCGCTCCCGGGCAGAGGGGATCTTCACCTTCTCCAGCATCTCGATGGCCCGTTCCCAGGCGGCCCGGCGGTCCAGCCGCTGATGCAGCATCACCGCTTCCGCGATCTGTTCGCCCACGGTGAGCACGGGGTTGAGAGAGGTCATGGGTTCCTGGAAGATCATGGCGATGCGGTTGCCACGGATCTGCCGCATCTGCTCCTCCGGCAGCCGCAGGAGATCCTGTCCCCGGAAGAGGATCTGGCCGTCCACGATCTTGCCCGGAGGACTGGGGATCAACCGCATGATGGAGAGGGCGTGCACGCTCTTGCCGCTTCCGCTCTCGCCCACGATCCCCAGGGTTTCCCCCGGGTAGAGGTCGTAGCTGAGGCCGTCCACTGCCTTCACGACCCCCTCGTCGGTGTAGAAGTATGTTTTGAGATTTCGCACGGAGAGAAGCGGTTCCGCCATCTGCTCACCTCCCTCGCCCCGCTCACTGCACCACGCTCTGCCCCGATTTCGGCACGCTTCCCGGAAAGTCCTTCACGCCCGCGTCCTCGGGTCCAGGGCATCCCGGAGTCCATCCCCGAGGAAGTTAAAGCAGAGGACTGTCACGAAGATCATCAGCCCCGGCCAGAGGGCCAGCAAGGGTGTACGCCAGATGAAGTCCTGGGCGTTCTGCAGCATGTTCCCCCAGGAGGGCTGAGGCGGCTGGATCCCGATCCCCAAGAAGGAGAGGGCCGCCTCCGTGAGGATGGCTCCCCCCACGCTCAGGGTGGCGGAGACGATCACGGGCCCCAGGGCGTTGGGCACCAGGTGCCGCCACATGATCCGGGCGTTGCTGGCCCCCAAGGCACGGGCGGCCAGGACGAACTCCAGATTCTTCAACCGCAGGACCTCCCCCCGCACCAGCCGCGCGGTCCCCATCCACCCGAAGGCCACCAGCACCAGGATGATGCCCCCGAGACTCCCCCCGAAGTACCGGGAGAGGATGATGAGGATGGGGAGATCGGGGATGGAGAGCATGACGTCCACAAACCGCATGAGGACCTGGTCCACCCACCCCCCGTAGAACCCGCTCAAAAGCCCCACCCCGGTCCCGACCAGGGCCGAGGCCACCGCGGCGCTGAACCCGACCGTGAGGGAGACCCGGCCCGCATAGAGCAGGCGCGTGAGGACATCGTGTCCCAACTCGTCCGTGCCGAGGGGGTGTTGCCAGCTCGGAGGGCTCAGACGGTTCGTGAGGTCGATCTGGTCGAACCGGTACGGGGCGACCCAAGGGGCCAGGAGGGAGAGGAGGACCAGAGAGACGATCATAGCGCCGCTGAGCTGCGCCAGCCGGTGACGGCGGAGGCGCCGGAAGGCCATCCTCCAGCCGCCCAGACCCGGACGAGCGGCCTCAGAGATCCGACCGAGTCTCGTACCGGTGATGAGGGGCCGGGCCATCGGCAGCGCCCGCTAGTCGTATCGGATTCGGGGATCGAGGAGTGCGTACGCCACATCCGCCAGCAGGTTCGCGAGGAGGACCAGGATGGACAGGAACAGAAGGGCTGCTTGGGCCACCGCGTAATCCCCTCCGAGCACCGCTTCCACCAGCAACCGCCCCACCCCGGGCCAGCTGAACACGGTCTCCGTGAGCGGGGCACCGGCAAACAGGCCCGGGATCAGGAGGGCGAACACGGTCACGATGGGGATGAGGGCGTTGCGGAGGGCGTGCTTGGTGATGACCACGGACTCCGCCAGCCCCTTGGCCCGGGCGGTCCGGATGTAGTCCTGCCGGATGACTTCCAGCATGCTGGCCCGGGTGTATCGGGTGAGGGCCGCCATGGAAAGAAAGGAAAGGACCAGGACAGGGAGCACCATGTACCGGATTCGATCCAGGAGCATCGGCCATCCTTCCGGTACCCCCGGAGTGCTGAAGCCGCCGGGAGGCAGCCACCGCAGCTGCACCGCGAAGAGATAGATGAGCAGGATGCCGAACCAGAAGGCCGGGACGGAGACCCCGAAGAAGGCGAAGAAGGTGGCCGCGTAGTCCACCGCGGAGTACTGGTGGAGGGCCGAGTAGATCCCCACGGGCAATGCCACCGCGACGGCCAGCAAAAAGGAGGGGAGGGTGAGAGATAGGGAGTTTGTGAGCCGTTCCGCAACCAGGTCCATCACGGGCACCTTGTAGATGCGGGAGTATCCGAAATCCCCCCGCACCGCGGCCCGCAGCCACTTCAGGTACCGGACGTGGAGCGGGTCGTCCAGGCCGTAGATCTTGCGCAAAAGCCGGACGTCTTCCGCCCGCACCCTGGGATTGCCCGCGAGCAACAGGTCCGTGGGGTCGCCCGGAGCTGCGACCAGCACGAGGAAGAGGACCACGGAGATCCCGAAGACCAAGGGGACCATCTGGAGCAGTCGCCGTGCGAGGTACCGGGTCATGCGCCCCCGATCTCCCCCGGGTGGGGTTCACGGAACGGACCGTCCCCTCCCCCCTCCGCGGATCACCGAGCCCATGCCCAGTTCGTCACGTTCCACGTGATGGGCGAATCCGCCCCCGTGGGCCGGAGGTTCCGCAGAAGCGCCTTCCACCCCACGTAGTCCGCCCGGAAGTAGAGGGGGATCACGGGCATCTCCTCCGCGTAGATCTGCTGGAAGCGGCGCAGCATCCGGGCCCGCTGAGCCTCGTCCAACTCCTCCGGCACCGCATGGCAGAGGCGGGTTGCTTCCTCGTTCTTCCAGCCCGTGTAGTTCTGGCCCTGGGGCGGGAGGGTGTCCCCCGTGAAGATCCCCTCGCAGTCCGAGATGGGGTTGAACACCCAGGCGTACATGGCCATGTCGAACTTACGGCTCGGCAAGGTCTCCCCGAAGTACACCCGAGCGGGCTGGTTCTGGATGCGGATCTCCACCCCGATCTCCCGGAGCTGCTGCTGGACGATCTGCTGCACCGCCTCCCGGGTGCGGTTGCCCGCGGTGGTCATGAAGGTGAGCGAGAGCCGCTGGCCGTCCTTCACCAGCACCCCGTCCGGACCCGGACGATACCCCGCCTCCGCGAGGAGCTGCCGGGCCCGGGCGGGATCATAAGGGTACTTCTTCACGTTGGGGTTGTAGCCGTAGTGCTTGGGCGGGAAGGGGCCGTGGGAGACGGGCTGCTTGCCCTCGAAGAGCTGCTGTACGATGAGCTCCCGGTTGATCCCGTACACCAGGGCCTGCCGAACCCGTTTGTCCCGCAGGTGGAAGTTGTCCACGTTCAGATCAACGTGTTCCCAGATCAGGCCCGGCTCTGCCCGCAGCACCCACTCCTGCCCGAGTCGTCCCTCCCGCTGCAGCCGCTTTTCGAGCTCCAGCCCCTGCACGAAGGGGATGGCGGTCTCGTCGAAGACGTCCACGGTGCCCGCGAGCACGTTCGCCACCTGGGTGTTCGTGTCCGGCACGAACCGGAACACCAAACGCCGGACCTGGGCCCGGGCCCGCCAGGATCCGCCTACCGCCTCGTACGGAAACCGGTCCCACCGCTCCAGGGTGATGGAGGATCCCTTCCGCCACTCCACGATTCGGTAGGGCCCGGTTCCCGCCGTCTGCTCAGAAGTGCCCCAGGGGTTCTGGGGGAGCTTGCTGGGATCCCGCTGGTAGGCACCGGCCAGGAGGTGACGGGGGAGGTACCCCACCCCGTTCACCGTGAGGTTCGCGAAGGCGTACTTCTTCTTCCACTGGACCACCAGGGTGTAGGGGTCCGGGGCTCGGATGTTCTCCACCCGCTCCGAGACGTCCCGGCCCGCGGAGGGGAAGCGCGGGTTCACGTTCACCCGCCACGCGAAGATGAAGTCTTCCGCGGTCAGCGGGCGCCCGTCCTGCCACCGCAGGCCCCGGCGCAACCTCCAGGTGACCTCCATCTTCCCTCCGGGCAAAAGCTTCCAGTCCCCGTCCTTGAGGTTGGGAAGCTTCTCCACCGCTACGGGCTGCCACTTCCACTCGTCCGTGAGCTCCACCACGGGCACGAACAGCGGCGTGGCGATCATGGTCCCCACGAACATGGTGCAGCCGTCGCAGAACAGGATGCCGATGTTCGCGGGTTCCTGCTGGGTGCCCACCACCACCGTGTCCGGGGCCACCGCGGGCCGCACGGCAGGAGCCGCCAGGGCTAGGCCCGGCAGGACGAGCAGCATGCCCACCGTCAGGATCCGCCCCCCGTTTCGCATGGGGATTCCTCCTCCGTTCAGCTTACGTCCTCCTCGGAGGACTTCACGATGGACCGCAAGAAGGCCGCGTTATTGGGGGTCCGGCGCATCCGGTCCAGGATGAGCTCCGTCATGGCCACGGTGTCCAGCTGCTCCAACGACTTGCGCAGCACCCACACCTTCCGCAGCTCCTCTTCCGTGAGCAGGAGCTCCTCCCGTCGGGTGCCGGAGGCCTTGATGTCAATGGCCGGGAAGGTTCGGCGTTCCTGGAGCTTGCGGCTGAGGTGGAGCTCCATGTTGCCGGTCCCCTTGAACTCCTCGTAGATGACGTCGTCCATGCGGCTCCCGGTGTCCACGAGGGCCGTGGCCACGATGGTGAGGCTTCCACCCTCCTCGATCTTCCGGGCGGCCCCGAAGAACCGCTTGGGCCGGTGCAGGGCGGCCGGATCGAGGCCTCCCGTGAGGGTCCGGCCCGAAGGCGGGATCACCAGGTTGTTGGCCCGGGCAAACCGCGTGAGGCTGTCGAGGAGGATCACCACGTCGCGCTTCCCCTCCACCAGCCGCTTGGCCCGCTCCAGAACCAAGTCCGCCACCTGGATGTGTTCCTCCGGCGGTCGGTCGAAGGTGCTCGCGATCACCTCCGCTTCCACGGACCGCCGCATGTCCGTGACCTCCTCAGGCCGCTCATCCAGGAGGAGAACCATGAGGTAGACCTCAGGGTGGTTCGCGACGATGGCCTGCCCAATCTTCTTGAGGAAGGTGGTCTTCCCGGCCTTGGGCGGGGAGACGATCATGGCCCGCTGTCCCTTTCCGATGGGCGCGAAGAGGTCCACCACCCGGGTGGTGAGGTCGCCCTGGTATTCCAGCTTGAAGCGTTCGTAGGGGAAGACGGGCGTGAGCTGATCAAAGGAGGGGCGGCTCCGGGCCTGCTCGGGGTCCATGCCGTTCACGGCCTCGACCCGGAGCAGCGCGTAGTACTTCTCGTTGTCCTTCGGGGGCCGGACCTGCCCCAATACCTCGTCCCCCACCCGCAGCCCGAACCGCTTGATCTGGGAGGGGGAAACGTAGATGTCCTCCGGGCTCGGGAGGTACCCGTGGGTCCGCAAAAAGCCGTACCCCTCCGCCATCACCTCCAGGATCCCGGACCGGAACATCAGGCCCTGCTGTTCCGTCTGGACTTGGAGGATGCGCATGATGAGCTCCTGCTTCCGGTACCGCCGGTAGTTGGGGATGTTGAGCTCCCGGGCGATCTCCTGAAGCTCGCTCAGATTCTTCTGTCCGAGTTCCGCAAGAGAGAGGGCCAAGTGTGCTCCACCTCCATTTCGCGGACGCACATCCGCCACCGCTTCATGGCCGGACGGGACGTCCTCCACCTTTGGGTTCTCCGGCTCCCCAAGGTCCCCCATCATCGCAGGAACCGCGCTCCCGATCCGAACAGGGCCTGCCTTCGATCTTCCGGTCCCGCGAGGCGGTCAGGGTCCTTTCGCCTCGATGTACGTGACGTCGCCCACCTCCCCGAGGAGCAACAACAGCACCTCGTCTCCGGCCTTCAGGTCCCGCAGCCCAGCGGGACGGTCGTTCCGGTAGACGGCCACGAGGGGGGCGACGCGGAAGCTCCGGATCAACGAACCATCGGCGATCTGCAGGATCATCGGGCTGCCGCCCTGGATCGCGTGCAGCTTCCCCCGGACGAAATTATACCGGCCCAGGAGGTTCATGACAGCATCCAGGGCCACCGCCGCATCCAGGCGGGTGGCAGGGTCATTGGGCCGCACCCGTCCCTCGATGGGGCGCAGGATCTTCCGCTCCAGGGCCAGGGCCACATACCCCCGATGCTCCGGCTTGATCTCCCCCGCATCCTGTGCCTCGATGGGACTCCCCCGCTTGCCCAACGCCTCCTGGTCCAATCCCGCAGCCCGCGCCACCAGTTCCGCCATCTCTGCTCGGCTCACCGGTGCCCGAGGCCGGAAGGTGTTGTCCGGGTAGGCGGTGATGAATCCCTTGCTGAAGAAGATCGTGACGGACATGGGGTTGGTTCGGGTGGTCACGACCCCCACGAGCTCGTACCGCCCGGGAGGCACTGGCCGGTCGTTCTGGTCCACCTGGTTCCAGCCCAGGCTTTCCCCCAGGGTGATCTGCTGGTTGGGCTCCACCTTCATCCGGAGGCCCTGGACGGAGAAGGAGCGACCCAGGGACCACCGGGCCACCTCCGCCCCGTCCGGCCGGCGAACCACGAAGTCGTAGGTCTGAGCGGTGGGGAACTCCAACTCCACCGCGCGGCCTCCCACGTTCCGGACCAGGAGCTTCAGGGGGATGGGCTCCCCGGGCCCATAGGTCCCCTTGGGGGTCTCCAGGATGACCTCCAGGGTCTGGTACCGCCGGACGGCCCGCAACCGGTCTACGGTCCCCGAGTTCGCCAGGGCGGCCAGCAGCCCCCGCGCCTCTCGGGGGATCTCGCCGAGATCCCGGTAGTCCGGGAGGAGCCGCTCGTCCACCTCCTTGAGCCCCACGGCCCTCGCCAGGGCGAGGGCGAAGTCCATCCGGGTGATCCGGTCCGCGGGGCGGAACTGGCGGTCCTGGGGAACTTCGAAAACCCCTTTGGCCGCCAGCTTCTCGAGCATCCGGAGCTCCGGGCTTCCGGCCATGTCCGTGTACAGCTGGGCCGAAGCCACGGCGGCCAGCATCCCGACTAGGGCAAGGCTCACCCACCACGACGCGCCGCGGTACAAGGGGACCTCCTCATCGGTGCGCTCAGGGATCACTACGGGATCTACGCTTCCCGGGCCTGCGCGGGCTCCCGCTGCGCCCGCAGGGTTTCCAGTTCCTGCTCCAGCAGCCGGATCCGCCCCTCCAGTTCCTCCACCTGCCCGCAGAGGAGTACGAGCTCGGGATCCGCAAGGGTTCCCGCCCGATGCCGCAGGAGGACCTGCCGTCCGATGGCCTTCAGTTGATCTCCCAGCTGAGCTCGAAGGGCTCCCAGCTCCAGCTGCAGCCGGGCGAGGCGAGCCCACCGCTCTGACTCTCGCACCACCGTAGTGGCGCTCTCCCGGGCGGACCGGACCAGGCGCTCGAGGAGATCCCGAGCCATCACCATTCCGGGGGGATTATACCACCCCTGCGGGGGATTTGTCGGGGATCCCGGGGTCTGCTACCATGGCGGCCGATGGTGGACCTGAAGGCGCGATTGGCCCAGGCCATCCGGGAGGCGGTGGCCTCCCTCGGGGTGGAGCCGCCGGAGATCTCCGTGCAGCCTGTCCCTCCGGAAGTGCCGGGAGACTACGGAACACCGGTGGCCTTCCAGATGGCGCGTCTGCTCCGCAAACCTCCTTCGGCCATCGCCGCAGACCTCGCGGGCCGAATCGTGCCGCCGGAGGGCGTACGTCGGGTGATGGCCGTGGGCGGATACGTGAACTTCGAGTGTGCCCCCACCTTCCTCGTGCAAGCCGCGGCAGCTCCCCTCTCCCCCTTTCCCCCAAGGCCCGGGAAAGTGCTGGTGGAGCACACCGCGGTGAACCCCAACAAGGAACTGCACGTGGGGCATCTGCGCAACATCTGCCTGGGGGACGCCCTGAGCCGCATCCTGGCCTACGTGGGTCACGAGGTGGAGGTGGTGAACTACATCGACGACACGGGCCGACAGGTGGCGGAGACCCTCTTTGCCCTCCAGTATTACGGGCTGCGCTACGACGGGTCCCGCAAGTACGACCACTGGGTGGGCGAGGCATACGTGCGGCTTCACCGGGACCTGGAGGACCCCGGGCGCCAGGCGGAGCTGGAGCCCGGGATCCGAGCCCAGATCCACCGCTTGGAGGCCGGGGAGCTGCGGGGAGAGGTGGAGCGCATCCTCCGGGCGCAGCTCCGGACCATGTGGCGGCTCGGAGCGGAGTACGACGTGCTGGTGTGGGAGTCAGACCTCGTGCGGGCGGGACTGCTCGAGCAGGCCTTGGCGCTTCTCAGCCGGAGCCCGCACGTGTTCCGGCCCGCGGAGGGGAAATACGCGGGCGCCCTGGTGATGGACACGTCTGCCTTCGTGGAGGGTCTGGAGGACCCCTATCTCGTGCTGGTGCGGTCAGACGGAACGGCCACCTACACCGCCAAGGACATCGCCCTCCAGTTCTGGAAGGTCGGGCTGCTGCGGGGGCTCCGGTTTAAGCCCTTCGACCGCCAGCCCTCCGGCAAAGTTCTCTTCACCTCCCACCCGGAGGGAGGGCAGGATGCGTCCTTCGGCGGGGCGCAGGAGACCATCAACGTGATTGACGTGCGGCAGACCTATCCCCAACTGGTGGTCCGGACCGCCCTGGCGGTGGTCGGGCACCCGGAGCTCGCGGAGCGGTGCCATCACCTGGCTTACGAGACCGTGCTCCTGGAGGGGCGTCCCATCTCGGGCCGCAAGGGGCACACGGTTTCCGTGGACGAGGTCCTGGAGGAGGCGGTGGCCCGGGCTCGGAGGATCATCGCGGAGAAGAACCCCGACCACCCGGACCCGGAGTCCGCAGCGGAGATGGTGGGAGTCGGGGCCGTGCGGTTCGCCATGGCGAAGACGGAGCCGCGGAAACAGATCGACTTCCGGTGGGAACAGGCCCTCTCCTTTGAGGGGGACTCCGGCCCGTACGTACAGTACGCCCACGCCCGGGCCTGCGCCATCCTCCGCAGAGCCCAGGAAGCCGGCATCGCGGAGGAGGCGGCGGACTTCGACCAGGTGACCGTTCACGAGCGGGGCCTGGCGAAGGCCCTGCTGAACTTCCCGGAGGCCGTACGCACCGCGGCGTCGGACCGCACGCCTCATCCCCTCGCCCAGTACCTGCTGGATCTAGCGGCCGCGTGGAATGCCTACTACAACGCCCGCAATCCCGACGGGAGCCCTGCCACTCCCGTACTCCAGGCGCCTCCGGGGCTGCGGGGAGCGCGTCTGCAGCTCGTGCGGCAGGTCCGGGACGTCCTCCGGACGGGCCTCACCCTGCTGGGCGTCCCTGCTCCCGAGGAGATGTAGTCGTCTCAGCGGGGGGGACGCTGCCCGAGCCGGGCCCGAAGCTGGAGGCGCTGGCTTCCCCGGACCACGGTGACGGTGACCACGTCTCCGATTCTGTGCCGGAGGATCTCCGCCTGCAGTTGCGCGCCGTTCTCGATGCGCCGGCCGTTGATCTCCACGATGATGTCCAGGGGACGGATCCCCGCCGCTTCCGCGCCGCTATTGGGCACCACCTCCACCACCAGGGCTCCGTAGTTCACGGGGAGCGCATACTGGGAAGCGATCTCCGGGGTGATGTCCTGGGTGGCCACCCCCAGGAACGGCCGCTGGACGGAGCCGGTGCGGATGAGCTGCTCCATGACGGTGCGGGCCACGGAGGAAGGGATGGCAAAGCCGATGCCCTGGGCTTGGGGGATGATGGCGGTGTTGATCCCGATCACCTGGCCCGCGCTGTTCACCAGCGCCCCACCGCTGTTCCCGGGATTGATGGCTGCATCCGTCTGGATCATGTTGTCCAGACGCACGCCGCTGCTGGGATCGTTGATCTGGCGGTTGAGGGCACTGATGACCCCTACGGTCACCGTGCTCCCCAACCCGAAGGGGTTCCCGATGGCGATGGCCAGCTGGCCCACCCGGAGCCGGCTCGAATCCCCCAGCTCCGCGGCAGGCAGCCGCCGGTTTCGGGGGTCTACCTTAATCACCGCCAGATCCGAGAGGGGATCGGTCCCGACCACCCGCCCGTCCAACTCCGTGCCGTCCAGGAGCTTCACCCGGATCTGGGTCGCGTTCTCGATCACGTGGTTGTTGGTGAGGATGTAGCCGTCCGGGCTCACGATGACCCCCGAGCCCGCTCCCCGTTGGGGGAACAGCTGCCCGAAGAAGCCCTGGGCGAAGCCTAAAGTATTGATGTTCACCACGCTGGGCTGCACCTTCTCCACCACCTGGATGATGACGGACTCCTCCCGCACCACCCGGAGGGCGCCGCCCACGGGAGGTGCGGTCGGCACCGGGGCGGGGGAGGCGGCTTGGCCTTCCACCACCCGCGGGACCAGGTATCCGCCCGCAGCCCCGCTCAAAAAGGCCAGCAGAACGACCAGGATCCCCGTGCCGAACCTGATTCCCCGCCGAGGGGGGAGCGGGGGCTCCACCGGCGGGGTTCCGTAGATCCGATAGGGAGGCGTAAACATGGCTCACCATCCGCGTTGGAGCTCGCGTTTTGGCTCTTCCATGATGTCACGCGGCCTTCCCCTTGTCATGTTCCCATGGACGCTCTGAGCCTGTATATTTGGATATGGTGATATCATGTTGCTCGTGGCTAAACCCCAGGGCCTCTCCCTCAAGGCCAAGTTGTTCCGGGGATTCGCGGACCCCTCCCGGCTGGCCCTCCTGGAGGCGTTGCGCGACGGGCCCAGGACCGTCACGGAGCTCGTGGCCGCCACGGGGCTTGCGCAGTCCAACGTGAGCAACCACCTGAGCTGCCTCCTGGACTGCGGCCTTGTGGCCCGGGAACCCCGGGGTCGCTACGTCCGGTACCGGTTGAGTGACGAACGGATCCACCTGCTCTTGCGCCTCTCCGAGGAGATCCTGGCGGACGTGGCCCGGGGCGTGTACGAGTGCACCCGCTCCGGGGAGCCGAGAGAGGGCGATCGGAGATGAGCCGGGATCTGGAGCTGCACGTACGGGGCATGGATTGCGGGGAGTGCGCCCACGCCGTGGAGCAAGCCCTCATGGGTCTTCCCGGGGTCCAGAGGGTGGAGGTCCTGCTCGCCGCAGAGCGGGTGGTGGTCCGCTTCGATCCGACCCGGTTGAGTGAAGCCGCCATCCGCAGGGCCGTGGAGGGTGCCGGATACAGGTGTGCGGTCCAGGAGCGAGAGACGGCGGGCGGTGGATCTCCCCCGGGCCTGAGGATGTTTGGAGCCCTGGTGGGCCTCGTGATCGCCATCGTGGTGGGCGAGCTTACGGGAGTTTTCCACGTGGCCGAACACAGAATCCCCTGGCCCCTCTGGATCCTGGGCACCCTCGTCGCGGGCTTTCCCGCATTCCGGGCGGTCGCCCGGGCCGCCGGGCGACGCCGGGTCACCGCCCACACCCTCATGACCGCGGGGGTACTGGCGGCGGCCGCGGTGGGAGAGTGGGTCACGGGTTTCGTCCTCGCCCTCTTCATGCGCATCGGGGAAGCGGTGGAGCGGCTCACCGTGGAGCACTCCCGCACCGCCCTCCGGGCCCTCGTCCAGCTCCGGCCCCAGATGAGCCGCGTGCTCCGAGCGGGGCAGGAAGCAGAGGTCCCCGTGGAGGAGGTCCGGCCCGGAGACCTCGTGGTGGTGCGGCCGGGAGAGCGGATCCCTGTGGACGGGGTCGTGGTGGAGGGGCACGCCACCGTGGACCAGAGCCCTCTTACCGGGGAGGCCCTCCCCACGGAGGTGGGGCCCGGGGATCGGGTGCTCGCAGCCACCATCGCCCTCCAGGGCAGCCTCCGGATCCAGGCCACCCGGGTGGGCTCGGACACCACGTTTGGGCGCATCCTCCACCTGGTGGAGGAAGCCGAGACCCACCGGCCGGAGGTCCAGCGGATCGCGGACCGCTTCAGCGCCTACTATCTGCCCGTGGTGGCCGCAGTGGGCCTGGGAGCGCTGCTTCTGCGTAGGGATCCCCTCGCCATGGCCGCGGTGTTCGCCGTGGCCTGCTCCTGCGCCTTTGCCCTCGCCACCCCCGTAGCCCTCCTGGCCAGCATCGGCGCTGCCGCGCGTCGGGGTGTCCTCGTGAAGGGCGGACGGGCTCTGGAAGCCCTGGCCCGGGCAGACGTCCTCCTCCTGGACAAGACCGGAACCCTGACCTGGGGGCGCCCCCGGGTCACGGACGTGGTCGCCCTGGACGGCTGCCCCGAGGAAGAGGTCCTCACCCTCGCCGCGAGCGCGGAGCGGAACTCCGAGCACCCCCTGGCCCACGCCATCCGGCGGCTCGCCCGGGAGCGGGGCTTGGCGGTTCGGGAGGCGTACGCCTTCCAGGCCCTCCCGGGGATCGGGGTGCGGGCCCGGATGGACGGGCACGAGGTCTGCGTGTGCAATCCCCGGTTCGTCCGGGATCCGGAGATCCACGACCGGGTCCGGCGCCTCGCGGAAGAGGGCAAGACCGTTCTCTGCGTGCTGCGCGACGGAAAGCCAGTAGGGCTACTGGCCACCACGGACGAACTCCGGCCCGAGATCCCCGAAGTCCTGGGGGCGCTCCGGGCTATGGGGTTCTCCACCATCGAGTTGCTGACCGGCGATCGGCCCGAGGCCGCCCGTGCGGTGGCCCGAAGCCTGGGCATCCCGTACCGGGCCGGCCTCCTCCCGGAGGAGAAGATCGGGGTGGTCCGTGGCTATCAGGCGGAGGGGCACGGGGTCGTGATGGTGGGGGACGGGGTGAACGACGCCCCGGCCCTTGCCCAGGCGGATGTGGGGATCGCCATGGGCGGGGGCACGGATGTAGCCCTGGAGGCCGGAGACGTGGTCCTGCTGCGGGACGACTGGCGGCTCGTGCCGGAAGCCGTGCGGATCGCCCGCCGCACCGTCCGGGTGATCCGGGCGAACATCGCCTTCACCGCCGTCTACAACCTCCTGGGCGTCTCGCTGGCCGCCCTGGGCCACCTTCCACCCATCCTGGCCGCCGCGGCTCAGGTCCTGCCGGACGTCGGCATCCTCCTCAACAGCGCCCGCCTGCTGCGGTCTCGCTAGCCCTTGCTCCTACCTTCCGCGGAAGCCAGGCCGGCCCTGAGGAACCGCCCGCCTAGGGGACGGGTCCTGTTTGAGGTATAAAAGGGGAAGGCAGCATGTGGGAGTGGATCCGACGTCCGAAGTACGAGGCGAGCCCCCGCCGGGACATCCCCGCAGGGCTGTGGGTGAAGTGTCCCGGGTGCAACCGGCCCATCTACCGCAAGGAGCTGGAGCGCAACCTGAAGGTCTGTCCACGTTGCGGCCACCACCACCGCATGAGCGCGCCGGAACGCCTGCGCCTGCTGGTGGATGAAGGGTCCTTCGTGGAGTGGGATGCGAACCTGGCCTCCGCGGATCCCCTTGGATTTCCCGGATACGCGGAACGCTACGAGGAGGCGGTGCGCCGCACGGGTCGAAGGGAGGCGGTGATCTGCGGGGAGGGGACCATCCAGGGGGTACGGTCGGCCCTGGCCTTGATGGACTTCGAGTTTCTGGGCGGGAGCATGGGATCCGCGGTGGGAGAGAAGATCTCCCGCACCTTCGAGCGGGCCGCAGAACGTAAACTCCCCGTGGTCACCTGCAGCGCGAGCGGCGGAGCCCGCATGCAGGAGGGGACCCTTTCCCTGGTGCAGATGGCGAAGACGTGCGCCGCGGTCGCCCGCCTGCACGAGGCAGGCCTCCCCTTCATCTCCATCCTCTGCGATCCCACCACGGGCGGGGTAGCGGCCTCCTTTGCCCTGCTGGGGGATGTACACGTGGCGGAACCCGGAGCCCTCATCGGGTTTGCCGGCCAGCGGGTCATCGAGCAGACCATACGCCAGAGGCTCCCGGAGGGGTTCCAGACCGCGGAGTTCCTGTTGCAGCACGGGATGGTGGATCTCATCGTGCCCCGGCACCAGCTGAAAGAGACCGTGGCCCGGATCCTGCGGCTGCTGGGATGCGGGGTGGAGGCACCGGTGGATGAACACGCCCCCATCGGTTGAGCCTCGTCCCTCTCCCTGGGAGATCGTGCAGCTGGCCCGGCATCCCCAGCGGCCCAAGCTGGACGACTACCTGGATGCCCTCTTCACGGAGGTCACGGAGCTGCATGGGGACCGGCTCTTCGGCGATGACCCGGCCCTGTTCTGCGGCCTTGCCCGATTTGAGGGGGATCCCGTGGTCGTGATCGGCCACCGCAAGGGCCGGCAGACCAAGGAGAACCTGGAACGCCGCTGGGGAATGCCGAACCCCGAGGGCTTCCGCAAGGCGGTGCGGGTCATGCGCCTGGCAGAGAAGCGGAGGCTTCCGGTGATCTCCTTCGTGGACACCCCCGCCGCCTACCCAGGCATCGAAGCCGAAGAACGGGGCCAGGCGGAGGCCATCGCCCGCGCCATCCTCACCATGACCCGGCTGCGCACATCCATCGCGGTGGTGATCACCGGCGAGGGCGGAAGCGGAGGAGCCCTGGGCATCGGGGTGGGGGATCGGATCCTGATGATGGCCTATGCCATCTACTCCGTGATCCCACCGGAGGGGTGCGCGGCCATCCTCTGGCGGGATGCGGCGCGGAAGGAGGAGGCCGCGGACGCCTTGAAGCTCACCGCGTGGGATCTGCAGCAGCTCGGCGTGGTGGACGAGGTGATCCCGGAACCTCCCGGCGGTGCACAGGAGGACCCCCCCCAGGCCTTCGCCGCGGTCCGGGAGGCTCTGCGCCGCACCCTGCGAACCCTGCGGGCCGTCCCCGTTGACGAGCTGCTGGCGAGAAGGTACGCGAAGTACCGGAGCCTGGGCCGATTTGCGGAGGGAACGGATGAACCGTGAGGGAGCACTGAACGTGGAGGAGATCCGGGAACTGGTGCGCATCGTGAGCGAAGCGGACATCGCGGAGCTGGAGGTCGAGACCGGGACCCTCCGGGTGGCCATCCGCAAGGGCCGCGGGAACTCCGGAGTCCCGGTCCCCTCCGTCTCCACCCCGGCCCAGGCCCCCTCGGAGACCGCTCCCGAACTCCCCACCCCGAAGTGGATCCCCATCACGGCTCCCATGGTGGGCACCTTCTACCGGGCTCCCGCCCCGGACGCTCCCCCCTTCGTGAACGAGGGGGATCGGGTGAGTGCGGGCCAGACGGTGTGCCTCATCGAGGCCATGAAGATGTTCAACGAGATCCCCGCGGAGATGTCGGGCCGGGTGGTCCGCATCCTCGTGGAGAACGGTGCCCCTGTGGAGTACGGGCAGCCCCTCATGCTCATCGAGCCCGATACCGGGACCTGACCGACGCGGCGAACGGGGGAGGTTCCGTGTTCCGGAAGGTCCTCGTCGCGAACCGGGGAGAGATCGCGGTGCGCGTCATCCGCGCATGTCGGGAGCTGGGGATCCGAACCGTGGCGGTGTACTCCGAGGCAGATCGGGACTGCCTCCACGTACGACTCGCGGACGAGGCTTTCTGCATCGGACCGCCGCCCGCGGGAGAGAGCTACCTCAACATTCCCAACATCCTCAGCACCGCGGAAGTGACGGGCGCGGAGGCCATCCACCCGGGCTACGGATTTTTGGCGGAGAACCCGCACTTCGCGGAGATCTGCCGGGACGCGGGGATCGCCTTCATCGGTCCCAGCCCGGAGGCCATGGAGGCCATGGGGAACAAGGCCCGGGCTCGGGAGATCGCGCAGAGGGCCGGGGTCCCCATCGTCCCCGGGAGCCCGGGGCCCGTGCGTACCGTGGACGAAGCCCTCGCCGTGGCCGACCGGATCGGATATCCCCTCCTCATCAAGGCCTCGGCCGGCGGGGGTGGGAAGGGGATGCGGGTCGTGCACTCTCGGGAGGAGCTGGGTCGGGCCATGGCCACGGCCCAGCGGGAGGCGGAGGCGGCCTTCGGCTCCGGGGAGGTGTACCTCGAGAAGTATCTGGACGAGCCTCGGCACATCGAGGTGCAGATCCTCGCGGACACCCGGGGCAACGTGGTGCACCTGGGGGAGCGGGAGTGCAGCATCCAGCGCCGACACCAGAAACTGCTGGAGGAGGCCCCGGCTCCCGGCCTCTCCCCGCGCCTGCGGGCAAATCTCCACCGGGCCGCTGTCCGGATTGCCCAGGCCATCCGCTACACGAGCGCAGGGACCGTGGAGTTCCTTGTGGACAAGGAGGAGAACTTCTACTTCATGGAGATGAACACCCGGATCCAGGTGGAGCACCCCGTCACGGAGATGATCACGGGCCTGGACCTCGTGCGGGAGCAGATCCGGATCGCCGCGGGGGAGCGGCTGAGCTTCTCGCAGCGGGACGTGGAGTTCCGCGGACACGCCATGGAGTGCCGCATCAACGCGGAGGACCCCGCCCACGACTTCCGACCCTCTCCCGGCACCATCCGCGGGCTCGTCCTCCCCGGAGGCCCTGGCATCCGGGTGGACACCCACGTCTATGCAGGGTACACCATCCCGCCGTATTATGATTCCCTAGTGGCAAAGGTGATCGCATGGGGGCGCGACCGGCCGGAAGCCATGGCCCGGATGGACCGGGCCCTGCGGGAGTTTGAGATCGTGGGCATCCGGACCACCATCCCCTTCCACCGGCTTCTCCTGGAGAACGCCTTCTTCCGCCGGGGCGAGGTGTACACGAACTTCGTTCAGCGCCGGATGGATCTCAGCGTTCTCTCCCGGTAGGCCGGTGGGTAAGGGAGGAGGCAGGGGACATGGAGCGCGTCGAGGAGCGGGTGGACCTGGAACGGATGCTGGACTGGTACCGCCGGATGGTGCTCGTGCGGCGGTTCGAGGAGCAAACGGAGCGCAGCTTCCGGCGGGGGAAGATCGGCGGCTACCTTCATGTGTACATCGGTCAGGAGGCGGTGGCTACGGGATTCCTGGACGCGATCCGGGAGGACGACATCTTCTTCGCCAGCTACCGCGACCACGCACATGCCCTGCTCCGGGGGACGGATCCCAGGGCCGTGATGGCGGAGCTGTACGGCAAGGTCACGGGGGTGGCCAAGGGGAAGGGCGGTTCCATGCATCTCGTAGATGTCGCGCGGGGATTCTACGGGGGGTACGGGATCGTGGGGGGGCATCTGCCGCTTGCCGTGGGCGCCGCCTATGCCCTGCGCTACCAGGGAACGGACCGGATCTGCCTGTGTTTCTTCGGAGACGGCGCCGTGAACTCCGGTGCGTTCCACGAGGCTGCGAACCTGGCAGGCCTGTGGGGCAAGGAAGGGATGTGTCCCGTGGTGTTCGTGATCGAGAACAACCAGTACGGCATGGGCACCTCCGTGGAGCGGGCCAGCGCGGTCCCGAACCTCGCCCGGCGCTTCGACGCCTACGCCATCCCCAACGAGCGGTGTGACGGGATGGACGTGGTGGCGGTGTACGAGGTGGCCCGCCGGGTGGTGGAGGAGGTGCGGCGCACCGGACGCCCGTACGGGGTGGAGGCCGTGACCTACCGGTTCAGCGGCCACGGCGCCGCGGACCTCTTCCAGAGCTACCGAACCAAGGAAGAGGTGGAGCGGTGGCGGCAGAGGGACCCCATCCTCCTGCTGGAGCAGCAGCTGCGGGAATGGGGTGTCCTGGACGACGCCAGGAAGGCGGAGATCCACGCATGGGCGGAAGGCCTGGTGGAGGAGGCCGTGGCCTTCGCGGAGCAAAGCCCCGAACCTCCGCCCGAGGAGCTCTACACCGACGTGTACGGAGCGGACCCGTGACGGAGATGACCTACCGGGAGGCCATTCGGTCCACCCTGGTGGAGGAGATGGACCGGGACCCCACGGTGCTCCTGCTGGGGGAAGACATCGGGATCTACGGCGGAACCTTCCGGATCACGGAGGGCCTTTTGAGCCGGTACGGTCCCCGACGGGTGGTGGATACGCCCATCAGCGAACTGGGGTTCATCGGCGCCGCCATCGGCATGGCCATGCTGGGTCTGCGCCCCGTGGTCGAGGTGATGACATGGAACTTCAGCCTCCCGGCTGCAGACCAGATCCTCCAGAACGCGGCAAAGGTGCGGTACTTCACCGGTGGGCAGGTACGGGCGCCCCTGGTGATCCGGGGGCCCAATGGAGCCGGGGTGCAGCTTTCCGCCCAGCATTCCCAGTCCCTCGAGTCCTTCTACGGCCACTTCCCGGGGCTGAAGGTGGTCGCTCCCGCCACCCCCGCGGACGCCAAGGGGCTGTTGCGGGCCGCCATCCGGGGGGAGGACCCCGTGATCTTTCTGGAGCACGCGGCCCTCTACGGCATCAAGGGAGAGGTCCCCGACGGAGACTACACGGTGCCCTTCGGGAGGGCCGCGGTGGTGCGGCCCGGGCGTCACGTGACCGTGGTGAGCTACAGCCGCATGCTGCACTTGGCACTTTCCGCCGCCCAGCGGTTGAGCGGGGAGGGGATCGAGTGCGAGGTGATTGACCTCCGCTCTCTCCGCCCTCTGGATATGGAAACGGTGGCAGCCTCCGTGCGCAGGACCCACCGGGCGGTGGTGGTGCAGGAGCAGTGGCGGCTCTACGGGGCCGCGGCGGAGATTTCCGCGCAGATCTACGAGCGGTGCTTCGACGACCTCGACGCCCCTGTGGAGCGGGTGACGGGAGAGGACGTCCCCGCCCCGTACGCCCGGAACCTGGAGCTCCGGGCATTCCCAGATGAGGAGAAGATCGTAGAGGCGGTGCGGCGGGTCATCGCCTGAGGAGCGGAGATGGCGGAAGTCATCATGCCGAAGATGGGCGACGCCATGGTCACGGGAAAGATCCTGGCCTGGCGCAAGAAGCACGGTGAGCGGGTGACGAAGGGAGAACCCCTGCTGGAGATCGAGACGGACAAGGTGAACGTGGAGGTGGAGGCGGAACAGAGTGGAGTGCTCCACATCCTGGCCCGCGAAGGGGAAGTGGTCCCCGTGGGCCAAGTGATCGCCTACATCAACGGACCCGAAACCGCAGCACCTCCGCCACCCGCGGAAACAGAATCCGCGGGGGCACCGCCCGTCGGGCCTGAAGGGAAGCCCGTGCCCCACCCGGAGGAGGCGGAGCGGATCAAGGCCTCCCCGCTCGCCCGCCGACTCGCGTCCCAGCACGGCATTGACCTCACGAAGATCCGTGGGACGGGACCCGGAGGCCGGATCGTGGAGCGGGATGTGCAGGCGTACCTGGCCCAGCTCAGGCCCGCGGAGGCCCCACCGAGGCCTGCACCTGCCCCGGAGGCGGAGTATGAAGACCTGGCGCTGCCGCGGATGCGGCAGGCCATCGCCCGCACCGTGGTCCAGAGCAAGCAGACAATCCCCCACTTCTACGTGACCGCGGAGGCGGATCTCTCCCGGGCCCTGGAGCTGCGCAAGCAGCTGGAGGAGGCGCTGGGGGAGGAGGGCCGGATCACCGTCAACGACCTCGTCCTGAAGGCCACGGCCCTCGCCCTCCGCAAGCATCCGGAACTCCGAAGCCAGATCGTGGACGAACGCACCCTCCGGCGGTTCCACCGCATCCATCTGGGCATCATGGTGGCCACCCCGGACGGACTCGTCGCTCCCGTGTTGCGGGACGCGGACCGGTTGTCCCTCCTCCAGCTGGCCCGGGAGGCCCGGCGGCTCATCGAGGGCGCCCGCAACAAGCGCCTCCGGCAGGAGGAGTACACGGGCGCGGTGTTCTCCATCAGCAACCTCGGCATGTACGAGGTCACGAGCTTCGTGGCCATCATCCCACCTCAACAGGCCGGGATCCTGGCGGTGGGAAGGGCGCAGGAGCGGCCCGTGGTCCGCGAGGGACGGGTGGAGGTCCGGCCCGTGGTCTCCCTCACGGTCTCCGCGGACCACCGGATCACGGACGGCGTCGGAGCCGCGGAGTTTCTGATGGAAGTCAAGCGCCTGCTGGAGAACCCGATCCTGCTCCTGATGGCGTAGGCCAGAGTTCCCGGAGGGCCTCCTCGTACACCCGGAGATCCCCCTCGCTCCACAGGACCATGCGTACCAGGTCAAAGGCCTCGGGGTGTTCCTCGAGAAACCTCAGGATGGCCCGCAGGGCCACCCGGGCCGCCCGCTCCACCGGAAACCCGTACGCGCCCGTGCTGATGGAAGGGAAGGCGACGGTGCGCAGTCCCCGTTCCCTGGCCAGCTGCAGGCTGTTGCGGTACGCCCGGGCAAGGGTTTCGTCCTCCCCCGCTCCCCCACCCTGCCAGACCGGGCCCACCGTGTGGATCACGAACCGGGCGGGGAGGTTTCCGGCCGTGGTGATCACCGCCTCTCCAGGCGGAAGCCTGCGGCCGGGCAGGGTCTCCGCGATGCGCCGACACTCTTCCAAGATGGCGGGGCCGCCCGCCCGGTGGATGGCTCCGTCTACCCCGCCCCCGCCCATGAGGGTGGGGTTCGCGGCATTCACGACGGCGTCCACCGCCTGCTGGGTGATGTCCCCCCGCACGAGCTCCAGCTTCGTTCCGCCCACCACCACTTCCATACCGACCCTCCGTTCACCTCACCTCCGGGCCTGAAGCGCGATGTACGCGGCTCCCACCAGGCCTGCGTCGTCCCCCAGGGCCCCGGGCACGATGCGGGCGGCCTGGAAGGGGACTGCGAACGCACTCCTCCGGGCGGCCTCCACGAGCGGCCCCTCCACCAGGTCCCAGGACCGCGCCACCCCACCGCCGATGACCACCACCTCCGGATTGAGTAGGTTCAGCATGCTCCCCACCGCGAGCCCCATCATCCCGGCTGCCCGCTCCAGCACCCGCCTCGCTAGGGCGTCCCCATTACGAGCCGCCTCCGCCACCATCCTGGCCGTGATCTCGGGCTGGCCGCCGAGCACGCTGGGCTCTCCCCGGCCCAGGGCCTCCCGCGCAGCTCGCGCGATGGCCCGTCCTGCCGCGATCCCCTCCAGGTGCCCCCGCCGGCCACAGGGGCAGAGGGGACCGAGGGGATCCACGGTCAGGTGTCCGATCTCGCCCGCGGTGTCCGAAGCCCCCCGGTAGAGGCGACCGTCCACGATGAGCCCCCCACCGATCCCCGTGCTCCAGGTGATGTACAGCACGTGCCGGGCTCCCCGGGCCGCTCCCCGCCACCACTCGCCCACCGCGGCGGCGTTTGCATCGTTCTCCAGGACCACCGCAAGCCCTAAGCGTCCCTCGAGGAGGGCACGGAGGGGGACCTCCCGCCAGCCTGGGAGGTTCGGCGGAGCGTGCACGATTCCCTCTTCCACGCTCAAAGGGCCCGGCACACCCACCCCCATCCGGTCCGGCACCCGGCGCGCCCGCACTCGGACCTCCTCCACGAGCTTGGCGATGGTCTCCACCACCGCCTCCGGGCCCTCTTGGGGCGTGGGCGTCCGGACGGTGACCGCCACCTGCCCCTGGGCGTTCACGAGGCCCACCCGGACGTTGGTGGCCCCCAGATCCACGGCCAGGACCCACTCCTCCATCCACGCCCTCCAGCGCAAGCCTACCGCAATTCGGCTCCGGGATGCGGCAGGAGTTTCCGAGGCCCGCATGCAATCCTCTTCCCCAAGACCCCGCGCGGGGAGGAAGGGATGACGGCCGTGGGCGTGTACGGGATCGCGATTCTCATCGTCGCCATCTGGCTCTTGTGGAGCTCGGTGAAGATCGTGCGGGAGTACCAGCGGCTGGTGGTGTTCCGGTTGGGCCGGAGCATCGGCCGCCGGGGTCCGGGCGTGGTGTTCCTCATTCCCTTCGTGGACCGGGCCGTGTGGGTGGACCTCCGGGAGGCGTTCCTGGAGATCCCCTCCCAAACCTGCATCACGAAGGACAACGCGCCCATCAACATCGACTTCCTGATCTACTGGAAGGTGGTGGACCCGGAGTCCTCCGTGATCCAGGTACAGGACTTCGCGGGGGCGGCCCGCGGGATCGCCACCACCACCCTTCGGGCCGTGATCGGCGACATCCTCCTTGACGACGTGCTGGCCCGGCGGGAGCAGATCAACCAGGTACTGCGGGCCAAGCTGGACGAGGTGACGGAGCGGTGGGGGGTGAAGGTCACCGCGGTGGAGATCCGGGAGATCCTGCCGCCCCGGGAGGTCCAGGAGGCCATGACCCGGCAAATGAGCGCGGAGCGCAACCGCCGGGCCGTGGTCACGGAGGCGGACGGAAAGCGGGAGGCCGCCGTTCTGGTGGCGGAGGGGGAAAAGCAGGCGGCCATCCTGCGGGCGGAGGGGGATCGCCAGGCCGCCATATTGCGGGCGGAGGGGTTCGCGCTGGCCCTGGACAAGATCTTCAGCGTGGCGCGGAACGTGGACGCCAACACCATGGCCCTCCAGTACCTGGAGGCCCTCAAGGCCCTGGGCGCTAGCCCCGCCACCAAGTTCATCTTCCCCCTGGAGTTCACGCGCTTGGTGGCGCCGTTTGCGGATCTGGCGCGGGGCTCGGATCCGGGCCGACAGGGACAGTCCTGACGCCTACACGATGGCCTGGTGGGTCCGCGGGTCAAAGAGGTGGAGCCGGCTGAGGTCCAGGGCCACGGTCACCTCATCCCCCATCTTGGCAGGGCTACTTGCATCCACCCGGGCCACCAGGGAGTGCCCGCCCGCCTCCAGGTAGAGGATCACGTCCGAGCCCAGCGGCTCGTGCACCTCCACCTTGGCCTGCAAAGTCGAGAAGTGCGGGGGCAGGGCCCCGTTCCGCAGGGCCGCGTCCTCGATGTGCTCCGGCCGGATCCCGAGGATCACGTCCTTCCCCTCCCACGGCTCCACGTAGGCGGACAGGTCCTGGGGGATCGGCACCCGCCAGCTGCCCGCGTCGAAGAGAAGCGCGGAATCCTGGCGCACGAGCCGGCCCGGGATGAAGTTCATGGAGGGGCTGCCGATGAACCCCGCCACGAACATGTTCGCGGGCTTGTGGTACAGGTTGAGGGGGGAATCCACCTGCTGCACCACCCCCTCCCGGAGCACCACGATCCGGTCCCCCATGGTCATGGCCTCCACCTGATCATGGGTCACGTAGACGGTGGTGGTCTGCAGCCGCGCATGGAGCTTCTTCAGCTCCGCCCGGGTCTGCACCCGCAGGGCCGCGTCGAGGTTGCTGAGGGGCTCGTCCATGAGGAACACCTGGGGTTCCCGCACGATGGCCCTCCCCAGGGCCACCCGTTGCCGCTGCCCACCGGAGAGCTGCTTGGGTTTGCGGTCCAGCAGATGCTCGATCCCCAGCATGTGGGCAGCTTCCCGCACGCGCCGGTCGATCTCGTGCCTGGGATACCGGCGTAGCCGCAGGCCGAAGGCCATGTTCTCGTACACGGTCATGTGGGGGTACAGGGCGTAGTTCTGGAAGACCATGGCGATGTCCCGATCCTTGGGCGGGACGTCGTTCACCCGGCGGTCGCCGATGTAGATGTCCCCCTCCGTGGGATCCTCCAGCCCTGCGATGAGCCGCAGAGCCGTGGTCTTCCCGCACCCGCTGGGCCCCACCAGGACCGTGAACTGCCGATCCGGGATCTCCAGAGTGACGTTGTTCAGGGCCACCACGTTTCCGAATCGTTTCGTGACCCGATCCAGGAACACCCGTGCCATGTTGTCCTGCGCCCCTCCCGTACGCTACCGCGGTTGTGCCCCAAGCCGCCGCTTCAGCTCGTCAATGACCGTCACGGGGTAAGGATCCACACCGTTCAGGTACGCGAGGTAGACGCTCACGAGATCGGCGAAGAACACCAGGGAAACCAGGCGGCTCAAGGCTCCATCGCCCCGACTCCACACCTCATGGTAACCGGCGGCCTTGTGGAAGGCAATCTCCCGGGTGATCTCCAGGCGCTGCACCAGGCGGGACGGGTCCCCCGGGTCCCGCAGGACCACCACGGTCAGCATCCCGTCCGGCTGACCCGCAAGCGCCCACCCCACCGTCTCGTTGTGGTTGAGCTCCGGGAAGGCGTTGTGGACCGCGAACACCTTGCTGTTCTCGTTGAGCTGGGTCTTCCACCGTAAAGCGACGGGCTCGGTGAGGCGGCTGAGGGCGTAGACCACGGGGATGCGCCCGGTTAGGGCGCGGGCCAGCTGTTTGGCGGGGTTGTCCGCCTCCGGCCGATCCGGCCCCCACTCCCGGGTCCAAGCCGCGAGTCCAGAGGCCGCCTCCCGCACCGCTTCCTCCTGTGGGGGAAGGATCCCCCACCGCTCCAGGACCGCCAGCATAGGGGCGAAAAGGTACCCGAGGGCCGCCCGAGGCGGAAACCCGGTGGGGAGCGGGACGGTGGGCACGTCCTCGGAACGGGCCCGCTCCCCGAGGATCCCCCCGGAGGTGATGGCCACCCGCACTGCCCCTGCTTGACCCGCGGCTTCGTAGGCGGCGAGGGTCTCTTCCGTATTGCCGGAGTAGGAGCAGGCGAAAACCAGGGTCTTCGGGCCCACCCACCGGGGAACGGCGTAGTCTTTTACGACGACCACCGGGAGGTCTGCCTGGTCGTGCAGCAGACTCCGAAGCAGATCGCCTCCGATGCCGGAGCCCCCCATTCCCAGCACTAGGACCTGCTCCACCTCCGGGGCAGGCGGGAGCGGGATCTCCTTCCCGAGCCGGTAGCCCTCCAGGAGGGTCTCGCCCAGCCGCAGTACAAGGCCCAGCATCCCTCGGGGATCGAGGGCCCGGCACCGATCCGGATCGTCGAGCACCCCCTGCACCATTCCGGACGAAGATTTCGCGTCCCCTGATGTCTTTCCCTCCGGCGCATCCCCTACGATACTAGGGAAATGGTGCGACATCCGGTGGTGACGCCCGTCTCAGAGGGGAACGAAGAGGTGCTGCCCCTCGCCGCGGCCCTGGCCCGGGCCTGGAACGCTCCCCTTTTGCTTTTGGGGATCGTTCTGGTCCCCCCTTCCGAACCCCTGAGCCGAGGGACCACCGAGGCCCAAATCCTGCGGGAGCGGCTGGAAGAGCTGGCCGCAGGCTCCCGGCAGGAATTGGAGGTACGCTGCACCGTGCGGGTGGGGTACGAGGCTTGGAGGGAGATCTCGGCCACATGCCTGGAAGAGCAGGCCTCGCTCTTGGTCTTGGTGCGGGAGCCGGGACGGGAGCATCTCTTCGGCCGCAGCCTGGACTTCCTCCTCCACCACCCCCCCTGCGACCTCGTGGTCCTGCCCCGGGCCCCCCTTGAGGCCTTCCGCACTCCTCTAGTGGGCGTGCGGGGCGGACCCAACGCGGAGCTCGCCCTCCGGGTGGCCCAGGCCTTAGCCCTCCCGCAGGGAGGGGAGGTCACGGCCCTCCACGTCTTCCGAGAGGACATCCCGGAGTCCCAGCGGTGGCGGGAGGAGCGCCCGTACCTCACGGTGATGCAGCAGGAGGTGGCCGCAGGGGTGCGGCGGAAGTTCGCCACGGGGCGGGCCGCGGAGGCGATCGTGCGGGAAGCCCCCAACCACTCCGCGGTGGTGGTGGGGGCCACCGCGGACCCGCATCGGCCCGCAATCCAGTTCCCTCTCCGCACCCTGCCCATGCTCGTGGTGGTGCGCAGCTCCCTTCCCGTGGCGGACTGGATCGCCCTCCGCACCACCCGGACCTCGTGGTCCCGGGCGGAGGTGGAGAAGTGGTTTGCGGAGAACACCTTCCACGCCCGGGAGTTCGCGGACCTGGAGCGGCTCGTGGCCCTGAAGGAGGAGCAGGGCCTCACCATCAGCTTGGGCCTACCCGCCCTCAACGAGGAGGAGACCATCGGGGAGGTGATCCGGGTCCTCAAGGACGCCCTCATGGACCGATATCCCCTCCTGGACGAGATGGTGCTCGTGGACAGCGACTCCACGGACCGGACCCGGGAGATCGCGGCCTCCCTGGGGATCCCCGTGGTGCGTCACCCTCAGGTCCTGCCCCAGTACGGCAGCTACCGCGGAAAGGGCGAGGCCCTATGGAAGAGCCTGTACGTGCTGCGGGGGGACATCGTGGTGTGGGTGGACACGGACATCAAGAACATGCACCCGAAGTTCGTGTATGGGCTTGTCGGGCCGCTTTTGCGGGAGGACCGGATCGCCTTTGTGAAGGGCTACTACCGCCGCCCGCTCCTGGTGGGGGACCGACTGTACGAGACCGGAGGCGGGCGGGTGACGGAGCTGGTGGCGCGGCCCCTCCTCAACCTCTTCTTCCCGGAGCTCTCGGGCCTCATCCAGCCTCTCGCGGGGGAGTACGCGGGCCGGCGGGAGGTCTTGGAGCAGATCCCCTTCTTCACCGGTTACGGGGTGGAGATGGGAATGCTCATCGACCTCCTGAACCGGTTCGGGCTGCGCGCCATCGGACAGGTGGACCTGGAGCAGCGCATCCACCGCAACCAGTCCCTCGCCTCCCTCTCCCTCATGGCCTACCAGATCGTGCAGGTCGTTCTGCGGCGGATGGAGGACCGCATTCAGGTGCCGATCCTCCCCGAGGTCTCCCGCACGATGAAGCTCATCCGATGGGAAGAGGGGTCCCTCGGGCTGGAGGAGCGGGAGATCACGGAGTTCGAACGGCCGCCCATGATCACCATCCCCGAGTACCGGGTCCGTCGGGCAGAGCGCTCCCGCGCCCAGCGGGCCCTCCTCACCTAGCGTCCCCCGCGATGCGCGCCGCGGCACCGAATCCGGATCCCCTGGAGCTGCTGCGCAACCGCCTGGACATCACCACCGTGCCCTTTACGGACCGCGGAAGCCGCCTCCTCGTCCTCCGGGAACCCCACGCGTACCGTTTGCAGATCCGGGTGTGCGAGCGGTGGCCGAAGCTGGCGCAGGTAGAGGGCCACTACCGGGTCCGGCCGCCGCTGGTGGAAGGACTTGCCTTCCTGGACGGAGAGGGGAATCCCCTTCCGTGGGAGCTCGTCACCTACCCGCACGTGCTGCGGTTCCAGACCCCCCTAGGCCTGTTCGAGATGGTCTTTGATGGACCGGAGCTCCTCGTGGTGCGGCCACCGGCTCAACGGTGCGGGTTGCGGTTCTCGGTGCGGGCGGAGTGGGCCGCCTCCGACCGACGGGGCGGCCGGACCCGGGGGGTGCGTCACCTTGCCTACACCACCAATGCCCGCATCCTCCGCAACGAGGTCCAGCAGGAGGGATCCAACCGGTGGCGCGTGGAACTGGAGGTAGAGGCCACCCCGCAGACCCAGGTCACCCTCAACATCACCCCGCGGCTGGGGTTTGACCGGCGCATCCGCCCCTACGATCCCGTGGCGGAGGCGGAGCGACGATGGCGGGCATGGTTTGAGGCAGTCCCGCAAGTGGATTCGGGCCTCCGGCCCACTTATGACTACGCGTGGTTCCTCCTGCGGGCGGGCCTCCTCAGCACCCGGTACTACTTGACGCGGGAGGCCCTGGTCCCCTCGAAGATGCACTACGTGGGACTCTGGCAGTGGGACGCCTTCTTCCATGCCCTCGCCTACCGGCACGTGGACCCGCTGCTGGCCACGGATCAGTTCCGGGTCGTCTTCGACCACCAGCGGCCGGACGGTCGGCTGCCGGATTGCGTCTTCGATGAAGGGATCGTGGAGTACCTGGAAGAGCCCATTCCGGGACTCGTCACCAAGCCCCCCGTGGCAGGATGGGCCCTGTGGAAGGTGTACGAGGAGATCCAGGACGTGGACTTCGTCGCGGAGCTGTACGAGCCCCTCTCCCGCTGGCAACGATGGTGGCTGCAGCACTGCGACACGGACGGGGACGGACTCCCCGAGTACCACCATCCCTTCTCCTCCGGATTGGACGATAGCCCCCTGTGGGACTCCGGGATGCCCGTGGTCTCGCCCGACCTCCCCACCTACCTGTGCCTGCAGGCGGAAGCCTTGAGCCGCATGGCTCGGGTTCTGGGAGAGGAGGAGGCGGCGCGGTGGGAAGCGGAGGCGGAGGAGCTCGTGCGCCGGATGGTGGAGAGACTCTATGACCCGGAAACCGGAATCTTCTGGGCCTATCGGATTGTCGACCGGGGCGCGGAGCGCATCCCGGTCCTCACGCCCCTGAGCCTCCTCCCTCTGTGCACGGGGCGCCTCCCGCAGCGGACGGTGGAGCGGCTCGTGGAGTACCTGGTGGACCCGGAGCACTTCTGGACCCGTTATCCCGTCCCCAGCGTCGCCCGATCCGATCCCCGCTACCAGCCGGATCGGATGTGGCGCGGACCCACCTGGGTGAATCTGAACTACCTGCTCATCGAGGGCCTGCTTCGGTGCGGAGTGCGGGACGCGGCCCGAGCCCTGTGCGACCGGACGCTGGAGATGGTCGCGCTGCACCCGGACATCAAGGAGTACTACCACCCCGAGACCGGCGCGGTCCCGCCCGGGGCGGCTTCCGGATTCGGGTGGTCCGCGGCGCTGTACGTGGACCTCGCCATCCGCAGGTCCCGGGGGGAGATCTAGGAGGGAGGAATCGAGACCGTCCGCCAGGTGCTCCAAGAACTCTTCCACCCCGCGGCCGTGGCCTCCGCGGTGCGCGCGGTGACCGCCACCGTCCTCCTCCTCGGGGGCGCTTACGCGGTGAACGGGATCGCCCGGCGGGTGGTGGAACGGGTCCTCCGCCCACCGGAGGGCGCTCCCAACTACGCGGCCCGACTGCTGCGGGCCCGTACCCTCCTTCCCCTGGCCTACAGCGCCATCCGCTACACGGTGTACTTCGTGGCGGGGCTCATGATCCTGCGGCAGCTGGGTGTGGATCCGGCGCCCCTATTGGCAAGCGCGGGCGTAGCGGGCCTGGCCATCGGGTTCGGAGCTCAGGCCCTGATCCGGGACAGCATCAGCGGGTTCTTCCTCCTGCTGGACGGGCTCATCCAGGTAGGGGATGTCATCACGGTGGGAACGGACACGGGAGTGGTGGAGCAGATCGGGCTGCGCACCACCCAGATCCGGCGGTTCACGGGCGAGGTGCTCACCATCCCCAACGGCGAGCTCACCCGGTTTCGCAACTACAGCCGGGGTCCCCTCCGGGCCGTGCTCACCATCGGGGTGGGCCGTAAGGAGGACCTGCGGCGGGTAGGAGAACTCCTGCACGAGGCGGTGGCGGCCTGGCGGCGGGACCACCCCGAGGCGGAGGCCGGAGAACCGGAGGTCCAGGCCCTGCTCGAGCTCGGCCCGCAGGTCCAGGTCCTGCGCCTGGTGATCCCCGTGCAGCCCATGAGCCTCTGGCGGGCAGAGCAGGAGGTACGCCTGCGGATCAAGGAGAGGTTGGAGGCAGCCGGCGTCGAACTGATCTCCATCGGCCCTTCGGAGACGGCGGCATGAAGGGGCCCTACCCGGGCGGGAGGCCACGGACCCTGGGCATCATCCTCGCGGGCGGACGCGGGGAGCGGCTGCACCCCCTGACGCGGGATCGCAGCAAGCCCGCGGTCCCCTTCGGCGGCCGGTACCGGATCGTGGACTTCGTGCTCACGAACTTCATCCACTCCGGGATCTTCTCCCTCTACATCCTCGTCCAGTACAAGTCCCAGTCCCTCATCGACCACCTCCGCCACGGCTGGCGGGCCACGGGGCTCCATGAGGATCACTTCCTCCTGGTGGTCCCCCCTCAGATGCGGTGGGGGGAGACGTGGTATCGGGGGACCGCGGACGCGGTCTACCAGAACCTCAACCTGGTCCGGGACTACGAGCCGGAGCTGGTGGCCATCTTCGGCGCGGATCACGTGTACCGCATGGACATCTCCCAGATGATCGCCTTTCACCAGGAGGTGGGGGCCGACGCCACCGTGGCTGCCCTCCCCGTGTCCCTCGATCGGGCCCGGGCCTTTGGCGTGCTGGAGACGGACCCGGACGGCCGGGTTCGGGGGTTCGAGGAGAAGCCCGCGGAACCGCGGCCCATCCCAGGCCGTCCCGGATATGCCCTGTGCTCCATGGGGAACTACCTCTTCCACGCGGACGTCCTCGTGGAGGTCCTGACAGAGGACGCCCAGCGCTCCACGGACCACGACTTCGGCCGCACCATCCTGCCCGCCATGCTCGGCCGCTACCGGGTCTACGCCTACGACTTCCACACCAACCGCATCCCGGGCCTCAAGCCCTACGAGGAGCCTGCCTACTGGCGGGACATCGGCACGCTTCCCGCCTATTGGGAGGCGCACATGGACCTCCTGGGCCCACAACCCCGGTTCGATTTACAGAACCCGCAGTGGCCCATATTGGGCGCCGCCTACCCGGGGCCGCCCGCCCGTATCATGCAGGGGGAGGTGTACGACACCCTCCTCGCGGAGGGCACCGTGGTGGAGGGCGGCCGCATCCGAAGATCGGTCCTCGGGCGAGGTGTGCACATCGAGCCGGACGTGGAGATCGAAGAGTCGGTCATCATGGACTTCACCGTGGTGCGCCGGGGGTGTAGACTGCGGCGGGTTATCGTGGATCGGTACAACGTCCTCGGGTCCAACACCGTGATCGGGGAAGATCCGGAGGAGGACGCGCGTCGCTACCACTGGGACCGCTCCGGCCTCGTGGTCCTCCCCCGAGGCCCTACCCGTGCCCGGTTTTAGGAACCTCACTCTCCGGGAACGGGGGCCAGCCCCTCCGGGGGGTGGGCCGACCCGCGGGGAGCCAGCGGACGGAGATCAGGGCCAGCAGGGCGAACCCGAGGGAGACGGCGAACACAGAGCTCAAGGAACCTGCCAGGGCGTCCCGGGCTTCCGCCAGGACGCTCCCGGAGAGGACTTCCGCCCCTACGGGACTCAAGATCTCCTGAACCCGCTGTGGGGGGATCCCATGGGCGGCAAGGCACAAAAGCAGGAGGTTCCCCAGCAGGCTCACCCCCACGGAGCCCCCGATGTTCCGGGAGAACAGCACCAGGGAAGTCGCAAGTCCCCGCTGTTCATAGCGCACGGAGGTCTGCACCGCGAGGATGAAGGTCAACGCCGCGCAGCCGATCCCGATCCCCAACAGCGCAGTGGCACCCTGCACCCACGTCCCGGGCACGGAGGGATGGATGCGGGTGAGGAAGGCGAGCCCGCCGCTGAAGAGGGCCAGGCCCAGGGTGACCACGGGCCGGAACCCGAACCGCAGGATGAGCCGGCTGCCCACCAGGCTCGCGGTGGTCCATCCCAGCATGAGGGGGGTGAGGGCGAGCCCCGCGTCCGTGGCGCTCCTTCCCTGGACGCCCTGCACGAAGAGGGGAATGTAGTAAACGCCACCGCTGAACGCCGCTCCCACCAGCACGTTGCTGATGGTGCTCACCGCCACCACCCGGTTCCGGAACAGGTCTAGGGGGAGCACGGGATCCTCTGCGCGGCGCTCCCACAGGAGGAGGGCGGTTCCCAGGACCACCCCCGTAAACACAAACCCAGGGCGAATCCTCCCCCCCTCCACCCCCAGCAAGAGGGTGACCACGGCAGCCACCATCAGGAGGGCACCGGCCACATCCAGGGAACCCAGTTGATGTCTTGGGCGCTCGGGGTACGCGCGGGCCACGATCCACAGGGCCAGGAGCCCGACCGGCAGGTTTGCGTAGAAGATCCACCGCCACGACCAGACGCTTACGATGAGGCCTCCCAGCAACGGTCCCAGGATGCTGGCGAGCCCCCACATCCCGCTGAAGAGCCCCTGGATCCGAGCCCGTTCCTCCAGGGTGTACAGGTCTCCCACGATGGTGATGGCAATGGGAAGGAGCGCCCCCGCGCCGATCCCCTGAACCGCCCGAAACGCCACGAGTTGGTGCATGGAGCCGGCCATGCCACACAGCACGGAGCCCGCGAGGAAGGCCGCGATCCCAAAAAGGTAGACGCGGCGGCGGCCGTACCGGTCCGCGAGTCGGCCGAACACCGGAGTGCCCGCGGTCATGGTGAGGGCGTAGCTCGCCGCCACCCACGGGTAGAGCTCGAAGCCCTGCAGCAGGCGGGTGATGGTGGGAAGGGCGGTCGCAACGATGGTGGTGTCCAGGGCCGCCAGGAACATCCCCAGCATCACCGCCAGGGTCACGACCCGCCGTTGCCGTGGGTCCACCGTTCCCTCCTCAGACCAGCATCGCCCCGCCCGGAGTGCAGCCGCCGGATGCACGGAGCCCGCACGGGTCCCCAGAAGGCCACGCGGGCCGGACCGTGGACGTGGACCCCTGATCCGCCCCCTCCGGACGTTTGGGGGATCGTTTGCCCCCTACGCCATTGTCCCAGGGGAGAGCAAGTCCGAAAGAGGTCCGCCCGCGTATGCCCGATCGAGGAACTCGAAAGTGTGCAATACCGGAAGCGGTCTTTGCAGAGCCCGGAGGTGTGCCTGAAGCTGGACCATGCACCCGAGGTTCCCCGTGACCACCGCCTCCGCACCGGTCGCGAGTAGACTCCGCGCCTTCCGGCGGCCCAGCTCCGCGGCGATTGCAGGGTGTTCCAGGTTGTAGATGCCCGCGGACCCGCAACAGATCTCCGCATCCGCGGGCTCCAGGATCTCCAAGTTGCCCACGCGGGCCAGGAGATGCCGGGGTTCTTCCCGGACCCCCTGCGCGTGGAGCAGGTGGCAGGCGTCGTGGTAGACCACCCGCACGGGTCGCGGAAGAGGAGGAGGCGGGTTGAAGCCGAGCGTGCAGAGAAACGCGCTGACATCCCGTACCCGAGCGGCAAACGCCGCCGCCCGTCCTGCCTCCGGGCATCCGGTGAACAGCAGCCCGTACTCCCGCATGGCAGACCCACACCCCGCAGCGTTCGTGACCACCGCATCCACGCCTTCCGGAAAAACCCGGAGGTTGCGCCGCGCGAGGCGGCGGGCGAGCGTCCCGAAGCCCGCGTGCAGGGCCAAGGCGCCACAGCACCCCTGCCCCCTCGGGACCCAGACCTCCACTCCGTTGCGGCTCAGCACGCGAACCGTGGCGTGGTTGATCTGCGGAGCCAGCACCTGCTGGACACAGCCCACAAGGAGCGCCACCCGCGCCCGGGGCTGACCCTGCGCGGGGATCACGGGGGGAAGCGGGTTTGCCCGCGGGATGCGCGGGGGGAGGAGCTCGAGCATGGCCCGGAGACGGTCTGGAAGGACCTCCCGGAGGGGCTGTACCACGGCTCCGATTCGCACCGCCCTCCGGACCCGTCCTGGGAAGGGCAGGATGCTCATCACGAGCCTTCGCAGAAGACGCTCTCCAAGCGGGCGACGATGTCTGCGCTCCGTGAGCTCCCGGAACGGGATCACGAGCTCCGAGTACCGCACGCCCGACGGGCAGGCGGTCTCGCAGCCCAGACATCCAAGACACCGATCCACGTACGGCAGGACCTCCCCCCACCGAAGCCGGCCCTCCAGCGCCTCCTTCATGAGGAAGATCCGGCCCCTGGGTGAGTCCATCTCCTCTCCGAGGATCCGATAGGTGGGGCAGGCGGCAAGACAGAAGCCGCAGTGCACGCACGCCTCCACTGCACGCGCCATGTTGGCGCCCACAGCACCGTATCGCTCCACGGGGATGGCGTGCTGCACTAACCCACCCCGAACTTCCCCTGGGGATCCAGGGCCTGCTTTACCCGCCGGGCGAAGGCTTCGCCCTCCCACTCCCCGAGCATCCGCCGTCCGGGCGGACCCAGCACACAGAGACCCGCAAGACCCAGCTCCACGAGCGTCCGGTGCAGGAGGGCCAAGTCCAGGGGCCAAGCGACCCATGCGCAGTTCCCGCCCACGCTGTAGCGCCGGGGGGCGCCTGCGCGAGCCAGCCGCGTCTCAAGTGCTGCAAGGCGCCGGGGCGTGACCGGCACCTTCACCAGCGCGTGCCCGGCTGGAACCCACGAGAACTCCCGCGCCCCCTCCCACAGGGCCTGCTCTTCCTCTCCCCGGAGCACCTCCACCGGTCCTTCCAGAAACGCCATGAGCCGTTTCGTCCGCACCTCCAGAGATTCCTCCTGCCCCCCCAGGCGTACCCAGAGGACTCCCGGAGGCTCCAGGTCCACCGCCTCCAGATCGAACCCGCTCGTGTTCAATCGCAGGAGGTCTCGCAGCGCTTCCTCGAACCGGGCCCGTACTCCCCGGATCGTGGCATGGGCCCGGGGAGCGGGAAAGACCTTGAAGGTGAGTTCCACCAGCACGCCCAGCTGGCCCAGGCTTCCCACCATGAGCTTGGGAAGGTCAAACCCTGCGGCGTTCTTCACCACCCTCCCTCCGCCCCGCACCACGGCTCCCGTGCCGTCCACGAACCGAACGCCGAGCACGAAGTCCCGCACCCCGCCGTAGCGGTAGCGTCGTGGACCGCTGAGGCCGCTCGCCACCGTGCCCCCCAGGGTAGCGCCGGAGGCGGCAAGAGGCGGGTCAAAGGGCAGGAACTGGCCGTGGGCCCCCAGCATCCTCTCCACCTCGCGTACGGGGGTCGCGGCCAGCGCGGTGAAGGTGAACTCCGCGGGGTCGTATTCCAGCACGCCGGAGAACTGGGAGAGGTCGAGCACGGTCGTCTCGGAGGCAGGGGTGGAGAGGGCAGGTTTCGTCCCGCCGCCGCGGGGGAGGAGGGAGCGCCGCTCCCGGACGATCTCCTGAATCTCGGGCACCGTGCTCGGCCGTACCAGTTCCCCGACCGGACTCATGCCCCCACTGTACCAGCCACGGGCTCCGGCGGGAACACCTTGCCCCGGTTCGCGAGCTCCCGCGGATCCATGGCCCGCCGCAGCCGGCGCATGACGGCGAGATCCGCCTCCGTGAACATCTCCGCCAGGAACGCTCGCTTCTCCACTCCCACCCCGTGTTCGCCCGTGATGGATCCCCCGAGGTGCACGCACATCCGCAGGATCTCCCCGGCCAGCGCCTCCGCCCGTTCCAGCTCGCCGGTGGTTCGGCCGTCGTACAGAATGAGGGGATGGAGGTTGCCGTCGCCTGCATGAAAGACGTTGGCCACCCGCAGCCCGTAGGCAGCGCTCAGGCGCTCGATCTCCCGCAGGGCTTGCCCGAGCTTCGTCCGCGGCACCACCCCGTCCTGTACCAGGTAATCCGGACTGAGCCGTCCCACCGCAGAGAAGGCACCCTTGCGCCCCTTCCAGATCTTCTGACGCTCCGCCTCGTCCTTTGCGATCCGCACCTCCGTGGGACCCGAGTTGCGGATCACCTCGAGCAGGTGGTGGAGCTCCGCCTCTACCTCCGGCTCCTCCCCCTCCAGCTCCACGATGAGCACGGCCGCGGCATCCCGGGGATAGCCCGCGCCCACCGCGGCCTCCGCGGCCTCCAGACTCAGCCGGTCCATGATCTCCATGGCCCCGGGCAATAATCCCGAGGCCACCACCCGGGCCACGGCCTCTCCCGCCTGCTCCAGGCTCCGGTAGGCTGCGAGCACGGTGCGGTAAGCCTCCGGGCGGGGGAGCAGGCGCAAGGTGATCTCCAGGGCGATCCCAAAGAGCCCCTCTGAGCCCACGAAGATCCCCACAAGATCCGGCCCCACCCCTTCCAGGCTCTCGCCACCGAACCGCACCACCTCCCCGTCCGCCAGCACCGCCTGGATGGCAAGGACGTGGTTCGCGGTCATCCCGTACTTGAGGCAGTGGGCCCCTCCGGAGTTGAAGGCCACGTTCCCCCCGATGGTGCACACCGCTTGACTGCTGGGATCCGGGGCATAGTACAGGCCGTAGGGGGCTGCGGCTCGGGAGACCTCGAGGTTCGGCACGCCCGGTTCCACCACCGCGATGCGTTCCTCCGGGTCCAGGCGCAGGATCCGGTTCAGCCGGTTGAGGGCGATGACGATCCCGTCCTCCACGGGGAGGCTCCCCCCGGAGAGGCTCGTGCCGCTGCCCCGGGCCACGAACGGGACGCCTTCCCGGTAGCACCAGCGCACGGTGGCGATCACCTCATCTTGGGTCTCCGGCAGCACCACCGCGCGCGGCCGCGCCCGGAAGCCGGTCAGGGCGTCGGACTCGTACGGTGCCAGCTCCGCAGGTCCCGTGAGGATCCGCTCCCGCGGGTAGATGCTCCGCAGGCCCTCCAGGAGATCCGGAGCCCGTCTCATTCCAGGCGGTCGTAGGCCAGGAGCGTCAGGAATTCCGTGAACTCCTCCGCCAGCACCAGACGATCCAAGAGCACCGCGGCCTCGCGGAGAGCAGAAGGATCCCGCCGCTCTGCCTCAAGCCGCGCCACCTCCTTCTCTCGCTCGGATCGGTACCGCTCCGGAGTGACGGGTGTTCCATCCTCCATCTTGGCACGATGATGGATCCACTGCCACAGCTGGGCCCGGCAGATCTCCGCGGTGGCGGTGTCCTCCATGAGGTTGTAGATGGCCACCGCTCCCGTACCCTGCAGCCAGGCCTCCAGGTACTGCAACGCCACGCTCACGTTGTTCCACAATCCCTGCTCCGTGATGCGTCCTCCCGGAACCCGGAAGTCCAGGAGATCCTGAGCGGTGACCCGCACGTCCTCCCGCAGCATGTGCTTCTGGTGCGGCCGGTCTCCCAACACCCGGTCGAAGGGCTCCCGGGCGATGGGCACGAGGTCCGGGTGCGCCACCCAGGTTCCGTCGAAGCCCTGACGCGATTCCCGCTCCTTGTCCTCTCGGACCTTCGCGAAGGCGGTCTCGTTGACCCGGGGGTCCTTTCGGCTGGGCACGAAGGCCGCCATCCCGCCGATGGCGTGCGCGCCCCGGCGATGGCAGGTGCGCACCAGCAGCTCCGTGTACGCGTGCATGAAGGGGACGGTCATGGTCACCTGGGCCCGATCCGGAAGCACGAACTCCGGTTGGTACCGGAACTTCTTGATCACGCTGAAGATGTAGTCCCAACGGCCTGCGTTGAGGCCCGAGGCATGGTCCCGGAGCTCCCACAGGATCTCGTCCATCTCGAAGGCGGCGAGGATGGTCTCGATGAGGACGGTGGCCCGGATGGTTCCCCGAGGGATCCCGAGCCGGTCCTGCGCGAAGTTGAAGACCTCGTTCCACAGCCGGGCCTCTAAGAAGCTTTCCAGTTTGGGTAGGTAAAAATACGGGCCCGTGCCACGCTCCAGGAGCTCCCGGGCGTTGTGGAAGAAGTAAAGGCCGAAGTCGAAGAGGCTGGCGGAGATGGGTTCCCCGTCCACCCGCACGTGCCGCTCCACCAGGTGCCACCCCCGAGGGCGCACCAGCAGGGTCGCGGTCCGGTCCGACAGCCGGTAGGTCTTTCCTTCCGGGCTTACGTACTCGATGGTGCGCCGTACCGCGTCCATGAGGTTCTTCTGCCCCGCGATCACGTTCGTCCAGGTGGGGGAGAGGGCATCTTCGAAATCCGCCATGAACACCTGGGCCCCAGAGTTGAGCGCGTTGATCATCATCTTCCGGTCCACGGGGCCCGTGATCTCCACCCGGCGGTCCTGGAGGTCTGGGGGTGCTGGGGCTACGGTCCACTCCGACTCCCGGATGTGTCGGGTCTCGGAGGGGAAGTCCGGCAACACCCCGGCTGCGAGTTCCCGCTGGCGCTCCTTTCGCCGATCCAGCAGGGCCTTGCGGGTTCCGTTGAACTCCCGATGCAGGGCCGCCACAAACTCCAGAGCCTGCGGGGTCAAAACCAGGGCCTGGTCCGGCCCCGCGTCCTTGAGCACCTCCACGCCGCGCGCCGCGATGGCCATCTCCATCACCTCCGCTCGCGGGCAGGGTAGCCCGGGACTTCGGGGCTTGTCAATATACGGAAGGATTTTCTACAATGTGGAAAGCATGGGTAGAGCAGAGCGCACCGTCCGTTCCCTCGTGCGGGGGCTGCAGGTGCTGGAGATTCTGGCGCGGACTCCGGAGCTGAGCCTCACGGAGATCGCCCGCCGGGCGAACCTCCCCTTCAGCACCACCCACCGGCTTTTGGAGACCCTGTGTCGTCGCGGATTCGTGACCCAGCCGGAGGCGTCGGGTCGTTACCGCCTGGGCCTAAAGGCCTTCGAAGTGGGGATCGCGTTCCTCGCCTCTCACCGGCTCCCGGAAGTGGCCCGCCCCGTGATGGTGGAGCTCGTGAAGCACCTGAACGAGACTGCCAACCTGGCGGTGCGGGACGGCCGGGAAGCGGTCTACGTACTGCAGGTGGAAAGCCCCCGGATGCTCCGGCTGTTCGCGCACCCGGGCGCCCGGCATCCGCTGTACTGCACAGGGGTGGGCAAAGTACTGCTGGCGTGGGAACCGGAGCCGGAGGTGCGGTCCCTGCTGGGCCCCGGCCCCCTTCCCCGCTACACGCCCCGGACCCTCACGGATCCGGAGGTGGTTTTGCAGGAGCTGCGAGCGGTGCGGGCGCGCGGATACGCGGTGGATCGAGAAGAGCGGGAGACGGGGGTACGGTGCGTGGCGGCTCCGGTGCGGGATGCCACGGGCCGAGTGGTGGCGGCCCTCTCCGTCTCCGCGCCTGCAACCCGTCTGCCGTACCGCCGGATCCCAGAGGTGGCCGGGGCCACCACCGCAGCCGCCTCCCGCATCAGCCACCTCCTGGGGTTCTCCCCGAAGCGTCAGGGGGGACAAGAGGGGGCTCCGGTCGTCGCTGAAGGCGGGCCGGCTAGGCCCGCTCCCTCAGATAGACAGAACGCATGACCAGGGCAGCCACGCCGCCGAGGAGTGCTGGAATGATGGCGACCTGCTGGTATCCGATGCCGGAAAACCAGCTGCCGAAGACCGGCGACCCCACCCAGGCACCGAGGTAGGCGATCACCAGGTCCACGGCCAGATCAAAGGGTGCCGGCTTCTGCTTGCTGATGACCACCTTCGCGGCGGTCACGACGATGGCAATGGCGAGAAGAATGAGAAAAGAGAAGAAGTCCTGGTAGACCACAGTACATCCCCCCTTTCTGGAGCCCCCTCCATTTATAGAGGTTCTCCCCGAAAGCCGGGATTCCTGCCCTACTCACCGCTCTCCGAGAAGTTCCAGCGCGGCCTCCACGCCCGCCCCCGGAGGCACGCGGAAGCCCTCTTCCCGGAGGACCGCCTCCAGGGACGATAGGAGCAGCAGGACGATGCGGGGCTGGGCGTTGTAGCCCATGGTGCCGATGCGCCAGATGTGGTTCCGGAAGGACCCGAACCCCGCACCGATCTCGATGTCGAACTCCTCCAGCAGCCGCCGCCTCACCCGCTCGCCGTCCACACCCTCCGGTACCCGCACCGTGGTGAGCACGGGGAGCCGGTATCCCTCCGCCGCGAAGAGCTCAAGGCCCATGGCCTGGAGCCCCGCCTGCAACGCCCGTCCGACCCGTTCGTGCCGGGCCCATCGGGCCTCCAGTCCTTCCTCCAAGAGGATGCGCAGGGCCTCGCGGAGGGCGTAGATCATGGTGGCAGACATGGTGTGGTGGTACCCGTTCCCAGACCAGTAGCCCCACAGCAGGCCCAGATCGAAGTAGTAGGACTGAACAGGCCGGCGCCGCCCCTGGATCTTCCGCACCGCCGCCTCGCTGAGCGTGACCGGGCTCATCCCGGGCGGCGCGCCCAGGCACTTCTGCGTGCAGGCGAACACGGAATCCAGCCCCGCCCGGTCCACCTCCAGGGGCACACCGCCGAAGGAGGTCACGGCATCCACCACCAGGAGCGCCCCGTACGCACGGGCGATGTCCCGGATCTCCTCCAGGGGCTGGAGCACGCCGGTGGAGGTCTCCGCGTGCACCACCCCGACGATGCGCGGTCGCACCTCCTGGATCACGCGCGCCGCGTCTTCCGGGTCCACGGGTTTGCCCCACGGGGATTCCACCGTGGCCACCTCGGCCCCGCACCTGCGGAACACCTCCCGCATCCGGTCTCCGAAGTACCCCGCCACGCACACCAGGACCCGGTCGCCCGGCTCCGTGAGGCTACTGGCCACCGCTTCCATCCCCGCGCTCCCGGTCCCGGACACCGCGAAGGTCCACTCGTTGCGGGTCCGGTAGGCGGCCCGAAGGAGATCTGTCACCTCTGCGAGGGTAGAGAGGAACTGGGGATCCAGATGTCCCAGCACGGGTGTGCCGAGGGCCCGCAGGACGCGGGGGTGGACGTTGGCAGGCCCGGGGCCCAGCAGCAGTCGGTCCGCAGGTCGGAAATCGCCGATCTCCATGACTACCTCCATCCCGTGCGCGCTGCGAAGACCAGCAGCGCAAACAGCGCGACGTTCACGACATGGGCAAGATAGCACAAAGGACAATGAGTGCGCAGCCGCCTCACCAGGGCCCAGGCCAGGTACAGGCTTGCGAGTACGGCCCCCAGGCAGACGGCCAGAGCGGCTTCCAGCCACCGCCGGTCCCCCATCTGCCCGAGGAGCACCGCGACGAACAGCCCCGGATAGAACCCCAGGCCCACCACGCTGTTCGGGATTCCCAGCAGGCGGGCCTCCGGAGCCTCCAGGATGGCCGGACAGGAGCCCCGCTCCATCCGGCAGAACCGCGGGAGCCACCGGGGATCCGGGGGAAGGACCCGGTACTGTACCAGCGCGAAGTACAGGCTATCGAGGAACCCTGCCCCGCACAGCCCGCCCACGGCCGCTTCCCACACGAGCCCCGGGCTCACTCGCCTCCCACCTCCCCGTGAAGGCTCGACGTCTCCGGGGAAGCGAGGAGGGCCGGTAGGGGCTCCGCGGCCCGCAGCTGCCGGGCGGCCTCCTCGGGAGGAACCACGTTGATGTAGAAGCCCGTGCCCCACTCGAAGCCGGCCACCTGAGTGAGCCGGGGCATGATCTCGATGTGCCAGTGGTAGAAGTGGCCGGGGAAGGCATCGTAGGGGGCCGTGTGCACGATGAAATTGTACGGGGGGTTGTCGAGGACCGCGTGGAGCTTCCACAGGGTGGTGCGGAGGGCGTCCGCGGCCTCCAGGAGCTCCTCATCACGGAGCTCCCCGAAGGAGGCCGCGTGACGCTTGGGGACCACCCACGTCTCGTACGGGAAGCGGGAGGCGTAGGGCTCGTAGGCCACGAAGTCCTCGTTCTCGTACACCACCCGATCCCCGGCCCGCTGCTCCGCGGCCAGCACGTCGCAATAGAGACAGCGAGCGTGGTCCGCGAAGTATCCCCGGGCCACCTCCAGTTCCTCCTCTGCCCGGCGGGGAAGGACCGGGAGGGCGATGAGCTGGGAGTGCGGGTGGGAGAGGCTCGCTCCCGCGCTGCGGCCGTGGTTGCGGAACAGCAGCGCGTACCGGAACCGGGGATCCCGGTCGAGGTCCAGGTACCGCTCCCGGTACACCCACAGCACCTTGGCCACCTGCTCCGGGGGCAACAGCCCCAGGTGCGTCTCGTGCTCCGGAGTCTCCACGATCACCTCGTGGGCTCCCACTCCCTCCATGTGCTCAAACAGCGGGGCACCCGCGGGTGCCAGCACCCCCTCGATCCGGAGGGCCGGGAACTTGTTGGGAACCACCCGTACCTCCCAACCGGGGGTATTTGGGGGGCTCCCCGCTGGCCGGAGGGCCAGGATCTCGGGCGGGGTCTCGAACTCCTTCCCCCAACAGAAAGGACAGCGGTCCCGGTCCTGGACTCCCTCCTTGGGCCGGACGAAGTCCGTGGGGCGCGTGGCCCGATCCGTGGCGATGATCACCCACCGACCGGAGATGGCGTCCCGCCGCAGCTCAGGCACGCCCGTCACCTCTTCTTCACGCAAGCCCGCTCGTAGAGCTCCACGTACCGGCGCGCGGACCGGTTCCAGGAGAAGTCCGCCCGCATCCCAGTTTGCATCAGTGTACGCCAGAGCGTGGGGTTCCGGAACACGTCCAGGGCCCGACGGATGGCCTCCCAAAGGGCATCCGGGGTGTATGCCTCGAACACGAACCCGTTGGCCTCTCCGCGGGCGATGGCTTCGGGCGTAGCGTCCACGATGCTGTCCGCGAGTCCTCCAGTGGCCCGCACGATGGGCACGGTTCCGTACCGGAGGCTGTAGAGCTGGTTGAGGCCGGATGGCTCGTACCGGGAGGGCATGAGGAACATGTCACAGCCTGCCTCGATGCGGTGGGCGAGCCCCTCGTCGAACCCGATGCGGGCCCCTACCTGGCGAGGATACCGCCGAGCCGCCTCCGTGAAGGCGGCCTCGTACCGGGGATCCCCCGTACCCAGCAGCACGAACTGGGCACCTGCAGCCACCATCCGGTCCAGGCACGCATGGACGAGATCAAGGCCCTTCTGGTCTACCAGGCGCGTCACCATGCCCACGAGCGGTGTCTCCGGATCCTCCGGGAGATGGAACTCCGCCTGCAGAGCCCGCTTGCAGGCCCGTTTGCCCGAGAGATCCTCGGGCCCGTACCGGACGGGGATGTATGGGTCTACCCGCGGATCCCAGACCGAGTAATCCACCCCGTTCAGCACCCCGTACAGGTCCTGACTCCGCGTCCGCAGGACGCCGTCGAGTCCGTGCCCGAACTCCGGCGTCTGGATCTCCCGGGCATACGTCTCGCTCACGGTGTTGAGGAGATCCGCGGAGAGGAGGGCCCCCTTCATGAGGTTGATGGAGCCGTAGAACTCCAGGCGGGACCAGTAGATCTCCTCGGAAAGGCCGGTCACGGGGAGCTGATCCCGGGGGAAGATTCCCTGATAGGCCAGGTTGTGGATGGTGAAGAGGGTGGCCGCGCGACGGAGGGCGGGATCTCCCCGCTCCACGGTGTCCAGGTAGACGGGGAGGAGGGCCGCATGCCAGTCGTGACAGTGGAAGACGTCAGGGGTCCACCCGGATCCGCGGACCCAGTTAAGAGCCGCCCGGCACAGGCAGGTGAACCGGGCTAGGTTGTCCTCGTAGTCCCTCCCCCCCTCCCCGTAAATCCCCGGCCGGCCGTAGTAGCCCGGGTGATCCAGAAACCACACCGGGACCTTCCCCGCTAGGATTCCCTCCCACACCTGCGCGGCCTCCAGGCGGCCCCCGATGGATACCGAGACCTCTCCCACGCGGTTGAGCCCATGGCGACCGGCGTCCACCGTGGCATACCGGGGCATCAGGAGGCGGACGTCCACGCCCAGGTCATGTAGGGCCGGAGGGAGAGCTCCCGCCACGTCCGCAAGCCCTCCGGTCTTCGCGAAGGGAACCGCCTCGGCGACCACGAAGAGTACCCGCACGACCTCCTCCCGGCTGCCTGAGCACTGCCTGGGATGATGCCACGGAGATCCTTCTAGGGCAACCCTGGGCAGGGGGGGGAGGGTTCGAGGCGCGGGAGAGCGAGATTTTTCGCGATTGAACGCGAAATTCCGAGTTTCTTTGCACTTTTTGCTTGACAGAAGGCTCTGGATCGTACAAATTCCCCTTAGAAGGCCGGCGAGGAAAGCAACGGCCCATACGTTGAGTCCGGCCCGGAACGAAAAGAGCTTTCCTTTTGACCGGGAAAAGCGTTTCCGGTCCGGGCGGAATTCTAAATTGTCGAAATCAACTCGTTCTTCTCTCCCGCCGGCAGTATAGAGCAAATTTCGTGCCAGGTTTAGAGGTGAATTCGAACAGAGGAGGGGGTCGGGATGAACAAGTGGGGATGATGTTCGGATATCTGGAACGATTTGTTTCTAAGCGAGCGCGATAGTTCCGGAAAAATCTCAACAAAAGGGAAAGGAGGGTATCAAATGAACAAGTGGGGAGCTTACGTGGTGCGGCTGGCTCTGGCCCTGTCCACCCTGGCCGGCTTGCTGGTGGCGGGTGGGGCTGCAGGCAAGTGGGGTTAGTTCCCCCGGCCCTTCCAAATTTAGGGCGGGGCGGAAGTTGGAGTCTTCCCCCTGCCTTTCTTTTTGCAATCTCAATTCCGCCTGAAAATTCCCTAGTTCCCGGTCAATGGCCCGAAACTTGCTCATCCGTTCCCGGAGGGAGAGAACAGCCCTTGCCGGGTGGATGATGATGAAGACTTCGCTCCGGATCTTTGTCGGTCTCTGTATTCTCGGTGGTTCCGCGGTGGTGGGGCAGGTGATTTACACACTTGCTTCCACCAATAGCCCTTACCGCCAGACCGATGCAGCCGCTCTCATGTTCTTAACGTTTCTAGGCATTCTCAGCGAACTCAAACCAGTCCGCTATTATTTCGGGCCAGACAACACTTCTGAGATCACGCTTGGCCTGGCAGCATTTCTTCCTGCATGGATGATCTACGGATGGCCCTTTGCGGCAATTATAGCTATCTTGACTTCTGCTGCTACAGATCTCTACGATGGCAAACCTTGGTATAAGACCGCTTTTAATGCAGGTAATCATGCTGTTGCTACCTGGATGGCCGGGCAGGTTTTTGAAACCATCATTAAAAGTCGATTCATGCCTAACGATTTAGCTCTGAGCCTTCTCGGTGGTGCTATTAGTGGAATCACATTCTATATAGTAAACATTGGGCTTCTAAGTATTGTCTTGTCTCTCGCCTCAGGCACACCTCTTCATCAGACGATTGTACTTAATGCTCAGCTGGTAACTCCCGTATTTATCTCAATGGTTGGCCTAGCCGTCGTAGGAGCTATCCTGTGGAAGTCCCACCCTCTAATTATTATTCTCCTCATCCCCCCCGCCATCATGACCAAACTCTCCTACTCCAACTACGTCCAGCTCCGCATCGAGACCGACAATTTCATGCTGGCCCTGGCGGAGGCCGTGGACGCCCGGGATCCCTATACGGGCCAGCACTCCCAGCGGGTGGCGGATCTGTGCCGGACCATCGCCCGGCGCCTGCACCTCCCGGACCGAGAAGTGAACCGGCTCTACGCCATCGCCCGGGTGCACGACGTGGGCAAGATCACGGTCCGGGACGCGGTCCTCCTCAAGCCCGGTCCCCTCAGCCCCGAAGAGCTCAAGGAGATGCGGGAGCACGTAGAGGCCGGCGCCCGCATCCTAGGGCACCTGAGTTTCTACCGAGACTCCCTCGATGTTCTCCTTCAGCACCACGAGCGGCTGGACGGCTCCGGATACCCCAAGGGGCTGCGGGAAGACGAGATCCTCCTGCCCGCCCGCATCCTCGCGGTGGCCGACGCCTACGACGCCATGACCACCCAGCGCCCCTACCGGCCCGCCAAGACCCCAGAGGAGGCCGTGCGGGAGCTGTACCGGCTGGCGGGCAAACAGTATGATCTCTCCGTGGTGCGGGCATTGGAGGACGAGCTCCTGGAGCGCCGCATGCTCGAGAAGCCGGTCCTGGCCGCCACCGAACCGGTGCCGGAACTCCTAGAGGCGATTGATCCCGATGCTCCTCCTGCTGCCGCTCGCGTTATCCCTCTGCGTCGGGTGGATCCGGGGCGGAAATCTTCGTAACCTCGCAGAGGCCGAGCTCCGCCTGCCCTGGGCCGCCCTTCTGGGCATCCTGGCGCAGCTGCTGATCTTTGACCCCACCTCGCGCCTGGTGCCGGTGCGGCTCCCCACGGTCCCCGTACACATTCTCTCCTACCTGCTCCTGGCCGCCTTCATCGGGGCCAACCGCCGCCTCGCGGGGATGTGGCTGATCGGAATGGGGTTTCTCGCCAACGCGGCGGCGATCCTCAGCAACGGTGGGTACATGCCTGCCTCCGAGGAGGCCCTCCGGGCCGCGGGCCGGTGGGTGCTTCTCCAGCAGGCCGGAGGCACCTACAACAACTCCTCCCTGATCGGCCCGCACACCCGCCTGTGGTTCCTCGCGGATGTCTTCGCCATCCCGGCCGGCCTGCCGTTCGCGAACGTCTTCAGCCTGGGGGACGTGCTCCTCGCCATCGGCATCCTGATCCTGGTCCCGGCCCTCATGGGAGCCCGACCGGTGCGGCCGGAAGCCCGGCTAGCGGCGGCCGTAGTGGGTGGGGTCCTGGTGGGGTATCTCTTGGGCACCGTCAAAGCTCCCGCCGCCCTCTCCGGAGCCACCTCGCTCCAACCGCGCCCCAAGTCCACCGAAACCCCTTTCCCGCAGCCATCGCCCCCTCTGGTCGAACCCGTTTCTCCCCCCTCCCCCCCGCAAACCCTCTACACCGTCCAGGTCGGAGCCTACCGGGATCTCGAAAACGCAAAGGCCATGGTGGCCCGCCTGGAACGCGACGGCTACAGCGCCCGGATCCTCTCCGGGAGTCTTCACCGGGTGGTGGTGGGGGAATTCGAGACCGAGGATCAGGCGCGCCGGCTCGCCGCCCTCCTCGCCCACTCCGGGTATTCCACCTACATACGCCGGCTGCGCTAGCGCTTGATCAGGACCAGCACGAGGTCGTTCACGTTGGTCCGCGTGGGACCGGTGCGCAGGAGATCGCCGACTGCGTCCAGGCACGGATACGCGTCGTTGCATGCCAGGTGCTGCCGGGGATCGTGGCCACACGCCCGAGCCCGCGAGACCGTGGTCCCGTCCACCACCCCCCCTGCGGCGTCCGTAGGACCGTCCGTGCCGTCCGTGGCGAAGCTCACCACCAGCACCCCCCGTACCCCTTCCAGGGCCAGGGCCGCGCTCAGGGCGAGCTCCTGGTTCCGCCCGCCCTTCCCCCTGCCTCGCACCGTCACCGTGGTCTCCCCGCCCAGGACAAGACAGGCGGGAAGCGGGAGCGGTCGAGCCGCCTTCCGTTCCTCGAGGGCCAATGCCGCGACCACCCGACCCACCTCCCGGGCCTCGCCCTCGAGGAACGTGGTGAGGATTGACGTGTGGTAGCCGAGCTTCCTAGCCCGCGCGGCGGCCGCCTGTGCGGCCTGGGCGAGGCTTCCGACGATCACCGTATGCACTCGCTCGAAGGCCGGATCTCCCGGTTTAGGCGTCTCCGGGACTTGTCCTGCTTCCCCCCGCTCCAGGTGGCAACGCACGGCAGGTGGAACCTCGTCGAGCAGGCCATACCGTTCCAGGATCTCCAGGGCGTCACGGTAGGTGGTGGGATCCGGAGCGAGGGGACCTGAGGCGATGGCGTCGAGGCGGTCGCCCAACACGTCGCTCAGCACCAGGGCCACCACCGTAGCCGGATGGGCGGCTCTTGCGAGCCAGCCGCCCTTGATGGCAGAGAGGTGCTTGCGCACCGTATTGAGCTCCTCGATGGTGGTGCCGCTCCGAAGCAGGAGCTCCGTGGTGCGCCCCTTGTCCTCCAGCGTGAGGCCTGGGGCCGGCAACGGGAGCAACGCCGACCCTCCGCCCGAAACGAGGCAGAGCAGAAGGTCCTGCCTGCTGGCCTGCCGTGCAAGACCGAGGATGCGCCGAGCCGCGTCCTCGCCCCGTGCATCCGGAAGAGGATGCCCCGCCTCCACCACCTCCAGACGCCTGAGCGGGAGAGCATGCCCCTCCTTCGTCACCACGAGCCCCCCGGAGATCCGTTCCCCGAGGACCTCCTCCACCGCCTGCGCCATGGCCGGGCTCGCTTTCCCGAACCCGACCACGAGGATCCGGTCGTACGCTTCGAGTGGGTAGGTGCGCTCTCCTACACGGAGTTCTCCGCCTTCCAGACGCAACATCCGACGGACCCTTTGCCGAGCGTCCACCGCCCGCAGGGCCGCTTCCAGGATGCGAGCCGCATCCTGGCGCAGTCCCGGATCCTCGCCCTCCCGGAGCCATCGGCCGTCCCGCCACACGCCTACCTCCGATCCCACACCTCCAGGAGATAGGGCTTCTCGGACTCAAACGCCTCTGCCTGCCGTTCCACCACGGCCTCCGCCTGCCGTGCGGTCATGGTCTCCGTCTCCCGGACGAAGGCCGCCACCCGGCCGAAGTACAGCGGGACCATGGCCTCCAGGAGCTCGCCGGCCCGCCTCCCGCGGAAAGCCCCGGCAAAGGCGTAGCAGATCCGGGCCCAGAGAGGCCCCGGAAGATCAGGCCCGTCCGGACGGGCCGCCATGGAAGCGAGGGCCGCAAAGGTGCCCAGCTCCAGCACTTCCCGCCACACCCCCGCGAACCGGACAAACCCGCCCCGGAATCCCTCCACGAGGGCCGCGCGGTCAACGGAAACCGGTTCGGGCTCCGCCTCCACGGGTTCGCCCACGAGAGGTGCGGGCACGCTGTTCCTGATCCGCCGCCACCGGTCCGCATAGGTCTCCATCAGAGAAAAGAGGGTCCCCACCACCTGCCGGAACATGGGACCGAGGTGCACGGCGGGATCCCGGGGATCGTGAACCTTGGTGCCCAAGTACGCCTGGACCACCCGGTAGCCCTCGTTGAGGGCCACGGTGGTCATCCAGAGGTCGATCCCAAACCGCGCTACATCTCCCCCCCACCCGGGCGCCTGCAGGGCACGGGCCGCGAAGGCTCCGGAGAAGGCGAAGTCCCCGCCGATGGGCTGGCGGATCCGCACCCCGTACAGGGCCCGCGTCATAGGATAGGCGAGGTGGTTGGTGATGGTGCCGTCGTACTGGTGCCGCACGTAGTACGGCACCACGTAGTCCGCCTCCCCCCGCACCACGGGCCCCAGGAGCCGCTCCACCCACCACGGCGCGATGGACCGCAGGTCCGCGTCCAGGGTGGCACAGGCACGGGCCTCGAGGAGGACCGCGGCTTCGAAGACAGCCCGGACCGCGCTCCCTTTTCCGGAAAGCCCCTCGTACCGCGTGGAGAGGACGATCGTACCTGCAGGGACGCGGGCGTTCAAGGTTGCCTGCGGGGTGCCGTCCGTGGAGCCGCCGTCCGCGTTCAGGATCACGGTGCGGAGGCCTGGAAATGCCCGCCGGGCCCCGTGGGCGGCGGACTCCACCACGTGCCGGATGGTGCGGCCGTTCTGGTAGCTGGGGATGCCGATGAGCAGGTCAGCCCGCCCGAGGCCCCGGAGCGCCTGCCGCGCATCCTCAGGAAGGGCGGGGCTCACACCCTCCACTCCCCGCCTCCCGTGTTGGGCCTGACGGCCTCCACCGCCACCCGATCAATGCCCTCGCGCTGCAGGGCCGCGGCCACCACGTCCCGGGCGAGAGGGGCGAGGTTGTTGACCTCGCTGAGATGCACGAGGATCACCCTCTGATGCGTCCCAGTGTGGAGCCGCACGCTCAGCCGGGCGGCGGCGTCGTTGCTCAGGTGGCCCCGGGAACCGATGAGCCGGGCCTTCACCGCAGGCGGATAGGGGCTCACCGCGAGCAGCCGCAGGTCGTAGTTGGCCTCAAGCAGCACCAGGTCTGCACCTGCCGCCCGCTCGAAGAGGGCTTCATCCGGTCCTCCCAGGTCCGTGGCGATCACCACCCGCTTCCCCTGGGCCTCGATGACGAAGGCCACGGGGTCCGCGGCGTCGTGCGAGACGGGGATCGCCTCCACCAGGAGGTCTCCCACGCGGAAGGGCTGCAGGTTTTCGAACCGCTCGTGCCGACGTCCCACGTGCGGGCAGGCCCGCAGGGTCCGTTCATTCGCCAGGACCACGGCGCCGGTGGCCCGGGCCACGGCGCCGGCACCCCGTGCGTGGTCGTCGTGTTCGTGGGTCAGCAGAACGGCATCCAGACGTGCGGGGAGGATTCCGAACCGCCCAAGCCACCGGCGTGTGGCCCGTGCGGGAAGGCCCGCATCCACGAGGATCCGGGTGGTGCCGCCCTCCACCAGGATGGCGTTCGCCGCGCTGCCGCTTGCCAGCACGCACACCCGCATCTCTCACCTATCGCCCCGTAGGCGCGGGGCACCGGAGCCGGTCCAGGAGCGGTTGCATCCGTTCCTGGAAGATCCGGCCCCAGGCAAACCGTTCCAGGATCCTGCGGCGCAGGGCGCTTTGGGAGTTCTGGACGAGGTGCGTGAGGACCCTCCGGGCGATCTCCTCTGGGGGGTCCTGGGGACGGAAAAACTGCGCGTGGGGGCCCGCCACCTCCTCCGTGGCGGGGAGGGCGGTGCAGAAGACCGGCGCCCGCATGAGCCCCGCCTCCGCCACGGGAAGCCCGAATCCCTCCTGTACGCTGGTGAGGAGCACCGCGTCCGCCAGCAGATACAGGTCTCCGATCATGCGCGAGGTACACCGCAGCCCGAGTTCCGTCAGGAACACGCAGTGCGAACCCAAGCCGAGTGCCTCCCGCAGTGCCTTGAGCCCCTCAAGGTAGTTCCGGTTGGCCGCGGTGTGGGCTCCGGGGGGTCCCGTGACCACGAGGAGCGGATCAGCGCCCGCGGCCCGCAGGGCCGCGGTGATCCGCACTGCCAGCTCCAGGTTCTTGCGCCGGGTGATGCGCACGGGGGCAAGGAGTACGGGGAAGCGCTCCCACATCCGGAGCCGATCCACGAGCTGCCGGGTCCGCGGCTGCAGGGGATGCAGGGAGTCGAGGGAAACCCCGGGCGGGATCACGGACACCTCCTCAGGCAGAAGCCCGAGAGTCCGGACCAGCTGCGCCTGCACCGTCTCGCTGATGGCCACGTAGAGGATCTCCGGCCGAGGTGTCCGGAGCAGACTCCACGGGTATTCCGGCCGCAGACGGGGACCGCTCCCGGGGTCCGCCCAGCTGAGGTCGTGGGTCCAGGCCACCATCCGGGCCCCGGGGTGACGGTCCAGGAGCTGATGCAGAGCCGCGGTGAGGGGGAGGTTCTTGTCCAGGGTGAAGACGTTGTGCACGAGGAGAACGCAATCCTGGACGTAGGGGGCAAGGTCTTCCGCGATTCGGTCTCGGATCCGCCCAAACGGGTACAGGTCTCCCTGCTCCAGAGCCCGGTGTGCGGCCCGGACCTCAGGATGGCGGCCGTAGAGGAGGGGCAGCCGGATGGTCCCCTCCCTCCCTCCACCCCGGCCCGCCAGGATCCGGACCCGGTACCCCGCCGCCCGCAACAGGCGGGCGTGCTCGGCCACGATGGCCTCCACCCCGCCTACCACGGGCGGGGCCGTGTAGTGGAGGATCGCGATCTCCATCCTCTCTTCAGTTCCACGCCCCAGCCCGGAAATCCCCCGGGCTTGCGGGAACTTGGTAGAATAAGGATTGAACGGGCGGGTGTAGCTCAGGGGTAGAGCGTCGGCCCCCCAAGCCGAAGGCCGCGGGTTCGAATCCCGTCGCCCGCTCCAGGAAGGTTTTTCGAGGGCTCCGGTCCTTTCCGGTATGGGGTGGAATTCTTGAGTGGTCTCGTTTAGAATTGTCCGGGTGGCCCCCGCGGAGCCTTGGATGCTGGATCAGTATGGACGGCCCATTCGGGATCTGAGGATCTCCCTCACGGATCGCTGTAACCTTCGCTGTGTCTACTGCATGCCGGAAGAGGGGATTTCGTTCCTGCCCCGGGAAGATCTGATGCGCTTGGACGAGATCCTCACCCTCACCCGCATCGCGGCGGAGCTGGGGGTGGTGAAGGTCCGGCTCACAGGCGGGGAACCCACGGTGCGGCCGGACCTCGTGGACATCGTGCGGGGGATCGCACAGATTCCGGGCATCCGGGACATCGCCATGACCACGAACGGCGTGCGCCTCCGCACCCTGGCCGGGCCCCTCGCACGGGCCGGGCTCCGACGGGTGAACGTGAGCCTGGACACCCTCAACCCCGAGGTCTTCGCCCGGATCACCCGGGGGGGGCGATTGCAGGACGTTCTGGAAGGCTTACGGGCTGCGGAGGAAGCGGGGCTCGTGCCCATCAAGGTGAACGCGGTGGTGGTGCGGGGGTTCAACCACGAGGAGGTGGTGGACCTCGCGGCGCTGACCCTGAACCGGGCGTGGGAAGTGCGGTTCATCGAGGTGATGCCCTTCGGTGAGGTGGCAGACCTGGCCCTGGCGGGCGTGGTGCGCAGCGAGGAGACCATGGCCCGCATCGAGGCCGCCTTCGGACCCCTGGAGCCCCTCGACCTCTCGGGAGGGGATCCGGCCCGCACCTACCGGATCCCCGGGGCGGCAGGGACTCTCGGGTTCATCAGTCCGATCAGCGACCCCTTCTGCAGCAGATGCGGTCGCCTACGCCTCACCGCGGACGGCAAGCTCCGGCTGTGCCTGCTGCGGGACGACGAAGAGGACCTGCTGACCCCGCTGCGGCGAGGCGTCCCCTACGCCGAACTGCGGGAGATCTTCCGGGCCGCGGCCTACCGCCGCCCCTTCGGCCACGCCCTCGCGGAGCGCATGTATCCCCAGCACCGGGTGATGATCCAGATCGGCGGGTAGCCTGGCTCGCCCCTTTCGGCCCTCAGGCGTCCTCGGGGTCTACCCACTCCTCCTCGGAGGGCTCGAAGAGGTGCCCGCAGCGAGGGCACCGCACCTGCTCGCCTTCTTCCGTGGGGGTTGTGCGGAGAATCGGTGCGCCGCAGCGGGGGCAGGGGATGCGCACCAAGCTAGTCTTCCTGCTCCAGGTTCTTCTCCAGCTTGCGTTTCACGCGCTGGAGGGCATTGTCGATGGACTTCACGTGCCGCCGCAGCTCCGCGGCCATCTCCTGGTAGGATTTGCCCTCCAGGTACGCGGTGAGGACCCGGTGCTCCAGCTCGCTGAGGTTCCGTCGGATCCGGTCCCGCATCCGGGCCGAGGCCTCCCGGTTGATGACCAGCTCCTCCGGATCCGCCACCTTCATCCCGCCGATCACGTCCAGCAGGGTGCGGTCCGAGTCCTCGTCGTAGATGGGCTTGTTGAGGGAGATGTAGGAGTTCAGGGGAATGTGCTTCTGCCGGGTGGCGGTCTTGATGGCGGTGATGATCTGGCGGGTGATGCACAGCTCGGCAAAGGCCCGGAAGGAACTGAGCTTGTCACGCCGGAAATCCCGAATGGCCTTGTAGAGCCCGATCATTCCCTCCTGGATGATGTCTTCCCGGTCAGCCCCCACCAGGAAGTAGGCCTTGGCCTTCACGCGGACGAAGTTCCGGTACTTGTTGATCAGATATTCCGAGGCCCGATCATCCCCCCGTTTCGCCGCCTCCACCAGATCCTCATCCAGCATCTCCGTATAGCAGGAAGGAGTGGCTTCCTTTCGGGCAACCGCCACACACGCCTCCAGGAATTCGGACTGCTTGAGCGATTGGCTTCGGGCCGCTGTAATTATAGGGACCCTCGATGAGAAGGGTCAAGGTGAACGACCGCTCATGGCCAGGGATCGGACACCCACCTTCACTATGGCCGGGACGGGGCGGTAGAAGGAGCGGGCCACCACCTCCCGCCGCACCACCCGCCCGCCGCGCCGTACCACACGCCAGGTGGTGGCCCGGAAGCCAGGCCGCGGGGGGAGGACCTTTACCGTGCCCTCGGGGAGCTCCGGGTCCTCCCGGACCACCTGCCCTTGGGGGGGCGGGATCCGGATCACGTCTGTCACCACGATGTCCACCTGCCGGCCCGGGAATCCACGGCCGTAAAACCGGACCACGAGCTCCTTCCCCTGCACCTCCGCCCACAGCAGGAGTGGAGGGCCGTCGTTCCGGAAGACCAGATCCACCGCCCCGTAGACCACCGTGGCATCCCGACCGATGGGGAGGTAGCCCACGGGGAGGCTGTGGTGGGTACGGCTGAGGATGGTGAGGTCCGCGAGGAGGGCGGCGTTGAAAAGGGTGCTGGACACCTGGCAGACCCCTCCGCCGTCCCCGGGCACGAACTCGTCGCGGAGGATGACGGGCGCGGGCCGGAAGCCCCGGGCCCGGGTCCGTGGACCCACGGCTTCGTTGAAGGAAAAGACCTCTCCGGTGCGCAGTACACGGCCCTGGAGCAGGCCCGCGGTGAGGCGGATGTTGTGGGTGCGGTCCGGGTCTGGCGCAAGCGGCGTGCGGAACTCCGCCACCACCTCCCGGATTCCCCATCCCTCGGCCTCCTCTGTGGGAAGGCGTGGCCGGATCCTGCGGAGCGGGAGGTCCACCGCGTTCCAGCCCTCCAGCACCGCCCGGATCAACCGCCGTCGCGCCGCTGCCTCGTCCAGGGCGATACCGTCCCGGCCGGGGAGGACCCGGACCTTCCCGTCCTCCACCACAAACCGGGCATCCCGAGGAGGTTCATAGACCGCGCGCGCGGCCTGACGCAGGAAACGCTCCAGCCGCTCCGGTCGCCTCCGAACCGGGAGCCGGAGCACCACGGGCTTGCGCCAGAGGCCCATGCGGGCCCGCACGCGGTCCCACAGGCTTCCGGTCCGCCCCACCCCGTATGCCTCCCGCACGGTGGAAGCGAGATCCGGTTCGAAACCGAGCGCACCCGGGGTCTGCTGCCATACCCGGGTCCGCCCCGCAGAGGATGCGCGCACCGTGAGGGGCCGGCGAAACCGGGCGTCCACCCGGTCCCGGAGGATCCTCGATGCTTCCTCCACACTCTTTCCGCCCATCGGCACGTCCTCCACCCATACCCCAGGCAGGATGCGGTCCCCAAAGCGGAGTTCCTGCACCGCATAGGCCATCGGGACCACCGCCGCGGCCACGAGCACCACCACTCCTCCCCACGGGGTCCGCATCGCTCCTTTACCCCGGCGCTTTCCCGCTCGCGCAGGAGGTCTGCGGGAACGCCTGAGCGCCCCGCAGGTTCCGGACCACCTCATAGAGGAGAATGCCCGCGGCCACGGAAGCGTTCAAGGAGGACACCTTCCCGTACATGGGGATACGCACCAGCCGGTCACACCGCTCCCGCACGAGTCGGCTCACGCCCGTGCCCTCCCCGCCGATGACGAGGGCGATGGGCGGCCGCAGATCCGCCCGGTCGTAGGGATCCCCTTGCAGGTGGGCACCCACCACGGGAATTCCCCGGTCCCGACACGCCTCCACTGCCCGCGGAAGGTTCGAAACCACGGCCACGGGGAGGTATTCCACCGCCCCTGCGGACGCCTTCGCCACTGCGGGGGTCAGGCCTGTGGACCGGTGCTTGGGGATCACCACGCCGTGCGCGCCCGCGGCCTCTGCCGTGCGGAGAATGGCTCCGAGGTTGCGGGGATCCTGGACTCCGTCCAGGAGGACGAGGAACGGCCGACCCTCCGCGCACGCCCGGTCCAGGAGGTCCTCAAGGGCAACCGGGGGTACGACGTGGGCGAAGGCGATGACCCCCTGATGCGTGCCCGTCTGCGAGATGGCGTCCAGGTGGCGGGGATCCACGAACTGCACGGGGACTCCCCGGGCCCGCGCCTCTGCCACGATCCGGGCAACGCTCCCGCCCCGGCGGGCGGTCCGGGAGATCTGGATCTTCCGAAGCGGGCGCCCCGCCCGCAGAGCCTCCAGAACCGGGTTCCGTCCCTCCAGCTGGACGACGGTCCTCTGCGCCGTCATCCTTCCCCGACCCGATCTCGGATTCGCCAGCGGCTCCCGCCCGGAAAGTCCTCCACCACCACTCCGATCTCCGCGAGTCGCTGACGGATCCGGTCCGCCACCGCGAACTCCCGCCGCTCCCGCGCCCGCTGTCGGACCTCCAAAATGCGCTCCAGAACTTCCTCCGGATGCCCTTCTCCGTCCACGCCCTCCAACGCCTCCTCCTCCGACAGGATCCGCCGCAGTTCCTCCCTCAGCCGCTCCAGCAAGACCCGGCCCTCCAGCCGAAGGCCCAGCACGGAGGCGAGTTCTTGGAGCACAGCCCGTGCGTGCGCCAGGGCGTCCGCGGCGTCCTCCGGGCTGCCCGCTTCCTGCGACCGCTTGCTCAGCCCGTCCACCAGCCGGTTGATCTCCGCGGCGAGCGCGTGGAGTTCCGCGATGGCCCGGGGGGTATCGAAGTCGTCGTCTAGGGCCGCGCGGAAGGATTCCCGCGCCCGATCCGCCCGTTCCCGGAGGGCCGCGGCGGCCACGGAGTCCCGGCCGCTCGGCCGGGTGCGCCGGAGGAGGGCTTCTGCGGCTTCGAGCGCATTGCGCAGCCGCAGGGCCCCGCGGTCCGCGGCCTCCACCGCCTGCTCCTTCCACGTGAGAGGGCTCCGGTAGTGGCTACTGAGGAAGAACAGACGCAGCCCGTCAGGGGTGTAGCGCCGCAGGGCCTCCTCGATGGTCACCACGTTGCCCAGGTGACGGGTCATCTTCTCCTCGCCCTCCCCCGGGCGCAGGAGGGCGTTGTGGAGCCAGTACCGCACGAAGGGCTTGCGGCCCGTATACGCTTCGCTTTGCGCGATCTCGTTCTCGTGGTGGGGGAAGATGACGTCCTCTCCGCCACCGTGGATGTCGATCTGCGGCCCCAGATGCTCGAGCACCATCGCGGAACACTCGATGTGCCAGCCCGGCAGTCCCTCTCCCCACGGGCTGGGCCAGGAAGGCTCCTGGGGTTTGGCCCGGGTCCAGAGGGCGAAGTCCATCGGGTGCTCCTTGCGGGGATCCACCGCCACCCGGGCGCCCGCCAGCATCTCCTCCAGCCGTCGTCCTGAGAGCCGGCCGTACTCGGGAAAGGCCCGAACCCGGTAGTACACGTCTCCGTCCACCACGTACGCGAACCCCTTCTCCAGCAGGCCCTGGATGATCTCCAGGATCTTCGGGATCGCCTGGGTGGCGCGGGGGTACCGGTGGGCCCGGAGCACGTTGAGCCGATCCATCTCCCCGTGGAACCGGGCGATGTACTCCTCCGCGATTTGCCCGATGGTCCGGCCCTCCGCCCGGGCCCGGGCGATGATGCGATCCTCCACGTCCGTGAAGTTCTGGACATGGCGCACCCGATATCCGGACCATTCCAGGTGCCGCCGCACCACATCGAAGAAGACGTAGCTGAGGGCGTGCCCCACGTGCGCGGGCCCGTAGAGGTTCACCCCGCAGACGTACATGCGCACCTCCGGAGGGTCCAGGGGCTCGAACCGCTCCTTGCGGCGGGTCATGGTGTTCGTCACGTGCAGGGCCACGGTTCCCTCCTTCCGGTCAGAGTGGCTCCAGCAGCACCACCGCGAACGCTTGGATCCCCTCTCCCCGGCCCACCGCCCCCAATCCCTCCGCGGTGGTTACCTGGATCCCCACGTCCTCCACGTTCAGGCCGAGCACCTCCGCCAGTTGGGCGCGCATGCGGGCCACGTACGGCTGGAGCTGGGGAGCCTCCGCGAGGATCACCGCACAGACCTGAGCCACTCGGTAGTTCCGCGCCTCCACCCTTCTCCGAACGTCCCCGAGCAGGTCCAAGCTGCGGACGTTCCGGTACCGTTCGTCTCCCGGTGGAAAGTGCGTGCCGATGTCCGGAAGGCCTGAGGCTCCCAGGGCTGCATCCATGATGGCATGCACGACCACGTCTCCGTCGCTCCACCCCCTCAGCCCCCGCTCGTAGGGAATCTCCACCCCGCCGAGCACGAGCCGGCGTCCGGCTTCCAGAGGGTGCACGTCCACGCCGATCCCTACCCGGATCCCTCGGGCCACCGCAGCAACGCCTCCGCCACGAGGAGGTCTTCAGGGGTGGTGATCTTCAGGTTTCGGGGGCTGCCCGGGATCACGCGGATCGGATACCCCAGGCGCTCCACCAGCACTGCGTCGTCCGTCCCATAGAACCCTTCCTGCCGGGCCCGGGCGTGGGCGGCGCGCAGGAGGTGCGTCCGAAAGCCCTGGGGCGTCTGCGCGGCCCAGATTCCTGCCCGATCCACGGTCCGCTCGATGACCTCCCCCCGCACGCGTTTGAGGGTATCGCGCACGGGGACGGCGCAAACCGCGGCCCCGTACTCCGCGGCAGCCTGGGCCACCCGCTCCACGAGCCCCTCTTCAAGGAGGGGCCGTGCTCCGTCGTGCACCAGCACCACCTCCGCATCCCCCAACGCTTCCAGCCCCCGGCCGACGGAGTCCTGGCGCTGCGGCCCCCCTGCCACCACCGCGTGGACCTTCGAGAGGCTGCACCGCCGCACCCACCTGTGCACGGCATCCAGACTCCCCTCCGGGGCCACCACCACGATCTCCTCCACGAGCGGACAGCGCTGGAAGGGAAGCGCAGCCCGGACCACGAGCGGAAGACCCGCGAGCATCACGAGGGCCTTCGGTTCCTCCCTCCCCAGGCGGTTTCCCCGACCCGCGGCGGCGATGATGGCTCCTGCGCGCAAGGCACCTCCCCTATCCCGTGGACCGCCGCAGGTCGTCTTCCTGTTTGGGACGCGCGAAGATCATGCGGCCCGCGGAGGTCTGGAGCACGCTGGTGACCACCACCTCGGAACTCGTGCCGATCCACCGCTTGCCCCCTTCCACCACGATCATGGTGCCGTCCTCCAGGTACCCCACGCCCTGGCCCGGCTCCTTCCCCTCCCGCACCAGGTGCACGGTGAGCTCCTCCCCGGGAAGTACCACGGGCCGGAGGGCGCTACTGAGCTCGTTCACGTTCAGTACCCGCACCCCTTGCAGCTCCGCGATCCTGCTCAGGTTGAAGTCCGTGGTCACGATCCCTGCCCGGTGGGCTTTCGCGAGCCGCACGAGCCGCTCATCCACCTCTCCCGGACCCTCGTCCTCCACCACCTGCACCGCCTGCAGCTCCGTCTGCAGCCGCCCCAGAATCTCCAGGCCCCGCCGGCCCCGGCTCCGACGCAGGGGATCCGAGGAGTCCGCGATGGCCTGCAGTTCCCGCAGCACGGACCGGGGCACGAGAAGGGGACCTTCCAGGAACCCCGTCCGCACCACGTCCGCGATGCGGCCGTCAATGATGGCGCTCGTGTCCAGGACCTTGGCGGTTCCCCGGCGCCTTGCGGAACGTTCCCACAAGGCGCTCAGCTCCTCCCGCCGCAGTTGCGCGATGTGCCACCCCAGATATCCGAGCACGAGAAGGGCCGCCAGGCGCAGGTAGCCCCCGATCACAGGGATCCCGGAGAGAAGATACCCGATGGCGGCGGCGAGCAGCAGACCTGCACTGAGGCCCACCAACCCCACCGTCAGCTCCCGCATGGGCATGCGGTGAAGCCAGGAGAGCACCCCGGCCATGGCCCTCACGAAACGCCGCCATAAGGACGGCCCTACGCCGGCCCCGACCCCGGCGCCTACCAAGCCGCCCAGCAGCTGGATCCCGAACCGGTGCCAGCCGTTCAAACTGCCGCCCACGAGGGGGAGGAGGGCCTGCGCCGCCTGGAAGCCCACCGCGGCCCCCAACAGGGCTCCACCGGCCCGAGCGATGCGAGCCACGGCCTGTTCCGACGCCATGCTCCAAGCCAGTATAGTGCTCCGCGAACGGGAGTTGCACGGGGGGCCTAGAGGAGGGCGATGGCCTCCTCCACCGTGCCCACACCCACGACCTCGATGCGGGTGTCTGGAGCAGCGGCCAGGCTCGCACGCGGCCCCATCACGCGCCGGAATCCCAACTTGGCCGCCTCCTGGAGGCGGCGGCCGAACTGGGGGACCCCCCGGACCTCCCCGGACAGGCCTACCTCGCCGCAGAAGACGGTCTTGGGATCGAGGGGCTGGTTTCGGTAGGAGGAGGCCAATGCCAGCAGCACCCCTAGGTCTGCCGCGGGTTCCTCCACCCGGACCCCTCCCGCGGCGTTCACGTACACGTCGCACCCTCCCAGGGCGAGCCCCGCCCGTTTCTCCAGAACCGCCAGCAACAGGAGCAGCCGGTTGTAGTCGATTCCGGAGGTGGCCCGACGAGGAGTGCCGAAGGCCGTGGGGCTCACGAGGGCCTGCACCTCTACGAGAAGAGGTCGGGTTCCCTCGAGCACGCACACCACCGCGGCCCCGGTGGCATCAGGCGGCCGGTCTCCGAGAAAGACGGCAGACGGATTGGGGATCTCCCGCAGGCCGTCCGCGTGCATCTCGAAGACCCCGATCTCGTTGGTGGAGCCGAACCGGTTCTTCTGCGCCCGAAGGATGCGGTACGCCTGGTGCCGTTCCCCCTCGAAGTACAGCACCGTATCCACCGTGTGCTCCAGTACCCGGGGGCCCGCGAGGGTTCCCTCCTTTGTGACGTGTCCGATCAGGAGCACCGCAATCCCCTCTGTCTTCGCGAGCTGCAGGAGAGCCGCGGCGCACTCCCGCACCTGTCCCACGCTTCCTGGAGCGCTTCCCAGGTCCAGCCGGTACATGGTCTGGATGCTGTCCACCACCAGCAGGGCAGGTCGTAGGCGGCGGGCCGCGTCCAGTACTGCCTCCAGCTCGGTCTCGGCCAGCAACAGAATCCCCCGCGAATCCGCGCCGATGCGGTCCGCCCGCATCTTCGTCTGCTGGGGGGACTCCTCGCCGGAGACGTACAGCACCCGGCGCCCGTGCACGGCCAACTGTTGCGCCATCATCAATGCGAGGGTGCTCTTCCCGATCCCGGGATCCCCTCCGACCAGCACGAGGGAACCCGGCACGATCCCACCCCCCAGCACCCGGTCCAGCTCCCCGATTCCGGTCACGAGCCGCTCCTCCGGCAACGGCTGGACGTCTGGAAGCGCCACGGGTTCTGCGGTCCGGCCCGCGGGCCTCCGCCGGGGGGTCTCCGGCTCCTCCACCAGGGTCCCCCATCCTTCGCAGGTCGGGCACCGGCCCAGCCACTTCCCCGAGGCAAATCCGCAGGCCTGGCAGACGTACCGGACTCCCACATCCCGCTCCTTGGCGAACGTTTGTTTGCAACTCATGGTACCACTGGAGGAACGCCGCGGGCAACGGGGTGCCCATCGGCCGGTCGGCAACCCTGCAATCGCTCCGGAGTTGGCCGTGGGGGTCCCTCGAGGTGGGGTCGGGGAGGTCCGCGTGCTCCCCAGAGGGTCCCGGTGCGCCTAAGGGAGCTCTTCCAGATTAAAGGCCCGGTGCAGGGCCCGCACGGCCCGGGGAACACTCGCCGCGTCGATCACGCAGGAGATCTTGATCTCCGAGGTGCTGATCATCTGGATGTTGATCTGCTCCGCGGCGAGGGCCCCGAACATGGTGGCCGCCACCCCGGGGTTGCTGACCATTCCCGCGCCCACCACGGAGACCTTGGCGACCCCTTCTTCCCCCTCCACTCGCGTTGCGCCCAGCTCCCGGCCTACCCGCTCCGCGGCTTCCAGGGCAGCCCGGGCGTCCTGACGGCTCACGGTGAAAGAGATGTCCGCGCGGCCCCCGCGGCTTGCGGTCTGCACGATCATGTCCACGTTGATGTGGGCTTCGGCCAGCACGCTGAAGAGCCGGTGCGCCACCCCGGGGACGTCCGGCAGGTCCTGGACCGTGATCTTGCACACGTTGAGGTCATGGGTGACTGCGTTCACCACCCGTACCGGCTCCATGGCTTCCTCCCCGATCAGGGTCCCCTCCTCCTCGTCAAAGGTGCTCCGCACGTGCAGCCGCACCCGGTAGAGCTTCGCGTACTCCGCGGCCCGGGTCTGGAGCACCACCGCGCCGCTGCTGGCCATCTCCAGCATCTCGTCGTAGGTGAGATACGGGAGTCTCCGGGCTTCCGGCACGAGGCGCGGGTCCGCGGTGTAGACCCCGGATACATCCGTATAGATCTCGCACACGTCCGCCCCCAAGGCCGCGGCGATGGCCACCGCGGTGGTATCCGAACCCCCTCGGCCGAGGGTGGTCAACTCCCCGGAAGCCGTTACGCCCTGGAACCCGGCCACCACCGGGATCCGTCCCCGGCTCAGCTCGTCGAGCAGCCTTCCCCGCTCCACCTCCAGGATCCGGGCCCGGGTGTGTACGGGCTCCGTGAGAATGCGCACCTGCCAGCCCAGAAGGGAGGTGGCCGCCGCCCCCTCCGCCTGGAGGGCCATGGCCAGGAGCGCGACGGAGATCTGCTCTCCCACGGCCAGGAGCATATCGAGCTCCCGGGGCGCGGGGCGTTCCGTCATCTCGTGGGCTCGCGCCAGCAGCTCGTCCGTGGTGTCTCCCGGTGCCGAGACCACCACCACCACCTGACTCCCTGCCTGCCGGGTCCGGGCGATCCGGCGCGCCACGTGCCGCATGCGTTCCGGAGTCGCCACGGAGGTCCCGCCGTACTTCTGGACGATGAGCGCCACCTCTCCCTCCGTCACTCGATGACCCGAAGCAGGGGGCTGCTCCCCCGTACCACCTCCATGGAGTGCAGACGCGCCTGCACCGCCCGCAGGGCCCGCTCCGGAGCAGGATGCGTCCGCAGAAGCACGTCCGCCTCTTCCCCGCGGCTCTGCTGCACGATGGAGTGCAGGCTCACGTTCTCCTCACCGAAGGCAGCCGCGATGCGGGCGAATACCCCGGGCCGATCCACCACCCGCAGCACGAGGCATGCACTGGTTTCCTGTTCGCCTCTCGGGACCACGGGCTTGCCATAGAAGCAGGTGCAGGGCACCCGGCCGTGGGCCTTCGTCCGCCGATTCCGGGCCACCGCCACGAGATCCGAGAGCACCGCCGAGGCCGTCGGGTCTCCCCCCGCCCCCCGACCCGCCACCAACAGCTCCCCCGCTGCCTCCGCCCGCAGCCAAACCCCGTTGAACTCGTACCGCACGGAGGCCAGGGGGTGTCCGGAGGGCAGGAGGGCGGGGTAGACCGCGGCCTCGATGCGCCCCTCGCGATCGCGGGCGTGCGCGATGAGCTTGAGGGTGTAGCCCAGCTGCCGAGTGTACGCGATCTCCCGCTGGGTGATGGAAGAGATGCCCTCGCAGTACACGTCGCTGCGCACCACGCGGCTGTTGAAGGCCGCGGAGGCGAGGATGGCGAGCTTCGCCGCAGCGTCGTGCCCCTCGATGTCCTCCGTAGGGTCGCTCTCCGCGAATCCCAATCGCTGGGCCTCGCTCAGGGCCTCCGCGAAGGACAGTCCCTCCTCCCCCATCCGGGTCAGGATGTAGTTCGTGGTGCCATTGAGGATCCCGACGATCTCCGTGATGCGGTCGCCCGCCAACGATTCCTTGATGGTGCGCACGATGGGGATGCCTCCTCCCACGCTGCCCTCGAAGAAGAGGTCCACCCCGCTCGCTTCCGCGGCTTCCATCAGCTCGCGGCCGCGATTCGCCAACAGCTGCTTGTTGGCGGTGACCACGGACTTTCCCAGCCTCAGGGCCTCCAGCACGTAGCTGCGAGCGGGCTCGATCCCCCCGATGAGCTCCACCACCACGTCCACCTCGGGGTCCCGCACCACCGACCACGCGTCGTCCGTCAGGAGATCCCGCTCGATGGGGACCGGGCGCGGTCGGTCCAAGTGCGCCACCGCCACCCGGTGGAGCACGAGGGGCATGCCGGCCCGCCGCGCGAGGTCCGCTCCCGCGGCCCGGAGGTTCCGGACCACGGCGCTTCCGACCGTGCCCAGTCCCAGCAACCCGATGCGCAGCATCTCCTGGAGATTGTACCGGCTCTTCGCGATCCCCGCGATCCACCCGGTCCATCAATTCCCGGTTTCCCGCTCCCCTTGTTCCAGCAGGGAGGCCACGGCCTCCACCGTGGGCTCGATGGGAACTGGCTTCGGGGCCTGCTCCGCGACCTCGGGATCCTTGAGCCCGTGTCCCGTGAGCACCGCCACCACCACGCTCCCGGTCCTGAGGATCCCCTCCCGCGCCGCCCGCATCAATCCCGCCACGGCGGCCGCGGACGCGGGCTCCACAAAGAGGCCCTCCTCCGCGGCGAGCCGCCGCTGGGCCTCGAGGATCTCCCCGTCGCTCACCGCGGCGATGCGTCCCCCCGACTCCCGGACGGCTTCCAGGGCTCCCCGCCAGGAGGCGGGGTTCCCGATGCGGATGGCGCTCGCCACGGTCCGGGGCCGTTCCACGGGATGCCCCAGGACGAGGGGCGCTGCCCCCTCTGCCTGGAACCCCCACAGGGCGGGCCTCGGCTCCAGTTGAGCCTCACAGAACCCGCGCCAGTAGGCGGTGATGTTGCCCGCGTTCCCCACGGGAAGGGCCACGATGTCGGGCGGTCCTTCCAGGGCCTGGAGGATCTCGAAGGCTGCGGTCTTCTGTCCCTCCAGCCGGTGGGGGTTGATGGAGTTCACCACCGCCAGGGGCAACACCTCCGCGCAGGCCCGCACGAGCCGCAAGGCGACGTCAAACCCGCCCGGGAGGAAGGCGACCCGGGCCCCGTGCATGCGGGCCTGCGCCAGTTTCCCGCCCGCCACCGCGTCTTTCGGAAGCAGCACCATGCACCGCAGCCCTGCTCGGGCCGCGTACGCGGCCGCACTGGCCGCGGTGTTCCCCGTGGAGGCACAGATGACCCCTCGCGCTCCCGCCTCCATGGCCTTGGCCACCGCCACCACCATGCCCCGGTCCTTGAAAGAGCCCGTGGGGTTCGCGCCCTCCCACTTGAAGTACAGCTCGATGCCAAGGGCGGGCCCGAGGGCGGTGGAGGGGATGAGGGGAGTATTGCCCTCCAGGAGGGTGAGGGGGGGAGTCCGATCCGTAACGGGGAGCCGATCGCGGAAAGCCGCGAGGATCCCCGGCCACGGCCCTACGGGGCCGCGGGATACGATCCCAGGACGATCGCCCACCGACACTGCTCCTCCAAGCGCCGCAAGGCCCGCTGGACCCGTAATTCGTCCACGTGTCCCTCAAAGTCCACATAGAAAACATACTCCCACACCGCGTTCCGAGCCGGCCGGGACTCCAACTTCGTGAGGTTGAGGCCCTCCTCCGCGAAGGCGCCTAAGGCCCGGTACAAGGCCCCGGGTTGGTGCTCCGTGGCGAACACCACGGAGGTCTTGCTGGGATCCCGACGCGGCACGGGCTGTGCAGCGACGCTGAGGAAACGGGTGGTGTTCAGAGGGTTATCGTGGACGTCCTCCGCGAGGACCGCAAGCCCGTACAGATCCGCAGCCCTGCGGCTGGCGATGGCGGCCTCCTCCCTCTCCCCGCGGGCGGCCACCAACCGGGCAGCCCCCGCGGTGTCATAGGTCGGGACGGGCTCGACCCCCAAGCTCCGCAGGAAGCCCTCGCACTGCGCCAGGGCCTGCGGGTGGCTGTAGACCCTGCGGATCCCCTCGAGACGGGCGCCGGGCACGCCCAGCAGGCAGTGCGCGATGCGTAGGGAGATCTCTCCCGTAATGGTGAGGCGGTCATGGAACTCCAGGAGGAGGTCGTAGGTCTCGTTGATGCTTCCCGCCTCAGAGTTCTCCACGGGAACGATCCCCGCCTCGCACGTCCCGCCCGTCACGCTCTCAAAGACCTCCCGCAGGGTGCGGCGGGGTACGGTCGTTACCGGGCCGAAGTGCCGGAGGGCCGCCTCTTCACTGTAGGCGCCCGCCTCTCCCTGGAAGGCCACCCGTCGCATCCTACCTCCTCAGCTCCTGGGCCCGCAGGGCGGCCCGCTGGACCGCCTCCACCACCGCGCCCCGCACGTCTCGCTCCTCCAGCACCCCCACCCCCGCCATGGTGGTCCCCCCAGGGGAAGTGACCTTCCGGCGCAGCTCCGCGGGGTCCTCGCCCGTGTCCCGAAGCATGCAGGCGGCCCCGAAGACGGTCTGGATCACGAGCTCCCGGGCGATCTGGGGATCCAATCCGGCCCGGATCCCGCCCTCGATGAGGCTTTCCACCAGGAAGAACACGTATGCGGGGCCACTCCCAGAGAGGCCGGTCACCGCGTCCATGAGGCTCTCCGGGACCTCCACCACCTTCCCTACCGCGCCAAACAACTCCCGGACCAGGTGTGCCTCCTCCTCTCCTGCGTAGCGCCCCAAGGAAAAGGCCGTGACCCCCTCGCGGACGGCGGTGGGGGTGTTGGGCATGGTTCGCACCACGGGAACTCCGGGGAAGACCCGCTCCAGGGTCTGGAGGGTCAAGCCGGTCACCACGGAAACCAGCACGTGACGGGCGGATACGTGGGCCGCCAGCTCCTCGAGGACCTCCGGGGTGTCCTTGGGCTTCACGGCGAGCACCAGGACGTCCGAGCGGGCACAGAGCTCGGCCTTGGTCTCCGTCGCCTGGATCCCGTAGCGGGCCGCCAGGGCGTGTAACCGCTCCCGGTTGGAACGGTTCGCTACCCAGACCCGCTCCGGGCGCACGCGCTCCGTGCTCAACAGGCCCAGCAGGAGCGCCTCCGCCATGTTGCCGGCCCCCACGAACCCGAGGGTGCACCGTTCCAGCATCCCCTGCTCCTCAACAAAACGCGCCTCCGCCCTCAAGGGCGGAGGCGCCTCCGCGGTACCACCTTGCTTCCGGGACAAACGTTCCGTCCCAGCCCTCTCCGCGCGGTATCGGGCGCGGCCCGGAGGGCTTGCGGCGTTGACACGCCGTTTTCGCCCACGGCTCCAGGGCGGGTCAGGGGAACGGATTCCGGCGGTGCCTCCCACCCACCTGGGCCCCGCTCTCTGCCCGGTCCTGCTTCCCCCTCTTTCCCCTTCCTTGCCGAGTTTAGGAACTTTGTAGCACGCTTCCGCGCCTCCCGTCAACGCGTCCCGCTGGAAGGCACGCCGAACCGCACCACCCGGGCCTCCCCCCACAGGCGCTCCAGTCGGTAGTACTTCCGCTCCTCGGGCCCGAAGATGTGCACCACCACGTCCCCGTAGTCCAGCAGGACCCAGCGGGCGTGCTCCGTGCCCTCCCGGTGCCGGAGGCGCGCTCCCGCAGCCCGCATGGCCTCCTCCACCGCTTCCGTGATGGCCCGGATCTGTACCGCGGTCTCTCCCGTACAGATGACGAAGTAGTCCGCGACGAGGGTCTGCCCTCTCACATCCAACACCGCCACCGCCTCCGCCTTGTGCTCCTCCGCCGCGTGGGCGGCGAGCAACGCGCGCTCCCGTGCATCCAAGCCGGTTACCCCCTCCTTCCCGTCCGGTTGTAGAGTCCGTGCTTGAGGATGTACTGCTCCACCCCCTCCGGCACGAGGTACCGGATGGTGCGGCCCTCCTGAACCCGTCTGCGGATCTCCGTGCTGGAGATGGCCAGGGCTGGGATCTCCAGCAGGTGGATCCGGTGCCGGTACTCCCGGGCGATGTCGCTGGACTGCCACAGATCCCGGTCAATGCTGTAACCGGGCCTGCTGGCCCCGATGAACTCGCACATGCGCAGGAGCTCCTCGGTCCGGTGCCACTCGCCCCGGAGGATCTGTCCGATGGCATCCGCGCCCGTGATGTAGTACAGGTCGTCCTGCGGATACCGGTGCCGGAAGGCCCGAATGGTGTCCACCGTGTAGCTGGGCCCGGGCCGATCGATCTCCTCTCGGGAGACCCGGAAGTACGGGTGGGTGGCGGTGGCGAGGACCGTCATGAGGTACCGGTGCTCTGGGTCGGTTACCTCCGAGGGGTCCTTGTGGGGCGGGCAGCGGTTCGGGATGAAGATCACGAGGTCCAACCGGAGCTGGAACCGGGCCTCCTCCGCGGTGACCAGGTGCCCCAGATGGATGGGGTCGAACGTACCGCCCATGAGCCCGTACCGTGCCATCTACCCTCCCCGTGCCGCCTTCCTCTGACCGGGCAGAGCCTTTGCCCCGGGAGATCCCATCTCCTCCCCTCGCGGGATCTCCCGAAGCCGGGCGTACAGGGCCTGCACCAGGGCCACCACCCCCTCGCCCGTGAGGGCGGAGATGGGGTAGGCCGGGATTCCCCGCGCCTCGAAGGCCGCGCGGACCTGCTCCACCCGCGCCCGGGCTTCCGGAAGGTCCATCTTGTTCAGGGCCACCGCGCACGGCCGCTCCGCGAGGGCGGGATCGTAGGCCCGCAGCTCCTCCCTCAGCACTCCGTAGGCGCGCATGGGATCCTCCGCCGCCAGGTCCAGGACGAACAGCAACAGGCGGGTGCGGGAGACGTGGCGGAGGAACTGGTGGCCCAATCCCGCCCCCCGGTGCGCGCCCTCGATGAGGCCGGGAAGGTCCGCAGCCACGAAACTGGCGCCCTCCGCGACCCGAACCACCCCGAGATGGGGGTGAAGGGTGGTAAACGGGTAGTCCGCGATCTTAGGCCGAGCCGCGGAGATGCGGGCAAGCAGCGTGGACTTGCCCGCGTTGGGGAATCCCACGAACCCCACGTCCGCCAGGACCCGCAGCTCCAGGTCCAGCACCCGCTCCTCCCCCTTCCCCCCGGGCTCCGCGAACCGGGGCGCCCGGCGGGTTGGGGTGGCGAAGCGGGCGTTGCCGCGTCCTCCGCGACCGCCCCGGGCGACCACCACCTCCTGGCCGTGGCGCACGAGATCCGCGAGGACCTCGCCGGTGCGGGCGTCGCGCACCACGGTTCCCGCGGGTACGGGGATGACCAGATCGGGCGCAGACCGGCCCGTGCGGTTCCCCCCCTGCCCGTGCTCTCCCCGCCTGGCCCGGAAGACCCGGCGGTACCGGAAGTCCACCAGGGTGTGGAGACCCTCGTCTGCCCGGAGGATGACGTCTCCTCCCTTCCCTCCGTCCCCGCCGTCCGGGCCTCCCTTGGGCACGAACTTCTCCCGGCGGAAGCTCACGCAGCCTGCCCCGCCGTCCCCTGCCCGCACGTAGATGCGCGCCTGGTCAATGAACATCCGGGATCCCTTCTTTGCCCAACGGGGAAATCCCGGCGCGGCTTCCCGAGAACCAAAAGGCCCGGGATGCCCCGGGCCTCCTCCGCCTTCTCGCAGGCACGGGGCTCACGCGGGAGAGACGGGAAGAACGCTGACCTGGCGGCGGTCCCGCCCTCTGGGCTCGAAGACCACCACCCCGTCCACGAGGGCGAAGAGGGTGTCGTCCTTTCCGATGCCCACGTTCCGGCCGGGCCAGAACCGGGTTCCCCGCTGGCGCACGAGGATGCTCCCTGCGGTCACGTACTGACCCGCGAACCGCTTCACGCCCAGCCGCTGGCCCGGGCTGTCGCGGCCGTTCCGGCTGCTCCCACCCGCCTTCTTCTGCGCCATCCGACCTCACCTCCCGCGCTCGATGCGCTCGATGCGGACCGCGGTGTACGGCTGACGGTGCCCGAGCCGGCGGCGGTAGCGGACCTTGGGCTTGAACTTGAACACGAGGATCTTGGGGAACTTGCCCTGTTCCACGATCCGGGCCACCACCCGGGCTCCCTCCACGAAGGGCCTTCCCACCACCGTCTCCCCCTCGGAGACCATCAACACGCGATCCAGGACCACCTCATCTCCCGCCTGCCCGGGCAGCTTCTCCAGGCGGACTACATCCCCCTCACGAACCCGGACCTGCTTGCCTCCAGACTCGATCACCGCGTACACCAGGATCCCTCCTCGTCACCAACCGGGCCGATTGTAACAGGGGGGACCGTCCGCCCGCAACCGTCCGGGGTCAGGCGGGAAGGGCGAGGACCGCGTCGCTGGGCCGGACCACCGGGCCTCCCCGCTCATCCGTGCCCTCGAACACCAGGAGGGCGAAGTAATCCTCCACGAGCTTCTCCCGCGGCTCCCGGGAGGCGATGAACACCCCGACCCCCACCACCTCCGCACGGAACTCTCGCATGAGATCGTACATCCCCCGCACCGTCCCTCCCCCCCGCAGGAAATCGTCCACGAACAGGACCCGCTGGCCTTCCCGGATGGCCCGGAGGGGAAGGCTCATCTGCTGGACCATACGAGAGGACCCCGAGAGGTAGTTGACGGTGACTGCAGGGCCTTCCGTGACCCGTCCCGCCCGTCGGATGGTCACGAGCGGCACGTTGAAGGCCCGGGCGGTCATGAAGGCCACGGGAATCCCCTTGACCTCCATGGTCAGGACCACATCCGGCCGACGATCGGCGAAGTACGTGGCAAACGCCTCCCCCACCTGCTCCACGATGGAGGGCGTGGAGAGAAGGTCCGTGGTGTACAGGAATCCGCCGGGCAAAAGCCGGTACGGGGTGCTCAGCTTCGCGCTCAGTTCCTCCGCCACCACGCGGATGCGGCGCGGGTCCCGCTCGGGGACGTAGCGCACACCCCCCGCAGCTCCCGCTAGGGTCTCGATTCGTCCCAGCCCGAACCTCTGAAAGGCCACCCGCAGGGCCGCGATGTCCTCGCTGATGGTGGACTTCGCGACCCCCAGCGTCTGCATGAACACGTTCAGGGAGTGCACCTTGTAGGGCTCTGCCCGCAACAGGTGGGCGATGTACAGCATGCGCTCCCCGCGACGCAGACGGGCGGAGGCCGTCGTGCGCCTCCGCACGGTGTCCATCCCTTTCCGGGAGTCCGATTCCCTGGGCATCTCCCCTAGCCCGTCTGAGCCCCCAGGGTCTGCGCGATCCGCATGAGGGTCTCCGGTCGGTTCAGGTCCACGTCCACCGCGAGCTCCGACCGATGGCAGATCACCGCCTTGCCCCGGATCCCCGTGATCGCGAAAACCCGCTCTTCCACATCCGAGATGCGAAGCCGCCCGAGCACGTACTTCACCACGTACTGGGCTCCGAACAGACTGGCCAACCGCGCCGGATTCTTCCGGAGCTCCACCACCTCCCGGATGACGGGTTCAAGCCGCTCGAGGATCCCCGGACGCACGAGAACCATCCCCCCGCCCGTGAACATGCCTTCCACCATCCGTACGTAGGTCTTGCGAAGCCCCGGAAACGACGCCTCCACCACCTGCCTGGGGACGATGGGGTAGTACACCTCCACCTCCTCCCGGCACATTCCGAGGAACTCGGAGATGGCTTGCGGGGTGAGAAGCGGGAGGTCCGAGGCCACGAGGAGGGCCCACGGAGAGGGGGCCAGGGCCCGGAGTCCCGCCAGGGCGTTCCCCAGGAGATCCCCAGTTTCCGGGATCCGGAGATCGCAAAGCTCCGCCAAGCCCTCCGGAAGCTCCGCGGGTCCCACGAGGGCGATGCGTTCCACCTCGGGAGTGGCCCGCAACGCCCGCGTCACCCGCTCCACCATGGGGATCCCCGCTACGGGAAGGAATGCCTTGTTGGGGAGGTCCTCCGGGAGACCCGACTCCCGCCCTCCCCCTGCCAGGACCACCGCGTCCACCCTCACCGCTCCAGCTCCGCGAAGGTCCGGGTGAGGATCACCTGTCCGGGGAAGGTGCCGGAGAGGGCCTGGGCGGCCCCGCGAGCCGCGGCTTCCTCCCCGAACAGGCCGAACACTGCGGGCCCCGTACCGGTCATAGATGCCCCCAGGGCTCCCATCTTCCTCAGGCGCTCCAGGAGGTCCGCCACCAGGGGGTAACGGGCGCACACCAGGGGCGTGAAGACGTTGCCCAGCCGGGCCGCCACACCCCGGAGGTCTCCTGTGCGGAGGGCCTGGATGGTACCCTCCGTGTCCGGGCGGTGGGCCACCCCCTCATGGTCCAGGGATTCGTAGGCCCACCGGGTGGAGATGCCGAAGTCCGGGCAGAGGAGCACCACCCATGTGCTCGGGAGGGTGGGCAGGTACTGAAGCCGCTCCCCTCGCCCCGTGGCCAGGGCGGCTCCACCCGCGAGGAAGAAGGGGACGTCCGAGCCGATCCGGGCTGCCAGGGTCAGAAGGTCCCGTCCGTCCAGCCGCAGCTTCCACAGCTGGGCAAGCCCCAAAAGGGTCACCGCGGCATCCGAGGAGCCGCCCCCAAGGCCGGAGGCGGGAGGGATGCTCTTGTGGAGCTCGATCTCGATGCTCCGATCCACCCCGTAGGTGTCGCGGAGGAGCTGGGCGGTCCGGAACACGAGGTTCTGCTCATCGGTGGGCACCGCCCGGTGATCGCACCGCACCGTGATGCCTCGCGCCGCCTCCCGCAGGATCACGGTGTCGTGGAGCTCCAGGGCGTGCAGCACCGTCACGATCTCGTGGTACCCGTCCGGGCGCCGGCCGAGAACGTCCAGAGTCAGGTTGATCTTCGCATAGGCGTTGAGCCGAAGCTCCTTCACCGGGACTTCCCTCGGAGGGTCCTCCCCCGTCCCTTCCTCATCGTCATCGTCCGACCCGGGAGTCCTCCGGGCTCCCTCCACGCATCCGAACAGTCCCTCCGGGGGGCCGGAAGTTCCTTTCCTTACTTGGACGGAAACCCCCCGCAATCCTACCGAACCGGAGGCGGATCCGAAAGTGGTGCACGGTGGGGAAATCCGGTATGCTTGGGAACTGCGTGGGACGGATGGAGGAGGCGGTGGTGCCCCGTGCTCTTAGAGGCCGTCGGAACCGAGATCGGAAATTCCGGTTGCTGGGCCTCCTGACCCTGTTGGCCCTGGCGGGCTTCCTGGCCTGGAACCTGGCCCGGAACTTTTCTGCCGCGGGATTTGCCTCCCTGCTGCGGCCCAGCAGGGACCCGCGGTTCGCATGGCCCCTGCGGATCCAGGACCGCGTGAACGTCCTCCTGATCGGCACGGACGTCACCCTCAACACCCGCCGCCAGGTGGTCCCGAATCTGGCTCGGGCGGACACCCTGATCCTCATGTCCTTCGACCCGCACACCCGCACCGTCCACTTCCTCTCCATCCCCCGAGACACCCGGGTTTCCCTCCCTGGCCACGGTCTCTCGAAAATCAACGCCTCGTACGCCTTTGGCGGCATTCCCCTCACCGTCCGAGCCGTGGAGGACCTCCTGGGGGTCCGGGTCCACTACTACCTGAAGATGGGGGCGGAGTCCTTTGCCCGTCTGGTGGACGCGGTGGGTGGGGTTTGGGTGGACGTGGAGCAGGAGATGCACTACCGGGACTGGTGGGGGGGCTTCTCCGTGGACCTCAAAAAGGGGCGGCAGCTGCTCACGGGGGACCAGGCCATGGGCTACGCCCGGTTCCGCATGGACGCCCTGGGCGATATCGGGCGGGTCCAACGCCAGCAGAAGGTGATCCGGGCTCTCTTCGCGCGGATGCGGGAGCCCCAGACCGTGCTCCGGTTTCCTCAGCTCCTCCGCTGGTTCCGCACCCGCGTCCACACCAACCTCGACCTGCAGAAGATCCTGGCCCTCGGCTGGTTTCTGCGCGGGGTTGGCACGGACCGCGTCCGCACCGCCACGCTGCCGGGCCGCTTCGCTCCCCTGTTCTGGGAACCGGACGAACCCCGCGTACGCGCCCTGGTGTTGGAGATGTTCTACGACCTCAATCCGGAGGCGGTGGCACAGACCCGGGTGGAGGTCCTGAACGCGAGCGAGGTGCCGGGTATGGCACGAGAGGTGGGCGCACGGCTTGCAAGGATGGGGTTCTCCGTAGTCCGGGTAGATCTTGCCCCCCATCCCAGGAACCAGACCGCCATCATCTCCCACCGCGGCGACGCCCGCCTCGCCCGGGCGGTGCGGGAGATGCTGGGAACCGGAGCCCTCACCACCCGGCCCACCCAGGCCACGCACGCGGACCTCACGGTGCTCGTGGGGCGGGACTACGCCCACCGTCGTCTCCTGGCCCGACGGCCCGTAGCGCCCTAGCGCGCTCCGGAATTCCCTGCGTCCGGAGCGGGGTGCCCGAAGCGGGCCAGAGCACCCGCCAGCGCCAGGAACTCCTGCAGGGAAAGCGTCTCCCCCCGGCGGTGGAGAGCCACCCGTGCATCCTGTGCCGCAGCCGCCAACACCTCCGGAGGGAGTTCCAGGCTCCGGAGGGCATTCCGGAGCTGCTTGCGACGGTGGGCGAAGGCCGCCCGGATCACGCGGAACAGCAGGGCCTCGTCTACCGGGCCGGGGGGAGGGTGCGGCCGCAGGACCACCACCGCGGAGTGCACTTTGGGCGGCGGCAGGAAGGCACGGGGCGGGATTCGCAGAGCGATCTCCACCCGGGCCCGGTACTGCACGAGGAGGCTCAAGAGCCCGTATTCCTTCGTCCCCGGACAGGCGGCCATGCGCTCCGCCACCTCCCGCTGGACCATGAGTACCAGCCGCTCCAGGTCCGGGACCTCCTGCAGCAGGCGTACGGTGAGCGGCGAGGCGATCTGATAAGGGAGGTTGCTGACCACCTTCCGCACAAATCCTGGAGGGAACAGCGCCCGCAGGTCCAGGGCGAGGATGTCCCCCTGCACGATCCGCACGTTCGGAAAGCCGGAGACCCGCTCCTGCAACGCGGGAAGGAGGGCAGGGTCCACCTCCACCGCGACCACGCAGCCCGCGCGCCTGGCCAGGTGCTCCGTCAGGATCCCCATCCCGGCTCCGACCTCCAACACCGCGTCCTCGGATCCGAGTTCCGCCAGGGCCAAGATGCGTTCCAGAACCCGGGAATCCGCGAGGAAGTGCTGCCCGAGCCTCCGCTTGGGCTGCAGTTGATGACGACGGAGGGTACTCCGAAGCGCGCGCCTCAACAAACCCACCTCCCCCATTCTAGGGGGAGGTGGGTCATCGGCCCAGGATCCAGACCCGGACCCGACGCCGGCCCCAACGCAGGGCCTCCCGCACGGAGTTAAAGCACACGTCAATGCGCAGCCCCCGGATGGCTCCCCCGGTGTCCGCGGCGATGGCCGTTCCGTACCCCTCCACGTACACCACGGTCCCTAGGGGGATCACCCGGGGGTCCACCGCGATCACCCCGTGGCGGGCCCGCAAGCCTGTGGCGGTCACCGCATCCACTCCCCGGTCCCCGTACGGCGCGTAAGCGCTCGCGGTCACCACGAGGGAGGGGCGGCGCAGGAGTTCTCCCCGGGAAGGGAGGTACCCGCGCCCGATGCGGATCACGCGAGGCAGGGGCGGACGGATCACCCGGTGCCCAACCCGCTCCCGCCGCACCACTTGCCCATCCACCCGGGTGACCCTGTACACGTACTCGACCACACCCGGCCGACCGGACTGGACCACCTCCGTCCCCCGGTCGAACAGCGCCCGCGCCAGCTGATACGTCACGGGAAAGGAGACAACCTCCCGCACCACCTCCCTCTCCTCCCGCACCCGCTGTACCCGAACCTCGCTTCCGTCGGCCAACAGGGCATCGAGAGGGGGAGAGACCCGGTCCAACCGCTGAAGGCGGATCCCCGCGGCTTCCAGGACCTCCCGGGGGGTCCGGGCAACGGTGCGCAGGGCATGGACCTTTCCGTCCACCAGAACCCTCACGGAAATCGCCCGGACTACCGTCACCCGGGTTCCGGGCGCAAGAGGGGCGGATAAGGACGGAAAGACCGCGTCCTCCGGCCGGAGGAGGATCTGCCGCTCCCAGAGCAGCTCCCCCACGGTCTGAGCCCGGGTGAGCACGGCCTCCACGCGACCGTCCACTTCCAGTTCCACCACCACCCCTTCTTCTGCAGCCCCCTTCAGACCTGCGGCCATGACCAGCCCGGCCATCACCACGTGCACGATCCCCCGATGCCAAGCAGAACTCATCGGTTCCCTCCCTCGTTGCCCGGCACGCAGAACCCCAGCCCGACGGAAGGAACGCCCAGGCGTCTGGATATTTACTCGTACAACTGGGATGATCTTAGAGCATAAATTTACATTAATGCAACTGCCTCACAGGAGGGAGGAGGAACAGGGAATTCAGAACTCGGGTGGTCTTGGAGGCCTGCGGAGGGGTGAGCCGATGAACACGCCCTCGCCTCCCAAGGCCTCTCGGAGACGCCCCTCCAGGAGGATCTGGACGGCTTCCACGCCGCGCACGCGGGTTGCCGTATAGACGATCTGGTGGATCCGGGCCAGCATGCTGGCGCTCCCGCCCCCCCGTTCGAATTCCCGGCTCAGGTTGACGTATGCGATCCCGCGCTCTACGCGCACGTCGAGGAGGCGGGTTCCCGGGGGGATCTCAGAGACATAGCCCATCTGGTGCTCCTCCGGACCTGGTCCGGCCAGGAGGAACCGGAGGGCGTGCGCCAGGCGCTCGGTGGGGGTTCGGCCACGGATCACCCGGAGGCCGGGCGCGAGGCGTCCGGCGTTGCACTTTTCGTCCCAGTGCACGAAGTACACCAGGGTGGGTTCCTCCCGGGGCCAGGCCCACCACAGCAACAGGAGTGCCAGACCCAGGACGAGCAGGACTCCCCACCACAGCCGACCCATGGCTTCGGGCCTCCTCCGGGGATTTCGGACCCCCTCCGTGGAGGAGTTCTGCAGACGGTGGAGAAGAGTCCTCCCTACAAGGGACAGAGAAGGAGCGTCCCTGGACTCCGTGAAAATCCACCATCCAAGGGAGCGAGGGGGTGAGAGCCCTACGAGAGGAGGGGTGGATGTCCTACGGGCAAGGGCGGACACGTCACGTAGAGGAGGTGGCGAAGGTGAACGTCACGGTACGGGTGAACGGGAAGGCGTACACCATGGACGTAGAGCCCCGCACCCTGCTGGTGTACTTCCTCCGGGAGCACTTGGGGCTCACGGGAACCCACGTGGGCTGTGACACCTCCAGCTGCGGGGCCTGCACGGTTCTCCTGAACGGCAAGGCGGTGAAGTCCTGCACGGTTCTCGCGGTGCAGGCGGATGGCGCGGAGATCACCACCGTGGAAGGGCTCGCCCGGGACGGGGAACTCCACCCCATCCAGCGTGCCTTCTGGGAGGAACACGGACTGCAGTGCGGATTCTGCACGCCGGGGATGATGCTGACGGCCCTGGATCTGTTGCAGCGCAATCCGGACCCCACGGACGAGGAGATCCGGCACGGGCTCGAAGGGAACCTGTGCCGGTGCACCGGCTATCAGCACATCGTGAACGCCATTCGATCCGCGGCACGGATGATGCGGGGAGGCGCACCGGCCGCCGCTGGGGGGAGGTGAGGGAGGATGGCGGTAACGCAGGTCTTCGGTGCCCGGATCCCGAGGCGGGAAGACCCGAGGCTCATCACGGGAAATGCCACCTACACGGAAGACGTAGTGCTCCCCCGCATGTGCTACGTGGCCTTCGTGCGGAGTCCCCACGCCCACGCTCGGATCAAGCGGATTGACACGAGTCGGGCCAAAGCGGCTCCCGGGGTGGTGGAGGTCCTGACGGGAGCGGACCTGGAAGGGAAGGTCCAGCCCATCCCCTGCGGGTGGCTGGTGCCGGGCTGCGATCTGAAGACCCCGCCCCACCCCGCCCTGGCCAAGGACAAAGTGCGGTACGTGGGAGACGCGGTGGCGGTGGTGGTGGCGGAGACCCGCGGGCAGGCCTACGACGCCGCCGGCCTGGTGGAGGTGGACTACGAGGTGCTGCCCGCGGTGGTGGACATGGAGCAGGCGCTCCGCGGGGAGGTCCTGGTGCATGAGGACGTCCCCCACAACCGCGCCCTCCTGTGGACCCTGAAGGGAGGGGACTTCGAAGCCGCGACCCGGGAGCCGGGGGTGCGGGTGGTGCGGCAGCGTCTCATCAACCAGCGGCTCATCCCCACGGCCATGGAGCCCCGGGCCGCGGTGGCCCAGTACAACCCGGCTACGGGCGACCTCACCTTGTGGAACACGAGCCAGGCGCCCCACATCGTGCGGGTGGTCCTCTCGGGTACTTTGGGCATCCCGGAGCACCGGGTGCGGATCGTGGCCCCGGAGGTGGGAGGGGGCTTCGGGAGCAAGATCCCCTTCTACCCGGAGGAGGCGGTGGTGGCCTACCTCGCCACGCGGCTGGGACGGCCCGTGAAGTGGGTGGAGACCCGGCGGGAGAACTACATGGGGACCATCCACGGACGGGACCACGTCACGGATGCGGAGATTGCCGTCCGGCCGGACGGGACCATCGTCGGCCTCCGAGTACGCACCCTCGCGAACCTCGGCGCCTACCTCTCCACCGCAGCACCCGCCATCCCCACCCTTCTCTACGGACTCATGCTCAGCGGGGTCTACCGGATCCCCAACATCGAGTGCGAGGTGACCGGGGTGTTCACGAACACCACGCCCGTGGACGCGTACCGCGGGGCCGGCCGGCCCGAGGCGACGTACGTGGTGGAGCGCATGGTGGACCTGGCGGCCCGGGAGCTGGGGATGGACCCCGTGGAGTTCCGCCGCAAGAACTTCATCCCGAAGGACGCATTCCCCTACGCCACGCCCACAGGGGTGGTATACGACAGCGGGGACTACGAGGCGGCCCTCAACCGCGCTCTGGAGATCCTGGACTATGCCCAGGCCCGGGCGCAGCAGGAGGAAGCCCGCCGCCAAGGACGCCTCGTCGGGATCGGCTTTTCCACCTATGTAGAGGTGACCGGTGCAGGTCCCTCCAAGATCGCGGGCGCCACGGGCTTCCAGGGAGGCCTGTGGGAGAGCGCCGAGGTCCGCCTCTACCCCACGGGGAAGGTCACGGTGTTCACCGGCACAAGCCCCCACGGGCAGGGCGAGGAGACCACCTTCGCCCAGATCGTCTCCCAGGAGCTGGGCATCCCGCTGGAGGACATCGAGGTGATCCATGGGGACACGGATGCCATCGCCATGGGCTGGGGCACCTACGGAAGCCGGACCACCCCGGTGGGCGGCACCGCGGTCTACCTCGCGGCGCAGCGGGTGAAGGAAAAGGCCATGCGGATCGCGGCCCACCAGCTGGAGGTGGCGGTCGAGGACCTGGTGTTCGAGAACGGGAGGTTCCACGTGCGCGGCGCTCCCGAGCGGGCCATGACCCTCCAGGAGGTGGCGCGGCAGGCGTACTTCGCGTGGAACCTGCCCGAAGGGATGGAGCCGGGGCTGGAGGCCCAGGCGAACTGGGACCCCTCCAACTTCGTCTTCCCCTTCGGGGCGCACGCGTGCATGGTGGAGGTGGATCCGGAAACCGGACAGGTCAAGTTCCTGCGGTACGTGGCGGTGGACGATTGCGGGAGGGTCATCAACCCCCTCATCGTGGACGGCCAGGTCCACGGGGGAATCGTGCAAGGGGTGGCGCAGGCCCTGTGGGAGTTCGCGAAGTACGACGAGAACGGGAACCTGCTCACGGCTTCCATGGCGGATTACGCGGTCCCGAAGGCCAGCTGGCTCCCGTGGTTCGAGACGGACCGGACGGAGACCCCGAGCCCGGTCAACCCGCTCGGCGTCAAGGGGGTTGGGGAGACGGGCACCATCGCAGCGACCCCGTGCGTGGTGAACGCGGTGATGGATGCCCTAAGCCCCCTCGGCATCCGGCACCTTGACATGCCCCTGCTGCCGGAACGGGTGTGGCGGGCCATTCAGGCGGCGAAAGGAGGTGGAAGAGGATGATCCCCGCGACCTTCGAGTACGTCCGGGCGCATTCGGTGGAAGAGGCCATCCGCCTGCTCCAGCAGTACGGGGATCGGGCGAAGCTGCTGGCCGGCGGACACAGCCTTCTGCCCCTCATGAAGCTCCGGCTGGCCCAGCCCGAGGTCCTCATCGACCTCAGCCGGGTGCAGGAGCTGCGGGGAATCCGGGGGGACACGGGAGCGCTCCTGATCGGGGCCATGACCACGCACGACGAGATCGCCCGCAGCCCCATCGTTCAGCAGCAGTGTCCCCTCTTGGCGGAAACCGCCGCCCAGATCGGCGACGTCCAGGTCCGCAACATGGGGACCATCGGAGGAAGCCTCGCGCACGCGGATCCCGCCGCGGACTACCCCGCGGCGGTGCTCGCTTTAGAGGCTGAGATCCAGTGCCAGGGCCCGGGCGGGGTCCGTACCGTGAAGGCCACGGATTGGTTCGTGGACCTGCTCACCACCGCCCTCCAGCCCGGGGAGGTCGTCACCCAGGTCCGGGTCCCCGTGCGCAAGCCGGGACAGGGATCCGCGTATGTGAAGATGCCCCATCCCGCCAGCGGCTACTCCCTCATCGGGGTGGCCTGCCTCGTGACCCTGGAGGGCAACGTCTGTCGGGAGGCGAGGGTGGCCATCACCGGCGTGGGACCGAAGGCCGTGCGGCTCGGGAAGGTGGAGGGGACCCTGGTGGGCAAGGTCCTGGACGAGGCCGCGGTGGCAGAGGCTGCGAAGCTCGCGGCGGACGGACTTGAAGCTACGGATGACCTGTACGCCTCCGCAGAGTACAAGCGCCACCTGGCCACCGTGTACACCAAGCGCGCGGTGCTCCGCGCCGTGGAGCGCGCCCGGGCGTAGGGCAAAAACGCCACGCGGGGCGCCGACGTCCGGGTCGGCGCCCCGTCCTTACCCCGGGGCGATCCCCAGCTTCCATGCGATCCACCGATCCATGGACATCCCCCCCACCACCCCCTCCGGGTCCAGCAGCCCCTTCCGCACCTCCCCCACGGTTCCGGAGTACTCCGCGTATACATCGTGGGGGTGGATGGTTTCGAAGTTGGTCTGCCGGGCCAGGAGGAACGCGTCGTCCGGAAGGTCTGGATATCGGTCCAAGAGGTTCCGGATCATCTCCCGGACCGCGTCCTCCACGAACCGAGGCCGGCGGTGCGCCTTCGCCACCAGGAACAGCTCGTCCGGCCGCTTGAGGAGGTCGTAGATCTCCGCGCTCATGGCCGCCTCCACCACGCCCGCCAGCTCCCCCGCCCGAAGCTCCTCCACCCCACCTACCACCAACCGGCCGGTCCCCCGCTGGTTGTGCGTGGCGAGCGGCACCACCTGCAGCACCTGATCCGCCACCTCCGGGCCGATGCCTTCCTCTAGGAGCCGTTCCCGGGCATAGGTACGGATCATGTCCTGGGCACACGGGCAGGCCATCATCCCCTCCACCTCGATCCCCACGAGCCGCACCGTGCGCTCCCGAGTGCTGGCGGCCCAGGCCAGGAGGGTGTACAGCTTCTGGGTGGCCTTGCCGGAAGCGGGCGCGTAGCGGGTGGTGGGGAGGTGGGCCCGGATGAATACCTCCGCCCGCCGCGCGTCCTGGACGGCGATGAGCTGGTGGGCCATCCGCTCCGCCACCGTTTCCAGGTCGGGTGCGGGCTCGTCCGCTGCCTCCTCCAGGATCTCCTCCACGCTGTCGCTGAACCGGGACATGTGCACCCCCCGCTGGTTGGGACCCAGATCCACGTAGAGGTCCATCTCCGCGTAGAAGAGGTTGTCGCGGCCGCCATCGAGGATCCGGACGATCCTGCGCAGTCCCGTGATCCCCACGCGGCTGAGGCCCAGCCGAAGGGTGGGAGGTTCTCCCTGCACGTCCCGTGGGAGCTGGGTTCCAAAGCCCGGACGCACCCGGGTCACCTTCTCCTCCCCGTGCACCACCAGGGCCGCGAGCTCCGCCATGGTCTGCCCCAGCTGGGGATGGGCCAGGCCCGGAGCGATCTCCGCCAGGGGCACCAGCACGAAGGCCCGCTCCGTCATCCGGGGATGCGGGATCACCAGTTCTGGGGTCTCCAGCACGAGGTCATCGTAGAGCAACAGATCCAGGTCAATGACCCGGGGACCGTACCGCATCGTCTCCTGGCGGCCCATCCGTCGCTCGATGCGCTTTAGGAACCGGAAGAGCGCCACCGGATCCAGATCCGTCTCCACCTGGGCCACCATGTTGAGGAACCACGGCTGATCCGGGTAGTAGGCGGGTTCCGTCTCGTAGACGGAGGAGACCCGGACGATCCGGGTCCGCTCCCGCAGCTGCTGCAGGGCTTCCAGGAGGTTCGTGTGGCGATCCCCGAGATTCGAGCCTAAGCCGATCCAAGCCGTATGAAGGACCATGCGGTTTCCCCTCCCGCCCGTTTTCCCTTTGTCCGCACGGCGCTCTGCCCGGGAGCCCCATCCCGCGTCCCTACGGGGAAGCGGACGGCCCGAGCCGGAGCTCCGCGATGAGGTGCGTGCACTCGGAAGACTCCAACGGGACGCTGCGACCGCTTGCGTCCAGGCCCTGCAGAGAGAAGACCTCGAGGGAGGTGGAGGGCGGGAGTTGCCGCTGGCGCAGCAAGAACCGGCGCAGGAGCTCCACCAGCGCGGAGTCCGTGCGGAACATGGGGTGCACAGAGCGGATCTCCCACGTCACCCGCACGGGAGCGTCCTCCGAGACCACCCGCGGCTCCACCGCCTCGCCCACGAAGATCTTCCGCATCACTCCCGGCGCCCACCGTCCGGGGTCTTCGGTCCCCCACTCCACGTCCACCAGCCACCGGAATCGCCGGAAGTCCTCCACCAGGGTCTCCCGCACCCGATCGTTGCGCAAGGCCGCGGCGGGATGATACGTGACGAAGAACCAGCGGCCAGGCTCCCGGAACGCCCTGCCCCGCACGCGGCTGATCTTCTGGTCCGATCCCAGGAGGGCGGTGACCGCGGTGGCACCGAGCAGGCAGACGATCCGGGGCTGGATCACCGCCATCTGGCGGATCAGGTAGGGGAGGCATCGGGAGACCTCCTCGGGCGTCGGCACCCGGTTCCCGGGGGGACGGCACTTCAGGGTGTTGGTGATGAACACCTTCTCCCGCGGGATCCGCACCCCCTCCAGGAGCTGGGTGAGAAGCCGGCCTGCGGGCCCCACGAAGGGCCTTCCTTGCCGATCCTCCTGTTCCCCGGGGGCCTCTCCCACGAGCATCACGGGGGCATCCGCGGGGCCTTCCCCCGGGACCGCTTGCGTGCGGGTCGCACAGGGCTCCCCACAACGTCTGCAGGTCCGGATCTCCTCCGCGATTCGGGCGAGGGCTTCCGCGCGGGTGGCAAGGGAGGTCACGGCTGGAGGGCGAGCCGGAAGTGCACCCGGGTCTCGTCCCGCCCCGTCTCCCGGAACCCCCGGGAACGGTACAGGCGCTGCGCCTGCTGCATCCAGGGAGCGGTATCCAGCTCCACCTCCCGGTACCCGCACACCCGGCAGTACACCAAGGCCGCGTCCAGCAGCTTGGCCCCGATGCCCCGCCGCCGGAACTCCGGATGCACGTACTGGTGCTTCAGAAGCGCCCGGCCCTTCCCCCGCTCTTGGACCGCGGTGGTTCCGATGATCCGCCCGTCCAGACGTGCCACGAAGAACACGGAGCGGGGCTGCGGGAAGTGGGACTCGAGATCGGAGAGCTCCTCCTCGGTCTGCGGGTCGTACGGAAGTCCCAATTCCGCCAGCACCTCACGGATCAGCTGCTGGATCCCCGCTTTATCCTCCGGCCGAGCCGGTTCGATGACAAGGCTCATGATCCTCACGGGGGGGAGGCTTCTCCGTCCCCCACCCCTACTTACTTAAGGATACGAGCTCCGCACAAGCCCCCTTCCCCTCGGCTACACCGCGGCCAGGACCTCCCGTTCGAAATCCCGCAGGGTCGGGCGGATGCGCAGGGTCCGTCCCCCGCCCCTCCCGAGGACGTCCACGGTCTTGAGCCCGCTCCCGGTGATGAAGGCCACCACGGTATCGTCCGGATCCACCTGGCCGGCCTCCGCCAGCTTCCGGAGGACGGCCACCGTGGTTCCCCCCGCGGTCTCCGCGAAGATCCCCTCCGTTCGGGCAAGCAGCTCCATGCCCTCCACGATCTCCTCGTCCGTGGCCACCTCCACCACCCCCCCCGTTCTCCGGACCGCCTGGAGGGCATAGTACCCGTCCGCGGGGCTCCCGATGGCCAGGGACTTCGCGATGGTCTGCGGCCGGACCGGACGCACCTGGTCTAGGCCCTGCCGGAAGGCGGAGGCGATGGGGCTACACCCCTCGGGCTGCGCTCCGTGGATCCGGGGAATCGGCCCCTCCACGAGTCCCACCCGCCGGAGTTCCTCAAAGGCCTTTTCGGTCTTCACGAGCAGGTTGCCGCTCGCCACGGGGATCAGCACGTGGTCCGGAAACCGCCAGCCCAGTTGCTCCGCGATCTCGAAGGCCAGGGTCTTGCAGCCCTCGGAGTAGAAGGGACGGAGGTTGATGTTGGCGAAGGCCCACGGGTACTCCCCCGCGATCTCCGTGCACAGCCGATTCACGTCGTCGTAGGTCCCCTCCACTTCCACGATGGTGGGACCGTACACCGCGCTCAGGGCGAGCTTGGCGGGTTCCAACCCCACGGGGACGAACACCACCGCCCGCATGCCCGCCCGGGCCGCGTGGGCCGCTACGGCATTGGCCAGATTTCCGGTGGAGGCACAGGCCAGCACCTCGAACCCGAACCGGCGCGCGGCGCTCACCGCCACAGCCACCACCCGATCCTTAAAGGACCAGGTGGGGTTCGTCGTATCGTTTTTGAGGTACAGGTTCCGCAGGCCCAACCGACGGCCGAGGCGGTGCGCGCGCACAAGAGGAGTCCACCCGGGCTGGAGGTCCGCCTCGTGGGGCTCCGCAGGGAGCAGGGCCCGGTACCGCCAGATCGAGGCCGGACCGGACGCGATCTCCTGTCGCGTGGTCTGGGCCGCGATCCGGCCGTAGTCGTACACGACCTCCAGGGGCCCGAAACACTCCGTACACACGTATTCAGGGCCTGCCTCATAGGTGGCCCCGCAGGCCCGACACCTCAGGTGCGTGGCATGTCCCATCTCTCACCTCCGAAGCGCGTGGGCTTGAACGCGCGTCCCCTCCGTGTCCACCGGCGCCACCAGGGTCCGAGCGCGCACCCCGTGCGCGGCGAAGGCCGCCTGCATGGCCTCCCCCACCTGGCAGGCCCGCGGCCAGGGCGCGAAGGCCAAAAGGGAGGGGCCGGCCCCGCTGAGCACCACTCCTAAGGCTCCCGCTTCCCGAGCGGCGGCGCGCACGTCCTCGAAGCCCGGCACGAGCGGCTTCCGGTACGGCTGGTGCAACCGGTCCTCCATGGCCACCTCCAGCAGGTCCCAGCGCCCCGCCGCGAGCGCGCCCACCAGGAGCGCCGTCCGGCCTACATTGAAGACCGCGTCCTCCCGGGGCACCCGGTCGGGCAGCCTCTTCCGGGCGAGGGCCGTGGGGATCTCGAAGTCCGGGATGGCCACCACGGCTGCGGGGAGATCCTGCGCGGGCAGTCGAACCCAATGGGCCGTCCCGTCCTCCACCACCGCCGCGGTAATCCCCCCCACGAGCGCGGGCACCACGTTGTCCGGGTGGCCCTCTAGGCGGGCGGCGAGGGAGGCGAGCTGCGCGCGGTCCAGGGGTCGCCCCAGCATCTCGTTTGCACCCACCAGCCCCCCCACGATGGCGGCGGCACTGCTGCCCAGTCCCCGGCTCAGGGGGATGCGGTTCCAGCAGCGGAGGTGGAACGCCACCCCGGCGCCAACGGCATCCGCCACCGCGCGGGCCGCCCGGTACACCAGATTCCCCTCGTCCTCCGGGAGGAGGCCTTTCCCCTCCCCATGGACGGTGAGGTGAGGACGGTCGGAGAGGCCCACCTCCAGCTCGTTGTAGATCCCCAGGGCAAGGCCCAGGGTGTCGAACCCCGGCCCCAGGTTCGCGGAAGTGGCTGGCACGATCACGCGGATCGTCGGCACGCGACTCCTCATGCAAAAAAATTGCCCTCCGAGCTTTCGGAGGGCCAACCGTGCGCCCTCATCTCTCGGAGCTCGGCTCCGCGGGAGTTGGCACCTTGCCGGCAAACGACCGGCAGGTTGCCGGGGGTCATCGGGCCCGTCCCTCGCCCACTCTGGATGAGGTGCCGATATTCGGTTTTTGCTTGAGCGTACCCTACCAGCCCCGCGGGCAGTTGTCAAGCATCTAAGCCCGCACTTCCTGCCTCTGGAAGGTGACGTAGGCAGCGCAGAACAGCAGGATGGTCCCCGCGATGAGGGCCACCATCTGCGGCCAGACCAACAGCAGGCTCTGCGAGAGCGGCAAGGGGGTACCCAGCACCGCTCCCTCGAGCTGCGTGAGGAGCACAGGACCCAGCGCCCGTACCTGGGGGTTCAGGAGTGCCAGAAGGGTCTCCGCGTACAGGGTGTTGGGGGAGAACCGGGCCAGGAACAGGTGGATTCTGGCCTGCGCGAGCTCCGTCGGGCCGTAGCCGGGCTGCTGAGCCACCAGGGCCTGTGCCACCAGCGCGCTCAAAATGTCCCAGAACACCGCGAACAGCAGCCATACCGCGATGGCGGTGAGGGCGGAGGTGGCAGGTTGACGGAAGACCGTGGAGAAGAGCATGGACAGGGCCAGCCACACACCCGCGTACCCCAAGGTGGCGAGGAGGAACCAAAGCCCCCGGGCCACCTCCTCCCCCCCGGGAGGAACCCCGAGGATGAACAGTCCCATCCCAGTGGTGACCAGCCACAGGCCCACGAGCACGATCCCCAGGGTGAAGATCCCTGCCAGGAACTTGCCCAGGAGCAGCGCATCCCGGTAAATGGGCTGCGCCAGGACCCGGCTCAAGGTTCTCCGTGCGTGTTCCCCATTGATGGCATCGAACCCCAGGGCGATGGCGGAGAGGGGAACGAGGAAGCTGAGGAATCCCACGAAGGAGGGGAGCGGCTCCCGAGAGGTGGTGAAGAGCTTGAGGAACACGAAGGGATCCTCCCCGATCTCCTGGCGGATGCTCTGGCTGGCCGCGTAGACGGTCCCCACCGCGGTGAGGAGCATCAGGGCCTCGAGGATCTGCATCCGGATCCCCGTGAGGTGGTCGCTGACCTCCTTCTGGAGCACCGCCCACAGCCCGGTCCACGGGGAGCCCTCCCGGCGAACGGCCGGTCGCCTCGTCCGTTCCTCCACCGCGGTGCTCACGTCCTCCCCTCCTTTCCGAGATCCTGGAAGTAGCGGGCGTACACCTCATCGAGCCCCGGCCGCTCCAGGGAAAGCGCCAGCAGCTCCCCCCGCTCCACGACCCGCCGGGCGATCTCCGCCCGGATGTCTGCCCGCGCCTCCACGGTGAACCTCCCGTCGCCCTCCGGGTTCACCCGGACCACCTGGGGCAGACCCCGCAGCAGCCCGTGGATCTCTGGGCCCCGCGCCTCCAGGCGGATCCGATAGGATCCGCCCAGCACCTGCTCGCTCAACTCCTCCACCCGGCCCTCCAGCACCATCCGCCCCTTGTGGAACAGACCCACCCGATCACAGATGGCCTGCACCTGGTGGAGGAGGTGGGAGGCCAGCAGGATCGCCATCCCCTCCGCCCGTAGGCCCCGGATCATGTGCAGGAACTCCATGGCGGCCTCCGGATCCAGACCCAGGGTGGGCTCGTCCAGAATGGCCACCCGGGGCCGCTTGAGGAGCACCTCCGCCAGCCCCAGGCGCTGGCGCATGCCGCGAGAGAAGGTGCCTACTTTCTGATCCGCCACGTCCGAGAGGCCCATCCGTTCCAGAACCTCACCGATCCGGATCTTCGCCTCTTGGGGAGGGAGTCCGTTCAGGTTCGCGATGTACCGGAGGTTTTCCCAGGCAGTGAGCTCGTCGTAGAACCCCACGGAGTCCGGGAGGTAGCCGACCCTCCGCTTGACCTCCAGAGGCTGACGGGTGGGATCAAAGCCCAAAACCCGGGCGGTGCCCGCAGTGGGATCCGTGAGCCCCAGGAGCATGAGGATGGTGGTCGTCTTGCCGGAACCGTTGGGCCCCAGCAGCCCGAAGATCTCGCCCTCCTGGACCACCAGGTCGAGATCCTGAACCGCCACGACGCGGCCGTAGTGCTTGGTGAGTCCCTGGGTCTCGATGGCAACCGTCATCGGCGTCCGTACCGGCTCACCGCCTGTCCCACCACCAGGAGCGCGGCCGCGATGAGGATCACGCCCACCACGCCCCACAGGGTCCGGGTGAGCACCGTGATCCGGAAATCCTCGGACTTCGACACGTCCCCCGCGCTCGCGGTGATGGCCACCATGTAGTCGCCCGCGATGGCCCGGGGGGAGGGCCGGATCCGCGCGGTGACCTCCACCTGCTGCTTGGGTGCGATCTCCTCGATGCGCTCCGGATCGAACTTCACATCCCACCCGGAAGGCGGGGAGCTGCTGAGGGTGACGTTCCGGGCGGGAGCGCTCCCGTCGTTCTTCACCAGGATCTTGAGCGGCGTCTCCTGACCCGCGTACGCCCGGCCCGAGAGCCGTCCATCGGGCGCGGTGATGGAGAGCTCCGGGCGTCCGGTGATCTCCAGGGCGAGGGGCAGGGAGGCGCTCGTCCCTGCGGCACTGGCCCGGACCAGGAGGGAGTAGCGCCCCGCGGGCATGTCCTGGGGGACGTTCACCTCCACGTCCAGGTCCCGGGACTCTCCGGCCTTCACGGGGAGGCTCGTGACCTGCTGGGTCCCGATGGTGGGGGTGAAGGAAACCTGGAAACGCCGGGGAGCCTCCGCGTCCAGCCGGACCAGGAGCTCCTGATCGCTGTCGTTCCGGAGGGTCACCCGGAACCGGAAGCTGCTGGTGGCGGGCCCCCGTAGGGTGGGGAGCTCCGCCGTCAAGCTGATCCGGGGAGGCAAAGCTTGCCCCAGGGTCAGGCGGAGGGGGAGCTGCGCCCGGCCGTCCTGGCCCACCGCGGCCACCCCGAATCGGAAGGTCCCGGACCGGGCGACCCGGGGAGGATCCAGCCGGAGGCTCACCGTGGCTTCCTGGTCCGGCAGGACGTACACCGCGCTCACCACCCGGCCGCCCGCGAGGAAGGTCGCCCGCCACCCCGGAGCGACCTCCGTCATCTCCAGACGAACCACCTGGGGCGGGAGTCCGAAGTTTCGGACCGTCAGGCTGAGCGTGACGGATTCCCCGGCCCGCACGATCTGGTCCGGATAGGGGGTGTACAGGGCCAGTCCCCGAAACGCGGGGGCGGCCAGCACCTGCGCGCCGAGCAGGAATGCGAGACCGAGGGCCAACAGAACGCAGCGCAACCGGCGCACGCGGTTCACCTCCTCCATCGAGATCCCCTCCTTAGGTACCCGACCTGCGGTCGGGGCTCCTTCTTCCGGTCCCGGGAACTTTACGAAGATGACCGGCCCTTGTGCCGGTTCCCCCGGGAAGTCTACCACAAGACCGCAAATGGCGGGCCGGAGGAGTCTGCTATCATGTTGGCGGCCATGGATCCCATCCTGGTGCAGATCGGACCGGTCGCCATCCGGTGGTACGGCGTGATGATGGCCCTCGCCATCCTGGTGGGCCTCTGGCTCAGCGGCCGGATGGCGCCCCGTTTCGGCATCCCCACGGAGGTGGTAGACCGACACGGGATCCCCTTCATCCTCTGCCTGTTCGTGGGCGCCCGGTTGGGCTACGTGGTCTCCCATCCCGGTCCCTTCTTCGCGAACCCCGCAGAGATCCTCCGCGTGGACCACGGGGGGCTCGCGTCCCACGGAGCCATCGCGGCGGGGTTCCTGTACGCCTGGTGGCTGCGGCGCCGCGAGGGCATCTCCCCCGGGTCTTTCACGGACCTGTGTGCGGTGTGGATCCCCCTGGCGAACCTCCTGGTGCGGTTCGGGAACTTCATGAACGGAGAGCTGTACGGGGACCGGACCTCCCTGCCCTGGGGGGTGGTCTTCCCCACGGCTCCGGACGGTCCTCGGCATCCCCTGCAGCTCTACGAGATGCTCACCTCCGCGGTGCTGTTCGGCCTCGTCCTCCATTGGACGGATCACCGCCGGTATCCCGGCCAGGTGTTCTGGAAGGCCATGGTGTTCCTCTCCGGTGTGCGCTTCCTCTTGGACCTCCTCCGGTCCCATGACCGCGTGCTCGGGTTCCTGACCCTGGGCCAGATGGCCGCCCTCGTGCTCCTCATCCTCGGGACCTACGTCCTCGTGCGCCATCGAGTTCCCGCAGGGTCGGGAGGACCGCCGGGGGGCGAAACTTCAACGGCACAGGGGAGAGAGGGATGAACTTCACGTTGGTCGGATCCTACGAAGCGCACCCCGTCCTGCGTCGGTTCGCGGAGGGCCTGCGGGCTACGCTGGAAGCCCACGGACACCAGTACGCGGAGGAGCGAGGGCGGGACCTCCGGCTGGTGTTCAACTTCATTGACCCCGAGCGTCCCAGGCCGTACCGCCGGCGCGCCAAAGCCACCTTCGTGGTATCCGTAGCCCTCGGGTCGCCGGGCGTGGAGGACGTGCTGCGGGCGGCCTATCCCCTCCTCGTCCGGTCGTTGGCAAACCTGGTGATCTACCTGGTGCCCGAGGGAGAAGGGTGGCGCACGTACTTCGTGACCCTGGAACAGGGTCGGTACGAGGTGCCGGGGGAGGGGGACGTCTACTTCGAGCGCGTGTACGAGCGGCTCTATCCCCTCGCCACGAGCCAGCTGGTGATCGACAACGAGTTCCACCCAGATCTTCCCGAGGAACTGTGGGAAGGGGACGCGCTCACCCAGAAGCTCTCGGAAGCTGGCCGTCGGCTGGATGCTCTGCAGCTCCTGCCTTCCCCCTTCCCCATCGAGGAACTCCTGAGCCCCCGGGATCTCCGGCACGTGCAGCGCCTGTACGGCATCGGCGGACTCAGCTACGGGAACCTCAGCGTACGCAAGGACGCCACCCGATTCTGGATGAGCGCGAGCGGGGTGAACAAGGCAAACCTCCGGGTCATCGGCCGGGACATCCTCCTCGTGAAGGGCTACGACCCCGTTCGAAACCGGATCCTCCTGAGCGTCCCGCCCCACATCCAGCCCCGACGTGTCTCCGTGGACGCCATCGAGCACTGGATGATCTACACGGAGCACCCCTCCGTGGGCGCCATCATCCACGTGCACGCCTGGATGCGGGGGATCCCCTCCACGGAGATCAACTACCCCTGCGGGACCTTGCAGCTCGCGAAGGCGGTGGCGGAGCTGGTTCGGCAGGCTCCGGACCCGGCCCGGGCCGTGGTGGGGCTCAAGAACCACGGGATCACGGTGACGGGCCCGGATCTGGAGGACATTCTGGAGCGGCTGGAGCGGGACATCATCCGACAGGTCCCCATGACCTGAGGCGTGCGCGCCCTGGTCTTCCACCCTACCGTTCCCCGCTACCTGGCCACGCGGGCCCTGGGAAGGTTTTCCCGCCGGGCCTACTGGAGTGCGCTCTCTCCGCTCTCCCTCCGGGAGCTCCCGGAACCCCGCTTGCCCGGTCCGGAGTGGATCAAGGTGCGTACCCGCCTGGGGGGGATCTGCGGAAGCGACCTTCACCTGCTCCGGCTCGACACAAGCCCCTATGCCTCCGCCTTCACCTCGTTCCCGTTCGTCCCAGGCCACGAGAACGTCGGCACCGCGGTGGAGGTGGGATCCGCGGTACGGGAGGTGGAGCCCGGGCAGCGGGTGGTGGTGGAACCCGTCCTCCCCTGTGCGACCCGGGGAATCGGGCCCTGCCGGTTCTGCGCCCGAGGCGATTATCACCTGTGCGAGCGCACCACGGAGGGGACCCTCGCGCCCGGGCTGCTGATGGGGGCTTGCCGGGACACGGGCGGAAGCTGGGGGGAGTTCTTCGTGGCTCACCGGTCCCAGGTCTTCCCTGTTCCGGGCTCCGTCAGCGACGCGAACGCCCTCCTCGTGGAGCCCATGGCCTCCGCCCTCCACCCCCTCCTGCGCCACCCCCCTCAGGACGACCACACGGTGCTCGTGATCGGGGGTGGGATCATCGGGCAGCTGGTGGTGGCGGCCCTGCGGGCCATGCAGAGCCGCGCCCGGGTGATCCTGCTCGCCAAGTACCCCTTCCAGGCGGAGATGGGCAGGCGGCTTGGAGCCGACCACACCGTGCTCGTGGGTCCGGGGGACCGGTACTACGAGGAGGTGGCGGAGCTCACGGGTGGCCGCCTGATCCGGCCCATGCTCGGCCGGCGGGTCCTCCTGGGAGGAGGCGCGGACTGGGTCGCGGAGTGTACGGGCACCGAACGGGCCCTGGACGATGCCCTGCGGCTCGCGCGGCCCGGCGGCACGGTCATCCCCCTCGGGCTGCCCGCAATTCCCCGGACCGTCGACTGGACGCCCCTCTGGCTCAAGGAACTCCAGGTGCGGGGAAGCTACACGTACGCCGTGGAGACCTGGGGGGGGAAGCGCCGTACCCTCGAGATCGTCCTGGACTGGATGGCCTCAGGGCAGGTGGAAGTCGGCTTCCTCGTTACCCACACGTTTCCCCTAGAGCAGTTCCCCAAGGCGTTCCAGGTGGCCATGGCGAAGGCAGAGACCGCCGCGTTCAAGGTGGCTTTTGCCTTCGGCTCCGGCCCCCCCTAGACCGTCAGGCGCGCGGGCTGCGCCGTCCGGAGGGGTACCCGTTCCGCCGCGGAGGCGGGGAGGAGCACTTCCAGGGTCCGGGTGTGGACCGTGAACCGGGCGGGGGTGATGCCCACGAACTCGCCATCCGCGTGGACGGCCACGGGCACCGCGCTGCGTACCTCTACCTCCCGGGCCCGCACCACCTCCACCTTCGGATGCCCCACGTGGGAACCGTCCAGCAGACGCGGAAGCAGCCGCACCACCTCGGTCCGGCTCACCTCTCGGACGAGCACCACCTCCAGCCACCCATCGTCCGGACGGGCCTCCGGGCACATGCGCAACCCGCCCGCGTAACAGGGGAGGTTTCCCGCGGCCAGCATGAAGGTCGGCTGGATCCACACCCGCTGGTCCGTGGTGATCTCCATGCGCACGGGGCGGAAGGTCGCGAGCTGATGGAAAATCCCCGCCACGTACATGACCTTCCCGCCCAGCAGCTTTGGCCATGCGTTGACCTGGCGGGCCACCTCCGCATCGAACCCGCATCCCGCGATGGTCAGGAAGAACCGGCCATTCACCCACCCCACATCGATCGGCTGGGGACGGCCGGACACCAGGGCCCGGGCCGCGGCCTCGGGGTCCGCGGGAACGCCCATGCAGGTGGCAAAGTCGTTGGCCGTTCCCACCGGAAGGGGGGCCAGGAACCGGAAAGAGGAGCGGGAAGCCCGCAGCAGGCCGTTCGCCACCTCGTTACAGGTCCCATCCCCTCCCACGGCCAGGATCCCATCGCAGTCCAGGGCGGAGGCCGCGAGCTCCATCGCGTGTCCCCTCCCTTCGGAGTACACCTCCTCCACACGCCAGCCCGCCTGCAGGAAGTGGGCCCGCAGCCGCGGCCACAGCCTCCCAGCGCGCCCTCGCCCCGCCACGGGATTGATGATGGCGAGCACCCTCACGGCCAAGGAGATTCCCTCCAGCTCCGGAAAATTCCTCCCGGCCGGCTAGCCGTACCGGTACTGGATCCCGAACCCGCCCCGGGGCAGCCGCCACTCGATGACGCGGTACGGACAGCCCACAAGGCACGTGGTGCACTCCACACAGTTCTCGTAGGAGATCACGATGCGGCCCTCCCCCGGATCCCACTCGTACACCTTGGCCGGGCAGAAGGTGGTACAGGGTCGCCCCCAGGCTTCCCCGCACCGCTCCCGGCACGTAGCGGGGTCCGTGATGGCGATGTGGCTCTGCTTGTCGTGCTTCCACCGCAGCAGGTAGAGCTTCTCCTCGAGCCTCACCCTCCCGCCTCCCTTCACCGCACCGCCCGCCACACCTCGTACAGATCCCGGAGGAGCTGCAGGGGCCGGCGCCGGCGGGTGATCTCCCGCCAGATCCTGCGCTGCTTGATGCGCTTGGGCACCCCGTCCACGGTGAGCATCTCGTGCACCGCGTGGTGCACGAGCTCCGGGTAGATCCGGAAGAGGTCCGGCCGGCGGTCCACGAGATCCGGCAGGCGCCGGTACTTCACGAGGTCCTGCAGGACGAAGGACGCCCACAGCTTCGCCTCGTACCGGGCGAGGGTCCGGGCGCTGAAGTCGCCCAGCTGCTTAGCCTCGATCACCGTCTCCCCCGCCATGCGGCCCGCGGCCATGGCCAGGTTGCTGCCCTCCCGGTGCAGCCCGTTCACCATCATCGCGGCGTCGCCCGCGATGAGCACCCCGGGGCCATAGAGCCTCGGCATGGCCTCGTACCCCCCCTCCGGGATGGCATGCGCCGCGTACTCCAGCACCTCTCCGCCCGCCAGGAGGGGGCGGATCGCGGGGTGCTGCTTGATCCGTTCGAGGAGCTCGTAGGGGGTGCGCCGGGTCCGCATGAGGTGACTCACCAGGACGCCCACACCTACGGAAAGGGAGTCGCGGTTCGTGTAGAGGAAGCCGTAGCCGGACATCCCTTCCGTGACGGCCCCGTAGAGCTCGATGGTGGCCCCCTGGCCCGGCTCCAGGTTGAACCGGCTCTCGATGATCTCCGCGGGCAGTCCGATGACCTCTTTCACCGCCAGGGCCAGGTGGTGCGGGAGGATGGGGTGGTCACGAAGCCTGGCCCGCTGGGCGAGGAAGGAGTTCACCCCATCCGCGATCACCACCACGTCCGCGTACAGATCTCCCTCCTCCCGGCCCGTGCGCACGCCCACGACCCGGCCGTCCTGCCAGATCACATCCTCCACCACCGTCTGCGGGACCAGCAGCGCTCCCGCCTCCTCCGCCTGGGCCGCAAACCACCGATCCCACCGGGCGCGGAGGACGGTGAAGGCGTTCGGGCACCCGTCCGGGTGGTAGGCCTGGCGGGGGTTGCGGTGCCCGAGAGAGACCACCCCGTCCTCCGTGGTGATCCACACCCGCTCCTCCACCACCACGCGCTCCAGGGGAGGATTCAGGGCCCAGAACTCCGGGACCACGTCAGCCACCATGCGGCCGTACATCACCCCGCCCATCACGTTCTTGGCACCCGGGTACTCCCCGCGCTCCAGGACCACCACGGAGAGGCCGGCCCGGGCCATGGTGATGGCGGCCGCCGCGCCCGCAGGGCCCGCGCCCACCACGATGGCGTCGAACTTCTCCGCAGTCATGGGACCCCTCCCGCCGCCTGGTGCATCCACTGAATCAAAGGTCCCCCGAGCACGCCGCCCAGCAGCACCCCGAGGGCGGCCGCGAACACGCCCGCCCCCGTCCAACCCCTCCCGACCACCCGGACACCGGCCCGGGCCTCGCCCGCGTACGCCGCGTAGGCGGCCCGCAGGTAGTAGGCCACGGAAACCACACTGGTGAGCACCCCCACCACGGCCAGCCATCCGAGGTCCGCCTCCAGGGCCGCGAGGAACAGGTAGAACTTCCCGAAGAACCCCGCGGTGGGCGGAATTCCCACCAGGGAGGCCATGAAGAGGGCGAAGGCCGCCGCCAGGGCAGGGGAACGATCCCCGAGTCCTCCCAGGTCCTGCACCTCGTCCGCCTCCAGGCCCATCCGCTCCAGGAACACGAGCACCCCGAAGGCGCCCAGCTGCATGAGGGCATACGCGGCGAGGTAGTAGGCGGAGGCCGCAAGTCCCGTACGCGTTCCCGCGGCGATGCCCACGAGGAGGTAGCCCGCATGCGCGATGCTGCTGTAGGCCAGCATGCGCTTGAGGTTCCGCTGCCACAGGGCGCCCAGGTTACCGATCACCATGGTCAGGGCACTCAAAACGGCGACGAAGGGCCGCCACAGGTCTACCAGCCCCGGAAGCGCCACGGGGACCAGCCGTCCCATGGCCGCGAGGGCACCCACCTTGGCGATCACGGACATGTAGGCGGCCGCGGGCATGGGAGCCCCCTCGTACACGTCCGGAGCCCAGGCGTGAAAAGGCACCACCGCTGCCTTGTACCCGAGCCCCACGAGCAGCAGGCCCGTGCCCAGCCTCAAGAGCAACCCATCCTCGGCGGTCTCAATCCGAGCGAGGTCCAGGCTTCCCGCCTGTCCGTACACCAGGGCCATCCCGTACAGGAACACCCCGGAGGCGAAGGAACCCAGCAGGAAGTACTTCAGGCCCGCCTCCTGGGAAGAACGGCGATGCCGGGCGAAGGCCGCGAGCACGTAGAGGGGGACGGAGAGGAGCTCCAGGGCCAGGAAGGTCACCAGGAGGTTGCGGGAGGCGGCCAGCAGTTGCGCTCCCAGGGCCGCGAAGAGCACGAGGGCGTAGTACTCCCCCCGCTCCAGCCCCGTGCGGACGAGGTAGTCGCGGGAGAGCACCAAGCCCACCGCCGCCACTCCCAGAACCAGGACCCCGAACACGCGGGTGAGGCCATCCCGGACCACCATGCCTCCGAAGGCCACAGAAGACGAAAGTTCGGTAAGCGTGGCCCACAGGGCCAGGAGAACCCCTCCGAGGCTCAACCACAAGAGGATCCGGCGCTGGGCGGCGGTGCGCAGGGGCAGGTCCGCGAAGAGGACCGCGGTGGCCGTGGCCGCCACCAGGAGCTCCGGGAGCAGGGGGCGCAGCGCGCTCACCGCATCACCTCGCCCATGACGCGCAGCCGGGAACCCAAGGCGGCCACCGCCGCCTCGCTCCGCTCCAGCAGGGGCCGGGGGTGGATGCCGATCCAGAGGATGGCGAAGACCAGGGCCAGGAGGGCGGTGGCTTCCTTCCACGTCAGGGGCACGAACGAAGCGCGCTCCACCCGCACAGGGCCGAAGTACACCCGCTGCACCATCCACAGGAGATAGACCGCGGAGAGGATCACCCCGCCCGCCGCCAGTGCCGCGAGCCGCACGTCCGCCCGGAAGGTTCCCAGCAGGATGAGGAACTCCCCCACGAACCCGTTGGTGCCCGGGAGGGCTGCGGAGCTGAACACGACGAGCAGCGACAGGGCTGCGAAGGTGGGCATGACCTTCGCGACGCCGCCGAACGCCTCCATCTCCCGCGTATGGGCCCGCTCGTACAGCACCCCCACCAGCAGGAAGAGGCCTCCGGTGGACAGCCCGTGGTTGACCATCTGCAGCAAAGCGCCGTGCATCCCCTGGAGGGTGAAGACGAAGGTGCCCAGGACCACGAACCCCAGATGGCTGATGGAGGAGTAGGCCACGAGCTTCTTGACGTCCTGTTGCGCGAAGGCCACGGCTCCTCCGTACAGGATTCCCACCACGGCCAGGCCGCAGAGCAGCGGAGCGGCGTCCCGGGCCGCCAGGGGGAACAGCCCGAGGCCGTAGCGCAATAGTCCATAGGCGCCCATCTTGAGCAGCAGCCCGGCCAGGATCACGGAACCCGCGGTGGGGGCCTCCACGTGGGCGTCCGGAAGCCAAGTGTGAAGCGGGAAGAGGGGGACCTTGATGGCGAAAGCCGCCGTGAAGGCCCAAAACAGCCACCGCGGTTCCTCTCCGGACAGGGGCGTCTCCAACAGGCGGAGCACATCAGACGTGCCCGTGCGCAAGGACAGGACGATGATGGCGAGCAGCATCAGCACGCTGCCCGCCATGGTGAACAGGAAGAACTTCACGGCCGCATACTTCCGGCGCTCGCCGCCCCAAAGCCCGATGAGGAAGTACATGGGGATGAGCACCGCCTCCCAGAACACGTAGAAGAGCACGAGGTCCAGGGCGAGAAACGTCCCGAGCACCGCGCCCTCCAGGAGCAACAGGAGGCTCAGGTACTCCTTGACCCGATGACGCACCGCATCCCACGTGCCCAGCTGAGCCACGGGGAAGAGGAAAGCGGTGAGCACCACGAGCAAGAGCGAGATCCCGTCCACTCCCAGCTGGTAGTGCACGCCCAGGGCCGGGATCCAAGGGGCCCGTTCCACCCACCGGAACCCCTTCTCCCCCGGCGGGAAGGTCCAGAACACCCACACGGCGAGGGCCAGCGTGAGGAGAGAGGTGGCGAGGGCTACCGCCCGCAGCAGTCCCTCCCGCCGCGGCAGGAGCATCACCCCCACCGCACCGAGAACCGGAAGGAACACCAGGCCCGAGAGCATCATCGCAACAACCAGTAGCCCACCGCGAGCACGGTTCCCGCCAGGAACCAGGCCGCGTACTGCCGCACATACCCCGTCTGCCACCGGCGCACGCCCGCCCCCAGAGCGCCCACCACGGCCGCCAAGCCGTTCGCAGCCCCGTCAATCCACTGGAGGTCCACCACCCGGGCCCAGAAGAGCGCGAGCGCCCGGGCGGGGTGCACGAGGACGGTTTGGTAGAGGTCCTCCACGTACCACTGCCGGCTCAGGACCCGTCCCAGGGCCCCGAGCTCCGGCATCCGCCGCCCGCGGTATGCGATCCACCCCACCGCGATCCCCCCAAGTGCCGCCCCCACCGACGCCAAAGCCAGGGTGAGGTCACCGGAGGCTCCGTGCTCGGGAACCGGGGCCGGTTCCTGCTCGAAGACAGGCAGGAGGAACCGATCGAAGGGAGCGCCCAACGCCTTCGCGCCCAGGAATCCCCCCACCGCGGAGAGCACCAGCAGCACCCCCATGGGCCAGCGCATCACGGGCGGAGCCTCATGGGGACGGCGGGCAGGGTCCGCGGGCGGATCCGCAAAGGTCAGGAGGGCGGCCCGGGTGATGTACAGGGCGGTGATCCCCGCGGTGAGCACCCCCACCGTCCAAAGGGCCGTTAACCCACGGGCATGGGCTGCGGTGAGGATGTGCTCCTTGCTGAAGAACCCCGCAAGCGGCGGAATTCCGCTCAGGCTCACCGCACCCACCAGGAAACTGGCGGCGGTGAAGGGCATGGCCCGGCTCAGTCCCCCAAGCCGCCGCACGTCGATGAGCCCGTGGAGGGCGTGCATCACGCTGCCCGCACTCAGGAACAGGAGCGCCTTGAAGAAGGCGTGGGTGGTGAGGTGGAACATCCCCGCCACCCCGGAACCCGCCCCCAGCCCCAGGAACATGTACCCGATCTGGCTGATGGTGGAGTACGCGAGGATGCGCTTGAGGTCCGTCTGGGCCACGGCCACCGTGGCGGCAAAGAGGGCCGTGAAGCCGCCGACCGCGGCCACCACGGGGAGCACTCCGCTGGCCACGTAGAGGGGCCAGAGCCGGGCCACCATGTACACCCCCGCGGTCACCATGGTGGCCGCGTGGATGAGGGCGGAGACCGGCGTGGGCCCTTCCATGGCATCCGGGAGCCACACGTACAGGGGGAGCTGGGCGGACTTCCCTGTGGCTCCGGCGAAGAGGAGCAGGGCAGCCGCGGTGAGGGCAGCGGGCGGCGCCTGCGGGAGGCGTTTCTGGAGGCCATCGAACTCCAGGGTCCCCAAGGTGACGGCGAGGAGGCAGATGCCCAGCAGGAACGCCGCGTCCCCGATGCGGTTGGTGACGAAGGCTTTGCGGCCCGCGGCCGCCGCGGAGGGCCGCTCGAACCAGAACCCGATGAGCAGATAGCTGCACAGCCCCACCAGCTCCCAGCCCACGAAGAACACCAGCAGGTTCCCCCCCAGGACGAGAAGGAGCATGGAGGCCACGAAGAGGTTCAGGTACGTGAAGTACCGACTGTAGGCCTCATCCCCGTGCATGTAGCCCACGGAGTACACGTGGATGAGGAATCCGACCCCCGTGACCACCAGGACCATCACCGCGGCGAGCCGGTCCAACTTAAGCTCCCAGGCAACCCGGAAGTCCCCGGAGACGATCCACTCCCCAAGCGCCGCCCGCAGGGCGGCCTCCGGTGAGGCCAGGGCGAGCTCTCGGAATCCGACCACGCCGAGTCCGAAGGCTCCGAGCACCACCAGGCAACCGATCCCGCTCACGGCCCGTGCGCCCAGGCGTCCGCCCAGGAGGCCGTTTGCCACCGCGCCCGCCAGGGGCAACGCCACGATGCCCACCACCGTCCACTCCATCCCTAGCCTCGCAGGAGGTCCATCTCGTCCACGTCCACGGTCCGGTGGGCCCGGAAGAGGCTGACGAGCATGGCGAGCCCCACCACCACCTCCACCGCGGCCACCACCAGGACGAAGAAGGCCACCAGCTGTCCGGAGAGGTCTCCGTGCATCCGGGCAAAGGTCAGGAACGCCAAATTCACGGAGTTCAGCATGAGCTCGATGGACATGAACACGATGAGGGCCGTGCGGCGCACCAGGACCCCAAGCCCCCCCAGGACGAACAGGAGGAGGCTCACGAGCACGTACGCGGAGAGGGGAACCGTCACCGCCCGCTCCTCGAAAGCCGGACCTCCTCGGGCCGTCCCTCCGTCCGCTCGGGAGCTCGACGCTCCGGGGCCTTGCCCAGCACGATCCCCGCCACGATCCCCACCAGGAGCAGCACGCCCGCCAGCTCGAACGGGAGGACGAAGGTGGTGAACAGTTCCCGGCCCACGGATTGGGGCGTGCCGAAGCCCGCGGCCACGGGCGCTTCCGCAGCGCCGCGGAGCTCTCGCAGGACCGCGAAGGCCACGAGGGCAACCAGTGCTCCCCCGCAGACCCCCGCAACCGCCCGGTGGATTCGTCCCGGCCCGGACGAGGGGCGCAGCTCGGGGTTGTGGGCGTGCAGGAGCATGATCACGAACAGGAACAGCACGAGGATGGCCCCTGCGTAGACGATGACCTGCAGCACCGCCACGAACTCCGCCAAAAGGGTGAGGTAGAGAACCGCGAGGGAAACGAGGACCACCAGAAGGCTCAGGGCGCTGTGCACCGGGGCCCGGGCCGTCACCACGCCCACGCCCCCGACCAGGCTCAGGGCAGCCGCCACCACGAAGAGCACGGACTCCACCCTACACCTCCCGGCGGGGATCCCGGCCTGAGGCCCCGGGATAGGGCTCCGTGAGCATCTCCTTGGTGTAGATGAGGGCCTGGCGGGAGTAGTCCGCCAGCTCGAAGTCGTGCCCCAGGACGATGGCGCCCGTCGGGCAGGCTTCCTCGCAGAACCCGCAGAAAATACACCGGAGCATATTGATCTGGAACTCCTCCGCGTACCGCTCCCCCTTGCTCACCCGTTTTTCTGGGGTGTTCTCCGCGGGCTTGACGTAGATGGCCTGGGCAGGGCACACGATGGCGCACAGCTCACATCCCACGCACCGCTCGTCCCCGTCCGGGTACAGGGTGAGCCAGTGACGGCCCTTGAACCGGGGTGCGATCCTGGGCCGCTGCTCCGGATACTGGAGGGTGACAGGACGCCGGAACAGGTACCGCACGGTCACCCCCAATCCCTTCAGGACCGCCGCGCTCTCCACCACCGCACGCCGAACCGTCCGGTTCACGCCTCCCTCCTAGACCACGAAGAACGAGGTCACTACGAGGTTTCCGAGGGCCAGCGGGATCAAGAGCTTCCAGCTCAGCCCCATGAGGTGATCATACCGCACCCGGGGGACCGTGGCCCGAATCCAAATGAACACGCCCACGAAGGCCACCGTCTTTAGGAGGAACCAAGCCACCCCGGGCCGGCCCGGGCCGAGCCACCCCCCGAAGAACAGGAGGGTGGTGAGCGCGCTCTGGGTGATGATGGCCACATACTCCGCGATGTAGAACATCACGAACTTCAGCCCACCGTACTCCGTGTGGTAACCGGCGATGAGCTCCTGTTCCGCCTCCGGGAGGTCGAAGGGCGCCCGGTTGGTCTCCGCCAGGGCCGAGAGGAAGAACACTGCGAAGGCCAGGGGCTGCTTTGCGACCAACCAGAGGTCCTGCTGCGCCTCCACGATCCCCACGAGGCTCAACGTGCCCGCGGACAGCACCACGCTCAGGACCGACAGCCCCCACGCCAGCTCATAGCTCACCACCTGCGCCGCGCTGCGCAGGGAGCCCAGCAGGGCGTACTTGCTGTTGGACGACCACCCGCCCAGGATGAGGCCGTACACCCCAATGGAGGAGGCTCCCAGGACCAGCAGGATCCCCGCGCTGGGGTTCGCGAGGTACAGGTGGACCCGGCGGCCGAACAGCTCGATGGGCGGGCCAAAGGGGATCACCGCGTACGCGCCCAGGGCCGCCACCACCACGATGAGGGGAGCGGCCAGGTACACCCAACGGTCCGCAGCCCGGGGCACGAAGTCCTCCTTGGCCAGGAGCTTGATGCCGTCCGCGAGGGGCTGCAGGAGCCCGAACGGGCCCACCCGGTTGGGCCCGATGCGGTGGTGGAACTTGCCCAACAGCCGCCGCTCCAGAAAGACCGTGTAGGCGGTGGCGGTCAAGAGCAAAAACGCCAGAATGGCGCTCTTCAGGGCGGCTTCCAGCACCACCGTCACCGCACGCCCTCCAGGGCCCGCACCCGGACCCGCACCGGACGGCGGAAGACGCCCCACCGGCTCACCGGGATCTCCCGGAACCCTAGAGGAACCAGCACCTGCCCCGGCAGACTCTCCGGGGCCACCCGGCACCGCACCGCGGCCGAGACGCCGTCCGCCTCAAGCTCCACGGGGTCTCTATCCTGAATGCCCAGGCGCGCGGCGTCCTCCGGGTGGAGGACCGCGTGGGGCTCGCCGATGAGCTCCGGGATCCCCCGACACCGCTCCGCCATCTCCCCTTGGCGAAACAGCCTCGGTACGGGCACGAGCACCAACCCTTCGCCCTTCGGCTCCGGGCCTACGAGGTCCAGGGCTTCCACCCGGGGTGCGCGATGCGGGAGAGGATAGGGCCGGTCGAGGGCGAGGTTCGGGATCACCCGGCGCATCTCCTCGAAGACGGCCTCCGGACCCGGGTACTCCAGGGAGATCCCGAGGTACGCGGCGAGGGCCTGGAGGATGGTGCCGTCGGCCCAGGCACCTTCCGGTCCCAGTCGGGCCTGGACGATGCGCTGCGGACGGCCCTCGATGTTCCCCACGGTCCCGGATCGCTCGGCAAAGGCCAGGGCCGGGAGGACCACGTCTGCGGAGCGGGCGGTCTCGGTCCAGAAGAGGTCGGTCACCACCAAAAACAGCCGCTCCCGGGCCCTCGCCCACAGGTCGGCATCCGGGAAGTCCCGGGCGGGGTCGGCACCGGCCACGTACAGAACCCGGAGTGCGCCTCGGGCGGCTGCCTCCATCATCTCCACGGTGTTGAGGCCGGGCTTTTGAGGCGGCCGGATCCCCCAGGCGGATCCGATGCGGGCAAGCGCTTCGGGGTCGTCCAGGGGCACTAGACCCGGCAATACGTCCGGCGCCATCCCCGCGATGGCGGCTCCCACGGCGCTCCCTCGGCCCTGTAGGATCGAAAGCGTCCCACCGCACAGGGCCCGCAGGGTATTCACCGCATGGAGCACCCGCTCCGCATGTGGGCTGAGGAGGCTCAGGCGGCCCACGAAGAAGGCCACGGGGCCCCGGAGGAATGCCTCCGCGGCCCGCTCGAGGGCTTCCACGGGAACCCCGGCCTGTTGGGCCACCGCGTCCACGTCCACCGCGTCCAGGACCTCCGCATCAGGGGCAGGCGCCATCCGGTCCCGTACCAGGCGCGCCAGGGCCAACAGCAACCGGTGCTCGTGCCCGTACCGGTGGAGGATGGGGTGCGTGCAGTACCGCTCGATCTCCAGCCGCTTGGGGGCGAGCACCACCACCTGCATCCCCCGATCCAGGCCGCGCTTGGTGCGGAGCCAAAGCACCGGGTACTCCTCGGAGAGGTCGCAGCCCACGAGCACCAGGGTCCGCACGAGATCCAGCTGGTCTACGGGGCCGTCCGCGGGCCGGGGCCCGAGTCCCCTCTGGCGGCTGTCGGGATCCACTACCTCCCCTTCCAGGATCCCCTCCATCCCCCAGGCCCAGTCCAGGGTGGGAAGCGGATAGAGGGTATCGGTGCGGAAGTCCAGGTTGTTGGTGCCCAAGGTGCGCACGAGACGGCTCAGCAGGTATGACTCCTCCAGGGTGAGCCGCTCCCCGCCCAGGGCTCCGATGGCATCCGGAGCCGCCTCGCGGAGTCGTTGGGCCACCAGGGAGAGCGCCTCCTCCCAGCGACAGGGCTCCATCTTCCCCCCGCGTCGCACGTACGGTGTGCGCAGCCGATCCGGGTGGTGGACGTAGTCGTACCCGAAATAGCCCAGGTCGCACAGCCAGACGTCGTTGAGGGCCCGGTGCTCCCGGGCCCGGATCCGTACCACTTCCTCGCCCCGGACGTCCATCCACACCGCGCACCCAAGCCCGCAGTGGGTGCACACGCTCGGGACTGAACGGTTGTCCCAGGGCCGGGCCCGGAACCGGTACACCCCGCTCGTGAGGGCCCCGACCGGACAGATGGCGATGGTGTTCCCGATGAACTTGCTCGGACGTTCCTGGGTGATGGGCGGGACGTCAATATGGGTGAGGGATCCCCGTTCGTGGCCCTTGAGGGCGTGGTCCCCGGCCACCACCTCCCCGAACCGAACGCACCGCCAGCACAGGATGCACCGCTCCCGGTCCAGGGTGAGCACGGGGCTCAGGGGCACGGCCTTGGGGAAGTGGCGCTTAGGCTCCACGAACCGGCTCGCCCCCGGCCCGTACTTGAAGGTGTTGTCCTGGAGGGGGCATTCTCCGCCCTTGTCGCAGATAGGGCAATCGAGGGGGTGGTTGACGAGGAGGAACTCCAGGATGGCGCGGCGCGCCTCCACCACCTCCGGGATCTCCGTCCAGACCACCATGCCCTCCTGGGCCTCCAAGGTGCAGGCGGTCTGGAGACGCGGCATCTTCTCCACCCGCACGAAGCACATGCGGCAGGCCCCGAGGGGGGGCATCCGCTCGTGGTAGCAGAAGACGGGGATCTCGATGCCCGCCCGCTCTGCCGCGTGCAGCACCGTGGTCCCCTTGGGCACCGTCACCGGACGGCCGTCAATGGTCAGGGTCACCGATCCCGGATCGGCCATGGTCCTCCTCGGTCCCGGACTGGACTATCCACCCGGTGCCAGGATCCCTTCCCGGATCCGCACCGGCATCTCCACGGGCTCGCGCGCCCCCCGGATGTAGGCGATGAACTCGTCCCGGAAGTCCTCTAGCCCCGCCCGGAGGCTCGGCGGCACGCTCTCCCCGAGCGGGCAGAAGCAGGTGCCCGTCATGTTCTTGGCGAGGCTCTCCAGGAGCTCCAGATCCTCCATGCGGCCCCGGCCGTGCAGGATGCGCTCCAGGATCTGGGTCACCCACCGGGTGCCCTCCCGGCAGGGCGTGCACTTCCCGCACGACTCCTCCCGGTAGAACGCGCACACCCGGGCGATCACCCGGACCATGTCCGTGGTCTCATCCATGATGATCACGGCCCCGCTTCCCAGCATGGAGCCCAGCTTCGCCAGGGACTCGTGGTTGAGGGGGACATCCAGGTGCTCTGCGCGGAGGGGCCGGCTGCTGGTCCCGCCCGGATAGAAGGCCTTCACCCGCCGGCCGCCCCGCACCCCACCTGCCCGCTCGATGAGCTCCCGGGCTGTGGTTCCCAGGGGCGCCTCGATGACCCCGGGGCGGTTCACGTGCCCGCTCACGGAATACAGCTGCGGCGGTCCCTGCGCGAGCCACCACTCCGGCCCGTGCTTCACGATCCACGGAATGCAGCACATGGTTTCCACGTTGTTCAGCACCGTGGGCTGGTCATACAGTCCCATGACCGCGGGGAAGTAGGGGGGTTTGAGGCGGGGCATGGCCCGCTTCCCCTCCAGGGACTCCAGCAACGCGGTCTCCTCGCCCGCGATGTAGGCCCCGGCCCCGGGATGGAGCACGACCTCACAGCTGAAGTCCGTGCCCAGGATGTGCTCCCCCAGAAATCCGTGCTCGTAGGCCTGGGCGATGGCCCGCTCCAGCTTCCGGTAGGCCTGGTAAAACTCCCTCCGCAGGTAAATGAAGGCCTTCCGGATCCCCACCGCGTAGCAGGTGAGGATCACGCCTTCCAGGAGGAGGTGCGGGTCGCCCTCGAGGAGGGTCCGGTCCTTAAAGGTTCCCGGCTCCCCCTCGTCCCCGTTCACCACCAGGTACTTCACGGGGGCGTCCTTGGGCACGAACTTCCACTTGCGGCCCGTGGGAAAGCCGGCCCCGCCCCGGCCCCGCAGCTGCGACCGGTCCACCATCTCCACCACATCCTCGGGACTGAGCTCCCGGAGGGCCCGGCGTAGGGCCTCATATCCCCCGTGGCGCAGGTAGGTCTCGATGTCTTCCTGGCCCGGAACTCCTACGTGACGCAGCAGGACCCGCTCCGTCATGGCCGTTCTCCGTCCCCGAACAGGATCCGGTCCACGAGCTCCGGGGTGAGGGGGCCGTAGCGCTCCGTGCCCACGATCATGCAGGGCGCCTGGTCGCAGGCCGCCAGGCACTCCGCGATGCGGAGGGTGTAGCGGCCGTCGGGCGTGGTCTGCCCCGGCCGGATCCCCAGCCGCTCTTCCAGGTAGCGGCAGATCTCCTCCGCTCCGTTCAGGAGGCAGGAGATGTTCGTGCACAGCTGGATCACCCGCTCCCCCACGGGTTCCGTGAAGAGGAGGGAGTAGAAGGAGGCCACCTCCGCCACCGCCTCCACGGGCAGGTCCAGCAGCTCCGCCACCTCCGCCATGGCCTCCGGCGGCAGCCACCCCAGCTCCTCCTGGGCCCGCAAGAGCGCGGGGATGAGGGCCGAACGCGCCACGGGGTAACGGGCGGCGAGCCTGCGGATTTCCTCCCGGACCGCTTCCGAGAGCATCACCGGTCCACGTCTCCCAGAACGATGTCAATGGAGGCGATGGCCACCACCACGTCTGCCAGCATCCCGCCCTGCACCATCACGGGGAGGGCCTGCAGATTGCTGAAGGACGGGGAGCGCACCCGCACCCGCACTGGCCGGTTGGACCCGTCGGAGACGATGTAGTACCCCTTCTCCCCGCGGGGCGATTCCACCGCGGCGTACACCTCGCCCTTCGGCGGGTGGATCCCCTCGCTCACCAGCTTGAACTGGTGGATCACGGCCTCCATGCTCCGGACCAGTTCCCGCCGGGGCGGGAGCGCCACCTTTCGGTCCTCCACGAGGACGGGACCATCGGGGAGTCGGTCCAGGGCCTGCAGGATGATGCGGCGGGCCTGCCGCATCTCCTCCATGCGCACGAGGTACCGGTCGTAGGCGTCCCCGTGCTGGCCCACCGGGACGTCGAATTCGAAGTCCTCGTAGGAGGAGTACGGGAACGCCTTGCGGACGTCGTAGGGGATCCCGCAGGCCCGCAGCACCGGGCCCGTGACCCCGTACCGCACGGCGTCCTCAGGACGCAGCACCGCCACGCCCTCGTTGCGCTGCCGCCAAACGAGGTTCTCCGTGAGCAGGGCCTCGTACTCATCGAGCCTCCGGGGGAACTCGTCGAGGAAGGCGCGGACCCGGGGGAAGAACTCCTCCGGGAGGTCCTCCTGCACCCCGCCGATGCGGAAGTAGCCCGGCATCATCCGCTGCCCGGAGACCATCTCCGACAGCTCTAGGATCTCCTCCCGGTCCCGGAAGCAGTACATGAGGAGGCTCGTGACGTTGAGGTCCAGGGCGGAGGTGCCCAGCCACACCAGGTGGCTCGAGATGCGGTTGAGTTCCGCCATGATCACCCGGATGTACTGGGCCCGCTTGGGGACCTCAATCCCCAGGAGCTTCTCGACCGCGAGACAGTACGCGAACTCCTCGTGGTAGCTGCTGAGATACTCGATGCGGTCCACCAGGGTGATGTTCTGATGGTAGGTGCGGAACTCCATCTCCTTCTCGATGCCCGTGTGGAGGTAGCCGATCACCGGGCGGCAGGAGACCACCACCTCTCCCTCCAGTTCCAGGATCAATCGCAGGACCCCGTGGGTGCTGGGATGCTGGGGTCCCATGTTGATGGTGAGGGTCTCCCGCTGGATCACCGATCCTCCCTCCGGCGGGGGGGCACGTGCGGGATGGTCTGGCTGGGCACCTTCGGGGCATATCCCCGGAACTCCACGGGCTCTTCCGTGAGGGGATAGTCCTTCCGGAGAGGGTGGCCCTCCCAGTCATCGGGCATGAGGATCCGGGTGAGGTCCGGGTGTCCCACGAACCGGATTCCGAAAAGGTCCCACAGCTCCCGCTCGAACCAGTTGGCTCCCGCAAAGAGGGGGATGGCCGTGGGGAGCACGGGGTCTGAGGCGGAAACGCGGGTCTTCACCCGCAGCCGCTCCCGACGGCTGAGACTTAAGAGGTGGTAGACCACCTCGAACCGGGGCTCCGTGGGATACCGGTCCCAGGCGGTGAGGTCCGTGAGCATCTCGAACCGCCAGGGGTCCTCCTTCACCGCCGCGAGGGCATCGAGGATGCGCTCGGGCCGCACGAGCACCGTCGGGTCCCCCCGGAACCGGTGCACTTCCAGCACCCCTTCTCCCAGGCGCTCCTGGAGGAAGACCTGAACGGGGGCGAGGTCCGCCACGGGCACCCTCCTACCCCCCCCGGGGCGACCCGCGGCGGAGGGTTCCCTGCTTGCCCTGTTCCCGGATCTTCTCCTGGAGCTTCATGAGGCCGTAGAGCAGGGCCTCAGGGCGTGGGGGGCAGCCGGCCACATACACGTCCACGGGCACGACCTTGTCCACGCCCTGCACCAGGGCGTAGTTGTTGTACACCCCGCCGCAGCTGGCGCAGTCGCCCATGGCGATGACCCACTTGGGCTCCAACATCTGCTCGTAGATGTGCCGCAGCACGGGCGCCATCTTCTGGCTCACCCGACCCGCCACGATCATGAGGTCCGACTGGCGGGGAGAAGCCCGAAAGGCCTCCATCCCGAACCGGGCGATGTCGAACTTGCTGGTGGTGGTGGCGATCATCTCGATGGCGCAGCAGGCGAGCCCGAACTGTACAGGCCACACGGAGGAGCTCCGGGCCCACGCCAGCATGCGGTCCACGGTGGTGGTGAGGACGTTGCGCCGGAGTCCTTCCGCTTCCGCGTCCAGGTCTACTCTCGCCATTCCAGCCCCCCTCTCGCCCACTCGTAGGCGTAGCCCAGGCCCAGCAGGACGATGAACACGAGACCTGCCCACAGGGCAGGGGTTCCGAGCTCCCTCAGCACCAGGGCCCACGGGTACAGGAACACCGCCTCCACGTCGAACAGGATGAAGAGCATGGCGATCAGGTAGTAGCGGATGGGGACCCGCTCCCGGGCGGAACCCAAGGGCCACACCCCGCTCTCGTAGGCCTCCAACTTCTCAGGCGTGGGATAGCGGCCCCCCAGGAGGGCGTGGAGCCCAAGAAGCCCCACCGCGAGCCCCATGGAGATCGCCAGGTGCACCAGGACGGGAATGTACTCGCTCATCTCCACAAAAACGCCAAAAACGCCGGTGCACGGACGCTCCTGGCTCCGGCGCTTCCTCCCCGCAGGCCCACCGCGAGCCCGCCTTCCTGCTAGATGATGGCAGACCCGGCCCCTGGAATCAACGCCGAATTCCCGCGGGCCTCCACCTTCCCCCGCCGGAGACCCGGCGGACCTGGGCCACCGCCTCCGCGGTGGCCCGGATGGCCTCCTCCACCTCCTCCTCCGTGGTCCACCGACCCAGGGTGAACCGCACGCTCCCGCGCGCGAGCTCCTCCGGCAGTCCGATGGCCCGCAGCACGTGGCTGGGCTCCAGGCTCCCCGCGGTGCAGGCGGAGCCGCTGCTCGCGGCGATGCCGGCGAGGTCCAGGTTCAGGAGCAGGGTCTCGCTCTCGGTTCCCTCGAAGGAGACGTTCACGTTGTTGGGGAGGCGCTCCGTGGGGTGCCCGTTGAGGTGGGCCCCCGGAATCCGCAGCAGTCCTTCCACGAGCCGGTCCCGGAGCCGCCGTACCCGCGCCTGCTCCGCCTCGCGCTCCTCCAGGGCGATGGCGATGGCCCGCCCGAACCCCACGATCCCCGGGACGTTCTCCGTACCCGCCCGCCTCCCGCGCTCCTGACTCCCGCCCCGCATGAGGGGGAGGATCCGGGTCCCCTTGCGGACGTACAGCAACCCCACCCCCTTGGGCCCGTACCGCTTGTGGGCGCTGGCGGAGAGGAGATCCACGCCCAGCTCGTCCACGTGGAGGGGAAGGGCCCCGAAGGACTGGGTGGCGTCCGTGTGTACGAGGACCCCCCGCTCCCGGCAGATGCGGGCGATCTCCGCGATGGGCTGCAGGGTCCCGATCTCGTTGTTGGCGTGCATCACGGACACGAGGACGGTGTCGTCCCGGAGGGCCCGGCGCACGTCTTCCGGATCCACCCGGCCGTAGCGATCCACGGGGAGGTAGGTGACCTCCCACCCCCGCTCTTCGAGGAACCGACAGGGTTCCAGGATCGCGTGGTGCTCCACGGCGCTCGTGATGATGTGCCGGCCCCGCTCCTCCATGGCCCACGCGACCCCCAGGATGGCCCAGTTGTCGGCCTCCGTGGCCCCGCTGGTGAAGACCACCTCCGAGGGCTGAGCCCCCAGGGCCCGGGCCAGGACCCGACGGGCCTCATCCACCGCGGCCCGGGCCTCCTGCCCGAAGGCGTGCACGCTCGAGGCGTTCCCGAAACGTTCGGAGAAATATGGTACCATGGCCTCCAGGACCCGGGGGTCGAGGGGTGTAGTGGAGGCGTGGTCCAGGTAGATCCGCCGCATGGCTAGGCCCATTATACGGCTGCGGCACCCTTCTTGCTTTCCTCAGAAGGTTGGGATGGGCCATGGGCGGAAGCCGGTGGCTGGATCGGTGCCGGAGGCCAGCCCTGCTCCTCGTGGCGGGGCACACGGGGTTTTGCGCCCTGCTGGGTCTCGGGGTCTGGGCAGGGCTTCCCTACTCCGCGGCGGTGATCCTGGTGGGGCCCGTGCTGGGGGCGGCGGCTACCTGCGAGGGTCGGGTCTACCTCGCCCTCCTCCCTCAGACCGCCGCGGCGGCGCTGTTCGCCATCTTCCTCAGAGCACCCAACCGGTCTGAGGCCCTCGTGGCCTTCCTCGGGTTGGGCGTCACCGTGCTCCTCCTCTCGGAACTCCTCTTCCGGATCTCTCAGGACCACCGCCGGACGATGAAAGCCCTCCGGCGGCGCACGGAGGTGCAGCAGGCCCTCCACAGCGCGGTCCTGGGACTGCTGCAAGGGCACAATGTGGACACCCTCCTGGAGGAAATCCTCCGCCGGGCCTGCGCGCTCCTGGACACGCCCCACGGCGACCTCTTCCTCGTGGAGGGCGACCACCTCCGGTGCAGGGTGGCCCTGGGAGCGCTCCGGTGGATGCAGGAAACCGGTTTCCGCATGGCCAAGGGCAGGGGGATCGCGGGCCGGGTTTGGGAAACCGGAAAGCCCCTCCTGGTTACGGACTACGGACAGTGGAGGGAGAGGCTTCCGGACCCGCGCTTGGCGTTCACCCGGCACGCGGTGGGAATTCCCCTCGTCGTGGACCAACAGGTAAAAGGGGTTGTGGTGGTGGCGCGGGACACAGACCCGCCTTTCACCCCTGAAGACCTCGCGCTGATGGAGCAGCTCGGGGAACTCGCCTCCCTGGTCCTCCAGAACGCCTCCTTATACCGGACCGTGCAGGAGGAGGTGGAGCAGCGGCGGGAGGCGGAGGAGAAATTGAGACGCCGTACCGAACTCCTCATGGCCCTGCAGGCCACCACGGAGGAACTGGTGAAGGGTCTGGACCCCCAGCGCCTGCTGGAGGCGATCCTCCACAGGGCCTGCGGGCTCCTCAACGCGGAGCACGGCTCCCTGCTCCTCGTGGAGGGGGACGTCCTGCGCGGCCGCATCGGGATCGGGGACATGCGGTGGGTGGGGGAGGAGGGCCTGGTGGTCCGGAAGGGCGAGGGGATGACGGGTCGGGTCTGGGAAACCGGACAACCCCTCGTGGTGGAGGATTATGCCCGATGGCCCGGCCGGCTCCCGATCTCCCGGCTGGACGAGATCCACCCCACGGTAGCCGTACCGCTCAAGATCCGGGAGGAGGTGGCGGGAGTCTTCGTGATCGGGCGGCGGGATCCCGGAAAAGTCTTCACCGAGGAGGAGATCGCGGTCATCCTCCGGTTCGCGCAAGTGGCCTCCCTCGCCCTCCAGAACGCCTCCTTATTCCAGGCGGCGCAGGAGGAGCTCGAGCAGCGCCAGAAAGCAGAAGCCCGCCTCGAACAGCGGACTCGTCTGCTGGAGGCCCTGCACCGGGTCACGGAGGGGTTGCTCTCGGCCCTCGACCCCGAACGGTTGCTGGAAGTCATCGCCCAAGGGGCCTGCGAACTCCTACGGACGCCCCACTGCAACCTGTTCCTCGTGGAAGGGGAGGTCCTCCGGTGCCGGGTGGCCCTCGGAAATATGGGGTGGACGCGCACGGAGCCCCTCCAGATCCCCAAGGGGCAGGGGCTCGCGGGCCGGGTGTGGGAGACCGGTCTTCCCGTGGTGGTGGAGGATTACCCCCACTGGCCCGGTCGCCTTCCGGACCCGAGATTCCACGGGGTGTACCACTCCGTGGGCGTCCCCATCGTGGTCCAAGGAGAGGTGGCCGGGGTGCTGAACCTGGCCCGGGAGGACCCTGGGGATCCCTTTACGGCGGAGGAGGTGGCGGTCCTCGCCCAATTCGCCCACCTCGCCTCCCTGGTGCTCCACAGCGCTCGGCTCCGGGCGGAGGCTGAGACCGCGGCCCGAGCGGTGGAAGCGCAGCGGGCCTTCTACGAGGAGATCCTGAACAACGTGCAGACCGACATCGCGGTCTTTGACCCTCAACTGCGGTACGTGTACGTGAACCCCTCCGCCATCCGCGATCCGGAGCTCCGCCAGTGGATCGTGGGCCGGGACGACCACGACTACTGCCGCCGCAAGGGGCGCGATCCCGCGCTGGCGGTCCAGAGGCAGGAGTACATGCGCCGGGCCATGGAGGAGAGACGGGTCCTGGAGTACGAGGAGACGATCCCCACCCCTTCCGGGGAGGAACGGTACTTCCTCCGGCGGATCTGCCCGATCCTCGACGCGGAAGGGAAGGTGGTGCGGCTCATCGGGTACGGGATAGACATCACAGACCGCAAGCGCATGGAGCTGCACCTCGCCCACATGGCCCTGCACGACACCCTGACGGGTCTCGCGAACCGCACCCTCTTCTTGGACCGCCTGCGGCAGGCTCTGGAGCGAACCCATCGGACCGGTACCCGGGTCGCGGTGCTGTTCGTAGACCTGGACCAGTTCAAGCTCATCAACGACAGCCTGGGGCATGCGGCGGGAGACCAACTGCTGGTGGAGGCCAGCAGGCGATTCCAGGAATGCCTGCGGTCCACGGATACCCTGGCGCGGCTTGCAGGAGACGAGTTCGTAGTGCTGGCGGAGGTCCAAGACCCCACGGACCCGGCGAGGATCGCGGAGCGCCTCATCGAGGCGCTCCGTCCCCCTTTCCTCCTCAACGGGGAGGAGGTCTACATGAGCACCAGCATCGGGATCGCGGTCGGGGATTGGACCCGCCGGCCCGAGGACCTCCTCCGGGAGGCGGACACGGCCATGTACCGGGCCAAGGCCTCGGGCCGCAACCGGTACCAGTACTTCGAGGAAGCCATGCACCGGGAGGCCGTCCGCCAGTTGCACCTGGAGGGGGAGCTCCGGCGGGCCATGGAACGGGGGGAGTTTGTCCTCCACTACCAGCCCGTGGTGCGCCTCCGGGACCAGGTGCCCGTGGAGATGGAAGCCCTGATTCGGTGGAGGCATCCCAGGAACGGCCTCCAGCTGCCCGCGGACTTCCTGGAGGCCGCGGAGCACGCGGGCCTGGGGCCGGCCCTGGGCGCGTGGGTCCTCGGGGAAGCATGCCGTCAGGCCCGGCGGTGGGCTACACAGATCCCGCAACCCCCGATGGTGAGCGTGAACCTCTCCGCCTCCCAGCTCCGGGACCCCCTGCTCCCCGACCGCCTGTTGACAGCCCTCCAGACTACCGGAGCCTCCCCCCAGAACCTGCGGCTCGAGATCTCGGAACGCGTCCTCGTCTCCTTGCCCCCGGAGGCGCTCAACTTCCTCGAGAGGCTAAGTTCCCTCGAAATCGGATTTCACGTGGACGACTTCCACAACGCCCTCGCTCCGGACCTCTTCCACCGACTCCCGGTCCGGGCCGTCAAGGTCCCCTGGGCCGCGATCTCCAAGTCCCCCGTTCCTCAGCAGGTCACCCACCGGTTGCTCACCGGGGTGCAGGACCTGAGGGTCTCCGTGGTGGTGAAGGGCATCGAGGACCCTGAAGTCCTAGTTGAGGTCTCGGCCATGGGGTTCGAGTACGCGGAGGGGTTCGCCATCGCCCGCCCCATGGACCCGGAGGCCGCCACCGCGTACCTCCTCGGTCTCGCAGGGAGGTAAAGGAGGCGGGCACACCAGGGGTGTGCCCGCCTGGAGCCGCCGGAACGTCCGAGCCGCCCGCTCCGGCCGCCCTCCAGAACCTCTTCGCTCCCTAAGGCTCGGACTCCTCCCCCACCGCGCAGACCGGCACCACCGCGATCCGGTTCCCCCCTCTCCGGGGCGGGCGGCTCCGCCACCAAAGCCCCCTCTCCCACCCGGTGAACCTCGGCCAGCCCTCCTGGATGGCGGCCCGGGCCTGGAGGGGCGAGAGCCCCTCCGTCTCCATGAGGTGCCGCAGGAGCTGGATCTGCTCGATGTCCCGCCAGGAATACAGCCGGAGCCGCCTCCGACCGCTCCGAACCGGGGCCACAAGCCCGCGCTCCTCCCAACGGCGGAGGGTGGAGGGCCGCAATCCCGTCAACAGGGACACGATGCCGATGGGGAAGAGTTCCTCCTTGGGATCCGCCATGACCAGCTCCAGGGGAGGGTGAGGTTCCGGAGGTCAGTATACCAGGGGGAGGGGGGTGTCAACAGGCCACGTGCGTTCGATCCGGAAATGCGATCATATGTTCCCCAACGGGATCGGGACCTCGGTCCTTCTGCGCCGGGTGAAGAGGCACCGGGTTTGGTATCCCGCTGCCCGAGCCGCGGCCTCGGCCTGGTCGAACGCGTAGCCCACGTGCTCGGGGAGGTGGGCGTCGGAGCTCGTGACGATGGGGATGGCCCGGCGGTGGAGGACCCGGAGGAATTCCGCTGCGGGGTACAGTTCTCCGACGGGTTTCCGCAGTCCCGCCGTACTCACCTCCGCGCACACGCCGGCCTGGGCCATGGCCCGGGCCGCCTCCTCGTACCAAGGGAGGGGGTCTTGGTCGGGCCGATGTCCGAACACCTTTACCACGTCTGGATGAGCGAGGACATCGAAGAGCCCGGTCTGGGCGGCCTCCGCCAGCAACCGGAAGTACTCCGCGTACACCTCGTCCACGGGACGGTTCTCCCACTCCGCCTGCTGGTCCGGGATGTCGAACCCCCACCACGAGCCGTCCTTCCCGCGCAGCCAGTGTACCCCGCCCAGGGTGAAATCCCAGTCGTAGACCTGGATCCACCGTTCCAGCTCCCCTTCACGTCCCGGGCAGTAGTCCCACTCCATCCCGGCCTTGACGGGCAGGCCCTCCGCCCGTGCCCGGTCCAGCAGCCGCACGTAGGCATCGAAGTCCCAGTTCCGGCGCTCGGGAACCTCCCGGGCGTGGATCCACGGGTTGTCCGGTGGATAGATGGTGCGGCACTGCACGAAGTTGTGGGCGTGCTCCGTGAGCCCGATCTCCGTGACCCCCACCCGCAGGGCCGCTTCCACGAGGCGCATCAACCCGTCCCAGGTGAGCCCCACGTTCTCCAGGTGGGTGTGGTAGTCGGGCCTTGGGATCATGGCCGCCCCGTCCGGATGCGCTCGGCCCACACGTCCCCCCGGGGGTGGGAGGACCGGTATCGCAGGGCCACCTCTTCGGGGTCGTATCCCTCCGCGACGCGGCGCATCTCCACCTGCCAGGTCCCGTCCCACGTGAGGACGGCGTAGGCGGGTCGGGGATCCCCGTCCAGGGGGAACCCCACGGACCCCGGGTTGATGAGGAGGCGACCTTGCCAGGATCGGCGGTACTGCTTGTGAACGTGCCCGTACACCACCAGTCGCGCCCCTGCCTCCTCGAAGATGCGGCGCACCACTTCCTCCGGCGCATCGGGATGAACCGGCTCTTCCACGCTCCAAGGGGTCGCGTGCACCAGGTACAGGTCGTGCCCCTCCTCCGGCACCAGGCGGAGGTGGAACGGCAGATCCGCGAGGTAGAGGAGGTGGTCATCGCTCAGCTGCTCCAGCGTCCACGCGAGCACCTCGTCCGCCTCCTGGGATGCCGGATCCCGGGCCGCCTCCGCGAGGATGGCGTCCGTATTCCCGAGGATGGCCGCGTATCCGTGGTCCCGGACGAAGTCCAGGCACTGGGCAGGCTCCAGCCCCCCGAAGCAGAGGTCCCCGCCCACCAGCACATGCTGGAGGCCTGGGATCCCCGCGAGCTCCCGCGCGACGGCCTGGAGGGCGGGGAGGTTCCCGTGGATGTCACAGAGGACCGCGAGCTTCACCCGTCCCCTTCCAGCAGTGAGGTGAAGCGCCGGATGATGCGGGCCGTCGCTCCCCACACCACGTGGCCCCGATACCGGTAGAAGTACTGCAGCCTTCCGGAGGGATCCCGCCGGATCTCCACCGCGCGGGGATCCAGGAAGAACGCGAGGGGGATCCGGAGGACCTCCGCGATCTCCTCCTCCGCGGGCCGGAGGGGATACGGATGGGGAATCCGGCCCACGAAGGGCCGGATGAGGAACCCGGAGACCACGGTGCACTCATCGTCCACCTGTCCGAACACCTCCACGTCCTCCCTGCGGATGCCCAGCTCCTCCTCCGTCTCCCGGAGCGCTGCGTGAAGCGGATCCGGATCCTCCTCCTCCACCGCCCCACCGGGAAACGAGATCTGACCCTTGTGCACCGCCACCCGATCCGTGCGCCGGGTGAGCAGCAACCAGATCGTCCCGTCCTCTTCGTAAAGGGGAATCAGGACCGCGGCCAGCCGCAGGGAGGCGTCGTCCACCGTGCGCGGAACGTGTCCGAGGAGCACTTCCCGGATCCGGGCGAAGGTGAGACCCGGGCGCGGTTCCCGGCCGGTCGCTCGGGAAGGATCCGCCCTCATGCCCATCAACGGACCGGCCAGGCCCCGGGTCCTCCCCGGAGCCTGCGGATCATCTCGTCCACCACCTCCTCATCCGAACCGCTGCCCCGGAAGGGCCGAGCCGCCAGGAGCGTGAGGCGACGCAGGGGATGCTCGCGCGGGAGGAAGGAGGTGAGGTCGAACAGGCCTGCCACCACCACCATCCCGTAGACGAGGAGGAGGACGAGGAGTACCACCAGCCAGAACAGGACCACGGCTGCACCTCCGGCAAGATCATACCAGACATCCTCCCCGTTCCTGGTCGGCCTAAAATGGAGGGGAGCGCCACCACCCGGGAGGGGCGGGAGTCATGGAGGGGTCGTCGGGATTGCCCATCGCCCAGCTGCGCATCCACCTTGTGGCGGAGACCCGGTTCGTGCTGAACGCGTGGGACGAAGCCCCCTGGCGGGTGTGGGAGACCACCTCTGCAAGGGACGCGGAGGTCCTCGCGGAGTTCGCGGGCAGGCTGTGCTACCAGAGCTGGCACCGCCCCAACCCCGCCACCGCGCGGAACGAGGACTACCTCCGCAACATCCTCGCGCAGGGCCACTTCTCCGTCCTGGAACACGCGGGGTTCACGGTGGTCCTCACGGGGGTCTCCCGGGCCTTCACCCACGAGATGGTCCGGCACCGGCACTTCAGCTACTCCCAGCTCTCCCAGCGGTTCGTGGACGAGGAGCGCGCCGCGGTGGTGGTCCCGCCTCTGTTCCGGGACGATCCGGAAGCCCTGGCCATCCTGGAGGAGGTCCACCGGAAGACGCAGGAGGCGTATGCGCGTCTCGTGCGCCTCGCCCAGCGGAAGCTGGAGGGGCTTGCGGACCGCCGGATGCGACGGAAGCGGGCCCGGGAGGCCGCCCGGTGCGTGCTTCCGAACATGACGGAGACCCACATCGTGATCACCGGAAACCACCGGGCCTGGCGGGAGTTCTTCGAGAAGCGGGGGAGCCTGCACGCGGACGCGGAGATCCGGGAGGTGGCGGTCCGGATCTTCACGGAGGTGGCCCGACCCCTCGCCCCCCACATCTACCAGGACTTCGAGGTGGTGGAGCACCGTCTCCCGAACGGGGAAGCGGTGCCGGTCCTGCGCAGGCATCCGCTTCCCGCCTCCGGGGAGTGACCTTACGGAGCCAGCTCCCGCGTCATGTACAGGAGACGCGAAGCCCCGAAGAGGAACCGGCCCGCCAGAAGCGGCACGCGCCGCTCCGCGCGGAACCCTAAGGAAGCGTAGAGCCGGAGGGCGGGCTGGTTCCCCTCCACCACGTATAGGGCCGCCCGCCGCTTTCCTGCTCGCTGGGCCTCCTCCAGGGCCCGGCGCATCAGGGCCCGGCCCACGCCCCGCCCGCGCACCTGGGGGAGCACGGCCACCGCCTCGATCAGCGCGGTATCCGGCTCCGGTGCCGCAGTCCCCGTGAGGGCCAGGAGCCCGAGGGCCCAAAGCGCCCGGAGGAAGGGGAGGTGCCGCCGCAGAACGGGCCAGAGGGGAGAGGGGGAGGAGGGTTCCAGAACCAGGGTGAGGGTCCCCACCACCCGTCCGCCCATCTCCGCCACGAAGACCCGTCCGGAGGAGGGAAGATCCGTGAGGACCTGGGCGACCCTGCGGGGATCCGACCCGAAGATCCGGCTGAACTTCTCCAGAAAGCCGCTGGTGAGGACCTCCGCCACGGCCCCCCGATCCTGCGGGGAGGCCGGACGCACGGAGAGGCTTCGCTCGTCCACCGGATTCCTCACCGGGTTTGGGGGGCACGACCGCGTCCCATCCCGAGGATCAGGAACACCGTGAGGAGGCCGCCGAGGGCGAGGGCGTGGGAGGTCCCGATGGCCGCGCTCAACAGCCCCATGGGGAAGGTCCCGAGGGTGAACATCCCGAAGGCGGTCACGGAGTACAGACCCATGGCCCGGCCCCGCATCCGGGGGTCCACCCGGGTCTGGAGGAGGGTGTTGGCCGCGGCCATGGCCGCGGACTGAAACAGCCCCGAGGCCACGAGAAACCCCAGGCATACCCAGGGACGCGCGGAGAGGGCAAACAGGGAGACGCTGAGGCCGAACAGGACCGCGGAGGAGGTCATGAGACGGTGGGGCTGTCCAGCGCCAAAGCGGGCCACGTACCAGGCGGAGAGTACGGTCCCCACCCCCGGGGCAGCCTGCAGCAGTCCCAACTGCGCGGCATCCGCGTGCAGCACCTCCCGGGCGAAGGTGGGCATGAGGCGGAAGTACGGCCGGCCGAAGAAGTTGAGGACCGCCACCGCGCCGAGGACCTCCAGGAGGGTCCGATCCTCCCGGAGGGCGCGCAAGGCGTCCACGAGATCCTCTGAAACCGAACCGGAGGCGGACGCCTGGGGCAGAAGGTGCATCCGCAACACCGCCGCCACCACCGCCCCGTAGGTGAGGGCGTTCACCGCGAAGCAGGCGGCCTCCCCTGCCCACGCGATGACCACCCCGCCCAGAGAAGGGCCGAGCACACCCGCCCCGTTGAAAGCCACGGAGTTCAGGGTCACTGCCTGCAGCACTTCCTCCTCCTCCACCAGTTCGGGGACCAGGGCGTGGCGGGCGGGCATGTCGAAGGACATGAGGAGCGAGTTCAGGCCGCCCAAAAGGACCACGTGCCAAACCGTGGCTCGGCCCGTGGCGGCGAGGCCCGCCAGCAGCAGGGCACTCGCGGCGAGCAGAAGGTTGGTCCACACCAGAAGCGCCCGCCGGTTCACCCGATCCGCCACCACCCCGCCGATGGGGGCGAACACCAGCCTCGGGATCGCCTGGGCCAGGGCCAGCACCCCCAGGTACACGGGAGAGAGGGTGAGGCGGTCCACGAGATATCCCGTGGCCACGAACTGCATCCAGGAGCCGGTGTTGGAGACGAACAGGCCGATCCACAGAAGCCGGAAGTCGCGGTGACGGAGGGGTGCGAGGGCGGTCACGATGGCCGGGATTCCGGTTCGGTGGCCTCCTCGGGCTCCTCGATCACCACCTCGTCCACCCCGTCGGTCTCCACCAGGCGCACCGTCACCCGCTCCCGGCTGGAGGTGGGCAGGTTCTTTCCCACGTAGTCTGGCCGAATGGGGAGCTCCCGATGTCCCCGGTCTACCAGGACCGCCAGCTGGATCGAGGCGGCGCGTCCGAGGTCCATCAGGGCGTCCAGAGCCGCCCGGACCGTGCGTCCTGTATACAGGACGTCGTCCACCAGTACGATGTCCCGCCCCACCACGGAGAAGGGAATCTCGGTGCGTTGGACCGTGGGAGCCGCGGTGTGGCGGTCGCGGTCGTCCCGGTACAAGGTGATGTCCAACACGCCCACGGGAACCCGCACCCCCTCGATCCGCTCGATGGCCTCCGCCAGCCGTCGGGCCAGGACGTCCCCCCGGGTGCGGATGCCCACGAGGGCCAGGGTGCTCGTCCCCCGGTTCCGCTCGAGGATCTCGTGGGCGATCCGTACGAGCGCACGACCGATGGCCTGCGGGTCCATGACTCGGGCCTTCTGCCGCATCCGCATCTCACTTCCTCATTTTTCCTCTCAGGGCCCGGAGCACCTCCTGCAGCTCCTCCGGCAACTCCGAGGTGAACACGAGCCGCTCCCCGGTCCGGGGGTGCGCGAGGACGAGCTCGGATGCGTGGAGGAACTGCCGCCCTAGACCCAGCTCTCCCCGGCTTCCGTACACCGGGTCTCCGGCTACAGGATACCCCATATGCTTGGCGTGTACCCGGACCTGGTGCGTCCGCCCGGTCTGCAGCCGGCAGGCCACCAGGGTGTAGCCGTGAAACCGCTCCAGCACCTGGAAGTGGGTCGTAGCGGGCCGGCCGGTTGGGACCACGGCCATCTCCTTCCGCCGCACGGGGTGGCGGCCGATGGGAGCGGACACCGTCTTCTCCTCCCACGGCACCTCCCCCCGCAGAAGGGCCAGGTAGGTGCGCCGGGCCGTACGTCGCGCGAACTGAGAGGCCAGGGCCGCGTGGGCCGCGTCATTTTTCGCCACCACCAGCAGGCCCGAGGTGCCCTTGTCCAGTCGGTGGACGATTCCCGGCCGCAACGGGCCCCCGACCCCGGAAAGCCGATCCAGACGCGCCAACAGGGCGTTCACCAGGGTCCCCCGGAGGCGGCCTGCGCCGGGGTGTACCGCGATTCCCGCGGGCTTGTCCACCACCGCCAGGTCCTCGTCCTCGTACAGGATCCGCACCGGGAGGCTTTCGGGCACGAGGGCCGGCGGCTCAGGGGGAGGGATCCGCACCTCCACCTCGTCTCCCGCCCGGACCCGGTAGCTGGGTCGCACGGCCCGGCCCTGGATCCGGACCTCCCCTGCCTCGATGAGCTGCTGGATGCGGGAGCGGCTGAAGGAAAGGCGGCGGGCAAGGTATACGTCCAACCGGATCCCCTGCGCCTCCGGCTCGACGGTGATGCGGTGCAGGCCCTCCAGGAGCGTCGCCACCTCAGCCTATCGCTCTCCTTGGGCGGAGCGGATCGCGCTCAGCGCCAGCAGTCCTCCGCCGATGACGATGCAGGTGTCCGCCAGGTTGAAGATGGGCCAGTAGGGAAGCTCGATGAAGTCCACCACGAAACCCCACCGCACCCGGTCCAGGAGGTTCCCCACCGCTCCCCCCAGCACGAGCCCCAATCCCACCAGGACCCTCCGATCCGCGAGCCACCGGTCCCGATGGAAGGCGAACAGGAGCAAGGCGGTGAGGGCCGCGAGCATGCCCACCAGGGCATTGGCGCCGCCCAAGAGGCCGAAGGCGATGCCCGTGTTCCGGTGGAGGGTGAGGCGCAGCAGGGGAGGAAGGATGGGGAGGGTTTGTCCGAAGGAGAGGGTTTGCATCACCGCGTGCTTCGCCGCCTGATCCAGGAAGACCACCAGGACGGCCAGGGTCGCGAGGAGCGCGGCCCCGCCCCGGCCCGGTCCCTGCCTCATGCCCAGCGGGCCTGGTGCCGTTCCCGTTCTTCCTCGGTCTTGCACCGGATGCATAGCCTCGCGAACGGCAGGGCGCGCAACCGTTCCACGTCAATGGGCTGCCCGCACCGCTCGCACATGCCGTACTGCCCGGCATCTAGCTTGCGGAGGGCATCCTCCACCATCCGGAGCATGCCCTGGACAGACGTCTCCAGGGCAAACCCCTTTTCCCGTTCCACCGCCTCGGCGGCCACGTCCCCGTAGTCGTCCTCCGAGGACTGTTCCACCAGGCCCAGCTCCTCCACCTGTCGGAGCTGCCGGTCCATCGCGGCCAGCTCCCGCAGGAGGCGGTCTCGCTCCGCCAGCAGCATCGCCCGGAACTCCGGGTAGTCGCGCTCCGTGATGGGCTGGGTGGCCCACCGGGCCTCGGCTTCCGCCGCGGGGCGGACCGGACTTGCCCCGGGGGAAGCCTCCGCGGGCTGGGGCACGACAGCCTCTCCAGCAAGCGCCGGAGCCGTCCTCGCCCCGGTTTCCGGAGTGACCAGCCGCTTTCGGCGGAGCACCATCCTCTTCGGCTTCACCGGGGTTCGGCGTACAGTCTTCTTAGAGGCCCCCCTCTTCGTCGCTTTCCTCGCCCTTGCCATACGACCTCCCTGGTGTGAGATGCGGATCCCCTACCGTCCTTTTTGGGAACGCGCCACGGGCTCGTCCTCTTCCCGGAAGGCGGATAGGGCCGCGTGTACCGCGGACCGGGCCAGGACCAGGGTAGAGTCGAGGAGTGGGACCGGCCATCCCTCTGGGTCCACCACGAGGGGGATCTCGGTACATCCCAGGACGATGGCCTGGGCCCCCCGATCCACGAGCTTGAGTCCCACCCGTCTAACCCCTTCCCGTACCGCCGGCCCCAGGTCTCCCGCCTTCACCGAGTAGATGGCCCGATCTACGACCTCCTGCTCCTCCCTCTCAGGAACCACCACCCGGACCTCTCGCCGGCCGAAGGCCCGGTGGTAGAGGCGAGCTTGGATGGTGGCCGTGGTGGCCAGGAGTCCAACGGCGACCAGGTCCGGCACCGCCAGAAGCGCGGCCTCCGCCACCGCCTCCGTGATGTCCAGGACCGGGATTCCCACGCTGCGGCGGATGGCTTCCAGGAAGTAGTGGGCCGTGTTGCACGGGATCACCAAGAAGTCCGCGCCCGCGGCTTCCAGCCTCCGCGCCACCTCCACCAGCCACGGGGTAGGGTCTTCCCCTTCCCCCAGGATGAACGCAGAGCGGTCCGGGATCTGTGGGTTGCTCTCGATGAGCACCCGGAGGTGGTCCTGGTCCCGCTGCGCGGGGGTGACCTCGATGAGCTTCCGGAAGAAGTCTGCGGTTGCCCGAGGACCCATCCCCCCGAGGACCCCGACCGTCCGCGGCATCCGTACCTCCCTCACCCGAGCCTCTACGCGGGGACGCGATGCGTCCCGAGGGACCCATTTTACACGGGATCCGGGAAGCCAATCCAGCCTATCCCACGGGCCGGAGGACGATCCGCACGGGACTCCGATCTAACCGAACCTCCCGTGCGATGCCCCCCTCCCCTCGGCCCAACTCCACCCGGACCGCCAGCACCTCCGCGGCCACGGCCTCCCGGTGGATCTTCACCGCTTCCGCCACCTCCCCGGGGGCCTCCACCCACAGCTCGATCCGCTGGTCCACCGCGAGCCCCGCATCCCGGCGGAGCTGCTGGACGTGGTGCACCAGTTCCCGCATCCATCCCTCCCGAACCAGCTCCGGCGTGAGGCGGGTATCCAGGGCCACTACGATCCCGGACCCCGCCTCCGCGACGAACCCCTCCCGCTCCCGGGGCCGGATCTCCAGGTCCTCGGGTTCCAAGGTCACGGTCTCGCCATCCAGCGGGAGGGTGATCCGTCCCTCCCGGGCCACGGCTTCCGCCTGCTCGGGTTCGAGGGCCGCGAGAGCGGAGGCGATGGCTCGCACCATCGGTCCGAACCGGGGACCCAGCCGGTCGAACCGCGGCTTGACCTCGTAGGTGACGTACGCGCTGGCCTCTGCCAGGAACCGTACCTCCTTCACGTTCAGCTCGTCCGCCACCAGGTCCACGAGCTCCGCAAACCCTGTAAGACGCGTGCGAGGAGCCACCACGAGGAGCGCGGGCAGGGGCTGCCGGACCCGGATGCCAGCCCGGCTGCGGGCCGCCCGGCCCAGCCGTACGAGCTCCCGCGCCTCCTCCATGGCCGCTTCCAGTTCCAGATCCCGCAGGCGGGCCTCCGCCTCCGGCCAGTCGCACAGGTGCACGCTGAGGGGCGCCTGCGGATCCACCGCACGGACCAAGTTCTGGTAGAGCTCCTCCGAGAGGAAGGGAGCGAAGGGGGCCATGAGCTTGGCCACGGTGACGAGGGCCGTGTACAGGGTGTGGTATGCGGCCCGCTTGTCCTCGTCGTCCTGGGACTTCCAGTACCGTCGGCGGCCGCGGCGCACGTACCAGTTGGAGAGGTCCTCCACGAACGTCTCGATGGCCCGGGCTCCGTCCGTGGGGTTGTAGTTCTCCAGGGCCTCCGTGACGGTTTCCACCAAATCCGCCAAGCGGGACAGCAACCACCGGTCCAGGGCGGGCCGTTCCCGGATCGGAGGTGCCGGGGTACGCAGGGGATCGAATCCGTCCAGGCTCGCGTACGTGGTGAAGAAGACGTGGGTGTTCCACACGGTGAGGAAGAACCGCCGCACCACCTCGTCCACCGCGGCGAGGCTCAGCCGCTTCGGGATTCCCGGCGGGCTTACGGAGAAGAAGAACCATCGCAGGGCATCCGCGCCGGAGCGATGGATGATGGTCCATGGGTCAATCACGTTGCCCCGGCTCTTGCTCATCTTCTCGCCCTTCTCGTCCAGCACGAGCTCCAAACAGACGCAGTTCCGGAAGGCGGGTCGGTCGTAGAGCATCACCGCGATGGCGTGCAGGCTGTAGAACCACCCCCGGGTCTGGTCAATGCCCTCGCAGATGTAGTCCGCGGGGAAGGAGCGCTCGAAGACCTCCCGGTTCTCAAAGGGGTAGTGCCACTGGGCCACGGGCATGGCCCCGGAGTCGAACCACACGTCAATGACGTCCGGAACCCTCCGCATCTCACCTCCGCACCGGGGGCAGCGCAGCATCACCTCGTCCACGTACGGTCGGTGCAGCTCGAACCGATCCGGCAACCGCACGCTCATCTCCCGGAGTTCCTGGATGCTCCCCACGCAGTGCCGGTGGTCGCAGCGCTCGCAGACCCAGATGGGGAGCGGCGTGCCCCAGTACCGCTCCCGGGAGAGGGCCCAGTCCGTCAGGTTCTCCAACCAGTTGCCGAACCGCCCTTCCTTGATGTGCTCGGGCACCCAACGGATCTCCCGGTTGGCCTGGATCATCCGGTCCCGTAGGCGGCTGGTGGCCACATGCCAGCTCATGCGGGCGTAGTACAGGAGGGGCGTACTGCACCGCCAGCAGAAGGGGTAGGTGTGGAGGTAGGTCCCGGCACGGTACAGGAGCCCCCGATGCCGCAGGGCCTCGATGATCCCGGGATCCGCCTCCTTCACGAACCTCCCTTGCCAGGGCGGGACCTCCGCGGTGTACCGGCCGTCCGGTCCCACGGGGTGGAAAACGGCAAGGCCGTACCTCCGGCCGAGCTCCAGGTCCTCCTCCCCGTAGGCGGGGGCGATGTGCACGATCCCTGTGCCCTCCTCTGTGCTCACGAACTCCGCGGGAAGCACGGTCCAGGTAGGCTCGGAGGCCTCGTAAAACCGGAAGGGAGGTTCGTAGGCGAGCCCCACGAGCCTGGCTCCCGAGACCTCCTCCACCGCCTCGTACGGACCCTGCAGGACCTGGTCCGCGAGGTCCCGGGCCACCACGAGGATCTCGTCGCCCTGGCGGACCTTCAGGTACGGCACGTGCGGGTGCACTGCGCAGGCGGCGTTCGCGGGCAAGGTCCAGGGGGTGGTGGTCCACACGAGAAGGGAAGTCGAGGGATCGTCTCGGAGCCGGAACCGCACGTAAATCGAGGGGTCCTCCACCTCCTCGTATCCCAGGGCCACCTCGTGGCTGCTCAGGGGGGTCCCGCACCGGGGGCAGTAGGGAACCACCTTATAGGCCTGGTACATGAGGCCCCGGTCCCAGATCTGCCGGAGGATCCACCAGACCGACTCGATGTACTCGTCCGTGAAGGTGATGTAGGGATGCTCGTAGTCGAGCCAGAAGGCGATGCGCTCGCTGAGGCGCACCCACTCCTGCTCATACCGGAACACGGAGGCCTTGCACCGTTCGTTGAAGCGGGCGATCCCGTACGCCTCGATCTCCCGCTTGCTGTCGAACCCCAGCTCCTTCTCCACCTCGATCTCCACGGGAAGCCCGTGGGTGTCCCATCCTGCCTTGCGGGGCACGTAGTACCCCCGCATGGTGCGGTAGCGGGGGATGACGTCCTTGTAGGCTCGGGCGAGCACGTGGTGCACTCCCGGGAGCCCATTTGCGGTGGGCGGTCCCTCGTAGAAGGTGAATTGAGGCCGTCCTTCCCGAAGCCGCAGGCTCAGCCGGAAGACGTCCTGCTCCCGCCAGAAGGCCAGGATGCGCTCCTCCAGCTCCGGGAAGTTCACCTTGGGCGATGCCGGTGTGAATCCCATGGCCACTCCCTCCCGGAACAAACAAAAATGCCCGCCCGGTCGGGACGGGCAATCCCCGCGGCCCTCTGCAGCGCCGGACCCCGCAGTTCTCCTCCCCCGGCTTGCTTTGCCCCGAATTCTACCACGCGGTCTGGCGGGACCGTCAACGCCGCGGGCCTCCCCGCCTATCGTCGCCCTTCCGACCCGCCCACGCAGACCTGCAGCCCCAGGACTTCCCGGCACTCGGGCGGGCGGGCCGGCCCCCGCTCCGCGGCGGGGAGGAAGGAGCTGCGGAGGGCGCTCCACAGCAGGATGGCGCCCTGTCCCCGGGTCAGATAGGGGCTCGGGGTCGTGACGCTGCCCGGAAGGCCCAGGGCCCGCAGAAGCGAGAGGGCGGAGGAGACGGAGAGGGGATACCCCAAGGTGGAATAGGAAGCCGAACGAACCGCCAGCAGCGTCTCCAGGGCCGCAGGACTCCCGCGGGCCCGGAGGAAGTGCTCCAGGTTCTCGAGCCACTCCCGGAGGGACATTTTCCGCTCCAGGTGGAGTCCGCCCCGGAGCTGGTAGGAGCCGTTGAACAGTCCCCGCCGGAGGAGTTCCACCGCTTCGGGATATCCGGGGTCCAGCACGTCCTCGGGGACGGGAGGTCTGGGAGCGCTCAGGCGGATGCCTGCCGCCAGAAGGGCCCGCCGGAGGGTTTGGAGCGCCTGGGAATCCTCCAGGAAAACCGTGGGAGGACGCCCCAGGGAGTGGGCCAAGGCGACGGCAATCCCCGCGGCCTCCCCCAGGCTCATCTGGAGGGGCACCACCCGGGCGGAGAAGGCGGCCACGGAATCGAAGGAGGCCGCAGGGGAGACCACCAGGAGGTTGGTGAACCCGTCCGGGACGAGGCACCGGAGGGGGACTCCGTAAGGGGCAGGGACCCCGGGGAGGTAGGGAGGTTCGCCGGCGATGTAGCTCTGGCCATCCATGGGGTACCCGCCCAGGGAGATGGCATCCGGGAAGTCCCGGCCGTACAGGACGTCGTCCGCCCGCAGGCGGTAGCGGCCGACCAGGTGCCGGCTCTCCCGGATGTAGAGGGAAGGGGCCACGCCCAGGAGTTCCCCGGGACCGAAAAGATCCGGGGCGATACGCCGGAGGAAGCGCACCACCCTCTCGGCCTCCGCCTGGGCCTGCAGATAGGCCCTGTGGGAACTCTCCGGATCGGTGGCGTCCACCCCAAACACCTGCAACCCCTTCACGAGGACCGTGCCGTCGTCCTGGAGGGCGAGCTCCAGCCCTCGAAGAGCAAAGCGGTCGGGATCGCTGGGAACGTACCGGGCCGCGAGGTCGTTGAACCCCCAGATCATCCGGCCGAACCGCCCGCTCCCCCTGGGACACGGACGGCGTGGGCAGGCGGCGGCTCCGACCCGCTCCCAGGAGAGGCCTCCGAGCCGGAAGATCAGGCTTGCCGCCATCTGGCGCCGATCCAATCCCGTGTCCTCCCGTCCCACCGTGAACCGCGCCCCCGCGGCAGCCGCGAGGGTGGCGAGGTCCGTAGCGTCCAGGAAGGCGCCGGCCCGCACCTCCACCGTCCCGCCCGGTGTCGCGAAGCTCGCCGTCTCCAGGCGGTGGGACGTCGTCAGAACGCCCACCAGCCTCCACCCCAGGCGGGGAACCACGGAGGCTTCGGAGAGCATGCTCCTCAGCACCTGCTCCGCCCGCTCCACGTCCAGTCCGTCCCGGCTCCCGATCCTCCGGACGAACTGCGCGGCCAGTCCGCCGTAGAGGAGTTGCCCCCGGCGATCCCACGTCAGGTCCAGGGTGTTGAGCCAGCTACGGGAGTAGACACCTCCGACCGCCCCCGTAGGCTCCGCAAGCAGCACCCGAAGGCCCCGGGAGGCCGCGGCCACGGCCGCGGTCACGCCTTGCGGCGTGGCCCCGTACACGAGGAGATCCACGGTAAGGGATCGGGGTTGAGCGGAGAGAGGAGCCGGGGGGATCAAGAGAAGTCCCACCACGAGGCAGAAGCAGAGTTTGCGGGAAGACTTCCGTTCGCGCACCGATGGATCCCTCCCGTCTGCGATCACGTCCTGGCTTCATTACGCACCGGGCCATCCAAGATCCTGCAAGAATCGCGCTTCCCTTGAACTCAGGGACCGCTCCCCGTAGCATGGCATGGGAGTTGGCGCCGAAGGGAGTCCACTTCCATGCGGCAGGCCTACCTGGAAGCCCCGCGGTGGCTCGTGCTCCGGGAGGTACCGGTGCCGGAGCCGGGCCCGGGGGAAGTCGTGGTCCGGACCCGCGTGGCCCTCACCTGCGGCACGGATCTCAAAACCTACCGGCAGGGTCACCCGCGGATCCCGGTACCCGGCCCCTTCGGTCACGAGGGGGCTGGGGAGATCGTCGAGGTGGGGGAAGGGGTGGAGGGATGGCGGGTGGGCGAACGGGTGGTGTGGCTTCCTACGGCCCCCTGCGGAGCCTGCTCCCGCTGCGGGGAGGGACGGGGCAACCTCTGCGAGCGGCTCTTCGAATCCCACCGGATGGCGCTTGGGGTCTACGCGGACTACGTGCGCCTTCCCGCGGATGTCGTGCGGCACCACCTCTTCGTGATCCCCCCGGGAGTCCCGGATACCGTGGCCGCGCTCCTGGAACCCCTCGCGTGTGCGGTCCGGGGCGCGAGACGGCTGGGAACCCCCGACGACGTCCTGGTGGTGGGAGGGGGTCCCATGGGGATCCTCCTGACCCTGGTGCTGAAGGTGAACGGGGTCCGGCATCTCACCGTGGTCGCTCGCCGCCCAAGAGGAGCCCTCTGCGCCCGGGAATTGGGGGCCGAGGTGGTGGAAGGGAGCCTTGAGGAGTGCACGGAGGCGCTGCGGACCCGACGGCCGGAGGGGTTCGGGGCCGCGGTGGAGTGTACGGGAAGACCGGAGGTCTGGGAGGAATCGGTGCACCTGGTCCGGCCCGGTGGACGCGTGCTCCTCTTCGGGGGGCTCGCCCGGGACACCCGGATCCGATTCGATGCGGGCCGCTTACACTACGACGAGATTACGGTTACGGGTTCTTTCCATTACACCACGGAAGACGCGCTGCGGGCGTACGGGCTGTTGCCACGGGCTGCGGCGGAGCTCGCCCGCCTCGTCTCCCACACCCGGCCGCTCCAAGAGGTGGCCTCGGTCTTCGAGGAGCTGGACCGAGGCATGGACGCTCTGAAGGTGGCCCTCTTCCCGGACGTCCCGTGAGCCCGCTCCCCGCCACCATGCAAGCCGCGGTGCTGAGGGCACCGAGCCAAGTGGCCCTCGAGGAGCTCCCCGCCCCGTGTCCGGGTCCCGGGGAGGTGGTGGTCCGGGTACGGGCCTGTGGAATCTGCGGTTCGGACCTCATGGACTGGTACGTCGCTTGCCGCATCCCCTTCGTGTTCGGCCACGAGCTCAGTGGGGAGATCGCGGCGGTCGGGGAAGGGGTGGAGGGTTGGCAGGTGGGAGACCGGGTGTTCGTGCACCACCACGCGCCCTGCGGGAACTGTGTGGCCTGCCACCGGGGAGACGAGGTCCACTGCACCGTGTGGCGCGCGAGCCGCCTGGAGCCCGGGGGGATGGCGGAGTACGTACGGGTCCCTCCAGGGATCCTGCAACGGGACACCCTGCGGCTTCCACCCGGGATGGGATTCGATGACGCGGCCCTCATCGAGCCTGTGGCATGTGCGGTGAAGGCCCTGCGGCGGGCAGAAGGGCTGCTGCACGCGCTCGACGCGCGGGGACAGGGCCTTCAGGGCACCCGGGTCCTGGTGCTTGGGGCGGGCTTCTCCGGGCAGGTCCTCGGAAAGCTCGCCCGCCAGATGGGCGCCCGGGAACTTCTCGCGGTGGATCCGGTCCCCGCACGCAGGGACCAGGCGACGCGGTGGGCGGACGCGGTGGTGGATCCGGCCGTAGAGGATCCTGCGGAGGCAACCCGGCCCGAGGGCGTGGATCTCGCGGTGGTGGCCGCGGCCTCCCCGCAGGCGGTGGCGACGGCAGTGCGGGCCGTGCGCTCAGGCGGCGCGGTCCTCCTGTACGCCCCCCTCCCACCCGAAAGCCTGCTCCCCGCGGATCCCTACGAGGTCTTCTTCCGGGAGATCACCCTCCTCCCCTCCTACTCCGCGGGCCCGCGGGACACGCGGGAGGCGCTCCGGTGGATCTTGCGAGGCGTGATCCGGGCCGCGGAGCTCGTCACCCACCGGTTCCCCCTCCACCAGGCTCCCGAGGCCTACCGCACCGCTCAGGCCGGAGGTCCGGCCCTCAAGGTGCTCGTGGAGATGATCTAAAAGGCATACGGGGCGGTGCGGGGGTCGGCGGCGATGGCCTCCCACTCCGCGTCGTCGAGCGGCTGCGGCGGATCCCGCTCGGCGTCTACCGGGCAGAGAAATCCGAAGGGCTCCCTCCCTTCGTTGATCCACCGGTGCGGCACGAGGGGCGGGACATACAGGAGATCGTAGGGTTCCAGATCGAAGACCTGGGTGCCCACCACGGCCCGGCCCCGGCCCCGCAGCACCAGGATGAAGTGCACATGCCGGTGCTTCTCGAAGCTGCTGTACCCGCCGGGCTCGATCTCGAAGTACCGCAGCTCGAATGCCGCGGGGACCTCCGGGGAGCGTGTGAGCGTGAACCGCCGCACGCCCCGCCATCCCATGCCCCGCACGTCCCCAGGGCTGAACTTGTAGACCGTAGGCTCGACCCCCTCCCACCGAAACGCCTCGGGGTGAAATGCCCGCCGGTAGGGCATTTGCTCCGTAGGCGGCTCCCCGAGGACGGATCCGAACGGGAGGTTCCGCGCCGAACCGTCCATGCGTGTCCCTCCATGAGGCATCTCCCCCCAGCATAGCGTTCCGCGAGCGGTCCCGGTACCCCATGCGCCGGTACAATACTCGCAGCCATCCGGTTCGAGGAGGTTCGGGTTGCGCGGAGAAGCGTTCGCCCTGCTCGCGGCCTTCGCGTTCGCGCTGAGCGCCGTCTACACCCGCCGGTTCACCACGGGTGCGGGAGGTCGGCCTCCCGCACCCCCAGAGATCGGGGTGCTGGCGAGTCTGCTCGGCGATCTCACCACCTTCGGCGTCCTGGCGATCGGGGAGGTGGCCCGGGGGAAAGACCGGATGCTCCGCCCGGAATCCGTAGCCCTGTTCCTTCTTGCGGGGCTCGTGGCCAGCATGCTGGGCCGGAACCTGGCCTTTCTCAGCGTGAAGCAGATCGGTGCAGGCCGGTCCACCGCGGTCCGGCTCAGCAACACGGTGTTCTCCGCGGTGGTGGGCTGGGTGTGGCTGCGGGACCTCCCACGGCCAACGCAGCTGCTCGGAATCGCCCTCGTCACCGTCGGGCTGTGGGTAGTGGTGACGGAGCGGGAGGGGTGGGAAGAGAACACGAACTGGGCCGGGGTTATGGTCGCGGTGGGCGCGGCGCTGGCCTTCGCGGTGGGCGACACCGCCCGCCGGGCCGGCCTTCTGATCACCCCCTCGGTCCCCATCGGCGGTTTTTTGGGCGCGTGCGCCGCGATCCCCGCCCAGGTGGTGCTCCTGCGTCCGTGGCGCTGGCCGGAGACGGTTTGGCGGCACCTCCGACGGCCGGACGTCCTCGCGAGCGGCGGGTTCAACAGCATCGCCCTGCTGTTCCTCACCACGGCGGTGCACCGCACGCCCGTGGCGAACGCCGCGGCCCTCTACAACCTCCAGGTCCTCCTGGTGATCGGCCTCGGTCGGTGGATGCTCCGAGGAGAGGATCCCGGAGGGATGCGTCTCGTGGCCGGGAGCGTCACCGCTGTGGTCGGAGCGGCCTTGGTCCTGGGAGGATAATCTGATCAGGCACCCCGCACGGAAAGCAGGGCGAGAAGTCCCAGGCAGACCGTCGCGGCTCCCACCACGGTGCGCAGCAGCTCCGTGCCCACGAGGCGTACCGCACGGGCGCCCAGAGGCGCGGCCAGGGCCGCACCGCCCGTGACCGCCAGCACCAGCTCCCACCGCCAGGAGGCCGCGAACCACCACGCGTATCCGATCAGTGCGGTCAAGGACACCACCGCCTCGGCGAGGTTGGTGATGGCCACGGCGGCCTTGGGGTTCAACCCCGCCACCATCTGCCCTCCCGCGAGGAGCGGCCCGTATCCGCCGCCGGTGAGGGCTTTGTTCACCGAAGCGACGACTCCCAAAGCCACAAGCCGCATCCAGGAGAACCGGTATCCCCTCCACCCCACCATGAGCCAGCATCCGAGGCTGAGAATCATCAGCCCCATGTACACGCGCACCACGGGTTCGCTCACCTGGCGGGCGAGCCACGGTCCACCGAGGCCCCCGGCAAGGCCCGCGCCCATGAGCACCGCCGCCACCTTTAGGTGAACGGAACCCCGCGTGAAGGATGCGTTTCCGTTCAGGTGGTGGAACCGAGCGCCCACCAGTCCCGCCGCGAACTGCGAGAGCAGCAGGGCGGGCACGAGCTCCGGGACGCGGTAGCCGAAGAGGAGCAGGAGCGGTGCGAGGATGGTTCCATACCCCATCCCCAGAACGGCGTCCAGAAAGCCCGCGCCGAAGGCGAGCAGGACCACGAGCGACAGCACGCGGCTCCTCCGATCATCGTCCGGACTTCCCCCCGGACGCGAGGGCGTACGGAGCCGCGCCCACCGGTTCCGTCCACCACGGGCTCAGCTCCACCACCCGGCCCACCACGAGGGTGGCTGGAGGTTCCAGCTGGGCTTTTTGGACGAGCGGCGCGATGGTGCGTAGATTCCCCACCACCACCCGCTGCTCCGGGAGCGTGCCGCTTGCGATGACGGCGGCCGGGGTATTCGGATCCGCACCGTGCGCGAGCAACCGAGCCGTGATCTGGGAGAGCCGGCGCAGCCCCATGAGGACCACTAGGGTCGGTACCCGCGCCAACGCCGCCCAGTCCAGGTCCGAGGGCCCGTCGCACTCGTGCCCAGTGACCACGGCGAAGGCGGAGGCGTAGGCCCGGTGCGTCACGGGGATCCCGGCGGCCGCGGGCACCGCCACCGCCGCGGTAACCCCCGGGATGACCTCATACGCAACCCCAGCCGCCCGCAGCGCCTCCACCTCCTCCCCCCCGCGACCGAAGACGAAGGGGTCTCCTCCCTTCAGACGCACCACCCAAAGGCCCGCCCGGGCCCGCTCGATCAGCACCCGGTTGACCTCCTCCTGCGGGAGGTGGTGTCTTGGGGCGCGTCCCACGCAGATCCGCTCCGCCTCAGGAGGCGCCTCTTCCACGAGACCCGGGTGGACAAGCCGGTCGTAGACCACCACCTCAGCCCTCCGGAGCACCCATAACCCCCGCACCGTGATGAGCTCGGGATCCCCCGGACCGGCCCCCACCAAGTACACCTTCCCCCTCATCCCCCTCCCTCCACCAACTCCCAAAGCCGCGCCCAGGCCCCCTCCCCATCCCCACGGCGCAACAGCTCCAGAATCTCCGAGTCCACGATCCGGTACCACAGAGCCACCCGCTCCCGGAAAACCGGCACGCGCCGGGCGATCTCCTCCCGCACCTCCCCCACAAGCCCCAAAAACTCCCCGTACTCCGGCCCCAGTTGCCCCGCGAACCGGTCCCGCAGCCGCACCGCCAGCGCCGGAGCCTTCCCAGAGGTGGAGACCGCGACCACGAGGTCCCCCTGCCGGTAGACGGCCGGCGCGATGACGCTGCAGTGGAGCGGGTCGTCTACCGCGTTCAGCCACACCCGTCGGGCCTGTGCCTCCTCCCACACCGCGGCGTTCGTCGCCCGATCCTCCGGGGCCGAGACCCCGAGCCACGCCCCCTCCAGATCCCCCCACCGGTACGGCCGCGCCACCCACCTCAACCGACCTTCCTCCGCCCACCGGCGGATCCGCTCGGTCACCTCCGGACTCACCACCACCACCTCCGCGCCGGCCTCCAGCAACTGGGCCACCTTCCCCTCCGCAAGCACTCCACCCCCCACCACCACGCACCGCCTCCCCCGCAGGTCCAGCATCACCGGGTAGTACACGGCCGTCACCCCTCGGCCTCGCTCAGAGCGGGTTCGGGAAGGGGTCGGGGGGACCCTCTCGGCCTCCGCCCGTGGGTGGCGTACAGGGCAAGCCCGGTGAAGATCAGGCCTCCCAGCACATTCCCCGCGGTGACCGGAATCTGGTTCCATGCCCACCACTCCGCCACGGAAACCCGCGCCCCCGTGAGGATCCCCGCGGGGATCACGAACATGTTCACCACGGAGTGCTCGAACCCCTGACCGAAAAAGGTCAATATGGGCAGCCACATGGCCAGGATCTTGCCCCCCGTGCCTTGGGAGGTGAACGAGAGGACCACGCCCAGGGTCACCATCCAGTTGCAGAGGACGGCTTTCACGAAGGCGGCCCGCAAGCCCGCAACCCCTAGCTTCCCGTATCCCAGGGTCTTCGCCTCCGCAAGGGCCGCCAGCATCCTGACCATCTCAGAATCCGGAGCCAGGGTGGTCACAAACAGCACCGCGTAGGCCATCCCGCCCAGCAGGTTTCCCACAAACACCCAGCTCCAGTTCCGCACAAGAGCCCCCGTGTCCGCCCGCCTCTCCAGGACCGCGAGCGGCAGGAGCGCGAAGTTTCCCGTCACGAGCTCCAGTCCCAGGAGCACGATCATCACAAACCCCACGGGAAAGACCAGGGCTCCTGCCAAGGGGACCCGCGTCTGAAGCTGCGCGGTGAGGGCCAGGGTGGTGGCAAATCCCAGAAAGGCCCCGGAGAGAAATCCCCGGACCAGCAGGTCCCATATCCCCAACCGAGCCTTGGCGGCACCCGCTTCCACCATGTTCCGGACGACGCGATCGGGCATCACGTAGGCCATCTCACCCCTCCGCTCCTCTCACGGCGGAAACCCGGAGCCGCGCCCGGATCTCCTCGAAGTCCCCGTACCGCATCAGGGCCTCCAGAATGGGCTCCAGCGCATCGCAGGGCACGTCCTCCAGGAGCTTCAGCGCAGGGAGCGGCTCGGGGCCCGAACAGCCGCCCACGTACACGTCCACGCCCTCCACCACCTTGCCGTCCACCCGGACCTTCTTGCCCACAAGCCCGACATCCCCCACCCCGTGGTTCCCGCAGCCCGCAGGACACCCCGACCAGTGCACGGTGACGGGACGTTGGATCCGGTCCCGGAGGGATCGGGCGATCTCCAGGGCGCGGCGCTTGGTATCGATGAGGGCCAGGTTGCAGTAGTCAGTACCGGTACAGCTCACGAGCCCCCGCAGCACCGGAGGCGGGTCAGGCGGCAGTTCCCGCAGCAGAGGCTCTGCTTGCAGGGCTTCGAGCTTCCCGTGCGGCACGTGGGGGAGGATCACGTTCTGGCCGGTGGTGAACCGGACTTCGCCGCCGCCGTGGACTTCGGCCAG